>Ga0335069_10008712_pt1 | contig 14484 bp, 7 predicted proteins | sample Lox_Sample_11_FD_206714 | JGI IMG/M metagenome (GOLD analysis project Ga0335069, IMG submission 206714) | Soil microbial communities from Loxahatchee National Wildlife Refuge, Florida, United States - Lox_Sample_1.1 | ecosystem: Environmental > Terrestrial > Soil > Wetlands | place: USA: Florida... | reverse complement strand
TTACGCGCGCGCGTGTTCGAACTGGCGGAGGCGCTGTTCCAGAGTATCCGGATGCAGCTGAGCGTCGCGCGCTACAAAGCCATCGCCGTGGATCGCGGGGCGACGCTCGACACACTCGATGCTCCGTTGAATAACCGGCTCTGGTTGGAACAGCGCTTTCGCGAATTGCGTGCGGCGCCGAGTGAATCAGACCGGCTGGCGGGGCTGCACGAGATTCTGCATTGGACCGACGCCGGTACCGGGGGCTATTACGACGATCTGGGCGACGTCACGCGACAACCGCACCTGGTACGCAACGAGACCACGCTGGTTGGGTTCGGCCCGTCGGGGACGCGGCGGCGATCGTGGTGGGACAACGCGGAATCGCGCTTCGACGCGCCGGTGCGGATGCACTATGACGGACTCGATCCGGCCGCTCGATATAAGATTCGCGTGACATATGCCGCTGAGAATCCGCGGCGCAAGATGCGGCTGGTGGCGGGCGAAAAGTGGGAGGTGCATGGGTTCATGGAGAAGCCAACCCCGCTGCGCCCGCTCGAGTTCGACATTCCCCACGAAGCCACGGAACATGGTGAACTGGATCTTGCCTGGTACGGCGAGCCGGGATTGGGAGGCAACGGCCGCGGCTGCCAGGTTGCCGAGGTGTGGTTAATCAAAAAATGAGCGAACAAACGTGGACGAGTCCGGTAAAGCAGCGCCTGCGCGCGGGAGAACCGGTGATTGCGGTGACGATTACGGCGGCGAATGTCGACATGGCGGCGCACGCTGCCGCTCTGGGATTCGATTTTCTTTGGCTGGAGATGGAGCATTCACCGATCACTCTGGAAACCGTGCGGAACATTGTGTTGGCTACGCGCGGGTTGAAGGCGCTGCCGTTCGCGCGGGTTCCGGTGAACGAACTGTGGACGGCGAAACGTGTGCTCGACGCCGGGGTTTGCGGGGTGATTTTTCCGTTCACCAGTACACCGGAGCTCGCGACGCAGGCTGCGGCGGCATGCCGCTACCCGACGGCGGGGCGCAGAGGGTCGGGCGCGGTTCTGGCGCGATTTAGTTGGCCGAACGGCCCGGACGGGTACGCCGATTCAGCGGACGAGAATGTTGTCGTCATCACCATCATTGAAGAGGCGCGGGCGGTGGAGAATGTGGACGCTATCGCCGCAACGCCGGGCATCGATGTGTTGTTTATCGGAACGAGCGACCTCTCGTTTTCACTTGGGCTGCGCGGGAACCAGGACCATCCCACGCTTCAGGGCGCGATCGACAAGGTGGTTGCGGCCGCGAAGAAGCACGGGAAGGTTGCGGGACGCCCGGCGGCGACGCCGGAGCAGGTACAGAAATACATGGCGCAAGGCTTCGGATTGTTCCAGGCCCCAACCGATCTGGGATTCATGACTGCGGGAGCGAGGCAGTATCTGGAACCACTGGGACGATCGCCTATTGTTCCGAAGGTGAAGACGATCTATTGAAGCCGCGAGAGGAGAATCGTTTGACAACGGAGACAATCTTGACAGATGCCGCTCTGTTTGAGCACATCACGCGCAATCTCTACACGGCGGTGCTGTCGGACGCACTGGACGAAGTGGGTGTGCGCGATCGGGCGATGCGGGAGCATATGCGGCCTTTGGAACCGAACACCGTGGTCGCCGGACGCGCGCGCACGATTCTCTGCATGGATCTGTACCACATCCAGGAGAATCCGTACGCAAAGGAGATCGAAGCGGTCGATAGCATCTTGCCGGGTGAAGTGATAGTGGTCGCAACGGGCGAGTCGAAACGGAACGCGCCGTGGGGCGAACTGTTGTCGACCGCGGCCAAAGCGCGCGGCGCGCGCGGCGCCGTGATCGACGGCCTGATCCGCGACGTGCGCAAGATCCTGAATCTCGAGTTCCCGGTGTTCGCCGCCGGGTTCAAGCCCGTCGACTCCAAGGGCCGCGGCGCGGTTGTGGACTACAACATTCCGGTCGAGTGCGGCGGCGTAATGGTGGACCCCGGCGACCTGATCGTCGGCGATTTCGATGGAGTGGTGGCGATTCCGGCGAAGGTTGCGGACGAGGTGGTGCGGTTGGCCACTGACAAGGTGAGCCGCGAGAATACGACACGCGCCGAATTGATGGCGGGCGCTTATTTGCGCGACGTGTATGCGAAGTATGGGGTGCTGTGACCCAAAATACGTTTGACGAGTGCCATGTGTAATCTTTAATTCACGAAAAATTTACTTAATACTGGTATTTATCGCGATAAAATACCAAAAATACACGGAAAAGTTCTCGATACCCGAGGTATTTTATGGCGACATCCCAACCCAGCCCTTCCCAAGGCTCCGGAACAAACCGGCGTCAGGATTTTGATCGATTCCTGAATTCGCCTCCGCCGACAGCCAACGGCATCACAGTCTCCATCGTCGGTTTCATGCATCGCGCGATGATGCGCAACAATGTGCCCATGACGGATGGGCATTACCACGCCGCCACTGATTCGATTCGCCGCGGCGACGGGCTTTGCCAGTTTTTATGGTCGGAAAATCTGCACGTCTTGGATAGTCAGGGGAATGGCTTTGCTTACAATGCGGGCTACCAGTTCCACAGCACGATCCGCTCCACCCACACGGCCCTCACGAATCCCGACACCTGGACTCAGCCGAGTGGCAGTTGAGAGGAATTACGCAGGAGGCCGTGCCGTTGCTCCGGTTGCCCGGAGCACCGCGTACGCCGCGAGCGACGTCAGCGAAGCGATCGCGCAAACCGGCGTGTAACCATAGCCGTCGATGATCGCGCCGAGCATCGGCGACACCGCGGCTTGCATCGCGCCGTAAGCGGAGACGAGTAGGGAAACAGCGAAGGCGGCGCGCGCCGCTTCATAGACGTCGAGCGGCATGGTGTAAAGGTTCACGCTGAACCCCGAGACTGCAAGAATGCTGGCGGAGATTCCCGCGACGGCCCATGCTGCACTGGGCGTGAACGGGACGGCGATAACCACGAGTCCGGCGATCGCGCACAGAAAACATACGCGCGCACGAGCTGCGACTGGGTGTGCGCCGGCGCGCGCCCAGCGGAACGAGAGCCAGCCGCCGGCGAAACCGCCCAGCATCGCCGCGAGCGGAGGCAGCCACGCAAAGTAAGCCGCCTGCACGAGCGTGAGCTTGTGGACTTCGACCAGATAGAGAGTGGTCCAATTACTCCACAGCGAGTACGTGACCATGCTGAGTGCGTTGGCCGCGACAAAGCCCCACATGCGGGGATCACTCAGCATCGCCAGGCTGCGCGCGAGCGGTTCGACGGCTGACTTCCGCACAGGCGGAGCGGAGCGCGCGATCGAGTTCCACAAGGGAATCCAGAAAAGCCCGGCAGCGCCGGTTACCACGAACGCCGTGCGCCATTGATAGCGGACCGCCAGCCACGTGGCCACAGGCGGAGCGAGGATGGCGCCGAGAAAAACCGCCGCTTGATTCAAACCATTGCCAAGGGCGCGCTCCGGAGGTGCCAGGTATTCGTGCATGGCCTTACCCGCGGCGGGTATTCCAGCGGCTTCGGTAAAACCCAGCCACGCGCGGCATGCTACGAGTCCAGCGAGGCCGCGCGTGAATCCGGTAGTGATTCCGGCGAGCGACCAGAGGCCGATGGCCAGCGTGATGCCACGGTTCAGCCCGATGCGATCGATCAATAACCCGGCGAACGGAGCGGCGGCGGCATAAGTCAGAGAAAAAGCCGCAAGGATCCAGCCATAATCGGCGTTATTCAGGTGAAACTCGGCGCGAAACAGCGGAGCGAGCGTAGCAAGCGATTGCCGGTCGAGATAGTTGATGCTCGAGGAGAGAAGGAAAACACCGAGGACCAGCCAGCGCCGGGGATGTGCGGTTTCCATCACTGGAACTGGATGGTGGCCACTTCTCCCACAGTTGTCAGTTGTGCGTTTCGCTTGGCGAAGTATTCGACGGTCACCTGCCGCGGCTTCTGTGCGCCACAGGCCAGTTTCTGATCGCCGCCGCCGAGAATCGCGAGATTGGAAGGATCACGAACCAGAAGCCGTGTGAGCTTGTGATCCTCAGTTTCGATCACCAACCGCAATTGGCGGCCGACACAATCGACGCGCGTCAGGTTGCCGCTGGCGTGGCCGTCAGGCATCGGGCCCTCCCACCACTTTTCCACCTTCTCGGGGGCTGGTCCCCGGCCGGCGTTGGCTTTGGCTTCGGCTTCACGCAACTCGGCGAGCGCCTGCGCTTTCAGCTTGAGGGTTTCGCGCGCGCTCTCTTCGGCCTCGCGTTTGCGCTCCGCCTCCTCCCAATCGAGACGCTGTTGATCGATAGCCACGCGCGCGGCGGAGAAGCGTTCGCGATCTTCCGGAGTGGTAGCGGCCTGCTCCGCGTTGTGCCAGGCCTGCGCGGCTTTTTCGAACGCTTTCTCATCGAGACACGCTTTGGCGAGTTCTTCCCAGCGCAGCGCTTCGCGCGGGGCGAGCTGTGCGGCTTTCTCGAGATATTGAATCTTCTTCATGCCCTCGGTTTGGCGGCGGCCGATCAGTGTGTATGCTTCCGCCAGCTTGGGGTTGAGTTTCAGGGCCCTTTCCAGCGCCGCAAGGGCCTTTGTGTTATCGGGCTCGAGCCGCGCGTACTCGATATACGAGCGCGCCGAGGGTTTGTCCGCGTTGGTGGACTCCAGAAAATCGCGCCGCGCCTCATCGCTCTGCTTATCACGCAGTGCCATCAGGCCGAGGCCTTCATAGGCGGCGGCGACATATTCCTTCTCCTGGATTAGGGCGCGATATTCGCGGCGCGATTGTTCGCCGACGAGCAGATCCGCCTGCGCGAGCCGCACTTCCTTCGAGAGCAACGGCTGCTCCTTATAATCGCGCTCCACGCTGAGCGGTTTGGCATCCACCTCGGCGGTTTGAAATCTCCCGGCCGCGATGTGCTGGTCGAGTTCCTTTTCCATGGCGGCGCGCGATTTGCCGAACGCGTTGAGGTAAGCCGGATCCTCGTCCGCTCCCTTTTGCAAGTTATAAAGAAGGATGCGCAGCTTGGCGTAATAGTCGGGATCGGTGGTGAACAGATGCAGGCGGGCCCAATCGCGGCTGCGCTCGGTCGGGGGCGGGGGATCGCCGAGCGTCACGTGCGTGCCATTCACGCGAATCATAGAGAGCAGTTCGGTGATGCCGTTTTCGATGCCCGCGGGCATGCGCCCGGTGTTGTTTTCGAGAAAGAGCCTCGTGCAGTCGCGAATCACCTGGCGGGGGACGGGCGTGCCGGAGGCGAGCAAGATGTTCCAGCGGTCGCGGCCCTCGAGAATGGGTGGTATATAAGGATAGCCCTCACGTTCCTGAGGATTCTTAAAGAGCAGAATGCGCACGGGGCGAGAGGTCTGCAAGTCCTGGTTGCCGAGCATGTAGCCGAGGACCCAGCGAAGCTGGTCGAACCAGCCAAGCGTTTCCCGGGCGATCTTAGCGTTGCCGTCGGAATAGACCTCGAACGGCCCGGTGCGATATTGCACCCAATGGTTCTCGGCGAACGCGAGGCAGGGAATGAGCGCGAGCAAGAAAATCCGGCGCATCCGAGGGTATTATCGCGCAGAGCACGGCGGCCGGGCGGCCCTGCTACAATAGGCCAAGATTTCCTTGGCGCTATCGTCTAACGGTTAGGACGGAGCCCTCTCAAGGCTTAAATACGGGTTCGATTCCCGTTAGCGCTACCAATTCCTCATACACTTACGGGCTTCGCGCTGTGACGCGCTGTGACGCGCAACGGGCCAGCCGAAACCGAAAGCACAATCCGGTAGGTTTCCGCTCCCTCTTGAGCCATAGTCAACTTCAATAGATAAACGAGCGGTCATCGCTCGTGGGCAAGGGTATCGGCCATCCGTACAAACAGAGGTGATCGTAAGCCCAGAACTTGATGGCCGGGAGCCCAAGACGGTTGGCGTTCACGAATTCCCGTAGCCACGGCCATGTGTCGTAGTAAAGACCCATCAGGTAACGGCAGTGGGCCTGGTCCCAGGCGAGTTCCTTCCACGGATACTGCGCACATCGGCTTGCCTGATCCAAGTTGTGATTGATGCCCGGATACTGGTAGCCCTCGATGAGGAACGTATCGAAGCCGGAGCCCGACCGCGTCGTCCACTGCGAAGGCAGGTTGACGTACCGCATCAGCTTGCAGTTGTCCGGGTCGTTTACGTCCATCGGCCACAGCAGTTCGAAGATGGCTGATGCGCACTGCGATAGGACGTAGCTCTGGATCGCGGCCACGTAGTTGTACAGGCGTGTCCGCAGGAAGTTCGCGTCGGCGTAGCTGTTGACCGACGGATCGTCGTTCGGCGTGTGGAAGGCGGCCAGCGCGCGGCCGAGCGCCGACTGCGCCGAGGCCTGCGTGTCGGCATCGTAGAATGCCATGCCGGAAGCGTTCGCCTGGAACCACCAGAGGATTTCACCAAACTGGAGCTTCGGCGCAAGTCCCGCCGCCAACATCAGACCTGCCATCGTGGAGAATGCCTGCCCAAGGTAGTTCTGCGGCCCCGAACTGAACGCGATTTGCGAACTATTCAGGGTTCCGAATCCGGTGGCGGTCTCGACCGCCGTGCCGTCGGGGAAGCGTTGTACCCACACCGCGCCACCGGCTGGATTGTCTGGCGGCTGCACCAGCTCCTGCGAGAATGAACAGACCACGCTCATGTTGTTCGCCTTGAGAAGACTGAGGAAATCCGTGTTCCAATCGCGAAAGGCCCGGTTGAGCACCGGCGTTTGGGTCGGATCGATCACCCAAGTCACGCCGTAGGTTCCACCTTGCAGATCGCCGGTTACCGTAGCGTGGCCGCTGCCGGTGTTGGAGGCGGGCAGTTCCGTATACACGTGAAATTGCCAGACGCTGGAAAACGAATGCGCGGTGATCGTCAGGACGCTGCCGGTGGCCGAAGCCCAGGCACCGTCGAAGATGGCATTGATGAAATTGGCGAAGTGCCGGGCGATAGTGTTGCTACTGTCCTGCCCGCCGAACACCGTTTTGCCGATGGCCGAACCACCAACGTGCAGCCAAACGACATCCTGATCGTTCCAGCTTCCGGAGAACGTGACCGTGCATTGCGGGTAGGACGGATTGGATGCGACCGATTGCTTCCACCAGAAGACGCCGCAGTAGTGGTCGATCTCGCCCAGCAGCCCGAGCTTCTGAATGTTCCACACCAGCCTTTGCGGTGACAGCTTGTACGTGTTGTCGGTATCGAAGTCGGTCGCGACCGCCACTGCGGTAGTCGTCACGACCGGATCTGGAACGTCGCTCGCCACGGCGCATTCGAGGAAGTCGAAATAGAAATACCAGCCTTGGCTCGACGCGTTCTTATTGCCCGAGAGCGTGATCACCACCTTGTGCTGCCCCGCCGCAACGCCAGAGAAGAGCAACCGCCGCGTTTGAGAGGTAGTGGCAGCGGGATAGTAGCAGTCGAGCGTCACCGGCGCGCCGCCGTCGAGCGTTGCGGTTACGATGCCGCAAGTGGTATCAAGGCGCGTGCCGACGTAGATGGCGTGCGTGTACTGGCAGTGCGTCTCGATTGTCACGCTGGCGCTGGCAGCCGCCGCCCGGATCGCACGTCCCTGGCTCCAGAAGGCGAACGCACCATTCACGGGATCGTTGCCGGGGGCGGCTTCCCAGTATCCGGAGGCGATGACCCACGTGCTGTCTTCCTCAATCCGGACCGACCCAGGGCCGGCCACTTTGAGCGCGCGCTTGGACGCCGGGCTGCTGGTCACCGTCCAGTTGGTGACGGCCATCAGCCATTCGGTTGATTGGTATGCCTGGCTGTTGGGGAGCGCTGGAGCGATGGTCCACCAGATCTTGTCCACATTGTTCCAGCCGAGAGTCGTGAAATCGATATGAACGTGCCATGAGACGTTATCCGACGATCCGCCGGACAAGTTCCAGTTGGTCGCGGTGAAGTACAGACGGCTACTGCTGTTGTTGTCGGTCTGGTAGAACGCGACCATGTTGCCGTCGGCTCCCGGCGCGACCGTAACAACCAACTGGTTCGGCAACACCACGGCGGCGGAGAGCACCGCGGGGCCGTTCAGCACCCAGTTCGTCCCGTTGATTTGGTTGGCGATGTTGTTGAGGATGGTCGGGGCATCCGTGCCTTGGGTCAACGACGCAGCCGCGGAGCCATCCGAACTCGACACCGCAATCGGGCCCGCGACGCCGGCCTTCAGCGTAATGAGGATCTCGTTGTTGTACTGGCCTCCCACAGTGGCCGTGCAGTTTGGGTCGGAAGCGTTGATCTGCGCTGCGACGTTGGCCGCTATCTGGGCGCTGTTCAGCGATCCTTCGTAGCAGGAATACGTGACGCTGCCGATCATCACCCAGTGCTGGTAGTTCGACAGCGTGGCGCCCCCAGAGCCGTCAGAGCTGGACACTGCCACGGGGCCGTACTTACCGGACCTCAGCGAAATGAAGATCTCGTTGCCATAGGAGCCTCCCGTGGTACAGGAGCAATTGGGATCGGAGGCGTTGATCTGGTCGGCGATGTTGTTCGCGACGCCCGCGCTGTTCAGCGAATCTTCGAGGCAGGAGTATGTGGTCGAACCGATCTTTACCCAGTGGTTGTAGGCCGCGTTCCCCTGCCACCACAGAGCTTGGTCAGTAGTCGCCACCGACCCCTGCCACCACAGAGCCTGGTCGGTGGTCGGATTGCCGAGAATGATCGCAGGGCTGATGAACGATTGGTTCTGATACCAGAGCGTGACCTTATCGCCGACCTGCGGACTCACCATGTTCAGTGTGAAGGTGGCCGACGCTCCGGTCCGGCCCGTCGTGTTGCACGTGACGGTAATGCCGGGCGTGCCGATCCACTTCACATCGTTGTGGCCGACGCCGTTGATGGAGTAGTCGAGCGTGTTCCAGTCGGTCCACGGGTTCTTGAGCGACTCCCACGATTGAATTCCCTGCCAAGTGACATCGAAATCCAGAACGAGGCCCGTGAGATCGCCATCCGGCAAATAGGAGAACAGCGGGTGTCCGAACGGGTCATCCTTCTGAAAGAGGACCAGCACGGCGAAGTCGGCCATGTCGCGGAAGACGCCGGAAACGGTGAATCCGGTGTCCGAAGCACCCCACAGCGCGGCTGCCGCGCCGTAGTCGTCAAAGCCCTGCAGGGCCATGGTGCGATGCGGTTGCAGCTTGTAGATCTGGTCCATGGTTGCTGATAGCGTTAACTAATCTGAAACAACTATGGCCGTATCGCTGGAGAGCCCGACGCTTCATCATTGCCCAGTGCCCGATGCATACGCGTTGCAAGTCTGACATGGGCTAAAATACGGCCATCCTCCATGAACGCGGACGAGAAGACGTACAACGCCGTTATTTCTTTCCTTGACCGCCAGAAGCTCGAACGTGAAGGTGAAGGCGACGAGCAGCACTGCACAAAGGTCAGCATCCGTTCCGGTCAGCATCGTGCTTCGGTCAATATCTACAACAGCGGCAAGCTGGTTGTCGGCGGCAAAGCCTCCCCACTTAAAGACTTGCTCGACCAAATGAAGCAGGGTATCGAGGCGGGGGGCACTCTGCCCGGTCAAGCGCTACCGTTTGAGATCGACCGTTTTCCGCAAACGATTCAGGAGCGCGTGCCCGGCTGCGATCCGGTCATTGTCCGCTTCGTTGAAGAAGCGATCCGCTGCTTCCGGGCCGAGGCGTTACTGGCGTGCGCATTTATGATTGGCGCGGCGTCCGAGCGCAGCATCGGCCTACTGGTTCAGACCTTCGGCGAGTGCATTTCTGACGAAGGCAATCGCAACAAGTACTTTTCAAAAACCAACAACCGGATGATCTCGAAGAAGTACGAGGAATTCTCGGCCAGTTACCAAGGCTGCAAGAGCCGGCCCCCTGATGGCGCGCTAGCACAGGATCTTGAAGTACTCATCGGTTCGATGTTCCAATTCTGCCGCATCACTCGCAACGAGGTGGGGCACCCGCAGATCGTGCCCGACCTTGATAAAGGCGTCCTGCTTGCCAACCTTGGGCACCTAGTGACGTACATCGAGCGCATCTACGGCCTGATCCGCCACTTCCAACAGAACGGCGTAGTGCTGTAGTGAGGTCTAAAACACTGTGCCCGATGCTGCACGGTTCGGCAGCCCGATTCGGCCACGGCGATCACGAGTAGATGAACACCGAGAGGTTCGCGCCCGGAAATGTGGTCCCAACCGCCGTGATGCCGATGGAGACCGCCGTGTTCGCCGGAATCTGTGACAGGGCGCTAATCTGCGACGGCGTGGCGACCACCACGGTCTGGCCAACCGGTATGGTCAGAGTCAGCCACGCGGTGCCGCCGACGTAAATCGTGAAGGTGATTCCGGAACCTGTGGGGGCCGATTGAACATAACCCTTCACGTCGCCGACCGTCACGGGGCGATTCAAATACAAAGGCTGAGCTGCGTTGGACTCAACGCCCAACGTCCCCTGCATCTGGAATACCAGGCCCGCGACCTTCGAGAGGCCTTCCGCGCCGAACACCCAATCCTCGCGGATTGGTGCATCGCCATCCGGCGACTCGTTGCCGTTCACGTCCACCGTGAAACCTGCGATCACGAGCGTCTCGTCCACGAAATTGTTCGTGGGCATGTTGATCGTCGTGACCGCCAGTGGATTTCCGTTATCAAGCGAGGTGGTGTCGCAGGAGTAGGGCCACGTCGGCTCCTCGATGATCCACACATCGCCGGGATTGATGACCATAGGGAGGTCCCACGTGACGGCGGTTGCTGTGTTGGAGACGATCTTCCGCGGTGGCGTTCCGCGCGAGACTCCCTGAATCACGCGGATCAGGTTCCCGACCTCCGCGCCGGGCGTCATCCCGTTTGGATAGACGTTGTTCTGGCACCCCGAGTCCGTGATCGAGGTCGGATTGGCGGTGTTGGACGCATCGGCAGTGAACCGCAGAACGAAGCAATCGCCTTCCTGGACAATACCGTTGGGATCGGGAGTGACGCCGACTGTGCCGGTGGTCTGGTCCCACGACGTCACCTTCGTGCTGAAGTACGGCGTGGCGCCTTCCGGCCTACCGATGATCGAGATGATGCGCCCAACGGGCGTCCATGATGGATTCGTGGACGGTGGCGCTCCCTTTAGATATCCGGTCACGAGCGTACCGGCTGACACGCTATCGATTGACCCACCGATAACACCGCCGTGGATCAGGTGCTTGGCCTTCAGCCGGACCTTGCTGACATAAGGAGACGGCAGAGCCCACGTCGAGCGCACCAGAGGACCGGCGAACGTGATCGATCCGGGAGTGTAAGTGTTGTTCGGACCCACGGTCAGCGCGCCGGTGGCCTGCGCGCAGATCAGATCGTCCTGGGTCGCGACGAACAGCACGTAGGAAGCCAGGCCCGCGACCGCCGGCCAGGTGATACCTTCCAGGGCGAACGTGTCCGTTCCAGAGGCTGAGGTCCCGATGATAGCGATATTCGACGGGGCCGAAGGAAGTCCGTTGGAGTCGATTGCGCAGATCGCGACGCGCAGCGTCACGTTAGCCGGCAACGATCCGCCAGTCGCGGACTGCGAGATCGATCCAATTCCGGGTGCGCCCGCGCCGGTGGCGCTGAACTCGTTAACCGGCAGCTTCCCGGTCGCCACCAGGTTCGCGAGCATGCTGCCGTCAGCCATCTGCGCGTAAGACTGGTTGGTATCGAAGGTCCACTCGCCGGGAAACAGCGCATCATTTGACGCCGCCTGCACCTGATAGGGGGCCCACGCCGGCCCGAGCGGAATCGGATAGAACAGAGGCGGCAGGGGCGCGGGAACCACGTCCATCGGCTTCGGTCCGACATCCAAGTCGTACATGGAATCGGTAACCGTCTGCCCCTCGATCTGCACCGACCAGTCCTTCTTCAGACTCCAGCGCTGAATCCGGAAAGACATCGTGACGATCTGGAACGGAAGGTTAGTCCCATCGCCCGGCGCTGAAGCCAGGAGCAAGCCGGTCACCGTGGTGTAGGTTGGGTCCGTGAAGCACAGCGTAATCAGCACCTGCACGCCGTTGATCACAACTTCTTTGTTCTGCATCGACTTGTCAAAGGCGTCGCCGCTGACCCAAGTCACCGAAGTACCGGTGACGTTGCAGGTCCCATGAAGGCCGGGGACGTCCGGATGCGTCATCGAGACCACCTGCCCGACTTCATTGCCGAGGCCTAGCAGGGTGGTTTGCCAACTGGCGGCACGAGCGTCGCGCCACTCCGTGTACTTCACGCCGCCGATTTCCTCACGTGTGCGCGTTGCCCCGATGCGCAACGCCTGGCTCAACGTCGAGCACCCCACCGAGTGCATCTGGCTTGTGAGCGGAGACCCCGCGCGCCCATAGTAGGCGGCGTGGCTCTTGTCGCAGTACTCGGCTGTGTTCGCCTGATATTGATAGGCGACATCGGCGAATGAAAGCACGAGATGCTCGAAACCAGCTTGGATCGGTGTGAGCCGCAGGCTTTGAAGCAGAGAGTTGGCGATGGTGTACGCGTCCACCGCACTCGCGTTGATCCGGCAGCCGAGCTTCAGTTTCCCGAATTCCCAGGTGTAGAAGCCCAGGCAGCAGTTGAGCACCTCGGTGAGCCAGTCGCGAAACGGCTTCTGGCTGCTGATGATTCCCTGGAACTGGAACTGCGTTTCGACGCCGGTTCCGAGGATCGCGGCCACGTTGTCTGCGGCGATCTCGGCCGCCCCGCTTCCATCGCCCACGATCAACGACGGCAGCACGTACGTGGCAAGTTGCGCGGACGACGACGGGCCGCTCCCGCCGGCGGGATTCGACCCGGTGGACGGGTCGCCATACAGGCCCATAGCGCGCAGGAGCATGTTGACCGCGATCCAGAACGGATTGATGAGTCCCCTGACCGCCGTGCGATTGCCACTCTGGTCCCACGTCCAGCCCCACATCCCGTAGTCGATGGGGACGGTCATCTGGTGCTGGTCGGGCGTGCTCGGCTGAACCGTGGTCGATTTGACGATGCGAATCTCGCACGCCGCCGTGCCCGCGGCATAGACGTTCGGCTCCCAAACCTGCGGAGACCCCTGGCCCAGCGAGAAATAGTCGGTGCTTGGGTTCGCCGGGTCGCTGCCGGTGACGTAGCGCAGCCCCATTCCCGGCTGGTACTTCGTGATGTTCAGGTTGCCGTCAACCTTCAGCCCTTGCCAGGTGTAGCCATCGACCATCGGCGCGACTACGTATCGGTAGCCGTCTGCGTTGGTGACGACCATCGACGCGGTGAATCCACCGAGAGGCCCGGCGCTAAGAATGCCGAGCGAATCGGCGTATCCCGATTCATCGCGGTAGTCCACCATCAACGCGCTCGCCATGAACGCATAGAGCGGATTGCCGCCGCTGTTGCACCAGATCTCAGGAAGCGCCAGCCCCCAGATCGTGTCCGAAATAATCGAAGTCGCCGTCACGGTGTTGCGGCCAAAGCCGAGGAAGCCGGTCGAATCGTCCTTGATGACGACGCCCTGCGGGTCGGCCTGGTGCCCGCCGAAATAGGGAGCCATGCCGTGGACTTGGCATCCGTTCGCCGATTCGAGGTAATAGTCGCAACTTGTGGGATCGCCACCCGCCGCCGTGACCGCAGTGGCGCTCCGGCCCTTTGATGCCCACGGGCAGTTCACGCCATCGTTGTAAATCTTCCAGCACTGGCGGCTGAGTTGCCGCTCGGGGTACTGATTCATGATCTGGAAGAAGCCGTCGGAGCACGTCACAGGGAAGATCGATGTCCCGTCGCTGGTGAAGTTCTGGATGACGCCTTTCCAAAGCTGCAGCAGGATGCCGGAATTCACATGGAATAGGCAGAGGTCGATCTCGGCGTACTTCAGGTCGGTGTCATTGGCGAGTTGCGTCATTACGCGGTCGCCATTGCCGAATGTGAAGCGGACGTTGTCCGAAGTGCCTTTGATGTCCTGCGAGATCAAGACATCGGAACCGGGCTCGCCGATGCCGATCAGGCGCGGCATGTATAGCTGCCCGCCCACGGTGACGCGCCGGTCGGAGAGATAGATGTCCGCGACCGCGGATTCGCGCACGCGGATATGCACCAGAGGAATGATTTGCTGAACTTCGGAGAGAAGCGCCGTGGATAGCGCGGTCGAGGGGAACCGGAGGCAGGTGGAGTTGATTGCGTATGTGGGTGCTTGCGTTGGATCGACGACTTCGATGAGGTTCAGGCCGACCTGTACCGCGTTGCGCAGGTATTCAAAGGAGATCGGCATCTGCTCGAAGGTCACCAGCACGCCGGTAGTCGTGCCGCCGGGATTGGGGACCGTGTAGGTGAACGCCTTCCACGGACCCTGCATGGCCTCCCAGAACGCTTTGAGCTGGTTGGCTTCGGTCCAGCCCAGGTTCGGCCGCTTGAACTGGAATTTACGAGGGCCGATGCCGACGTAATACCGCTGCTCTTGCTTGGCGTCGAGGCTGCCGAAGCGATGGACGATCACCGGGCGCTCGACGGAGAAGCCGAACGGGTATTGCGTGGTGAGCGGGAATG
>Ga0335069_10008711_pt1 | contig 14485 bp, 19 predicted proteins | sample Lox_Sample_11_FD_206714 | JGI IMG/M metagenome (GOLD analysis project Ga0335069, IMG submission 206714) | Soil microbial communities from Loxahatchee National Wildlife Refuge, Florida, United States - Lox_Sample_1.1 | ecosystem: Environmental > Terrestrial > Soil > Wetlands | place: USA... | reverse complement strand
CGCGTAGAGGTGGTAGGCACGGGCGACAAACTTCGCGGGATAGCCCGATAGTTGCACGCCTAGCGGGTTGGCGACGGCGTAGCGCGGACCCAAGTCGACGACCATACCCTTGTCGCTGTGGCGGTATTCCTTCCGCTGGCCGTACCCGAGACTTGCGGCGACGTTGCGGGCCAACGTCTTACCTTGTCGGGTCGCGTGCTGGGCGGTGGGAGGGGCGATCTTGCCCGGCTGGGTTAGGTCCGGAATGGCGGCGGCGTCGCCCGCCGCAAACACGTCGGGGTGGCCTGGTACCTGCAAATCGGTGTGCACCTTCAGTCGGCCCCGCTCGGTTTCCAAGCCCAGCGTGGCGATCAGCGGTGACGGTGTCACGCCTGCCACCCACGCTACCGTGTAAGTGTCGATGCGCGTATCATCGCTGAGCACAACATGATCAGCGTAAATCCCCTTCAGGGTCGTGCCCAACCGGACATCGATTCCGCGAGAGCGCAGCACACGCATAGCCGCGTTGCCGAGCTTCTGCCCCAGCTCGGGCATGACCTGGTCGGCCAAGTCCAGCAGCACAAACCGCACCGAGGCCCGATCGAAGCCGATCTGCTTTGCCGCTGCGTCAGCGAGCGCACGCAGCTGTGCCGTCAATTCGGAACCCGAATACGATGCACCGACAACAACGATCGTGCGCCGCGCGGCCGTGCGCACCTCGTTTTCGTCGACCTGAGCCAGTTCCAACTGCTCGATCACATGATCACGCAGATACAGCGCCTCGGCCGTCGACTTCAGACCGTGTGCGAGGGTGGCCAAACCGGGCGTATCGAACAGCCGGGTCACCGAGCCTGGGGTTAGGACCAGCCGATCCCACGATAGCGTCCGTACCTGGCCCTCCGGATCGGTGAACGAGAGCACACGCCGATCGAAGTCAACGCTGTCGACCCGGCCGCGCACCGCCCGCACACCTTTCAGTGTTCCGGCCAGCGGAATACAGACGAAGCGCGGGTCGACCAGCCCGCCGGCCACATCAGCCAGCAATGGCGTGTACTGCATGTAATCAACCGGCGAAACAATGGTCACCCTCACATCCGAGGCGCGCGCCCTGTCTAACCGTCGGGCCAGGCCGCGTGCGCACTCGAAGGCGGCGAACCCGCTGCCGACGATCACAACCGACGCGGCCGGTTCCGCCTTCTCCGCCTGATGTTGAAGTGCGACCGCGTTCAATATCTCTTCTCCTGTTTGGTATTCGGGTATCCACAAAGGGGTCGGGGATCGATCGCACGGTGTCGTGATGTTCCTTCGTTGCCACGGCGTCCTGGACCGCGGCGTTGTAGACCGCTGTGGAGATCTCCCGCACCAGCATCGCCCGACTCTGATCCATATGTCACCACCCCTCAGCACGTTTCACCCGGGTGATAAGGCACGTGCGGCGACCGCTGCATCGGATGGCTGCCCAGGCGCACTGACCGAACGTACGCTTGGGGGAACCTTCAGCGGCGCCCCGCCGTGGGCTGAGTCACGCGAATCGCGACACAGGGTGCGGGACTTGGAAGGCGCGGCGACCAATCATAGGGCGGAGGGACTCATTGGATCAGGGGTCGCAATTGCGCCGCACCGAAGGAGACACTGAAGCGCTCGCACCACAGGACTACGCTGCGGAGCGCGTCGGTGTCGGCGCCGGTGGGCACAACGTAATCGGCGTTACCCCGGTTGGCGCGTAGGCGGCCGAGGTCTATGTGGGTGCTGTGTGCGAACTTTCGCCATGGGAAGCTGGCGTGGTCGACAGGTGTGTCGCTGAGCCACACGCGCAGTCGTGGTCCCAAAGTGGCATGCAGATTTTCCAGCCGCAGAATCTGTGCTCCGTCACCTAGGGTTAGTAGGCGAACAACACCGCTCGTTCGGTGGATGTGGCCGGTGAATTCTCCACAGCAGGTGGTCTGCGCTCCTTGCGGCAGGCTTTCATCGGCGGTGGTCCTGATCAACAACTTCCACGGCTGCAGCCACCACAGGGCCATAGGCACCCCGACGATGGCAGTCGCTCGTCGCGCGACGCGATGCGGCATCAACTATCACCGGAACCACAGAGCACTCGTCGACCTAATCAAGGTCGTGCATCAGTTCAGATCATCGCGGGCTATGAGCCGGCGGGCCGCCTCGGTGATCGAGCCGGACAGCGAAGGATAGATCGCAAGCGTCTGCGCCAAATCGTCAACGGTGATCCGGTTTTGAACAGCGATCGCGATCGGCAGTATCAATTCCGAAGCGATCGGCGCGACCACCACGCCACCGATCACCACGCCGCTGTCCTGACGGCAAAATAGCTTGACGAAGCCCTGACGCAGCTCCGACATCTTCGCCCGCGCATTGGTTTTCAACGGCAGCGTGACACTGCGGGCCTGAATCGAGCCGTCGTCGATCGCCGCCTGCGAGACGCCGACCGCGGCGACCTCGGGATGGGTGAACACCGTGGCCGCGACGGTGCGCAGCCGGAGCGGGTTAACGGCTTCACCGAGCGCGTGATACATCGCGATCCGGCCCTGCATCGCGGCAACTGAGGCTAACGGAAGAAGCCCAGTGCAGTCCCCCGCGGCGTATATGCCCGCTACTGGTGTTCGCGATACCCGGTCGACGGCAATGTAGTTGCCGGGCCCGGGTTCGATGCCCACGCGTTGTAGGCCTAGCCGGCCGGTGTTGGGCACTGATCCAAGTGTCATCAATGCGTGGCTGCCCTCGACGGCGCGTCCATCGGTCATTGTCACTAACACCCCGTCGTCGGTGCGCCTGACGGATTCTGCCCGGGCCTGTTTGATCAGTTTGACGCCGCGTTCGGCGAACGATTCCTCGAGCACCTGCGCGGCGTCGGGGTCCTCGTATGGCAACACCCGATCACGGCTGGCTACCAGCGTCACTCTCACACCCAGTTCGGTGTAGGCATTGGCGAATTCGGTGCCGGTCACCCCGCAACCCACCACGATGAGGTGGTCGGGCAGCGAGTCTAGGTCGTAGAGCTGGCGCCAGGTCAGGATCCGCTCGCCGTCGGGCGGCGCCGAGGGCAGGACCCGAGGGCTGGCGCCGGTAGCGATCAACACCACATCGGCATCGCGGATCGTAGTGCTGCCGTCGCGGGCGGTCACCTTGACGCGGTGAAGCGCCAAACCCGTAGCCGCGTCGACCAGCTCGCCGCGTCCCGCGATCAACTCGACACCCGCACTCAACAGCAGGGCGGTGATGTCCGCCGATTGCTCGGCAGCGAGCATCTTGATCCGCAGGTGGATCTCTGCCAAACAGATTCTGGCGTCGTCCCTATGGATGTCGAAGCCAAGGCGTGTTGCGCGTCGCAGTTCAGTGCGCAGCCCCGTGGAGGCGATAAAGGTCTTCGACGGCACGCAGTCGCACAACACCGCGGCGCCGCCGACCCCGTCGGAATCGACGACGGTGACGCGGGCAACGGCGGGGCCTCGTGCAGCCGCAACCAATGCCGCCTCGTACCCGGCCGGGCCGCCACCGAGGATCACAATGCGAGTTACCACAGCCCAGATTTCACCGACTGGCCGGACGACAGGTCACCAGAGACCTCCCATCTCTCACCGTCGCTGGTGTCTTCATCGACGACGATATGCATGGCGGCTTCCTCGGCTGAGGCAGCGCCGCCATCAATGCCGACGTCGTGTGCACGGTAATCCGCAGCTGGATCCGTCGCGTCGACGTCGTAGGCGACGAGCCGACCGGCGCGCATGTCGCCGACCTGATCGTCGATCAGCTCACCATCGCTGTCGGCGCTGTCACCGATTCCATCGCCATCCCACTGATCGCTCACGTCGGGCACCTCGCGGGCCAGCCGGCGAGCCAGACTTTCATGGGTCCGCGCTTCCCTCGTGGTGAGGCCCCACGCCTGCAGTTCACGCGGGCGCTCCGGAGGCGAGTAGCCTTCGTCGAGGTCGATGCCAGTCTGTTCTGAGTCCAGGCTTTCTTCTGGTTCGAGCAGATGGGCCTGCACATCATCGAATTCAGAAATCTCCATTAGCACCGTCTCCATTCCGTATCTCAAAGGTCACAGTCGCGCAGCGAAGTCTGCCAAGAGATCGACATCATGCAGCCTCGGGCAGTCCACGCCCGCTCGGTGGTTGTCTCAACCGAGCGCCTCAACAAGGTCGCGGCAGGCTCGTTCACAGCGGCGGCACACGTCGGCGCACACGCGGCAATGCTCGTGTTTCGCGGCATGCTTGTCGCACTCGTCTGCGCTTGTCTTACAGGCGGTGGCGCACGTTTGGAGCACCGTCCTAGTCAGGTTGGCGTCGTAGCCCGTGTGCCGGGACAAGGCGCGGCCGGTTGTCGCGCAGACATCTGAGCAGTCAAGGCAAGTGCGGATGCATTTGGTTAAGTGAATGACGTCGTCTTCACTAAGGCAGGCGTCTGCACACGCTGTGCAGGCTTGGTCGCATTCGATACAGGCGTCGATACATTCGATCAGCTTGGCTATATCGATCCGGCCTAGATCTCTTGGATAGGTCTCCAGCATTCTCCTGGCGGCGCTCACCATGTCCTCCTAGCTCGGGGCAATGATTGTCTCTGTACTGGTCTGCTCACGGAAGCTACGGCTGGGGTGCGATCAGTCTTCCGCTGTGCTTCTTACACAACAGAACACGGCTGTGCGGGTGTAGATGTTAAGAGCATGGCGCGAAGAAGGGTGAACTGTCGTCGCCCACCTCCGTGATTCACCCGGGTGATAGTTGGACGTGTGGATGGCGTCCTCGACGACCCCCCAGTCGCTCAGATCGGCGCGTCGGCGTTCAGAGCGCGGTGATATGTGCGCCGGCACCTCAACGTTTTTCGTGATCGAAGGCACCGCGCAAAGTGGGGCAGGTGAGTCGCCACGGCCTCGACGACCGGGTTGATCGCGGAGGGTTCGAAGGCGAAGCGAAGCCGCCAGCGCACCACCAAAGCAATTACCACGGCGCTGACGGCCAAGTTGATCCAGGAGGTGGCGCGGGCTCTCATCCGGATGAATTGCCTCGGCGGGTGATGACCACTCACCCCGCGGCGGTGGATGCTGGCACCAGATTGGCAAGCAGAGGAGGGATATAGCGTGGGTCGCGTGCGCGCGGAATGTACAAAGGTGCCAGACGGCTCGCCTAGCGCTCAATTTGAAAGCGCCGTCATCCCGCTCCTTGAGCCTCTCTATCGGCAAGCTCTTCGGATGACATCCAATCGAGTGGATGCGGAGGATCTGGTGCAAGAAACCGTGCTCAACGCTTATGCCGGCCTCCGGGCATTCGAGCCAGGAACGAACCTCAATGCATGGCTGCGGCGGATCATGATCAACACTCATATCAGCAGCTATCGGAGGCAAAAGCGCCGTCCCACGCAACATCCGACTGATGAGATCACCGATCGACAGCTAGTGGCCAGTGCCCCACGCACGTCCAGGGGCCTATTGTCGGCGGAAGACGAAGCGCTCGAGATGCTCCCAGACCCCTACCTCAAGGCGGCAATGATGGCCTTGCCCGAGCAGTTCCGCATCGCCGTGTATTTTGCTGACATTGCGGGATACTCCTACAAGGAGATCGCCGCCATGACGGACACCCAGCAAGGAACGGTAGGTTCGAGGCTCAACCGGGGACGAAAACAGTTGCGCGATCTACTATCCCAGTCGCCATTCAACCATGCGGTCAGGACAATCGACGACCCCGAGCGGACTACCCAGCGGGTTGCAATCGTCAACCGGGCTGAACGCAGTGGCGGTCAGCCGGCCGGCGATGATTCACTGACGGGCTCGGGCCGCCGCGACGGTGAAAGCAGAGTCGATGGTCCAGATCAGCGCATTCTGCCCCCATTAGGCGCTGACAACTGTGCGATACGCGCAGACCTGCAACGGGGAAGATCAGGGCACGGCCATCGGGCCCACGCGGCCTGCCCGAAGGTCGGGAGGCATAATGAATAAAGCGAAAGCCCAACGCACGTCTAAGTTTTACGCGTCGCCGCCCAGGAGTGTCCGCCTGGCTCTGCCCGCACCGGAACATCTTGCATTCTATGCCGGCATCGGTGCAATGGCCGTACTTGGGATCATGGAATGGCCTGTTGCTGCGGCGCTGGTGGTGGGTTACACGTTTGTCAACGCGCAACACAACAAGGTACTTCAATCACTTGGCGAGGCATTGGAAGAGGCCTAGCTCCAACGTGTAGGCGCTGTCCTCTGCTGGTGGTCGCTGGTCGCAGACTTGGCGTCGTGGATGTGAGCCCACCGACGAAAAAGAACGTAAAGCAAGCGACGACATACATAATCCCGATCACTTTGTGATCGGTTGTGGTGATCAGCCGATAGACCAGGCTACCCGTGGCGCGGGTACGCTCCGGGAATGGCCGGCTGACCCGAAGCCCTCCCAACAGCGGCGTCGATGTGGACACTAGTTCGGTCTCCTAGATGCATGAAGTTGAAGCATCACAGGGTGTTTAGCGTTGAAGCGCCCGCGACCAGGACTCCGCGAACTTGGACACCCCGTCATTTTCGAGCACTTCGAACACGTTGGGCAGATCGATACCAACGGCAGTCAGCCGGTCGAACACTTCCTGAGCGTGTGCCGCCTTGCCAGTCACGATATCGCCGGCGATAACGCCATGGTCGGCCACCGCCTGCAGTGTCGACTCGGGAATGGTGCTGACCGTGTTGGGCGCCACGAGTTCGGTGACGTACATCGTGTCGGGGTAAGCGGTGTTCTTTACCCCGGTGGAGGCCCACAGCGGGCGTTGCACGCGAGCACCCGCGGAGCGCAGCGCGTTGTAGCGTGGCCCGGCTTCGAAGACCTGCTGGTAGGCTGCGTAGGCCAGTCGCGCGTTGGCGATGCCCGCCTGCCCCCGCAGTGTGAATGCCTCATCGGTGCCGATCGCCTCCAGGCGCTTGTCGACCTCGGTGTCCACTCGGGATACGAACAGTGATGCCACCGAGTGGATTTGGGATAGATCAGCACCTGTCTGCCGGGCGGCTTCGACTCCCGCTAGGTAGGCGTTCATAACCGCTCGGTGCCGTGGGACGGAAAAGATCAGCGTCACATTGACAGAGACGCCTTTGGCCAGCGCCATGGTGATCGCGGGCAGTCCCGCGGCGGTGGCCGGTATTTTGATGAACACGTTGGGCCGGTCGACGATCTTGGCCAACTCGACGGCCTGCATGACTGTCGCATCGGTGTCGTGCGCCAGCGACGGGTCGACTTCAATGGACACTCTTCCGTCGACGCCGTCGGACGCCTCCCACTGCGGGCGCAGCACATCGCAGGCCGCCCGGACGTCATCGGTGATTGCCGTGCGGACTGCGGTGTCGATGTCACTACCACGACCCGTCAGCTCGGCGATCTGGCCATCGTACGCGCGGCCGTGTGTAAGTGCGCGTTCAAACGTAGACGGGTTAGTGGTCACGCCGACAACGCTTCTCGTGTCGATCAATTGCCGCAGCTTGCCCGATTGCAGCAGGCTGCGGGACAAGTCATCCAGCCAGACCGACACCCCCGCCCTCGATAGGGCAGCCAGATTCGGGTTCTGGGTCATCAGCCCCCTCACCGCCGCTGCCCACTGCTGGGCTGGCGAAAGACCCGGGCTGCAGCACATGCGGCGCCATAGAGCACCAACGGCGCGTACGCGCTCAACAGCACCTGCCAATCAGGCAGAACAGTCGGATCCTTGCCTTTTGTTACCGGGCCCATGTCGTTACTGAGTCGGCTCTGCATGTGCTGCCGTCGCTGCCCCCGCACTGGCGCCCTCACCGCGATTGGGCAACGTCCACTCGGGGCGAACGTAATGGCAGGTGTAGCCGGATGGATAGCGTTGCAGGTAGTTTTGGTGCTCGGGTTCGGCTTCCCAAAATTCACCGGCCGGGTTGACCTCGGTGACGACTCTGCCAGGCCAACGCCCTGAATCCTCGAGGTCGGCGATGGTGTGCGCTGCGATGTGCTGTTGCTCGTCGTCCCGATAGAAAATTGCTGACCGGTAACTGGTTCCGACATCGTTGCCCTGACGGTTCCTAGTGGTCGGGTCGTGGATCTGGAAGAAGAATTCAAGCAGTGCCCGGTAATCCGTCTTGTCTGGGTCGTAGGTGATTTCGAGTGCCTCGGCGTGGCCGGGGTGATTGCGGTAGGTGGGATGCGCGTTGCTGCCGCCGGTGTAGCCGACCCGGGTGGACACCACCCCGGGCTGCTGGCGGAACAGGTCCTCCATGCCCCAAAAGCACCCGCCGGCGAGAATGGCGATCTTGTTGTGATCGGTCATGATTGCTGCTCTTCGACGCTTTCGTGTTGCTCCGATACATCTTTCGTGAACAAGCGCAGAAATTGTCCATAACCCTGTGCTTCCAGGTCGTCGCGGTGGATGAATCGCAGCGATGCCGAGTTGATGCAGTAGCGCAGCCCGCCGGCTTCTGTGGGGCCGTCCGGGAATACGTGGCCCAGATGGCTATCGGCGTGGGCTGACCGCACCTCGACCCGATCCATGAAGTGGCTGCGGTCGCGCCTTTCAACAACGCTGTCCGTGTTGATGGGCTGAGTGAAGCTTGGCCAGCCGCTTCCGCTGTCGAATTTGTTCACTGAGGCAAAAAGTGGTTCGCCAGAGACAATGTCAACGTAGATGCCGGGTTCATGGTTGTCGCAGTACTCGCCGGTGAAGGGAGGTTCCGTACCGTTCTCCTGGGTGACGTGGTATTGCTCGGGGCTTAGCGCGCCGACCGCGCCAGCGTTCTTGCTGTATTGATGTGACACCTGGTCTCCTTGGTTCGCGCAGACTTTTAGTTGGTGCGCTTAGTAATTCGGTAGGTCTCGCGTCGTTGGTTAATTGCGGCCGGCCATGATGCCGCCGTCGACGTTGAGAATCGCGCCCGTGACCCAGCTGGCCTCGTCAGACAGTAGATACGTCACGGCGTTGGCCACGTCGGCCGGGGTGCCGACTCGCCCCAGCGGATGAAGCGGTGCGAAAGTGTCGAGCGTGGCGTCGATTTCGTCCTTCGGGATGAACCCTTCATAGAGTGGGGTCTTGACGACTGCCGGTGCCACCGCGTTGACGCGAATGTTGTGCTCGGCGAGTTCGATGGCCAGGTTATGGGTGAGCGCGTGCAGGCCAGCCTTTTGCATCGAGTAGACCGACGATGGGGTCAGACCGATCGCCTGATGTGCCCACATGCTGCCGATGTTGACGATGGAGCCGCCCTCCCCGTGGGAGATCATGCCCTCAACGACGGTCTGCGTCAGGAAGAACAAGGCATAGTTGAGCTCCATGTACGAGTCGTAGGTCAGCGCGTCGTACTCGAGAAACGGCTTGGGGATGAAGAATCCGGCCGCGTTGACGAGCAGCGTCGCATCGCTGTGATCCTCGGAAAGCGCGCGCTGCACATCGGCGACCGCGGCGCGATCGGTCAACTCCGCAGTGATCCCCCAGGCTTGGCCACCGCCGCCGGTCAGTTCGGTCACGGTGTCATCGACACGGTCTTTCGACCGACCAACGATCACCACGCTACCGCCGTGGCGCACGATATCAACAGCGACCTGCCGGCCCATGCCGGCGCTGCCTCCGATGACGATGACCTTCTTGGAATCGAAGTGCATGGTGAGACCCTTCTGCTAATCATTTTCGGCGGCTCCTGCTGGGCCATTACTGCCTTTGCCCGGCACGAACACTTTGTGGCGTTTGCGACGACACCCGGCGCCCCGGATGTCGACGTTGAACTGGCTCGAGTCTGCAGTCCGGCCGGGTGAGCCGTCATCACCCCGGCGTTGTTTCACCCGGGTGAGTTCTGGTGAGGCGCCGAGGCTAACTACTGACGCCCAATGCCCTACCGGTGTCCGTTTGATCACGCCGTGAGCAGCGCAGGTTCGCGACATCAACCCCGTCCGCCTCGCTGAGTTGCTAAGGTGCAGGCGGAAATTCGTCGAAGTCACAACCAGCGAGCGTGTATGCTAGCTCCAACAGTGGGTTGAAATTACCCCGAGCAAGGGATGGGCAGGGAAGCGGTCGCGAATTTTGTTTAACTAGCCGGCGGCCATCATGTGCGGCGACGGCCGAGGCAAGTCATCTCAATCCGGCCGTCAATTTCTTTGCAGATGGCTCAGCATCAGATGTGCCGTTGCGGTACACGATGATGGCCCCGCAAGGTAGTTACTCAATAACGTGCTCACGCACAGTCATGAGGCGAAAAAGAAGGAGCGTCAACCATGTACGGCCCCGATGAGGAAGTGGTGCTGATCACCGAGGCCACGGCTTTGCCGGGCAAAGGAGACGACCTGCGGCGTGCGCTTGTTGAGTTAATCCCTCAGTCGCTGGCTGAAGGAGCCGTTAGCACCTTCCGGCTCCACGAAGACCGCAATCGGCCTGGGCATTTCACGCTTTACCAGCGGTTTCGCAACCAGCACGGTGTAGACCTTCACGTCCAAGCCGATCATTTCGCGCTCAGCATGGAAGCGTTGGCCCAGTTCGCTGAGGGCGGCATGGCGCAGACCACCTTCTACCGTGTACTCAGTTCCTAGGCCCTCCACAGTCGAACCAGGTGTGTCTTGCAACTTGGGTGACTTGTTCCAGTACGTGCACCACAACTACAGGAGGCGACATGGTTGAGCATCGCCACGTCGAATGGGACCCCGATACGCGACACATCCTGACGACCCGACTCCTGTTGCGCCCCTGGCAACTCGACGATGACATCGGCGCCTACGAAATATACGGAGCGTCGGAGGTTTCGCGTTGGCTCTGTCCGGCGCTGCCGTCAATCACCGACGACGCGCACATGCGCGAACTCTTGGGCGCATGGATCAGCCAGAGCGACGCGGCCGGATGGCCCCTAGGCCGATGGGCGATCACCGATCGAGACTCTGGCGAGCTGATCGGAGGAGTCGCACTGCTTCCACTTCCACCCGGCTGCACCGATCTCGAGATCGGATGGCAGGTTGCACCGATGCTGTGGGGTCACGGCTACGGCGCAGAAGCTGGTCACGCGGTGGCCCATCAAGCATTCACAAACGTCGGTGTCAATGAGGTCTTCGCCGTAGTGCGGCCGGGCAACCATCGCGGGGTCGCTACGGCGAGGCGAGTGGGCATGGAATGGGTCGGCGAGACGGACAAGTACTACAACCTGACCCTTGAGGTCTACCGTCTTAACAAGGCAGATTTGGATCTGCCAGAGCCCGCGTGCGTTCCGGCGCCGGGATCGCCCTAGCCGCGAATACTGTAGCGGCGCGCCTCTCAGCACGACGAAATAATCTGTCCATCCGTGGGATTGGCGGTTTGGTTGTCGAAATGTGTTGTGGCAATTTGTCGTTTGCACGCCGCGATCCACGGAGCCTGATGACGAGCGCGTACGGCAAGACCTGGCAGGACCGTGACGCGCTCACCTTGCTTGAGTTATCTGCGCCAGTTCGCCGCTCGCCCGCGTGACCGGCGGTCAGCGATGCCAGGGGCGGTGGCTCAGGCTGCCGCGGCCTCGGCTCGTGCCCAGCGGTCGATGAAGTCTCGGGCGTCATGACGACAAAACGCTGCCGACAGCGAATCAGCCACTAGGGTCAAGGGGCGGCACCCAGCGCCGGCGCACCAGGGCCTCACAGCACGGGGGCACTACTGGAGCGAACCCACGAAATCAACTGCCGCCTGACCCGGCCGCACACCAATCGAACAGTCTGGTGTGCGCTGCTAAACAACTCGCAACCTCAATAGCCGGTACATAGCCCGAATCCCGGTCGCGGTCGACCTAAACCAGACTTGAGCTGGGCAGACGTGCATCGAGTCGGCTCGTACGGACACAGCCGGGGTACGGAGCCTTTCCGGCGCGAACGACCCTCATGCATAACCACTGATGACGGCGCCCGTCCGGATTGGTGGTCATGGTTGCTTGCTGACCGTCCGACAACCGCCAATGCCCCTGGTGTAGAACGCACTTCGCGAGTCCAATAACTTAAGACCGATAGCGAGTGGTTACAGCCAAAGTGACGCTTAACGCTTAGGCCCACTAACCAGATTCTCATCTTTGTGCCGTATCCGCCATTTTGATGTAACGAAGATGAGAATTCGCCATGCTGGATGAGAACCTACATGTAGGTTCTCGAACTCCGTGGCGAATGCTGATCTTCTACCTGCTCGTCTGCAGAACTCTCACCGAAATGGCGGGCGCCTTTTTCTCATCTTCGTGGCGGATCCTAGAACCGGACGGTCGTGCAGAACTCGAACACGCAGAAGAGCTGTCATCAGAGCCTGTCGGGGACGGCGCGATAACTTGTGACAGTACGTGCGCCCGAGATCCGTCCATGGCCGCGGCGCCGTCTCGGCAGTTGTCGATTCGGCTGTGCCCCATGGCGTACGGCCATCGCCGATCGACGTGTCGAGTTCATATTGACAGTGCTTTCCAGTGGCATCTTCTAGGAGGTGCAAGTTGTGGGTCGTTAGCAGGTACCTCAGAGGTGCCGGGACGCCTTGGCGGCCTGGGTGCGCTGTAAGGCTGACGAACTGGGCTAGCAGGGCCGCACTGACCGATGCTGCGTAGGCGGCGACATTTGGTGCGCCCGTGGCAGGTTGGCGTCCGGACTGCTTGATGTAGGTCGGGTCGACGAGCAGCCCCTGACGGTCCAGCTGGATGTCGGTTTGGTTGAGTTGGCGGGTGCACAACATGCATGGGCGGCCGGGAACCAACGTGTGGGCGCGCCAGCTACCTGACCGCATCTGCCCGTCCAGGAAGGTCTCTAGGGTGAGGCCGCCGTCGATGACAGGGATCAGGTCGGAGTAGGCGATGGTGTTGAGTATTGCTCGCGGCCAAGGCCGGTCGACGCAGGAGACGATGACGTCGTAGTCCAGCGCGTGGGCAAGACCCTCCGGTGCGCAGAGGCTCATCGGATATCGCTTGAACCGCGGGCGATCCGCCGTTGCTGCGCTGCGCATCTGCCTGAGGGCGACATCGACCTTGCGTCGCCTCCGGCGGGCGTCCGACCGGGTGGCTCCGATCATGCGGTCGCGGTTGAGTTCCTTCATGATGTCGTAGTCCATGACGCCGACATCGGTGATACCAGTGGCTGCAAGCCGCTGGGCTACGTCGAGTCCCACGCTGCCAACCCCGACGACCAACACCCGCAGGCGCGCTATGGAATCTTGGCGCGTCGGCCCCCACGCGGAGACGGTGCGTAGCTGTGCCGCGGTTCGCGGCGGAGGCCGGCGCAACTCGTTGTTCCATGACACTTTGAGCTTGGGGCCGACGACGCGCACGGTCTCAGCCCACTGAGGCAGCCTCTCCCCGCGTTCCCACACGCGCGCTGACCACGTGTTGTCCGCACCGGCGAGGGTCATGCCGAGCAGCGCGCCTCCGGTGAATTGGTGGGCGATGTGGGCGTAGCCGTGTTCGGTGTCGTGGTCTGCGGCACTGAGTGCCTGCCAGCCCGCGCCGGCGGGGTGCGAGTGCAACATGGCCAATCCCTGTCCATCGGCGGCGGCCTCAGCAGCACCGCGCAGGAGGTAGCGGCCGGTGAAGGACGCGTTGCCGTGGACCTTGCGGTCGCCATCTCTAGGCAGTACAAGGGAATTAACCAAGTACGTGGTGCGATGCTTGCCGGTGGAGACGGTGTAGGTGGCCAGGCATACGTCCTCTTGGCCGTCCGGTCGAAGCAGGTGGTGTCGCGCTTGCTCAGCCACCATGTCGGTCATCGCCACCGAGTACCTCATCGCTTAGTCGACTTTGGTGGCCGTGCTCAGAACGCCGCGGACATGGGCGAGCCATGCGCGGACGGGTGGCGCGGAGGTGTCCCATTGTCCGGAGTCGCGAGAGTGCCGCCGCCATCCGGGCAGACAGTCAGTGGTGTCAGTGTTGGTGTGCGAGAAGGTGATTGCATCGGGGAAGTGCAGCCAATGCGGGACCACCGTGGGCCAGGATTGCAACTCGCTGACGCTGACCGCCGTGTCCATCTCGATTCCGGCGAGCGCTCCGTTCGCCGGGACGATCACGTAGATGATTGCGGGGCCTTCCCGACGCGCTGGGACACCACCGGCCAGGAGGTCGGCGACGAAACGATCCGGGCCGTGGCGCGCGGTGGTCATTACGCCACCGGGCTCTCGTGCCGCACGGTGACGAATGCGTCTCCGGGGTGGATCTTGACCAGCTCGCCCGGATCGAGGTGTGTCGCCTCTCCGACGCGAGCCAGGTAGTGGTTGGTGGGGTTGACGCCGGCCAGGCGTAGCAGAGCGGCTACTTCTTGGTCATCGTCGTGGGTCGTGTACTCCACGCCGTCGATCGTGAAATGCAGCGTGGGCCGGGTGATGAAGCTGTCACCGGGGTGGATTCGCACGATATCGCTGTCGCGGAAAAATGTCTCGTCGCCCCTCTCGTCGATCCGCCCGAGGTCGAATCCGGACGGGTGGCATCCGGCCAGCCGCAGCAGCGCGGCAGCCTCTTGGTCATTGTCGATCGTCGTGAAGGACTGACCGTCGAGTGTGAAGCGGATCTTGGTGTCGTGCCTTGTCATGCTGGTACCTCTTTTCTCGAGGAGGTGCACCACCT
>Ga0335069_10008710_pt1 | contig 14485 bp, 8 predicted proteins | sample Lox_Sample_11_FD_206714 | JGI IMG/M metagenome (GOLD analysis project Ga0335069, IMG submission 206714) | Soil microbial communities from Loxahatchee National Wildlife Refuge, Florida, United States - Lox_Sample_1.1 | ecosystem: Environmental > Terrestrial > Soil > Wetlands | place: USA: Florida... | reverse complement strand
GCCCGCACCGTGAAATCCTCGGCGACCAGCGCGAGGTCATTGGTTGTGGCGCGCCCATAGATGAAATGCAGCGTGGCGCTGGCGCGCTCGAAGCGCGTGTCGGGCGCGGTCAGCAATCGGCTGTACGCGGACTTCACCCGGCCGGCCAGCAGTTGCGCCAATCCCGGGAGACGCGCCACGCGATCGAGCAGTTCGCGCACCACGTTGAATTGCCGCAGTGAACCCCGAGTGGTCGTCACGGCGATGGTGCCGTTGAGCGCGCGCGCGAAGTCCGCGTTGGCTTGCGTCGTGAGATCGATTTGCGCCGCCGCCGCTCCGTCGATTGCGATCGGCGGCTGCCCCGGCCGCAGCGTTAGTAGCTGTGCGAGACTGATCTGATCGAAGCGACCGGCGAGCGACACCGGCCCGCCGGCGGAGAGCGCGATCGACCCGGAGAGATCGAAGTGGCCACCCATCGTGTCGCCACGGAGATGCGCAACGTCGACGGCGTCGCGCGACAGCAAGGCCTCGACCTCGAGGGCGTCGATCGCCGCGCGCACCCCGCGAAACGGTCCCAGCGCTCCGCGCACTTGAACCGGAAGTCGGTCGCGCTGGCTGAGCGGGCCGAGCGTGCCGGTGAGAGAGATGTTCGGCCGCTCGGCGTCCGCTGCGGCGCTCAACGCGAAGTCGATCGGGGTTTCCAACGCAACATGACGGAGCCGTACGTCGATCGAGTGCAGGGTCGTCCTGAATGGAGGCGATTGACTGCGATCGTCGATCACGACGGTCGCGTCGTGAATCGCAATCGCGTCGATCAACGCGCTGAACGCCGCGGCGCCCCCAGCGGCTTGTGTCGACGCAGGCGGTGGCGCCGTCGGCGTTCTGCGAGTGAGGCCCTCGTAGTTCCAGCGCCCGTCGGCGGCTCGAATGATGCGAAGGACCGGAGTCGCCAGCGTCAGGCTGCCAACTTCCAGGCGGCGTTGGAGGAGCGGCCGCCACGCAACGCGAGCGGTAACGGCGGCGGCGCGGATGAACGGCTCGCGATCGAATGCCGGATCTTCGCCGATTTCAACCGCCGTCAGGCGGACGCCGAGTCCGCCCCACCAACTCACCGACAGGTCGCCGACATGCAGCGGACGACCGATCGTTGCTTGGAGCCGCGTCAACAGCGCCTCGCGGTTGGCGGTGAGCAGACGGCCGAGAAAGAGGGCGCCGACAGCGACCGCGAGCCCCGCCAGCAGCACGAGGATCGCCACGCCGAGCAGGAGCCTCCGGATCATGAGCCGCCTACGAGGCGCTCGGCGCGCGCGGCTTGCCGAAGACACGGGCGACGATGATGCTGATGCCGTACAGCAGCAGCAGCGGCGTTGCCATCAATAGCTGCGACGCGACATCCGGGCCGGGCGTCAACACCGCCGCGACGATAAAGATCACCAGGACAGCATAACGAAAGTAGCTGATCATCATCGCCGACGACACGATGCCCAGACGCGCCAAGAAGAACGTGATGACCGGCAGCTCGAACGTTGCGCCGAACGCCAACAACATGCGCGCGGTGAAGGTCAGGTACTCGCTGATGCGAATCTGCGGATCGACGCGGATGCTGCCGTACTGCTCGACGAAGAATCGATAACCGACGGGCAGCACGAGGTAGTAGCAAAACGTCGCACCGGCGAGGAAGAATACCGTGCCGAAGAACACGAACGGCTTGGCGTAGCGCTTCTCGGTGTCGAGCAAGCCCGGCGCGACGAACATCCAGAGCTGGTACAAACTCACCGGACTCGATGCGAAGACCGCAGCCAGAAAACAGACCTTCAGTTTGGTGAAGAACGCCTCGACGACGCCCGTGCCGATGAGGTGCACCGCGTCGTTGCCGGCTTCCCGATTCAGCGCCAACAGCGGCTCGGTGAGGAATGCGAACAGCGGCTCGGCGAAGTAGTAGCACCCGGCGAACGCGACGGCGATGCCAATCAGCGACCGGATCAACCGCCAGCGCAACTCTTCGAGATGCGCGGTCAGGGGCATCGATACATCGGCCATGCCTCAGCAGGCTCCCACGGATCGATGGGCGGTGCGGACGGTCCGACTGGCCACGGAGCCGATCCGGCTACGAATTGGTTGGCGACCCGTTGTCTTTTGCCGCCGCCGGTTGGGTGTCCGGCGGCGTCGACCCGGTCGGCGCAGTGTTGGGCGGCGGCGCCGGCGGTGCAGTGTTGAGTGGTGGCACCGGGGGCCGGTTGGCCGAGCGGACCTCGTGTTCGAGCATAATCTGCGCGTTGCGCAGTTCATCGGTGATGCCGCTGGTCGCCTTGCGCAGCTCCGCGAGCGCTTTGCCCAGGGCTTGCGCGACTTCCGGCAGCCGCTTCGGGCCGAGCACGATCAGCGCAACGATCATGATCACCAGCAATTCCGGAAGCCCGATGCCGAACATCGATCTCACGCTAGGGCAACGCTGGCGGACTGTCAATTCGGCTACTCCGCAGCTACAACGATTTGGCTGGAAGCGCCCCGCGAATCCTTGTAGAGTCGCGGCGCCCAGATTTGATCGTTGGCGAGTCGCGACACTCGCAAGCGAGGTGAACGTGCAAGAGCAAACTGAGATTTCAACCGCCACGAGTGTTGCAGATCGCCCTGAGATGATGCGAGTCGGTTCGGCGGCTCGGAACGAAGGCGCGGCAGTCGAGCCAGCGCCAGCGTCGGCCGCCAAGGCTAGCGTCCACCGCGATCTGCGTTCGCCGGATTTATACCTGAACCGCGAGCTCACTTGGCTCGAATTCAACCGGCGCGTGCTGCACGAAGCTCAGGATGCGCGCAACCCGCTGCTCGAACGCGTCAAGTTCCTGGCAATCACGGCATCCAACCTGGATGAATTCTTCATGAAGCGCATCGGCGGCTTGAAGCAACAAGTCGGCGCCGGCATCCAGGAGCCGACCGTCGACGGCCGTACGCCGCAGCAACAAATCGTCGAAAGCTACGCCCGCGTGCGCGAGATCGAACAGGCGCAGCGCGAGCTGCTCCCCGAACTGATCGACCTCCTGAAGCGCAACGGGATCTACATCGTGTCGCACGCTGATCTCACCGCCGAGGAGCAACAGCAGGTTCGTGACACCTATTTCAACAACGTCTTTCCATTGGTGACGCCGCAAGCGATGGATCCGGCGCACCCGTTTCCATTCGTGTCGAACTTGTCCCTCAATCTGGTGGTGACGTTGCACTACCCGAAGGACACGCAACCCTTGATGGCGCGCGTCAAGGTGCCGATCGGGACCGGCATTCCCCGCTTCCTGCGCGTCGGCACGGCGGATCGCTTCGTGCCGCTGGAACACGTGATGGCGCACAACCTCGACCTGCTCTTCCCGTCGATGGAGGTCGACTCGTGCGAGCTGTTCCGTGTCACCCGCAACGCCAACACCGAGCGCGACGAGGAAGAAGCGGACGATCTGCTGTCGCTCATCGAGTCGGAGTTGCGCGATCGCCGTTTCGCGCCGATCGTGCGGCTCGAAGTCCACCGCGACATGTCGTCGGTTCGTCGCGGGATGCTGGCGGCGGAGCTGGGATTGAACGAGCACTCCGATGTCTTCGAGGTCGACGGTATGTTGGCGCTGCGCGACCTGATGGAGATCGCCACCCTCGATGCGCCGACGCTCCACGATCCCGCGCATCGGCCGATCGACCATCCGCGTTTGACCGAGTCGCGCAGCATCTTTCACATCATTCGCGACGCCGGCTCGCTGCTGCTGCAACACCCGTACGAATCGTTCTCCACGTCGGTGGAGCGGCTGCTGCGCGAGGCCAGCAAAGACGCGAAGGTGCGCGCCATCAAGATGACCCTTTACCGCACCTCGCCGGACTCGAAGATTCTCGACTATCTCTGCGAAGCCGCGCGCAACGGCAAGCAAGTGGCCGTCGTGGTCGAATTGAAAGCCCGATTTGACGAAGCCACCAACATCCAATTCGCCAATCGGCTGGAAGAGTTCGGGATTCACGTCACCTACGGTGTGGTCGGACTGAAGACTCACTGCAAAGTGATCTTGGTCGTGCGACAGGACTACGACGGCTTGCGGCGCTACGCCCACATCGGCACCGGCAACTACCACCCCGGCACGGCGAGGATCTACACCGACTTTGGTCTGCTCACTGCCGACAACGTCATCGGGCAAGACGTCACCGAGCTGTTCAACTATCTGACCACCGGTTACCGGCCGAAGCGCAACTACCGCAAGCTCCTGCCGGCGCCCACGCTCCTGAAGAAGGCGTTGCTCGCCAAGATCGAGCGCGAAATGGCGGCGCATCGACCCGACTCGCCGGGTGTCATCCAGATCAAGATCAACGCGCTGGAAGACGCCGACATCATCGCCGCCCTCTACCGCGCGTCGCAAGCGGGCGTGAAGATCGATCTGATCGTGCGCGATAGCTGCTGCCTGCGACCTGGCGTGCCGGGTGTCTCGGAGAGCATCCGGGTCGTCAGCGTCGTCGGTCGGTTTCTCGAGCACGCCCGCATCTTCTACTTCCACAACGGCGGCGACGAGGAGTACTTGATTGGTTCCGCCGATTGCATGAAGCGCAACTTGGAGAGCCGGGTCGAAGTCGTCGTACCGATCGACGATCCGGCGCTGCGCAAGGAGCTGCGGACGGTGCTCGACACGCAGCTCTCCAGCGGGCACGGCGAGTGGGAGATGCAGTCGGACGGCAGTTACGCGCAGCAGACCCCGGCCGGATATCGTCCGGCGCAGCAACTTCTCATCGAGATGGCCGACAAGCAGCAAAAGGAAGCCGGCCGACTGCGCAAGCGACGACCCAAGGGCATCGCGCGGCGGGTGGTGAAATTGTGACCGGGGGTCGGCCGCCGCGCCGAACAATGCGACCGCTAGTCGCGGCTCGCGTCGAGACACACGAGGCCGGCGTGCACGCCGTTCAGGTCGCGATTGAAGACTACCGCGGTCACCTCGTCGGGGGTGTACGGCGTCACCACGTGGCTCAGTTCAATCGACTGCTCGCTCTCGGCTGCGTCCGACACCGAGCCGATCACGTTGTAGGCGCCGCTGGGAAACGGGCGACTCCACTTGACCGTAACCCGGCGGGCGCCCCCCGCCGGGACGTCCCCGGTTGCCACACACTGCCGCTCATGAACTGGCGGCGCTTCGACCGGGGCCTGAACGGCCAATGCCGCCAGCGCGCACCAGTTGGACACGAGCAACGCGCACACAGCCCCCATCCGCAGCGGTGCCGATTTAGTCATTGCCGCTCCTCTTTTGGTTGGCTCTTAGAAGGCAAAGACGGTACCACCGATTCGGGACCAGCGGCATCACGGTCACCCACAACAGCGGCAGCCTCCCTTCGCCTGTCCCTTAGGCAGATGTTCAGTTACGAGGCAAAATGCTAGGTCGGCACCGCGGTCGCCATCCCCGTGCACTGACGGACGGCGCAGGTGGAACTGTCGCCGGTTGGCGCTCGAGCTCGTGAAACCCGCAGGCGGGACTGAGGTGTGTCCAGCCCTCCGGACACGAATGCTCGCCAGGTGTCCATCCGACCGGACACCGGCGCCCGATCCCCAACCATTAGTCGTGCACACGCACAACCGTGCCCGTCGGCATGGGTCCTGCCAAGACAACCGGTCGTAACGTCGTCGAAGATTTAGTGGCTTTGCACTATGTAGGTGATTGCCTACATCGATGCAGATAAACAATGCGGGGCTGTATCAAGTAGAAAATGCTTGATGACAAATTGAGCTTGACAGGCTTCGTGCACTTCGACTACGAGCACGTCTCAAACTCAGCGGCAGTGAGGCGTCGCCGCACTAGCAGATGTAGGTCAAGATGTCTGCGTAGGAGGTTCGATCAATGCGATTTCGATCCGGATGGATGCTAGCAGCCTGCCTGCTCGAACTGAGCGCCGCTCGTGTTTGGGCGACCGACGGTGTCGTGCAAATCAATCAAACCCGGGCGCTGGCGGGCGGCGTAACCCCCGGCGACGCGGCGGGCTTTCCAGTGACAATCAGCCAACCCGGCAGCTACCGCCTGGTGGGAAATCTGACCGTGCCGGACGCGAACACGACGGCGATTCAGATCACCGGAGGAGCAGGCAACGTCACCATCGACCTGAACGGGTTCTCGATTAACGGCGTTACCGTGTGCACGGGTGAGCCCAATGCTTGTGGGTTGGGCTGGTGTGGGTTGACCTGCGCTCCAACTGGTACGGGAAACGGCATCCGGTCGGTCGGGCTGGGACCGAACAATTCCGTCACCATCCTCAACGGCACAGTGGCCGGCATGGGCAGTGACGGCATTAGCCTCGGCGACAATCCGAGCGTGCGAATTGAAAATGTTCAAGCGCAGCGGAACGGGGGCAGCGGAATCTATATCAACGGGTACGCACCAAGTTGTCTGGTCAGCCACTGTATTGCCACTCATAACAACGGAAATGGCATTGGCTCAGGCAGCGCCTGCGTAATCAGCTTGAATTCCGTCGGGAGCAACAATGCAGACGGTATCTGGGCGGGCGGCGCCGGAACGGTCGTGAGCAATACGTCGAGCCGCAACTCTCAGAACGGCATCACCGTCGATGGAATTCCCTCAGCGACAGTCTCGGACAACATGGCCGTCGACAACGTGGGCATCGGCATTGCCGTAAACGTCGGTAGTGCCGTGATCCGAGGCAACAGCGCCAATCAGAACCAAACTGGCATATGGGTCGGCGATGTCGACGCAAGCGTGAGCAACAACGTTGCCCGCGCCAACCAGAGCAATGGCATCGAGCTGGCTGGAAACGACACGGTTGTTAGCAACGTGGCCACCGAAAACGGAGGAAACGGCATCTCGCAGGACGGAGACAACGGCGTGATGCTGCAGAATTCAGCCGCGCAAAATGCCGGCTTCGGTCTCCAGCTTGGGATGCGGACGGGCTATGCCCTAAACGTCGTGAACGACAACAACGGCGACGACAGCCAGCCGCAGGTTTCTGGAGGAATCGAGGTCGGCACCAACGTCTGCGGCGGCGACAAAGTTTGTCCCTAGCACTCGCTTTGGTTCGATACGATCTGACTCGCCATGCGAATCTCATCGGAACGCCTACGCCCAATGGAGCGACTGCCAGTTTTCATTCTGGGAGCGCTGCTCGTCGTTTCGCTTGCAGGCCAGGCGAACGCGACGCCGCTGACGGCGCTGCGCTACACGCCGGACATTCCGATTGCGATCGCGGGCGTGACGGTGGAGCCCTCGAATGTCGCCGACGACAACCTGGCCGGCACCGTGAACCTCGTTGATGTCGGGCCGATTCCAACCGAAGCGCACATCGATGCGTATCAGGAGCTGGTCTTCGGTGCCCACCTGCTGTCTTTCGACGTACCCGTGAGTCTGCCGGGCAACGTCGTCGCGATGCCGGCCGATGTGGTGCAATACGGCAGCGGTTCGTATCAAATCGTGTTCAACGCGGCCGCGCACGGCGTCCCGGCAGAAGTCAACACCGATGCCGTGGGCAGTTTCGGCAACAGCTTGTTGCTGTCGTTCGATACCCCCGTCACCCTCGGGAGCCTCCGGATCGAACCCCGCGACGTGGCCCAGTTCGACGGCACGTCGTTCTCCCTGTTCTTCAGCGGCAGCGCGGCTGGTGTGCCCAGTGAACTCAACCTCGACGGCATCGCGGCACTCGCCAACGGGCATGTGTTGGTTTCCTTCGACGGCAGCGGGACGATCGGTGCCGTGAATTTCGACGATGAGGATCTGCTCGAATACGATCCGACCGCTCACACCTGGCAGCTTGCCTACGACGGATCCGTTCAGTATCCCGCGTGGGGTCCTGCCAATCTGCAGGCCTTCTCGGCGCAGGTGGCGGCGCAACCGCCGACCTCGGAGTCGACATCGCAGACAGTGGGAGCGGGCGGCACCGTCACCACGGACCCCAGCAACACCGGCGCAACTATCACCAATGTGATGACGACCGCGGTCACCACGCCCAACGGCGGGACGGTTTCAATCGTCGAAACCGCGCTGGGCGTGAGCGTTCCGCCGGCGTTCACGTTGCTCGGACAGGCGGTCACCGTCTCAGCGCCGCGCGCAACCGCCGCCGCGCCGCTGGTGATCGTTCTGCGTCTGGACGCATCGATCATTCCTGCCGGCGCGACGCCCGACATGGTGCAAGTCCTCAAAGACGGCACGCAAGTGCCGATCTGCCTCACCAACGATGGGACGGCCAACCCTGACCCGTGCGTGGCGGCACGCACCCAACTCGGCGACGGCGACGTCAGCATTACAGTGCGCAGCTCTTCCGCCGCCACGTTCACTCCGGTCCTGCCGATCGCAACCGACGGCGGCGCGCCGTACGCGTCGGGCTCGTTCCGAGTCGAGTCGAACGGGGTCACAACTTGCCTGGAGTTCACCTTCGACGACCTGACGTATCAGGTGTTCGGGACGCCGATTAACCTCGGCACTTCCGTCGGCCACATGTATTGCACCGTCCAAAACGGACCGAACTCGTCCGCCGGGCGCTGTGAGTCGTGGCCGGACGCGTCGCTGCTGGTTGTTGATGGGGGGACAAGTCGCTCGGTCTGCCCGCCCAGCGGCTGCCTCTCGGGCGATGAGATCAGCTTCACAACCTCCGGCGCGACGGGGACCGGTTCAGTGGCATCGCTGATCGATGCCGACGAATTTACCACGGAAGGCAGCTATCACTTCACCGGCTTTACCTCGCAGCCCAGTATTCGGGGCGCGAGCAGCGTTCCGGGCTGTCCCCTCAGCGGGACGGTCGCAACCTTCATCGGACGGGCCGGCAGTAACGCGTTCCGAAACGTGGCAACGCCTGCGGGCAGCGACGTGACGGTCAGCACGACCGCCACGTACTTCGACGCCACCACCGGTCTGATTGTACCCACCACCGTCGACATCGCTTTCTCGAATGTGTCGTCGCCCGGACAGACAAAGATGACGACGGTCACCAATCCGGCTGGTTCGCTCACTTCAAACTTCGCCGTTTCGGTTGGCGGTTACCATGCCGCCTTCCTCGACATCTCGACCGATGCCCAGTTCAGTGGGCCGATCCAGGTGTGTAGTCGCTACCCCGACGCCGATAACGATGGACTAATCGACGGTACGACGGTTCTAGAAACGCAGCTGGCCTTCCTCCATGCCGAGGGTGACCCGCCGACGTTTGTCGATCGAACCACGAGTCGCGACACGTCGGCAAACATCATCTGTGGCACCGTCTCGCACTTCTCCGAATTTGTGGTTGCCGTGCAGCAGCCGGGCGTTCCGGCACTGGATTTCACACCGGCGGCTGCCGGAAAGAAGGACGCTACGAGCCTCAAGTGTCAAACCACAATTGGATCGTCGGTGAAGAATTTCGCTGGCAAAAAACTCCAACTCCTCCGCGGGTGCTTCGATGCGATCACTGACTACCAGGCGCAGAAGCTTGCGGGAGTTTCCGCTGCCGGTCAGGCGTCCGCGCTGGCGGCGGTGAACAAGTCCTGCGCGGGGACGGGTGTCACCTCTATTGAGCGCACGCCGTTGGGCAAAATTGCCGGCGCACGAGTCGATACGATCGGTGCGATCGAGCAAGTCTGCAGTACTCCGCCCGGCACGACGCTCAATGGCAAACCGATTTCGAAGACCGCCTCAAAGGATCTCACCCGGGACGCCATCACGCGCTACCTCGACTACGTCGGCTGTACACTGGAGAGTGCATTGGCCCAAGCGTACCGCGACGCGACGGGACACTTGGCGGATTTCACAGCTCCCGATCCCTCGAACCCGAACACCACCACGTCGCTCGATCAGTTGCTCCCTTGCATGCGGTCCATTCCCGCGAATCTTATTTTGCCACCATTGGACTTCACTCCGCCCACGACCGGCAAGAAGGACAGCGCCAGCATCACCTGCCAAAAGGCGATTGGGTCGCACGCGGAGACTTTCGCCGTCAACTCCTACGGGTTCGTTCGCGCCTGCCTCGAGAAGATTCAGACCTACAACGCCATCGTCGACGCCAATGGTACCGCCGCCGACGTCAGCAAGGCCCACGCCGCCGCGGTCGCTCAATGCGTTGAAGCCAAGCCCAGCGATCCCGACTCGAAGACCATGCTCGGCAAGATCGCCGCTGAGCGCACGAAGGCCGTTGCTGCGATAGAACAGGCATGCGGCAGTCCTTCTACGACCGACGTCAGTGGCAAACTGATCGGCGCTCACGCGTCCAAAGATCTCACCCGCGACGAGATCGTGAGCGAGATGACCGCCCGTGCGTGCATCGTCGACGGCGTGGTCGGCGGCGGCTATCCCGACGCGAAGTCGGACCTTGCCCAATTCCAGGCCCGGCCGTCGCAGGATCCGGAAGGTCAGAACGTCGCAAAGACGCTCGACATCTTCTTCAACTGTCTTCCGAATCCCCGCTAACAGCCGACGGGCGGCGCTGCTTGGTTCAACGCCGGATATCGCCCGGCAAGATGAAATCGTAGCGGCGGCGCAGCAGCCGGGTCGTGACGAACCGCGCAAAGCGACGAGCGCGGAGCGACGTTTCGAGCGTCGCCGCGTCTCGACGGTAGTAGGCATGCACTGCGGCCTCGTCGACGTGACCGAGGAGCTGCGGATTCGGTTGTCGCGCGATCCATTGGTTGGCACAGTCGATCATTGCCGGAATCCGGGCGCGCGCGCCCTCCTTGACGAAATTACCCAGCAGATCGCGAACGACCAAGCCAAAGTCGAAATAGTCGTCGATGTAGCGCTCCACCGCGCGGGTACGCCGCAGCCACCATCGCAGCAGACCCGGGTATGCGCGAAGGAAGACGTCGACGCCGACCTCCAAGGCACCGTCTCGGCGCATGAACGGCGTGCTGACATCGATCAACGTCGGCTGACACTGCGCGTCGCCCGGATTCGCCCAGTGCCAATTCGATAGTTGGGCGTCGACGGCGATCTCGATCCCGTCGCGACGCGTCGCATTGGCATCGAGCACCCGTCGTACAAGCGCGAACACCGGTTCGAGCAGTGGAGCCAAATCAACGGCGGGGTTCCGCAGCAACACGTGGCCGAGGCCGTCGGCGGCTAGGCGCGGCTGCACGACATAGACGACATGACGGCGCGCACTCGGCGACAGTTGCACCAACTCGGTGCGCGCGACGGCAACCCCGATTTCGCGCAACAGCGTGACGTAACGCTCGACCACACCGGCGTACGCGGCGCCCGCAGCATCACTCGCGAAGCCGGACATGCGCTTGAACACCAGGTCTGGAAACTCGCCTAACCCGATGACGGCCGACACCTCGCCGTATCCCAAGATCTCGACCCCCGCGCGCGTCGGGTCGGCGGGATCGAGCCGTCGTTCGAGTTGGACAAGCGACGGCTCAAGCGCGCGCATGCGTCGTGCGCCCGAGCCTGGACTCACACAGGACGATTGCCCGTTCGAGCAAGTCGAGAAGCTCCGCACACTCAGCACGAGTGATCAGCATGCCGGGCTTGAATTGCAGCACGGAACGATCGAAGCCGGCGAAGAACGCCCACAGTCCCACCTCATAGCCGGCAGCGGTCATCATCGGGCCCGCGTGCTCGTGATCGAAGCGCAGGCCCATCACTAAGCCGTTGCGCCGGATTTCCACGAGAAACGGGTGCCGCGCGCGAATCGCATCGAGCCCGGCGCCGAGCACCTCGGACATGGCAGCGACGTTGTCCAAGACGCCGGGGCGGCGGAGAATCTCCATCACCTTCAACCCAACGTGGCAGCCGACTTCTGCACCCCCGAACGTCGACACATGCCCCCAGCCGTTCTCGGTCAACCAGCCGGCAGCGCGTTCGTTCAAAATCGCCGCCGCGATTGGGTACATGCCCCCCGACAACCCTTTCCCGGTGACGATGATGTCGGGTTCGACGTCGTAGTGCTGCACCCCCCACATCGCGCCGGTGCGCCCCAAACCGGTTTGCACTTCGTCGGCGATCAACAGGGCACCCGATTGTTCGCACAGTTTTTTCACTCCCAACAAGTAGCCGGGGTTGGGCAGTGGAAAACCGAGGGTCGCGGGGATCGGCTCGAGTATCACCGCAGCGGCGTCGCCACCGGCCAACGCGGCGCGCATCGCGTCGAGGTCGTTGAACGGAACTTGAATGAACTCGGCCGCGGGTCCGTCGCTCAAAAAGAATTGCGCGTTCTTCACGTCGCCGGCGGCGAGGCAGAGGCCGGTATGGCCATGATAGCTGCCGATCAGCGACACGATCTTGCGCCGGCGGGTGGTGTGACGCGCGCTCTTGATGGCGATGTCGTTCGCTTCGCTGCCGCTCGATGCGAACACGCTGTAGCGCAGGCCCTCGGGCGACACCGCCGCCAGGGCTTCCGCCAGGCGCGCGCGCGGGCCGCTCGGGAAGTGATGGTTGCCGATGTCGTACTGCGCGATCGCCTCCTGCAGCGCCGCAACGATCTCCGGATTGCGATGACCGAGACTGAACGTCCCGCCGTTGATGTGGGCATCGAACAGCCGGCGCCCGTCAAGATCCCAGAAGTAGTGCCCCTCGCGCCGGCCCATTACCACCGGCACGCCGATCATGCGGAACGTTTCCACTCGACCGGGGCAGACGTAGCGCGCTGCCAGGTCGAGCACGGTTTCCTTTTCAGTGGACATCGCCATGAGGCCCTCGTCACTCCAGCGACGCATAAACCACACGCCGGCCGGGACATAAAGCGCGGGCACAAACTGACCGCGGCCAGCGACGGCACAGACTGGGTCAACGTGACCCGAGAGAACGGCGGGGATCACACCCCTCGGTTGGGATGCTTGGTTTTACGGGCGTGCGAACTTTTGGATGCGGTGGTTCATCGTGTCAGACACGTAGACGTTACCTTGCCCGTCCAGGGCAATACCGATGGGGCGATTGAAGTCGCCGCTGCCCGAACCACTCTTGCCCCACGTGCCGTTGAATTCCTTCTTCGTGTAGCGGGCGAAGCGTTGATTGTTCGAGTCCGTGACGTACACGTCATCGCCCAGCACCGCGAGGTACGGCTCGGTGTAGAATTCTTCCCAGCCGAAGACCGGCCACTCTTCCTTGAACGCACCGGTACCGTCGAAGACTTGCACGCGGTGATTGCCGGTGTCGGCGACGTACACGATGCCATTGGCGTCGACGGCGATGCCCACCGGCTCGATGAACTCACCCGGCTTGGAGCCGTCTTTGCCCCAGACCGCCTTCTGCTTGCCCTCCGGTGAATAGCCCAACACGCGCTTGTTGCCGGTGTCGGTCACGTAGACGGTCCCGTCCGGCCCAACCGCGACTCCGCGCGGCCCCCAGAAGCCGGGATTCTCCTCGTTCCACTGCAGCACGAAGCGCCCGTTGGCATCGAACTTTTGGATACGATGATTCCAGGTATCGGCGACGTAGACCGAGCCATCGGGTGCGACGGCGATCCCGCAGGGATCCTTGAAATCGCCGGGGCCGTTGCCTTCCTTGCCCCACGTCGCAACCGGCCGGCCGTCAGGCCCGAGCTTCTGCACGCGCTGGTTCTTGCTGTCGATGATGTAGATCTCGCCGCTACTGCGGTTGAGGGCGATGCCGCGCGGTTCGTTGAATTCGCCCGCCGCGCTGCCTTGCTTGCCCCAGATCGCGGCGGCGGCCACCAGCTTGGGCGATTCGGGATAGCCGCGCGCCGCCGGCGGCGGATTCACCGGGATCGCGGCGAAGGTTGCGCCGGGTTTGAGGTCCTTCGCGACGTACATCACGGCGTCGCTCGAGCCGGTCGGGCTCCACACTTGCCGCGTGAACAGCCACCGCATGAACTTGGGCAGATTCACCTGATTCCACACCGGCTCCCACCAGCCACGAATCTGAAACGGAATTTTTTCGTACTTGTCGCCGAGCGGTTGATCGAGTGAATTGACGACGTCCTTGTTGACGATGATCACCGGCGTATCGACGTTGCGAACATCGGCGGCCCAGTTGACCGGGTAATGACGCAAGTACCAACTCAGTGGCCAAGTGGCGTCGCCCGACACCGCGAGTCGAGTCTGGGTGCCGGTACCGAGGATCGCCGCGGCTTGCTCGATCCGCCGCATCACCTTGGTGTGCGTGTCGTAGGTCGATTGCACGTACGCGAGCAATTCGCCGGTGCGGCGATCGGCGGGCTCTTCGGGGTGCGGGGCGTCGTACCGGTAGTTTGACGTGACGAGGATCCAAAGTGTGAGCGCGCCGACGGCCGCCAACGGTATCGCGGTGCCGGCGCGACGGATCGCGCCCGATGCGATCAGCCGCACGAACCACAGCGACGCGACCATCAGCATCGGGAGGACTTGCGGCACTAGCAGCCACGGGACCTTTTCTTGGGCCCAGCCGTAGAAACACACCGAGCCCAGCGTCCACAGAATGATGAAACGCGTGAAGCGATCGGGCAGCCACACTCGGGCGACGCCGATGAGCGCGGCCCCCAGCAACGCGACAAACAGCACCGGCGCGATGTGCCCGGCCATGTCGCGCACAAACAACACCACGAACGCGGCGCCGCCGATCCCGAAGGCGTAGCGCATCACGCGCAGCACCGGGTCGGACTT
>Ga0335069_10008708_pt1 | contig 14488 bp, 14 predicted proteins | sample Lox_Sample_11_FD_206714 | JGI IMG/M metagenome (GOLD analysis project Ga0335069, IMG submission 206714) | Soil microbial communities from Loxahatchee National Wildlife Refuge, Florida, United States - Lox_Sample_1.1 | ecosystem: Environmental > Terrestrial > Soil > Wetlands | place: USA... | reverse complement strand
ATCGCGCGGGTCCAGGCCCCAGTGGTCACCGAATAGGCGCGCACGCCGACCTTCTTGCCTTCCAGGTCCTTGGGGTGCTTGACGCCGGAGTCCGGACGCACCAGCAGGCCCGAGTGGTGGAAGCGGCGCACCACGAAGATCGGCAGGGCCACGAACGGCGCGCCGTAGGCCCGGGCGATGAAGTAGGTCGTCGGCGCGATCTCGCACACGTCGAACTCCACGTCGCGCACCATCCGGCGGAAGGCGCCGATCTGCGGCTTGACGGTAATGATCTCGGCCTCGACGCCTTCGATCGGAATCGACCCGTTGCGGATGGCGGAGGTATGCGGATGCTCGGCAACCGCGATTTTCAGATGAACTTTTCCAGCCAAAGCCGTCCCTTTCATGCGAGGCCCTATTGTTTCCTGACGCCGCTCTGGGGCTTCAGCGCTTGCGCGCGGCGCTCGTCGTCGGCCCATGGACCTTCGGCAGTCGCCGCCTGTCGGGAAACGCCCGCAAAGGAACGAGATCGCTCGGTCCGCGGGCGCGGCGACATTAGCCGCATCCCTGGGTGCGGACCGATCAAAACGGGAGGGCGGCCCATAACTTTTCCGTAAGGGCCCGCGCCGCCGCGTCGCCCGCTGCACGCTGGGGCCGCTCGCGGAAAATCGAGATGAAACAAGGCGGTGACGGCTGTTCAGGCAAATTTTATGGCCGCCGCCGCGCTTCCAATTGGCGAGGGCGTCGCCCGCTGCTCTAATCGCGCCGGAACTGCAGGATGGGGCCCGCGCGCCTCCGCACCTCGACGAGGCCTGTCCTGGTTCTTATCAAGGTCATGAGCGCGTGGACCTTACTCAACCGAGCGGTGCGATACTGGCTGGGACCGGATTTCAGCGGTAGTTCGAATTATGACTGTTTTGGACCGACAATGGAGCGTATCGCTCGCGCCTGTCGGTCGGGAATAAGGTGGAACTGATGGCTCAGATCGTTTTCGGGATGGCGGTGCCGCACAGCGGGATGCTGGGGCAGGCGCCGGAGGACTGGCTCAACAACGGCGAGCGCGACCGCAACAATCCCCAGCTCTGGTACCGTAACAGGACCTGGACCTATCCGGAGCTTGAGAAGGAGCGGGGCGCCGCATTCGAGCCCTTCCTGACCCTGGAGGAGCGCACCGCTCGCGCCAAGCGCTGCCGCGCGGCCCTGGACGAGATGGCGGCCGCCTACGCCCGCGCCGATATCGACGTGGCCATCATCCTCGGCAAGGACCAGAAGGAAATCTTCACCGACTTCTCGCCTTCGATCGCGATCTACACCGGCGAAGAGGTGCACAACGGCCCGCCTCAACGCGCGGTCTACGCCCCCGACCACCACGTGGTGCACAAGGCCCATCCCAAGCTGGCCACCTATCTGGTCGAGACCTTCGAGCGCGAGGGCTTCGACCTGACCGACCTGTTCAACTGGCCGCAGAACGTGTGGATGAAGCCCGCGCCCGACTATCCAGTGGTGCCGCACGCCTACAGCTTCGTCTATCACCAGATCATGGGCGACAACCCGCCGCCGCACGTGCCGGTGCTGATGAACTGCTTCTACGCCCCGACCCAGCCGCCGATGAAGCGCTGTATCGAGTTTGGGCGGGTGCTGCGCGACGCGATCAAGGCGTGGCCCGAAGACGTGCGTGTCGGCATCATCGCCTCGGGCGGCCTGTCGCACTTCGTCAACGACGAGGAATTCGACCGCCGCATCATGAAAATGCTGGCCGAGTACGACTTCGAAAGCCTGGCGGCGGTCGACGACCGCTCCTATCAATCAGGCACGTCCGAGATCAAACTCTACGTCAGCGTGATGATGGCCCTGCAGGAAACCGGCGCTCAGATGACCCTGGTCGACTATGTGCCCTGCTGGCGCACGGCGGCCGGCACCGGCGAGGGCATGGGCTTCATGTATTGGGCGCCGTGAGCGCTGCCGTCCCCGACGATCGCATGATCGGCCCGCTTGACTTCAGCCGGCGCCAGGCGCTCGGGGTCGGGCTCGGCGCCGCGTCCAGCCTGGCGCTGGGCGGGGCCGCCCGGGCCGACGCCAAGCGCGTCGACATCGTCATGACCCAAGGCAATACCGGCCTGATCGTGCACGAAGTCGCCCGCGCGCAAGGCTTCTTCGACCAGTTCGCGATCTCGCCCGACGTGCTGCAGGTGTCGGACGGCTCCAAGTGCGTGGCCGCCCTGGTCAGCGGCGCCAGCCAGCTGTGCATCTATTCGGGCTTCAACCAGCTGACCCCGGCCCTGGAGCGCGGCGCCCCGCTCAAGATTCTCGCCGGCGCCCTGAACCTGCCCTCGGTGGCCATGTTCAGCGGCCATCCCAACATCCAGCGCGTGGCCGATCTGCGCGGCAAGGTGCTGGGGATCGGGGCCCCCGGCTCGGTGCTGCACCAGATGACGGTGCTGCTGCTGCGCAAGAAGGGGGTCGACCCGAACTCGGTCACCTTCCGCAACGTCGGCAGCAACGCCGACGTGTTCAAGGCCGTGGCCGCCAAGACGGTCGACGCGGGCCTGTCCGATATCGAGGTGTGGAACAAGGCGGCGGGCTACGGCGCCCACGCCCTGCCGGACGGCCTGTGCTGGAAGGAAATCCCCGAGTACACCAATCAGGCGTCCTACGCCTCGGTCTCGGCGATCCAGCGTGATCGCGACGGGTTGGTGCGGGCCCTGGCGGCTTACGGCAAGGCCTATCGCTATATCTCCAGCCCCGCCTCGCGCGACGCCTATGTGCGCGCGCGCCAGAAGGTGACCGGCCAGGGGGACGCCCAGGCGGCGCTCGCTCAATGGAACTGGATCCAGCAGAACCACCCCTACGACACGGGCCTGATCCTCTCGCAGACCCAGGTCGATACGGTGCAAAAGCTCGACGTTGAGTTCAAGGTCCAGCGCCAGGTGCTGCCCTTCAACCAGATCACCGACATGTCCATCGCCCGCGACGCACTGAAACTCATCAAATAAGGCCGGGCCAGTCCCGCGCCGTCACCGATCAAGCTGCAAGGTCCCGACATGACTGAAGTCCTCACCCATTTCATCGGCGGCAAGCGCATCGAGGCCGATGCGCCGCACGAAAGCCTCAACCCGTCCAACACCAGCGAGATTGTTGCGCGTGTCCCGGACGGCGGCGCGGCCGAGGTCGACGCGGCGGTCGATGCCGCCCAGGCTGCGTTCCCGGGGTGGTCCACCGGCGGACCCGAGCGCCGCTCGGACGTGCTGGACAAGACCGGCGAGCTGATCCTGCAGCGGCGCCAGGAGCTGGGCGCCTTGTTGTCGCGCGAAGAGGGCAAGACCCTGGCCGAAGGCATCGGCGAAGTCGCCCGCGCCGGCCGCATCTTCAAGTACTTCGCTGGCGAGGCCCTGCGCCGCCACGGTCAGTTCCTGGAATCGACCCGGCCCGGCGTCGAGGTCAACACCATGCGCGAGGCGGTCGGCGTGTTCGGCATGATCACGCCGTGGAACTTCCCCATCGCCATCCCGGCGTGGAAAAGCGCTCCGGCCCTGGCCTTCGGCAACACCGTCGTGCTCAAGCCCGCGGGCCCGACGCCCGCCACCGCCCACGCCATGGCCGCGATCCTGCACGAGGCCGGCGCGCCAGACGGCGTGTTCAACCTGGTCATAGGCCCGGGGCGGGTCGGCGCGGCCATCGCCGAGCATAAGGGCGTGGCCGGCGTGTCGTTCACCGGCTCGCAAGGCGTCGGGGCCAAGGTCGCGGCCGCCGCGGTGGCGCGCCAGGCGCGGGTGCAGTTGGAGATGGGCGGCAAGAACCCGCTGATCGTGCTGGACGACGCCGACCTGGATCGTGCGGTGATGTGCGCCCTGGACGGCGCCTTCTTCGCCACTGGCCAGCGCTGCACCGCCTCCAGCCGCATCATCGTCACGCCCGGCATCTACGACCGCTTCGTCGAGGCCCTGGCGGCCAAGGCCGCGGCCCTGCGCGTGGGTCACGCCCTGGACCCGCAGAGCCAGATGGGGCCGGTGGTCAGCGAGAGCCAGCTGCAGCAGGACCTCGACTATGTGCAGATCGCCGTGGGCGAGGGCGGGCGCCTGATGGGCCAGGGCGGCCAGCGCCTCAAGCTGGAGACCGAGGGCTATTACATGAGCCCGGCGGTGATCGCCGACACCACCCGCGACATGCGCATCAACCAGGAAGAGGTGTTCGGCCCGGTCGCCAGCATCATCCGCGCCGCCGACTACGAGGAGGCGCTCGACATTTCCAATGGCGTGCGTTTCGGCCTGTCGGCGGGCATCTGCACCTCGTCGCTCAAGTACGCCAACGACTTCCGCCGCCGCGCCCGCGCCGGCATGGTCATGGTCAACCTGCCGACCGCCGGCGTCGACTACCACGTGCCGTTCGGCGGCTCGCGCGAGTCCAGCTACGGCGCGCGCGAGCAGGGCTTCGCGGCGGTGGAATTCTTCACCCAGACCAAGACCGCCTACGTCTGGGGCGGTTGATCGGAACTACCGCGAGGTAGTCCATCCGTCGTGACGCTTGGCGCGCAGCCGGCGGCGCGTTAGGACCGCGAGCTCTGTTCGGAGCCGTTTGTTTTGCTTAGACCCCGCAGGCGCGGCCTGGCGTCGATCAATTCGGAAGTCCGCGACGGCATAGCGCCGGCCGCGGACGGCCTGGCCCTGACGTCGACCGGGCCGTCGTCCACCGCGCCCGCGGGCCGGCGGCATTACCGGCTGATCGCCCTGATCATCGCCTGCGCCATGTTCATGGAGCAGATGGACGCCACCGTCCTGACCACGGCCCTGCCGACCATGGCGCGCGACTTCGGCGCGCCGGTGACCGAGCTCAGCTCGGCCCTGACCGCGTATCTGCTGGCCCTGGCCATCTTTATTCCCGCCAGTGGGGCCATGGCCGACCGCTATGGCGCCAAGACCGTGTTCCGCCTGGCGATCCTGCTGTTCCTGGCCGGGTCGCTGCTGTGTGGCCAGGCGCATTCCCTGCCGCTTCTGGTGCCCGCGCGCTTCCTGCAGGGTGTGGGCGGGGCGATGATGATCCCCGTCGGCCGGCTGGTGCTGATGCGCAGCGTGGCCAAGGAGGACCTGGTCGACGCCATGTCCTGGCTGCTGGTGCCGGCGATGATCGGCCCGATCCTCGGTCCGCCGCTCGGCGGCTTCATCGTCACCTATCTTAACTGGCGCTGGATCTTCTATCTCAACGTGCCGATGGCCACGCTGGGCGTGATCCTGGTCAGCCGGTACTTCGAACAGTTCCGCCGCGAGGACCCGCCGCCGTTCGATACGGTCGGCTTCGTCATGTCCGGCGTCAGCCTGGGCTGCCTGCTGTTCGGCCTGGAGATGCTCACGCGCTCGGACCAGTACCGCCAGGCCGCCGGCTTGCTGGCGGTCGGGATCGCGGCGGGCGCCCTCTATGTCCGCCACGCCGTGCGCCGCCCGCATCCGATTCTCGATTTGTCGCTGCTGCGCGTCGAGACCTTCCGCCTGTCGGTGATCGCCGGCTCGCTTAGCCGCATCATGCAGGGCGCTGGACCGTTCCTGCTGCCGCTCATGCTTCAGGTCGGCTTCGGGCTGAGCGCGGTGGTCAGCGGCTCGATCACCCTGGCCGGCGCCATCGGCTCCTTCACCATGAAGGGCCTGGCCCCGCGCCTGCTAAAACGCTTCGGCTTTCGCCACATCCTGATCGTCAACGGCTTGGCCGGTTCGGCCGGCTACGCCCTGTGCGGCTTCTTCCGGCCAGGCTGGCCGCCCGCCCTGATCTTCGGCGTGCTGGCGGCGTGCGGTTTCTGCATGTCGCTGCAGTTCACGGCCTACAACACCATCGCCTACGACGAGATCCCGTCCGAGCGCATGAGCGCCGCTACCAGCTTCTACGCCACCTTCCAGCAGCTGATGCTGTCGCTGGGCATCTGCGTGGGGGCGGGCGCGCTGCACGCGGCCATGCTCGCCGCGCGCCAGGCCACCCCGGGTCTGGCCCAGTTCACCTTCGCCTTCCTGGTCGTGACCTCGATCTCCGCCCTAGCCACGGTGTGGCACATGCGTTTTTCGCCTACGGCAGGCGACGAACTCAGCGGCCGTCGCCCCAGCCGCGCTTAGGCGATCAGTCTTCTGGGTCGCGAACCCAGTAGCCCGAGGCTTTGATCCATTCGATGGGCTGGCCGAGCTGTTCGTTGACATAGGCGCGCAGGGCCTTGGCGAACCGGGCCTCGCCCGCGATCCAAACGAAGCCCGCGCCATCCTTCGGAAACACCCGGTTTAGCGCCGCGCGCACGTTCGCCTCGTCGTCTGGGCCGAGAAGATCGCGGCGCAGCCATTCGGCCGTCCAGTCCGCATGGGTTTCGATCGCCTGGATATCCTCGGCCTCATCCACGCAGGCGATGGTGATCAGCCGCGCGCCGGGCCGGGCTTCTTCCAACTGGCGGCCGATCGCGGGCAGGGCGGTCTCGTCGCCGATGAACATGCGCCAGTCGAAGGCGTCCGGAATGATCGCCGACCCGCGCGGGCCGCCGATGGTCAGCGAATCGCCCGGCTGCGCCCCCACCGCCCACGCGGTCGCGGGTCCGGCCTCATGCAGGGCGAAATCGATGGTGATCACGCCCGCGGCGGTGTCGAACGCCCTGGGCGTATAGTCGCGCTTGACCTCGCCGCCGTCGCCTTCCGGCAGGAACAGCTTGATGTGGTCGTCGGGCGACAGGCTGGTGAAGTCGGCCATGTCGGGCGAGCTGAAATGGATGCGCCGCATGTGCGGCGTCAGCGCCTCGACCGCCGACACGGTCAGCACGCGCCGCCGCGGCTCATGCTTGACGCGCGTGATCTGGCGGGCGGGGTTGGGGCGTTCGGGGCTCAAGAGCAGGTCGGGGTCTTTGGTCATGGGTCTCTGCGTGAGTGTGGACCGACCCAGTCGATTTGGCGATCTCATCGGATCGGCCGGGATCGGGCAATGGGCCGCGTGGATTGAGAGAGCCTCGTATACGATATATCTTGAACGGTCTAGCGCGATCGTTTGTGTCGCAAGAAGTCGAATTGAGCGCTCGACGGGGCCATTCTGTTTCGCTAGAACGCCGGCCTTCGCCGCCGTAGCTCAGTGGTAGAGCGCATCCTTGGTAAGGCTGAGGTCGGCAGTTCAATCCTGCCCGGCGGCACCAGCTTCCCGAACGACAACAAGAGCCTCGCCAGAGGCCGGTCACGTCCGACGCGAATGGAGCGGGAAGCCCATGGCCGAGCCCGACGACAAGCCTCCCGGCCCCGATCCGCGCCAGGCGCGCGAGGATCGCCTCGCCAAAGCCCTGCGCGCGAACCTCCGTCGGCGCAAGGCGGGCGGCCCGCAGGACGATTCCCACGCCGATCCGCCGCCCCGGCGCTAGGGGCCCTTTGCGCGGGCCTCTTGCGTCCTGTAGAAACCCGCCTCCATCTATGCCCTCGACCCACCGCTGCTGAGCGGCGTGCGGCATGGAAAGATCAGGGGCGCAATGGATCGCATAGCCATCGTCGGCGGGCAGCGGCTTGAGGGTGAGATTCCCATCAGCGGCGCGAAGAACTCGGCCATCAAGCTGATGGCGGCCAGCCTGCTGACCGATCAGCCCCTGCGCCTGACCAATATGCCGCGCCTGGCCGATACGCGCTTCCTCGGCCGGTTGCTGCGGCGGCTGGGCGCCGAGCTGACCGAGACCGACGACGGTCCGGACGGTCCGGAAACCGTGCTGCACACGCCCGAGATCCTCAGCGCCATCGCCTCCTACGACCTGGTGCGCCAGATGCGCGCCTCGTTCAATGTGCTGGGGCCCCTGGTGGCGCGCGCCGGCCACGCCAAGGTCTCGCTGCCGGGCGGCTGCACCATCGGCGCGCGGCCGGTCGATCTGCACCTCAAGGGCCTGGAGGCGCTGGGCGCCACGATCGATCTGCACGAAGGCTATGTCTACGCCCAGGCCCCGCGCGGGCTGAAGGGCGCGCGGATCGAGTTCCCCATGGTCTCGGTCGGCGCCACCGAGCACACCCTGCTGGCGGCCGTGCTGGCCGATGGCCAGACCGAGATCGTCAACGCCGCCTGCGAGCCGGAGATCGGCGATCTGGTCGACTGCCTGGTCAAGATGGGCGCCCATATCGAGGGCAAGGACACCTCGACCCTGCGCATCACCGGCGTGGCCCGGCTCAACGGCGCGACCCACGCGGTGATTCCCGACCGGATCGAGACGGGCACCTACGCCCTGGCGGCGGCCATGGCCGGCGGGGAAGTGCGCCTGACCCATACCCGCAGCGACTTCATCGAGGCCTTGCTGGTCAAGATGGAGGCCGCAGGCGTCGACGTGATCCGCGCCAACGACGGCCTGACCGTCAAACGCAACGGCGCCCGGCTCAAGTCGGTCGATGTCGAGACCGAGGCCTATCCCGGCTTCGCCACCGATCTGCAGGCCCAGTTCATGGCCCTCATGACCATGGCCGATGGCGTGAGCATCATCCGCGAGACCATCTTCGAAAACCGCTTCATGCACGCGCCCGAGCTGGCGCGCCTGGGCGCCGATATCACCGTGCGCGGCGGCGAGGCCGAGGTGCGCGGCGTGGAGCAGCTTAACGGCGCCCAGGTGATGGCGACCGATCTGCGCGCTTCGGTCAGCCTGGTGGTGGCGGCCTTGGCCGCGCGCGGCGAGACCGTGGTCAACCGGGTCTATCACCTGGATCGCGGCTTCGAGCGGCTGGAGGAAAAGCTCGGCGCGTGCGGCGCCGATATCCGCCGCCTGCACGATGGAGGCGACGAGGCATGAGCCCGCCCGCGTCTTCGGCCGCGCGCCGGCTCAACCTGCTGGCCGACGACGAAGAGGATCTGAAGGTCCTTTCGGCGGCCGTGCAGGACGCCGTGTGCGTCATCGGCGACATCGCCTATGAGCCGGCCGAGCGCCGGCTGACCGTGGCGCTCAATCGGTTCCGCTGGGAAGATGCGACCAGCCGCCGGGGCGGGCAGCGCGTGCGCGCGGCCCTGCAGTTCGGCTCGGTGCTCGACGTCAAGGCCCAGCGGCTGCGGCGCGACGCCAAGCAGGCGGTGCTGTCGCTGCTCTCGCTGACCTTCGAGCCTGGAGCGGCGCCCGGCGGCGCGGTGATCCTGACCTTCGCCGGCGGCGGGGCCCTGCGCGCGGAGGTCGAATGTATCGACGCCCTTCTGGCGGACCTGTCCGATCCCTGGTCCACCCCGCGCCGCCCCGCGCACGATCTGTCCGAGAGTTGATGAGCATGCGCCGTTTTCATTTTGACGCCCCGGGGTTCGACGCGGCGTTCCGCGCCTTCCTCGACGAGCGTCGTGGCTCGCCGCCCGACGTTGACGCCGCGGTCGCCGACATCCTCGAGGCCGTGCGCACCGAGGGCCTGGACGCGGTGCTGCGCTTTTCCGCGCGCTTCGACCGGGTGGAGTTGGACGCCGACAGCCTGCGGGTCGGTCCCGAGGAGATCGCGCGCGGCGCCGCCCAGGCCGATCCCAAGGTGCGCGAGGCCATCGCCTTCGCCGCCGCCCGCATCCGCGCCTATCACGAGCGCCAGCGTCCGGCCGACCAGAGGTTCGTCGACGACACCGGCGCCGAGCTCGGCTGGCGCTGGACCGCGCTGGAGTCGGTCGGGGTCTATGTGCCGGGCGGCCGCGCCGCCTATCCCTCGACCGTGCTGATGAATGCGGTGCCCGCCGCCGCCGCGGGGGTCGAGCGCATCGCCATGATCACCCCGCCGGGCAGGATGGAGCCTGCCGTCCTGGCCGCGGCCCAGGCCGCCGGCGTGACCGAGATCTGGCGCGTGGGCGGGGCCCACGGCGTGGCCGCCCTGGCTTATGGCGCCGGACCCATTCGCCCGGTCGACAAGATTGTCGGCCCGGGCAACGCCTATGTCACCGCGGCCAAGCGGCGCCTCTACGGCGTAGTCGGCATTGACGCCCTGGCTGGACCGTCTGAAATCGTGGTGGTGGCGGACGGGGCCAACAATCCCGAGTGGATGGCCGCCGACCTGCTGTCCCAGGCCGAGCACGATCCCGACGCCCAGTCGATCCTGATCACCGACGACGAGGCCTTCGCCGACCGGGTGGTCCTGGCGGTCGACCGACAGATCGGGGAACTCGCCACGGGGGAAGACGCCCGCGCCTCGTGGGATCGGCACGGCGCGGTGATCATCGCGCCGCTGGACCGCTCGCCCGGCCTGGTCAATCTGATCGCGCCCGAGCACGTTGAGTTCGCCGTGGACGATCCGGACGCCCTGGCCGACGGCGTGCGCCACGCCGGCGCCATCTTCCTTGGCCGCTACGCGCCCGAGGCGATCGGCGACTATGTGGCGGGGTCCAACCACGTCCTGCCCACCAGCCGGGCGGCGCGGTTTTCCTCGGGCCTGTCGCTTTATGACTTCCTCAAGCGCTCCTCGCTGATCCGCTGCGACGCCGGCGCCTTCACCCGCCTGGCCGACGCCACCCTGGCCCTGGCCCAGGCCGAAGGCCTGCCGGCGCACGCGCGCTCGGTCTCGATCCGCTTGAACCACGATTAGGACGGCCATGGCCAAGGGCGACCCCGATCAGCGCCTTGAGAAGGTGGACCTTGACGAAGGCTCGCTCGCGTCGCTGTCGCCCGAACAGGACGACGAGCGCCGGGTGGCCATCGCCGATCTGCTGGCCAGCAACAGCTTCGTGCCCGAAGGCGCCGGCTCCGGGCCCTTTCGCCTCAAGCTCAGCATCCAGGAAGGTCGCCTGGTGCTCGACGTCACGGGCCCCGACTACGACCGGCGGTTCCTGCTGTCGCTGTCGCCCCTGCGCGGGGTGATCAAGGACTACTTCCTGATCTGCGAGAGCTATTACGCCGCCGTGCAGAACGCCACCTCGACCCAGATCGAGGCCCTCGATATGGGCCGCCGCGGTCTGCACAACGAAGGCGCGTCCCTGCTGGGCGAGCGCCTGGCCGGCAAGGTCGCGGTCGACGCCGACACCGCGCGGCGGCTGTTCACCCTCATCTGCGCCCTGCACTGGAGGGGCTGAGTGGCGTTGGTCGGTCCGGGCGGGGTCTTGTTCGTGTGCACCTACAACCGGGTGCGCTCGCCCATGGCGGCCGGCCTGATGCGCAAGCTCTACGGCCAGGACGCCCTGGTCGACAGCTGCGGTCTGGAGCCGGGCAGCGAGGTCGACGCCTTCGCCGCGGCCGTGATGGCCGAAGTGGGGGTCGATCTGCTCGATCACACGCCCCAGCGCCTCGAAGACCTGATCGCCGACGGCCGCTTCACCCGTATCGTCACCTTGAGCGAGGAAGCCGAGGCCGATTTGCGCGGGCGCGACCTATCTCCGGCGCCCATGCATTGGACCATCGCCGATCCCGCCCATTGCGAGGACGCGCGCGAGGCCCGGCTGGAGGCCTATCGTCTGACGCGAAGCCAGATTCACGCCTGCATCCTGGATCAGTTCGGCGCGCCGCCCGCCGGCGCGGTCGTGCGCCTGTGACCGGTCCGGGTCCGGAGCGGGCAGGGGCCGTGCTGGTGCTGGCCAGCGCCAGCCCGCGCCGGCTCGATCTGCTGCGCCAGGTCGGGGTCGAACCCGATCGCGTGGCGCCCGCCGACCTGGACGAGACGCCCCTGGACCAGGAAACGCCCCGCCAGTTGGCCCTGCGCCTGGCCGAGGACAAGGCCAGGACCGTGGCCGCGCGGGAGCCGGGAGCCTATGTCCTGGCCGCCGACACCGTGGTGGCGCTGGGCCGGCGCGTGTTCGGCAAGCCCGAGAGCGAGGCCGAGGCCCGGCGCATGATCGGGCGCCTGTCAGGCCGGGCGCACCGGGTGCTGACGGCGGTGGCCGTGGCCGCGCCGGACGGGCGGCTGTCCTCGCGCCTGTCGGAAAGCAAGATCGCGTTCAAGCGGCTCACGCCCGGCGAACTGGACGACCTGATCGTCTGCGGCGAGTGGCGGGGCGTGGCGGGCGGCTACCGTATCCAGGGCCGGGCCGCGGGGGCCATCCACGCCCTGCAGGGCTCCTACAGCGGCGTGGTCGGCCTGCCGCTTTACGAGACCCTGTCGCTGCTGGGCGGCCTCGGCTATCGCGGCGCGCGATGAGCGAACGCGCGATCTTCCTCGACGAAGGCCCAGGCGAGACGCGGGCGGTGGTCACCATCGACGGGGCGCCCGAGCGGCTGATGATTGAGCGGGCGGGCCTGGACTATCCGCGCCTGGGCGCGCGCTACCGGGCGCGGGTCAGCCGCGTGGACCGCGCCGTGGGCCTGGCGTGGCTCGACTTGGGACCGGACGGGGGCGCCTCGGTGCGCCTCAAGAACGACCGCGCCCCGCCGCGCGAGGGCCAGAAGGTCGAGGCCGACATCATCATCGAGCCTCAGGGCGACAAGCCCGCCGTCGCGCGGGTCATTGACGACGCCGAGGGCGAACCGGCCCGGTTGGCCGTCGCGCCCAGCCTCGAGCAGCGCCTGCGCGCCCTGGCCCCGGACGCCCCGCTCGTCACCGGCCGCGCCGCGCGCGACGAGGCGGACGAGGCCGAGGCCGCCGTCCTGGCGGTCGAGCACAACCTGCCGGGGGGCGGCTCCATCGCCATCGAGCGGACCCGGGCGCTGACGGCCGTCGACGTCGACCTGGGTTCGGCCTCGGGCGAGGCCAAGCGCGCGGCCCGTCAAGTCAATCTGCGCGCCATCGCCGAATGCGCGCGGCTGCTGCGGCTGGGCGCCCAGGGCGGACTGGTGGTGCTGGATCTGGTCGGGCGCGGCCACGACGGCCAGGCCTTGAGCCATGCGCTGAAATCGGCCTTCGCCGCCGATCAGCCGGGTGTGGCGTTCGGGCCGGTCAGCCGGTTCGGCCTGGTCGAGTTGGCCTTGCCGCGCCGCCTGCGGCCGCTGGCCGACCTATTGTGCGGGCCTGGCGGGGCGCCCTCCGCCGACACCCTGGCGCTGAGGCTGTTGCGCGCCATCGAGCGTCAGGCCCAGGCCGATCCCGGCGGCCGCCTGGCCGCGTCCGCGCCGCCGCTGGTGATCGCCGCCGCTGGTCAATGGGCCCATTTTCTGTCCGGCCGCATCGGGGCGCGCTTCGAGCTCAAGGCCGATCCGGCCCTGAAGCCCCACGACATCGCCATCCGCACCCTATGAAACCGCCCCCGTCGCCGCCTTGCCCCATCTGCGCCAAGCCGCTGGCCCAGACGGCCTATCGCCCGTTCTGCTCGCGCCGGTGCGCCGACGTCGACCTGCAGCGTTGGCTGTCGGGCGGCTATGTCGTGCCGGCGTCCGAGGAGGACGAGGAGCCGGCTCGGTCCGGAGACGATGTGCAGGAGTAGATGGTGCCTGGGGGCGGAATCGAACCACCGACACGCGGATTTTCAATCCGCTGCTCTACCAACTGAGCTACCCAGGCGCCGCATTCCGGCGCGGCGTAGAAGCGCCTCCGAAATCGGAGCGCCGTCTATACGCAAGGCCGGTGGGCCTGTCCAGCACGGCGCGCGACCCATTTGACCGGGCGAGCGGTGAGGGGACGGCGCCTTTTCAATAGGCGCTCTCACGGAATGAACGCCTTCTGCAGGCTATGATCGACCAGCGCCTTCTGCCCCCGCTGGCGAAGGGATCGGCGCGCCCGGCCGGTCTGGGCCGCTAAAAAGCAACCTAAGCGGGCGTAGGCATTACCAAAGATTGTGCGCTTCGGTTAATTGGACGTTATTTCGTAGAAATGACATGCTGCAGTGCAATAGATGTAAGGCTGTCCTTGATCCAGCAAGCTATTGCCGAGCTCCATTTCGTTGTGCGGTGCACAATAAACGCCTGAGTTCCGCTTTCCCGCACAAGAAGAATTGCATCCGACGCCCCTTGACGTTGTGGTGAGGGGTTGTCAAAGGACGTTTGCCGCAAGTCTCACCGATGGCGCGACCTTCCTACTCGCGAGGCGTCGTTGGCCAAAAGAGGCGCGCTCCGCACCGCGACGTCACGTTGACGATCAAGGGTGGTTAAGCGCTGCGAGTGCGGTTCGAAAGCGGGCCCCTGCGGGGCGGCCGACGGACAATGATCTAAGGGTGGAGACGCTCGCGCGCGACGACCCTGGCCCCCAATGTGCTAGACCAACCAGGAACTGGCGAAAGATGCTCGATATTAAACCCAATCACTCTCTTGCGGCTCTCGTCGGCGCGCTCGCGCTGACCGTGGGCGTTCCGGCGTTCGCCCAGACCGCGGCTCCGGCCCCCTCTGACGCGGCCGCGGCCTCCGACGCCGCTCCGGCGTCTGGCCTCGCCAACGGCGGCGCTGTCGCGGCGCCCACCCAGATCAAGAACGCCGGCAAGCTGACGCCGATCCAGATGTTCCTCGACGCCGAACCGGTCGTTAAGGTGGTCATGGTCGGTCTGCTGCTCTGCTCGATGTTCTCCTGGACCCTGCTGATCACCAAGCTGATCGAGTTCGGCTCGCTGAACAAGGCGTCGGATCGCTTCCTCGAATCCTTCCGCACCGCCCGCTCGATCGCCGACATCGCGCGCATCTCCACCTCGGAAGAATTCGAAGGCAACCCGATGGCCGACATGGCCGCCGCGGCGTCCTCGG
>Ga0335069_10008707_pt1 | contig 14488 bp, 13 predicted proteins | sample Lox_Sample_11_FD_206714 | JGI IMG/M metagenome (GOLD analysis project Ga0335069, IMG submission 206714) | Soil microbial communities from Loxahatchee National Wildlife Refuge, Florida, United States - Lox_Sample_1.1 | ecosystem: Environmental > Terrestrial > Soil > Wetlands | place: USA... | reverse complement strand
AGCTGGCGGGCAAGTTCCTGGGATGCATTGAGCAGCCGTTCGTCGTCGACGAGTTGGCGCTCGAGGTCGGCGCGAGCGTCGGGATCGCGCGGTTCCCGATCGACGGAACCGACGCGCACACGCTGTTGCGCCGGGCCGACGTCGCGATGTACACCGCCAAGGAGACGCAGAGCGGCTGCAAGCTCTACTCGGCCGAGCAGGACACTCACTCGATGCGCCGGCTGAGCGTGCTCAGCGATTTCCGCCGCGCGCTCGCCGCCGAGGAGATCGTCGTTCACTACCAGCCGATCGTCGACCTCGCGGCGCTCCGCGTGCGGGGGGCCGAAGGCTTGGTCCGCTGGCAGCATCCCGAACTGGGGTTGCTCGCGCCGGGGTCGTTCATCCAGACGGTGGAGCAGACGGGGCTGATCGGACCGCTCACGCGCTACGTCCTCGACCGCTCGATCGCCCAATGTGCGCAATGGCGGCGCAGCGGCCGGGACCTGTCGGTCGCGGTCAACCTGTCCGTGCGCAACCTCCTCGACCGCGAGCTGCCCAAGGAGATCGAGCGCATGCTGGACAGCTGCTCGCTGCCTCCCGAGGCGCTCCAGCTCGAGATCACCGAGAGCATGATCATGTCCGACCCCGATCGCGCCCTCGCGATTGTCACGCGCCTGAGCGATCTTGGGGTGCGCCTGTCGGTCGATGACTTCGGCACGGGCTACTCGTCGCTCGCCAACCTCCGGCGTCTGCCGATCGACGAGCTGAAGATCGATCGCTCGTTCGTCACGCCGATGCTCAGCGATGAGAGCGATCTGATCATCGTGCGCTCGACGATCAACCTCGCGCACGACCTCGGCCTGCGGATCGTCGCCGAGGGCGTCGAGGACGAGCCGACGCTGGCGCACCTCGCGCTGCTCGGGTGCGACCTCGCGCAGGGATATCACGTGAGCCGTCCGATGCCCTCCGACGCGTTTGCCGACTGGATGGGCCGAGCAAACGCGCTGCTTGCCGCCGCCCTGGCGGCGTGACGCCGCGCCCGGGCGTCTGCCTGAGCGCCCGGGCGCAGGCGTGCACGGACATTTGTCACGTTCGAGTGTGCCGCTGCGGCGGGAAACTCCCCGGCGGTAGCCAACGCACAGGAGTGAGACGATGCCCAATCCGGGCCAGCCGACGATTCACGAAGGGGACACGGGCGATGCCGTCAAGCGCGCGCAACGTGCACTGCGCCGCGCACCAGGGCCGTCCCTGACCGTCGACGGGATCTTCGGCCCAGCGACGAAGACCGCAGTGGTGGAGTTCCAGCAGGCGAACGGCCTCGCGGCCGACGGGGTCGTCGGGCCAGCGACCTGGGCAGCGCTTCCCGACGGGGGGCCGATGCCGACACTCGAGCGCGGCTCGCGCGGCGAAGTGGTCCGCGATCTGCAGACGGTGCTGACGAACGGAGCGTCCGGGCAGTGGGGCACCGGACCGGGAGCGATCGACGGCGACTTCGGGCCGAACACCCAGGCGTCGGTCGAGGCCTTCCAGCGCTGGGGTCAGGTCGGCGTTGACGGGATCGTCGGCGATCAGACCTGGGCTGTGTCGCTCCACGCGATGAGCGCGACGCTCGAAACCCAGGTCGGTCTCGACCACGTCATCGGCTGAGGCCGTCGCAATCGTCGGGCCGCGGGCGCGTGTCCGTCCGCCCGCGGCCCGCACGGCCCTGCCCGCACGGCCCGGCCCGCCCCGCACGGCCTAACCCGCACGGTCCGCCTACGCCGTCAGCTCGCGCGCCATCTCGTCGAACACCTTCACGTAGGCGTCCACCGCCTCGTGGCTGTGCATCACCGAGAGCGTCCACTCCTCCTCGCGGCCGGGCGTCATGAAGATCCCTCGGTTCATGTTGTAGAGCCACGCGAGCTCGGTCACCTCGACGTCCTGGTTGGCCTTGAACGTCTCGTAGTCCACGATCTTGGTCGGCGAGAAGGTGACGCACCCCTTCGCACCGACGCCGACCGCGTAGCCGGGGAGGTTATAGCGGTCGATCACGGCCTGGCACTCAGACACGATCCGGTCGTTCAGTTCGTCGAGCAACCGGTATGCATCCGGAGTCAGCACCTCGAACAGGCTTGCCCGGGCCGCGGCCATCCCGAGCGGATTGCCGTTGTAGGTCCCGACCTGGTAGACGGTCCCGTCCTCGACGACGCGCATCACTTCCTCGGTGCCGCCGATCGCGCCCGCCGGGAGGCCACCGCCCAGCGTCTTCGCCAGCGTGACCATGTCAGGCTTGACGCCGAACCGCTCGACGGCGCCGCCGGCCGCGATCGCGAGGCCGGTCTTGACTTCGTCGAAGATCAGCACGATGCCGTGGCGGCGCGTGATCTCGCGAACCTCCTCGAGGTAGCCCGGCTCGGGCAGCACGACCCCGAGGTTCATCATTGCCGCCTCCATGATCACGCAGGCAGGCTTGCGCCCCTCGTCCTCGAGGTGCTTGATCCGGCGCTCCATCGCGCCCGCGTCGTTGAACGGGACCGCGATCGTGAGCGCGGTCACCTCCGGCGGGATGCCGGCGCCGTACGGCAACGACGCGTAGTTCTCGCGGTCGCCGATCTTGCTGTACTCGACGCCGATCGAGACCATCACGGCGTCGTGGTGGCCGTGGTAGGAGCCGAAGATCTTCATGATCGTGTTGCGGCCCGTCAGGCCGCGAGCGATCCGGATCGCGTCCATCGTCGCCTCCGAGCCGGAGTTGACGAAGCGCCAGCGCTCGAGCCCCCAGCGCCGTTTGAGCTCCTCGGCGACGACCACGCCGTCCTCAGTCGTGGCGGCGAAGTGCGAACCCTCTCTGACGCGCTGGCTGACGGCGCGCACGATCGCCGGATTCGCGTGGCCCTGAACCATCGATCCGAAGCCGTTGTGGAAGTCATACATGCGGTTGCCGTCGACGTCGTAGACGACCGCACCGTCGCCCGTCGTCAGGTAGATGGGCCACGGCTCGCGCGCCTGGTACGTCGAGGCGACGCCGCCGCTGAGCGACTCGCGCGCCCGGCGATACATCTCGCCCGATGCGGGCGTGCGCTCATCGAGGCGGGCGATCTCGCGCTCGGTCAGCTCGAGAATGCGCCGGCGGTCAAGTTGTACGGGCGTATCAGTTGCCATGTCGGCCTCCAGTCGGTCGCGCGCAGCCGCTCCTGGCTTTCGCGAGTGGCAGGAGCTAGGTTACCCCCGGACCGACCGTCACAAGGAGGAGGCTCGCGCCATGGGAAACATCACGGGGAGCTCGACCGCCGAAATCAATGCCCCACTCGACCAGGTGTGGGCCTTGGTCGAGGACGTCGAGAAGGCGCCCGAATGGCAGGGGGGCCTCAAGGGGCTCGAGGCGATCGAGCGGGACGCAGAAGGCCGCGCGGTACTGTGCGAGTCGCAGTCTGACGCCAAGGTCCGCACGATCAAGTCGGTTGTGCGCTTCCAATATGCGGGCCCGACACAGCTGACCTGGACGCAGGAGAAAGGCGAGCTGAAGTCGGTCGACGGAAGCTGGGAGCTCGAGGATCTCGGCGGTGGGCGCACGCGCGCCACGTACGCACTCGACGTCGACCTGGGGCGGATGCTCGGACTGGTCATCCGCGGCCCGCTCGTCGACGCGCTCCGCTCGATGCTCGTCAGCGCCCGCGCCGGCGAGCTGAAGAAGGCGATCGAGGGCAGCTGAGGTGCCCGCCTCAATCCACACTCGTGGCTCCCGCGGGTGCGAGTGTGGCCGTACGAACCTCCTTGGGGGCCCGACGCAGCGGGTGAGCGAGCGTGCGGTTTGCGCTGTATCCGTCGGCGCCGGCGCGGAATCCGGGGTTAGGCACTGCGCCGCTCCGCGGCGGCCGCTCCGACGGCAACGATCGCTTCGGCCAGCCGCGGCGCCTGACGCAACGGCAACAGGTGCCCCGCCCGGTCGACGATGACGAGCGAGGATGAGCCGATCTGGCCCGCGAGCCGTCGCGCCGAGGCCGGCGGCACGACCCGGTCCCGGCGTCCGATCACGATCATCGTCGGCGCAGTGATCGCGCCCAGCTGCGGCTCGAGCACGGGGAGGCCGTCGAGCATGGCGCGCTGCTCGACCACGAACGACCGCCATGCGCGCGGGCTCCGCAGCGTCCGTCCGGCCTCGCGCAGGTAGGTCTCGTCGAGGGCCAGCCGGCTCGCGATCTCGCGCCGCATGGGTCCCACCCCGAACGCGACCGCCGGCCCGGCGAGCGCCGCGGCCCCGAGCAGGTTTCCGAGCACGGGGGTGGCGAGGACGCGGTCGAGCTTGTACAGCGAGGCGAGATTCGCCGCGGGCGCCGCGAGCACGAGCGCCGTGACCCGGTCGGGATGCCACGCGGCGAGCCACGCCGCGACCGCCCCGCCGAAGCTGTGGCCGACGACGATCGCTCGCTCCACGTCCGCGAGATCGAGCGCCGTGAGGGCAAAGCTGGCGTTGCCCGGGAGGTCCGTCGCGCTGGTGCGGCCGTCCCATCCCGGCCGGTCGAGCACGATCGTGCGCGCCCGCTCATGCAGGGCAGCGACGACCCGATCCCAGTCGCGTCCGGTGCCCGGCTGACCATGCAGAAAGATGACCGGATCGAGCGTGTCGGACCGGAGCGACGCGCTCAAGGAGCCCCGGGCGGCGCGTGCGCCGAGGCCGCGTCGACGGCGTTGCCGTCGCGGCCGACGTAGCCGCCCTTGCCGCCCGCGATTACGACGATGGCCTCGCCCTTGCCGGCGTTGCGCATCCCGCGATGAGTCTGGGCGTCGACGCGGACCAGGCCTCCGGGACCGAGCAGGTGCCGGGTGCCGTCACCGAAGCGAAACTCGACCTGCCCCTTGTGCACGAAGTAGGTCTCCTCCTGCTCGTCGTGGTAATGGATGCCGGTCTCATAGTCGGGCGGCAGCACGATCGCGTTGATGCCGAACGCGGTCACACCCAATTCGTGGCGGATCTTCCTGAATCCGTAGCCCTCGCCCATCTCCGCGAGGCTCGACACCGCATACCCTTCATGCTCAGTCATACGACGCAAATCGTATTCGCACGCGGGCGGGCGCGCCCGCCACGTTGCCACTTAGACTCTAGGGCGTGACGTCTGCGCTTTTGTCTGAAGCGCTCGCGCCGCTGCGCGCGAGACCGGATCGCGCGGCGATCCTGTTCGACATCGACGGTACGCTGGCGCCGATCGTCGAGCACGCAGCCGACGCGCGCGTGCCCGAGGGCACGCGGCAGTTGCTGATCGCGATCGCCCGCCGGTACGGGACGGTGGCCTGCGTCAGCGGTCGCCAGGCCTCGCAGGCCCGCGCGATGGTGTCGATCGGTTCGATCTCCTATATCGGGTCGCACGGCGCCGAGTTGTTGCGCGCCGGATGGACAAAGACCAAGCTCGACCCCAGCGTCGAAGACTGGGCGCGTCGCGTCCAGGAGTTCGGACGCGATGCGTACAGCGCCGACCTTCGGCGGCTGCGCGTCCGGCCTGAAGAGAAGGGCGCGATCGTCGCGTTCCACTGGCGTGGCGCGCCGGACGAGGAGGCGGCGCGCTCGGCGATCGACACGATCGCCGCACGCGCGGAGGCGGCGGGACTACGGACCCACTGGGGACGCAAGGTGCTCGAGGTCCGGCCGCCGGTTCGGATCGACAAGGGGGCGGGCATCGAGTCGTTCCTCGCCGACTTCGACATCGATACGGCCCTGTACGTCGGCGATGATGCGACCGATCTCGATGCGTTCCGGACGCTTGCGCGGCTTGCAAGCGAGGGCACCATCAAGCGCGCGATCCGCGTCGGCGTACGCTCCGAGGAGGGGCCTTCGGAGATCACCGAGGAGGCCGACATCGTCGTCGACGGACCCGACGGCGTGCAGGAGTTGCTGAGGATGCTCGCCGCGGAGCCGGAGTGAGCGACCGGATCACGGCAGAACGGCAGCGCGGTGCGGTTCGCTGACTTCCTGCGCACGACGGTTCTGATCAGCGCGGCGGCCGCCACCGCCCTCGCCGCGGTCACGCTCGCGGGCGCCAACGGCACCGGCGATGAACTTGTGATCCCGGTTGCCGCCGGCTGGTGGCTGATCGCCGCAGTCATCGGCGTGCGCCTCGGACGGCGTGGCCAGACCTCGCAGCCGATCGCGACGCTGCTCGCAAACGCGCGGATGCAGCCGACGCTGCCCGAGCTGAATCCGGGACGGACCGTGCTCAACCGGCTGTGGCCGCTGCTGCTCTCGACGATTGGGGCCGGGGCGCTCGCGTTCGTGCTCCCGCAGGTGCCGGCAGTCGCAACCGGATTCGCGATCATTTGGTCGCTCGCGTGGCGCCGCCAGGCGTCCGCCGTGACGGCGATCGAGGAGCGGGACGGCGCGCGCTTCTACATCGAGCGAACCTCCCCGTTCAAGCCGATCAGGCTGGTCCGCACGCCTGGCTTTCGCTCGAACCTGTTCGAGCTCAATGGAGCGTCCGGGGGTTCCCGCCGGGCGCGACCCAGGGCCTAAGGCCGCGTGCCACATCCCACCGTCCTCGTCGTCTCGGTCGGCAGCACAACCGGCTGGCGCGCCTCCGCGCACGAGTTAACCGCGTCGCTCGAGCGCGCCGGCGCGCAGGTGACCCTCGCGCGCACGGGACCTCTGCGGCGGGTGCGAACGTTCGCGCTCACCGACTACCTCGAAGCCCGCGCAGCGCGCACTGCGGCCCTCCGAGCGATCAGCGGGCGTGAGCCCGACGCGATCATCTACTGCTCGATGACGGCCGCGCTGCTGTGGCCCCGCCCCGGCGCGATCTGGCTCGACTCGATCGCTGCCGAGAACCGACCGGGGCGGCACGGCCTCTGGCAGCGGGCAGTCGAGCGCCGCCGCCTGCATCAGGCGCCGCTGATCCTCGCGATGAGCGAGCGGGCGCTGGCGGCCGCGCCGACCCTCGCCGCCGAGAACGTCGTCGTCGTGCCGACGCCGGTCGACCCGTCAGGACCGCCGCCCGCGGCGCGCGATGTGCTCGCGATGACCTACGCGGGCAATCCCGAGAAGAAACGCCTCGACTACATCCTCGATGCCTGGTCGCGCGCGCGGCGCGACGGGGAGCGGCTGCTCGTCGCCGGCATCGACGGCATCGACGGCGGCCACGGCGTCGAGGTCACCGGCCGGCTCTCGCCGGAGGACTACCGCAGCCTGCTGCGACGTACGCGCCTGTTCATCGCCGCACCGCGCCGCGAGGATTACGGGATCGCGCCGCTCGAGGCGCTCGCCGACGGGTGCATGCTCGTCACGGCGCCGGCTCCCGGCGCGTATCCGGCGCTCGACCTCGGCCGTCGTCTCGACCCGCGGCTCGTCACCGACGATCTGGCGCACGCGATCCGCGCCGCCCTCGATGAACCGAGCCCTGATTACGCCGCGCGCGCGGCGGCGATGCTCGTTCCGTTCAGCCGCAGCGCCGTCGACGCAACCGTCCGAGAGCGCGTCCTGCCACGATTAACGCGGACATGAGCTTCGCGTACATCCCCAGCCCCTCCTCGAACGGCATTCACGTCGGCCCGTTCTTCTTCCACGCCTACGGGATCGCATACGTGTTCGCGGTGCTCGCCGCGATCCTCGTGACCCGCGTTCGGTGGGAACGCATCGGCGGCCGCCGCGAGCTCGTCTATGAGGTCGCGATGTGGGGCTTCCCAGCCGGTCTGATCGGCGGCCGGATCTACTTCCTGATCACGACCCCGAGCCAGGTGCCGCCGCACTGGTGGGGGCCGTTCGCGATCTGGAAGGGCGGACTCGGGATTTGGGGTGGCATCGCCGCGGGCGCTGCCGCCGGGGTCGCGGTGCTCTTTCGCCGGCTCGAGCGCCCCGACGTCTACCGCTTCATGGACGCTGCGGCGCCGGGATTGCTTGTCGCGCAATCGATCGGCCGCATCGGCAACTACTTCAACCAGGAGCTGTTCGGCGGCCCGACGACGCTTCCGTGGGGTCTGAAGATCGACCCGGCGAACCGTCCGCCCGGCTACGAGCAGTATGCGACGTTCCATCCGACGTTCCTGTACGAGATCATCTGGAACCTCTCGCTCGCGGGCTTCCTCGTCTGGCTCGGGCACCATCGCAAGATCAAAGCGCCGGGCCTGTTCGCGCTGTACGTGGCGGGCTATTCGGCCTTTCGCATGTTCGAGGAGACGCTGCGGATCGACTACTCGCACCACATCTTCGGCATGCGCCTGAACTTCTTCGTCGCGATGTTGCTGTGCATCGCCGGACTGCTGTGGTTCGTCGGGATCCAGCGCGGCTGGCGCGTGCGCCCCTTTCGGCGTCGCCCGCCGGTGACGAACGTTCCCGAGCAGGCTCAGCGCCGGGCGTAGGTCGCGGTCAGCGTCGCGATCCCGAGCGCCTGGCTCTGGATCTCGTCGGCGCTGAACCCCGGCCGCAGGCCGGACGCGGACGCCAGCGCGCTGAGCGTGAACACGTAGTGGTGGGGTGTGCCACCGGTCGGCGGACACGGGCCGCGATAGCCGAGGCTCCCGAAGCTGTTGCGTCCGGGGATGACCTGACCGCCGACGCCGCCGGCGGGGAAGCCGGTCGCGCTCGGCGCGATGCCCGCGACGGCCCAGTGGACGAAGTCAGCCGTGGACGCATCGGGGTCGCGGATGACGAGCACAAGCTCCTTCGTCCCGGCGGGGACGCCCGACCATTGCAGCGGCGGCGAGATGTCCTGTCCGTCGCACGTGTACTGCGACGGGATCGCGCCGCCGGAGCTGAAGGCGGGACTCGAGAGACCGAAGCCCGCCGCGAGGCCGGCGCCACCGGAGGGGGCGGACGTTGAGGCGGGCGTCGCGCTCGTCGAGGTCGTGCGCGCCGGCGCGCTCGAGGACGTCGATGTGTCGCTCGGCGCCGTCAGCTGGATCGTGCTCATCGAGGATGTCGAGGCAGTCCTCACCGCTGCGGTGCCGGTCCCGGCGCCGGTGCCGGTGGCCCTCGCGCTGCTCGCGGCCGCCGTCGTGGCGGCGCCGCCGCCGCCGCACCCAGCGACGACGAGCGCTGCGAGCGCCGCAGCGACCGCTGACCCCGCGCGCCTCACGCCGCCGACCGGCTCCGCTTCCGAAGCTGGGCGAGGTCCGCCCACGGCCGCGTGTTGGCGACGTCGCCCGCGGTCAGCCACGCGCGGCGCGCGGTCGCGATCCCGTAGCGCGCGACCTCGAAGCCGCCGACCCGGTGCGCATCGCAGTTGATCACGATCGGCACGCCCGCCGCGGCGGCCGCACGCGCGTTCACCTCGTTGAGGTCCCGCCGATCGGGGCTGGCGTTGATCTCGAGCATCGTGCCCGCGCGGGCCGCCGCCTCGATCACCGCCTCGGCATCGAACGCGTATGGGGCCCGCTTCTCGATCTTGCGACCCGACGGATGCCCGAGCACGTCGACGAGTGGATGCTCGACGGCGCGGATGATCCGCTCGGTCATCGCATCCGAGCCCATCCGGAACGACGAGTGGACGCTCGCCACGACCCAGTCGAGGTCCGCCAGGACCTCATCCTCGTAGTCGAGCGAACCGTCCGGGAGGACGTTGACCTCGCTGCCGGCGAGCAGCTCGATGCCGTCGAGCTCGGTCGCGCGGATCCGCTCGGCGTGCTCGCGCAGGCGGTCAGGGGAGAGATCGTCGCCGAAGCCGAAGCTGGCCGAGTGGTCGGTGATCGCGAGGTATTCGTAGCCGGCGTCGCGCGCCGCGATCGCCATCTCCTCGATCGAGGCGGTGCCGTCGGACGCCGTCGTGTGGCAATGCAGGTCGCCGCGAAGATCGGAGACCTCGATCAGGTCGGGCAGGGTTCCGTTTGCGGCGGCTTCGAGCTCGCCGCGGTTCTCGCGCAGCTCCGGCTCGATGTACTCGAGGCCGAGCAGCGCGTACACCTCGGCCTCGGTCGCGCAGCGATGCGTCATGCCGGTCGCGTCGTCGAGCACACCGTATTCGGACACGTGCAGGCCCTTGCGGACGGCGGCGTCGCGCAAGGCCATGTTGTGCTGCTTGGAGCCGGTGAAGTGCTGGAGCAGGTTGCCGAACTGGTCCGGAGCGACGATCTTGAGATCGACCTGCAGACCGGTGTGGGTGCGCATGCGCACGCCCGCGTCGCCGGGTGTCCCGGACGACTCGACAAGCTCGAGTTGCGCGGCGGCCTGCGCGAGCGCGAGCGGATCGGTGGCGGTCGCGATCACGTCGAGGTCCTTCACGCTGTCGGCCATGCGGCGCGCGGAGCCTGCCAGCTCGACCCGATCGGCCGCGGGATGGGCGCGCAGCGACGCGACGAGCTGCTCGCCGGCCGCGAGCGCCCGGTCGAGCACGACCCGGACGCGCGGCGCGCCGGCTCCGGCCGCGTCGAGACTGGCGAGAATGCTCTCCTCTGCCTTCGGGCCGAAGCCCTTGAGCCCGCGAATTGTGTGCCGCTCCGCAGCACTCCTGAGGGCCTCGAGCGAGTCGATGCCGAGCTCGTCGAACAGCCGCCGAGCGCGCTTAGGCCCGAGACCGGGCAGTCGCGTGATCTCGATCAGTCCCGGCGGGAACTTGGCGCGCAGCTTGACCGCCGCCGGGATCACACCATCATCTGCGAGCGCGAGAACCTTCTCTTGAATGATCGCGCCGATCCCGGGAAGTTCGTTGGCGCGGCCGAGCCGCGCCAACGCCGCGACCGACACCGGCGCATCTCGGACGGCCTTTGCCGCGTTGCGATAGGCGACGATCCGGTGGATGATCGCGCCGTCGAGCTCGTACAGGTCGCCGAGCTCGTCGAGCGCGGCCGCGATCTCGGTGTTCGTCGGATCCGCCATCCGATCCCGTAGGCTAGAGGTCCACTCGTCGGTGCTTGTCCCTGGGTACCGAACGCGTCGCCGGTCACGACCCGCTATACTTTCTGAAGTACCGCCCGATACCCGTCAAGGAGCCCTCATGGCAGGCACCGTCGCCGAAGTCACCGACAACAATTTCCAGGCCGAAGTGATCGAGTCCGAGGTCCCCGTGCTCGTCGACTTCTGGGCGCCGTGGTGCGGACCCTGCCGGATGGTCGCCCCCGTTGTCGAGGAGATCGCGAAGGAGCGCGCGGACGAGCTGAAGGTCGTCAAGCTGAACATCGACGAGAACCAGCACACGGCGATGCAGTTCAACGTGATGTCGATCCCGACGCTGATCCTGTTCCGTCACGGCCATCCGGCGAAGACCGTGATCGGCGCGTACCCGAAGCGCCGCCTCGAGGCCGAGCTCGAGCCCGCGCTCGCGTAGTTACGCGAGCGCAACCCCGATGCGCAGCGGGAGCCCGTCGATCGTGACGGGCTCCGCGCCGTCGAGGCTCTCGTACGCGACCCGCACCGCGAGGGTCTCGTTCGCGATGTAGTGCTCGTGGGTGCGCGCGGCGCCGATCAGCGCCTCGTCGCCGTCGAACGTCAGCAGGATGCGATCCGTGACCTCGAGACCGGCGCTCTGGCGGGCGTTCTGAACGGCGCGCACGATGTCGCGCGCCCAGCCTTCGACGCGTAGCTGCTCGTCGATCTCGAGTTCGAGCGCCACCGCATGGGAGCCCTCGCGTTCGACCTGGTACCCCTCGAGCGGCTTCATCGAGACGAGCAGGTCCGCGGCGGTCAGCTCGTGGTCCTGGCCGCCGACGTTGATCGCGACCGTCCGGCCGTCGCGCAGCGCCTGCGCGACGTGCGCCGTGTCGAGCCCGGCGACGGCGGCGGCCACCGTCGGCATCTGCTTGCCGAACCGGGGCCCGAGTGCGCGGTAGTTCGGCTTGACGTCGATCTGGCCGAGCTCGTCGGCCTCGGACACGAAGCGCAGCGCGTGGACGTTGAGCTCCTCGCGGACGATCTCTGCCAGCCGCTCGATCGCCTCGCGCTCGCGTCCCGTTGCGACGATCACTGCCGCTCGCAGCGGTTGGCGGACCTTGAGCTTCGCTTGCCCGCGGGCCGCCAGCCCGAGTCTGACGGTCTCGCGCGCGACCGCCATCGCCTGCTCGAGCTGCTCGTCGCGCACCTCGGCGTGCGGTTGCGGGAAATCGGTGAGGTGGACGCTCGGCTCGGTCCCGTCGAGGTTGTCGTAGATCTCGTCGGCCAGAAACGGCGTGAACGGCGCGAGCAGCTGGGCGGTCGTCACGAGGCAGGTGCGGAGCGTCTGGAACGCAGCCGGGTCGCCGTCCCAGAAGCGCCGGCGCGAACGGCGCACGTACCAGTTCGAGATCTCGTCGACGAACGCCGCGATTGCGCGGCCAGCGCCCGTCGCGTCGAACGCGTCCATCCGCTCGCGGACGACTGCGACGGTGGCGTTCAGGCGGCTGAGCGCCCAGCGGTCGAGCTCGGTCGGCTCACCAGCGCCGATCGTGCCTGGGTCGATGCCGTTGGCATTCGCGTACAGAACGTAGAAGCCGTACGTGTTCCATAGCTGCAGCAGGAACTGGCGCACCGCCTCGCCGATCGTCTCGAGGCTGAAGCGGTAGCCGTCCCATGGGTACTTCGAGGTGAAGAAGTACCAGCGGAAGGCGTCGGCGCCATACGTGTCGATCACGTCCCACGGCGCGACGACGTTGCCGAGCGACTTGGACATCTTGCGGCCGTCCTCGTCGAGGATCAGCCCCAGGCAGACGACGTTCCGGTAGCTCGAGCGATCGAACAGGAGGGTGGAGACGGCCAGCAGCGAGTAGAACCAGCCGCGCGTCTGGTCGAGGGCCTCGCAGATGAAGTCCGCGGGGAACCGCTCCGCGAAGTGCGCCTCGTGCTCGTGCGGCGCGTGGAACTGTGCGAACGGCATCGAGCCCGAGTCGAACCACACGTCGATCACCTCGGGGACGCGCGTCATCGTCTCGCCGCAGTCGGGGCACGGGAACGTGACCGCGTCGACGAACGGGCGGTGCGGGTCGGTGAGGAGCGTGCCGGATAGGTCTTTGAGCTCTGCGAATGAGCCGATCGCCCGCACGTGCTCGTTCTCGCAGCGCCACACCGGCAGCGGCGTACCCCAGTAGCGCTCCCGCGAGAGCGCCCAGTCGACGTTGCCCTCGAGCCACTTGCCGAACCGGCCGTGCTTGACGTGCTCCGGATGCCAGTTGACGTCCTCGTTGGCCGCGAGCAGGCGATCCTTGATCTGGCTCGTACCGATGTACCACGACGGCTTCGCGTAGTAGAGCAGCGGCGTCCCGCACCGCCAGCAGTGGGGATAGGAGTGTTCGTAGGACTCCGCCCGCAGCAGCCGGCCGCGTCGTCTCAGATCCTCGACGAGATCCGGATCGGCGTCCTTGACCCAGCGCCCCTCGTACGGGCCGATGCGATCGTCATAGCTGCCGTCGAGCCTGACGGGGTTCACGACGGTGAGGCCGTACTGCTCGCCGAGTCGGAAGTCGTCCTCGCCGAACGCGATCGCCGTGTGGACGAGCCCGGTGCCGTCCTGGGCGGTCACGAAATCGCCGATCAGGACGGTGTGGCCGAGAGGCCCGTACTCGCTGCCCGCGATGAAGTCGAACGGTGGCTCGTAGCGGACGCCCTCGAGCTCGCGGCCCGGGAAGCGGTCGAGGATCTCGACGGTCGCGCCGAGCACGCGCTCGATCAGCGCCTCGGCGAGGATGAACACGTCCTGGGCGTCCGTCCTCGCTCGGACATAGGGGAGCTCCGGGTCGACCGCGACCGCTGCGTTCGAGACGAGCGTCCACGGCGTCGTCGTCCAGACGAGCAGCTCGTCGCCCGCGCGCGCCTTGCCGTGGTCCTCGATGACCGGCAGGCGCACGTACACACTCAGGTCGTGGACATCCCGGTAGACGTCCGGCTGCCCCAGCTCGTGGCTCGACAGCGTGACCTCGTCGCGCGGGCAGTACGGCACGACCTTCAGCTTGTCGTACAGCAGCCCCCTGTCGTGGATCGTCTTCAGCGCCCACCACACCGATTCGATGTAGTCGGTGTCGAGCGTCCGGTAGGCGTCGTCGAGGTCGATCCAGAACCCGATCCGCTCGGTCAGGCGGTTCCAGTCCTCGACGTGACTGAGGACGCTCTCGCGGCAGCGCGCGTTGAACTCGGCGATGCCGTACCGCTCGATGTCCGACTTCGTCGTGAAGCCGAGCTCGGCCTCGACCGCCAGCTCCACCGGCAGTCCGTGGCAGTCCCAGCCGCCCTTGCGCTCGACGTAGAAACCGCACATCGTCTTGTAGCGGGGGAAGATGTCCTTGAACACCCGGGCGAGGACGTGATGCGAGCCGGGCGGGCCGTTGGCCGTCGGCGGCCCTTCGTAGAAGCCCCACTCCGGCGCTCCGCGCCGGCGCCGCACGGACTCGTGGAAGACGTCGCGCTCGCGCCAGCGCTCGAGCACGCGCTGCTCGAGTTGGGGAAACGAGGCCTTCGGATCAACAGGGCGGTGCACGGAGGGCATGGGCGGTCGATTGTAGGTCGGCGCGGCGCGCCGACCGCTCGCGGCCGCGCTGCGCTACCAGGCGGCGCTCGGCGGGCTCAGGGACACCGGCCGGCTTGGGTGACCGGAGTCCGGTGCGCGGGCGGCGCGCCGCTCGTCGAGCTTGCGCAGCAGCAGATCGCGCGCCG
>Ga0335069_10008706_pt1 | contig 14489 bp, 17 predicted proteins | sample Lox_Sample_11_FD_206714 | JGI IMG/M metagenome (GOLD analysis project Ga0335069, IMG submission 206714) | Soil microbial communities from Loxahatchee National Wildlife Refuge, Florida, United States - Lox_Sample_1.1 | ecosystem: Environmental > Terrestrial > Soil > Wetlands | place: USA... | reverse complement strand
GGACGATACACGGCTAACCGGCCCGGGGTAAGCGTGGCTACGTGGACGTTCAGCCGGTTCCCGGCCGACTCCGCCGTTGCCGCACCTGGCAACGGCTGAGCCATGGCAGGGCTGACGCCCGCCTGCACGGATGACCTGCCGCCGGCCGAAAGCTGATCGCTGACGAGCCGTCCTGGCGGCACCGGGCGTGGGGCCTGGCCCGCCGACGGCGTCGCGCATCTGCGTATCCGGACGACCGCGGCCGGTCCCCCGGGGCTACGTGGCCGTCGTCACCCAGACCGGCCTGGGAGACTCCGTCACTGAGTCTGCCGGGCGTATCTGGGCCGGGCTGGTCCGCAGGTACGGCCCGCCGCTGGTTCTGCTCGAGCACTATCCGGCCCCCGAACTCGCCGAGGGCGTTGAGACACTCCACCTGGTCCGGATCGGCGCCGACGGCAGCCCGCACTGGACCCGGGTGCGGCCGGCACCGCAGGACCATCCCCGGCACGCCGGGCTCGAGGTCTGGATGGCCAGCTACGGGCATCTGATCATCGGCAGGCCCCGCGAGCTACTTCGACCGATGCCAGGACGACTGACCGCCATCTCGGCACCGGGCCCACCGCGGCCTTCCGCCCGGCCCGTCAACGGCTGTGCTCGAGCCGCAGCCGGAGCAATGGCCGACTGCGCCCTGTTCGGCGAACACGACGGCATGATGGGCTGCCAGTGCCGGACGCCGTCATGCCGCGGCACGATCGGCGGCCGGGACTGGCAGCGGCCCGACTTGCAACGCAAGTACGGCACCTACTTCTCTTCCTATCGCCTGCACCGGGTAGCCGCCAACCGGACCGGCCCCCGTTGAGTCAGGCTGTTGGCGCGTCGGTCGCCATGGCGTGAGGCGGGCGCCCGCGAGACGAAAAGCCAGTAGGCGCCCGGTTGGGTTGCTTCCTGTCAGGCCGCGGGGTCGGAACGATGCTGGGCACGGTCCTCTGCCGGGTGGCTGGATGACGGGGCCTGGCGGTTCAGCGCGTCGGAGACGACGGCCCGGGCGACGGTTACGGCGGCGTGCCGGCCGGGCGCGGTGACGGTGACGACGCTGATGATCCGGCCGGCCAGGTGCGCGCTGATGATGCTCGCCGACCTGCGCCATGCCGCCCGGTCGGCGGCCGCCGCGAACGCGGCCGGGTCGGGACCGGAGCCGCCATCACACGCGACTGTCACGGTGACGTCGTAGCGGCTGAGCGGTTCGTTCATGCCTGGCACCGTACGTCCGGTCTCTGACATTTCCCGGCTGGATATGCTCCCGAAACCCTAAAAGGCCCGCTGAGCATCGGATAACCGAATAACACAAGAAGCTGACCCGAGGCCGTCAGCGCGCGTTACCGCCGCATCCATGGCTCGCTTCTTCTGCCAGGCCGCGCCCATTGAGCTGCCGGTTGAGCTGGCCAGTACCAGCAGCTAAGCAGGCGGTTCGCTATCGCCCGGCAGTAGTGACCTAACCGGAACATGATCGCCTGACCGGCGCGTTGACCTGCAGGCAGACTTGTGAACGCTCACAGCGCGTGGAAGCAGCCGCGCTGGTGAGTTCCGGCGGACGATGACTGATGATGAGGTCAGCGAGGAAACGGAGCATCGGTGGCTCAGAAAGTACAGACCCTGTTCATCGACGACCTCGATGGCAGCGAGGCCGACGGCACGGTCCGGTTCGGGCTGGACGGCGCCGAGTATGAGATCGACCTGAACGCCGAGCATGCCCAGGCGCTGCGGGATGCGCTGGCGCGCTACGTGGGGGCGGCGCGGCGGGCCGGAGGCGGTACGCGGCGGCCTGCCCGGGGCGGGCGCCGGGCACGGGCCGACGGGGCCGGCAGCACCGAGGTCCGCGACTGGGCCAAGGCGCAGGGCATCGAGGTGAAGGACCGCGGCCGGGTACCAGCCGAGCTGATGGTCAAATTCAAGGCCGCGACCGGACAGTAACGGCTGGGACGCCCTCGGCATCCAGGCGATGCCCCCTTACGCACATGCCGAAATGAGTACTTCGTCCGCGCGCATATCTATGCATTGACTGGAATTTTCACTCACGCTCGGGGCCTTGTCGGCGATCGTCGCGCAGCCTTTTCCATCGTGCTGGTAGGAAAATCAAATCGCCGATTCGACACTTTGGATCCGGCTAGCCGACCGTCACGCGAATGACCAGATCGGTGAGTTATGAGACAGGTGGCAAAGTTGGTCGAGTGCTAGATTTGCCTGCTCAGGCAATGTCATGTAACCGCAAGATGCGACCAGCGATATCATAAAACGGACCGATCTCCCAGGGTTCTGAGCTGAGCCCTTACCTTCTCGGCGCGCGTGTCGCCGGTCTTATCGAATATACGAAGTGCCAGCTGCCAGGATAGCCGGGCTTCATCAGCCAATCCTCCGACTCTTTGGACGCGCCCTAGCTCTACGAGAATATTTGCTTCGGCCCGATCGTCACCGATCTTCTGGAAAGCAGTTCGTGCACGCTGGTAGTAACCAATGGCATGACCGATTCGACCTTGATCGCGACAAGCGTCGGCGAGCTGTTTAAGCACATTCCCCTGTTGCCATCCACTTTGAGTCTGATTTAGGATACCGAGCATGTTTTGGTGCAGGTCGACGGCGGCATCAATGGAGCCTAGATGCCCTCCGCTCGCCCGAAGATCAGCTGCTGTCCCATTACCCGATGGCAGGTCATCAACCGGGCTTGCAAAGGTCTGCGCAATGTCAGGGTCAGGGATCCGGATCCATCCCTGCACAGACGTTTCCTTGACGATCACGTCCACCTGACGGTACGAGCCGGGTTCGGCTGCCGGATGGTGCCGTACAATCTCGCCGAACAACCAGTCGGACACGATGAGCGCGAGTACTCCGGGTGACGTTTCGAGGGCTGACTTCAACACGGGAGCCTCGACCAGTCGGAACGCATGATTTAGGGCAGCCCCGGCAACGCCGTGTCCATCGCGGTACACCTCTCCCGCGTGCAGTGCCACTCGCAACCGCATCTGCTCGGCGGGAGGGCTTAGGGCATTGTGCCGACTGACCGCCGCTACAAGCGTGTCCGGCAGGCTAGTGACCAGGCAAGTCTTTGACACGTCCGGTGGGACCAAGATGAGCGCGCCGTCACCACGGTCTTCCTTCTCACAGTTACCCCAGATCACCCCACTCTCCCTAAATGCCTGGACTACCGCGTTGTAGAACCCGGCACGGACAGCAAGCTGGTTTAGGTTAGTGCGCGCTGGATCGCTGAAACGTTCCACGTCAGCCACCATGATCGTGCGGTGGAACGGCCACTGCTGATGCACGCGCCTCACCCCTTACAGCGCTATCCGGCCTGCAACTACTTATCCCAGCGCACATAAAAAGTTTCCAGACACCACAAGTATCAACTAGTCAGCGGATCAGCAACCCTGCTTCTTGGTTCCGGCCCGGGAGGCCTGCCGTAGACTATGACGACATGTGCTCGCGCCGGTTGTTATCGGATGCGGTGATTTGCGTCCTGGCGCAAGGTCCCCCCACGATCGGGCATTGAGCGCTCTCTGATGTCACTAACCACCTACGGACATCGGATGTGACATTATTCAGCTTCAATCTATAAATGATACGCAGCTAACACGAGTGCCCTGTTCAAAATGAAACACGCTATTCATTTAGTCTCGACGAGAGAGGCTTGCCGTACTTTGATTGCGAAGCTACTTGATACTCGATGGCTCATACGTCACGCTAACTGGATTCTGGTGGAGAGCAGGTTCCGGCAGGCGGCGAGTTACCGAATCCAGATTCTTTTTCAGGGATTCTGGCCAACTTGCATAGGTCCTCGAAGTGTGGGAGGAATTTGCGCCCTGCGTCTGGCGGATAGGTAGTGTCCCGAAGCGTGCGTTCGGCTTTAATGGCGCATTCGAGTGCATCCCAGGACCGGACGATAAGAGTCCGCATGGTGGTGATCAGGACATCGCCGGGCATCAGGTCCCTCGTGACCAGAACGCCCAGATGCTCAAAAAAATAGCATACGGCATAGGCGCTCTTCTTGCGATTCTCGTCGAGAGACTCGAATCCTTTCTCAAGCTTCTCCGACTTTGGGAAATCCAGAATGCACTTATAGTGCTCGAGGAACTCGGCTGAGCGAATCTCACGGAAGACATCCGCGATCACCTGGATCTGATGAGCGTTCCGCGTAAGTCTGGCAGTCCGCCTCGCTTGCCATATTGTTACAGTCAGCGCAAGCAAGGCGACGACCAGTGATAAAGTAGAGACCAAGATGCTAGAAGGCATTCCTCCCCCACCGGTCCGGTCGGCTAACTTTGCTGTGCCAGCAAGTGTGTGGGCACCTGGAAAGCAAGCCCAGATGGCCTGATAGTCCCCAGTAGCCATTGATACAAACATACTGATCTGCCGCATATCGGGCGGCGCTGGACCGGCGCGCGTTTCGGTGAAGCCGTTGTCACGCGGCATGCGGTTCGTCGTCCCGGTGGTAACGCCGAGCGCGAGTCACGGCGGAGAGGATGGTCAGCGGGAACCTCGACCAGGACGATCCGGATGCCGTCGGGATCCTCGATCTGCATCTCGATCAGGCCCCACGGCTCGGCTACCGGATCCCGCACGATCGGGACTCCGGCCGCGGCCAGCCGGGCGTGCTCGGCGTGAACATCGCGGACCTGGATCCAGATCATCACCGAGTGCCCGGGCGAGTCAGCCGCATGCCCGGAGACCTCAAGCAGCCCCTGGCCGAGGAAGAACACCAGCCCGGGATCGTCCGGCGGGCCGAACTCCCGGTAGACGGCCAGGCCGAGCAGGTCACGGTAGAAGCGGCGGCTGCGGTCCAGGTCGCCGGGGTGCAGCAGGATCCGGCTGCTCAGAACGTCCACGCCACCATTCCAGCACGACGCTGTGCAGCCCCGGAGGGCTGAAGAGAACGCGCGCAGTCCCAATCCGTACGGGGGCGCCCGCTGGGGACCGGAGCGGGGATGGCGCGACGATTAGTCATCGCGTGCTGGCCGCACCTGGGCGATAGCCATGGGTGCGGTCACCGGGCTAAGGACGCAGGGCCTGCCCGGGGCGACAGTGCGGGTCAGGATCTCGTCCTGGCCCGCAGCGCGCCTTCAGAGCGGGCGGACGTTCTCCGCCTGCGGCCCCTTCTGTCCCCGGGTCGTGTCGAACTCCACCTTCTGGTTCTCGTTCAGCGACCTGTAGCCGGTTGCCGCGATCGCGGAGAAGTGGACGAACACGTCCGCCGTCCCGTCATCGGGGGCGATGAAACCAAAGCCCTTGTCGGCGTTGAACCACTTCACCGTGCCTGTTGCCATGTATCCGAAGTCCTTATCCGTCATACGACAGCGCGGCTGCGCCGCGCCGACCGCGAGCATACCCGGTCCCCTGGCCCAGGAGCCGGGCCTACCCGGCCGTGCCGGGCACAAGCACCGCTGGCCGATGGCCCAGCCACCTGGATCGGCGGCTCCCGAACTGGCTGATCTGCACTCGGCTATCGGGTCACCGACGCGAAGCTCACCAGCAAGTAATCGTTCTGCGCCGAGGGGCCTTCCGTGACATTCCAGCGCGGTCACTCACCGTGGCGATGGCTGAGTGACCCGAGTTGGGCCAACGTAGTGCGCAGCGGCTCGGGTCTTGATGGCTTCGATGATCCGCGGGATATGGTCGGGTAGCGGGTCGGCGGCGGCGAATGCGTGTTCGCTGGGCCGGGGTACGCCGCCTGAGCCCGGTGCACGAGGACTACCCGCGCGCCCAAGATCGTCATGCCGATGACTTTCTCGCTCCGCGCCAGTCCGTACACAGGAGACCGACTCACGGGAGGCTGGCGTCGTGCGGAAACTGATCTACGGCATGAACCTGACCCTGGACGGCTACATCGCCGCACCCGGCGACGACATCGGCTGGAGCGGGCCGCCGAGCGACGAGCTGTTCCAGTGGTGGCTCGACCAGGAGCGGGCGAGCGGCCTGTCGCTGTACGGGCGCAAGCTGTGGGAGACGATGAGCTCCTACTGGCCGACCGGCGACCAGCAGCCCGACGCCACCCCGGCGGAGATCGCGTTTGCGCAAAGCTGGCGGGAGACACCGAAGGTGGTGTTCTCCTCGACGATCGACAAGGTCGACTGGAACGCCCGGCTGGTCACCGGCGACGCGGTCGCCGAGATCACCCGGCTCAAGGCCGGGGACGGCGGCCCGATGGGCATCGGCGGCGCGACGCTGGCCAGGGCGGCCATGCGGGCCGGGCTGATCGACGAGTACGCACTGGCCACCTACCCGGTCCTGGTGGGCGCTGACCAGATACGAGACGAGGCGCTGAGCGGCCGGGTCATATCCGCGGCTCGTAGCACCGGAGGAACGGGCGCGGTTGCGTCACGCACGCGACCTCATAGACCGCGAAGACGGTCCGCACGTACGCCACCGGGCAACCTTGGGACCCTGAATTAGTACGCAGATTCCGCCCGACCCGGAGATGAACCCACAGGTCAGCAACGTACGCCGCCGCTCAGGCCTCAGCCGTGGCCCAGGTCAGGGCAAACAGTAAATATTCGTTCTGCGCCGAGGGGCGTCGGTGTCATTCCAGCGCGGTCACTGACCGTGGCGATGGCTGAGTGAGCGCGGAGTCACTACGGCGGTTTCTTGCCACGCTGATGCTCACGATCGTGTCGCTGGCGGCCGGGGCAGCACCGTCATGGCCGTGCTCCCGATAGGCGGCGCTTGACGCTCATGGCGTCGCGTAACGGGGCAGCAGGGCGGCCAGGTGCCAGCCCTGGTGCGCGGCCGTAGGCGGGGTGCCCGATCGGCCGGGTGACCTGCCCGGCCAGTCCGGCGCCGCGGGCTGGTCGTCATTCAGGACTGCTGGCGCCGGGTGGCCAGGGAGGTGTGGGGTCGGGCGGTTCGGGCGTGGGAATGGGCGGGTCCGGGCGCGGGCCGGGCGGCGGGGCCGGATCGGGGCAGGAGGTGCCGGCTCGGGAGGTATCGGTGCGGGGTGGGGTGGGTTCGGGCACCGGGGGTGTGGTCATACCGCACCTGGTTACCTGCGGCGCGGCCGGTCATCCCTGGCACCGTCTGTCCGGAGGCGGCCGGCCTGAGGTGTCCCGGGCGGCGCAAGGTGCAGCACGGAAGTACCGCAACGTCCGCTGACTGCTGCCAGCTCGGGCAACCGCCGGCACACCGGGCTGGCTGGTACGACAGCCCGCCCAGCCAATCTCTAACTTTCCTCTGGTTTTTCTCTGAAAGATTCCGACCGGCACTGCTAAAGCGAAACTCTGATCAGGACGGCTTTAACGGCAGGCGGCCGGGCCGCATGACCTGGCGGACGCCAGGTGCAGGCGCACGGTACGGCCGCTACGTTCCCGCGCGGCGGCACCGTCCCGCGGCCGCGGCCGTGCACCGTGATGCGCCGGCGTGCGCGATGGCGCACCGCCGTGACGGGCACGGTGCAGCCGCGGTGCACCCCCACCTGATCCGGCGCCCGGCGGAGGCGCCGGGCGTGCCGTGATCTCTGCCTGACGAGCATCGGCCGCCTCCGGTGTCCGGCGGCGTCCACATGACCAAAGCCGGTAAGCGCCTGGTTGCTTCCTGTCAGGCCGCGGGCTCGGCGCGAGGCTGGGCACGGTCGTCTGCTGTGCGGCTGGCTGGCAGGGCCTGGCGGTTCAGCGCCTCGCAGAGGACGGCCCGGCGAGGGCTACGGCGGCGTACCGGCCGGGCGCGGTGACCGTGACCACGCTGATGATCTTGCCGGCCAGGTGCGCGCTGATCACGCTGGCAGACCGGCGCCATGCCGCCCGGCCGGCGGCCGCCGCGAACGCGGCCGGGCCGGGACCGGAGCCGCCATCACACCGACTGTCACGGTGACGTCGTAGCGGCTGAGTGCCTCGTTCATGCCTGGCACGCTCCGTCCGGTCTGTGACATTTCCCGGTGCGATGTGCTCCCGAAGCGCTGACAGGCCCGCTGAGCACCGGGCTACGGGAAGAAGCAGTTGACGCAAGGCCGTCCGCGCGCGTTACGGCCGCATCCATCGCTGACAGGCCGCGCACCGTGAGCTATCGATTGAGCCGGCCAGTCCGGGCAGCCCAGGCCATGCGGTTCGCGATCGCCCGGGTAGTGACCTAACCGGAACACGATCACCTGACCGGCGCGCTGGCCTTCAGGCAGACTTGTGAACGCTCACAGCACGCCGAAGCAGGCCGCGCGCTGGTGAGTCCGGGCTGACAACAGCTGATGATGAGGCCAGCCAGGAAACGGAGCACCCGTGGCCCAGAAGGTACAGACCCTGTTGCTCGACGACCTCGATGGCAGCGCGGCCGACGGAACTGTCCGGTTCGGGCTGGACGGCGCCCAGTATGAGATCGACCTGAACGCCGGGCACGCCCAGGCGCTGCGGGACGCACTGGCGCGCTACGTGGCCGCGGCGCGGCGGGCCGGAGGCGGCCCGCGGCGGCCCGCCCGGGGCGGGCACCGGGCATCGGCCGGTGGGATCCGCAGCACTGAAGTCCGCGAGTGGGCCAAGTCCCAGGGCATTGAGGTGAAGGACCGCGGCCGGGTACCGGCCGAATTGGTGGTCAAATTCAAGACAGCGACCGCACAGTAGCGGCTGGCACGACCCCGGCGTCGAGGCTATGGCCCTTACGCACATGCCGATGAGCGGACTCCTTGACCCGCAATGCCGTTTAAAACGCTGTGATCGCCGACGGGGATCAGGTTGCTGCTCGTGTCCTCGGCCGGAGTGAATTCAGTTACGTTCTGTGATCGCTTTCTGAGGGGCTGGCCTGATGTGCCGCCGTGCCCGGCGGGCTCCCGGTAGAAGAGGAAGTGTCGAGCAACCTTTCCTTCCGGGAGCCCTCATGCCCTTCTACCCTGCCATGCCGCCAGATGTCACCCCGGGCTGTGCGGAGGGTGCCGCGCTGGGCCTGCTCGGGCAGGCGGACGTGGTCGCGGTCAGGGTGGCTGACCTGGCCTCGCCGGCGCGGCAGGGGCTGGGTAAGGACGGCCGGACGGCGCTGACGGCGGCCGGGGCGGGCCGGATCGGGTCCGGGGATCTGGTGGTCTGGCTGAAGCCGGTGGCGGTGGCGCCCGCGGTGGTGCGCCGCGACGGGCGGGTGCAGGCGGCCGGGCACCCGGCTGATCACGCCCGGCTGGGCGTGGCCGAGGAGCGACTGGATGAGCTGTGCGGGATACCCGGCGTGGTTGACCAGATCGCCCGGTCCGCCGTGCTGGACGGCAGGGTGAAGGGGGCGGCCCGGCGGGCGATGAGCCCGGCGCTGGCGATCCGGTTCACCGTGTTGATGGCGCTGGCCCCGGACGCCGATTACAAGTGAGCGACAAGTCTCTCGACTGGTGCCCGGAATGACGCAATCTGGGAGTTGTATTCCTTGTCGGACATGGTTAGCTCGCCGCCTTTTGGCTTCTTCTTCGGCGTGACCAGGCTGCTGCCCTGGTAGCCTTTGTCGCCGAATCCGCCGCCGGATTCTTTTACGATATCGGCTGCCCCGGTCTCCTTGAATGCTTTCGCGTCGTGAGTCTTCCCGGGCAGCGGACCGGAAATCCAGACGGCAGTCCCGTCGAGAAGGGATATCAGCTGCGTGTTGAAACCGGTGGTCTTGTGTTTCTTATTCCAGAGCTCCTGATGTTCCTCGTAGGACCAGCAGGGAGTCAGCGTGCCGTCTACCAGGACAACCCGGCCCTTCACGACCGCGATGGCATCGGCTGCGGACGGCACGAACTCCTCCAGCACCGATTTTACGATCGGCACCAGGATCGCCACGTAACGGGAAATGGTGGGCTGTGACGTGTCCCGGAAGCTACCGATTGTTTCTTGCGTGGTGTTCTGCCGCAGATATATGCATGCTGCCTCTACCGCTTTGTACAGGCCCAGGGATTTCGGCCGACCGGTGTGTTTTCTCCATGGTTTATCGAGCGCATCGTTCACTCGCCGGGCAAGTTCCTGCATCTGCGTGACCATCAGGCCGGTGGTACGATAGTAGAGCAACGGTTCTCCCGGGCTTGAGAATTCTTTGGTCGGAACTCTCAATTGTTCCAGGAGGGCCGTTGCTCTTTAATTATCTCCTGCGGCGTGTCGTGAGATTTCCTCAGTTGCTGCGACAGCGTACAGAGTTGCCCTGATAACGGGTTCTGAATAACACTCCAGAACTTCTCGTGATTATCGTATGCGGTAATAGACGGCACCTTCCCGGTCCTGTCAAGGACGCGCCTTATGATGACGGAAAGGACTTCCGACAGCTCCGGGGAAACGACGAGAAGTCTTTCCGCGTCAGTTTTCGATGGGGCTATCTGCAAGAGCGGGATTATTTCCCCGGTAGTCGGCAGCTTGTACTGCACAAGGCTGTGATGGCTGATTTCCAGGAGCTCCTCAATGCGCACGCCCGTGTTCCTGAGGACTTCCACGATCGCCCAGGTCCAGAATGCCTTCTCTTCTTCGAAGGGTGAGGTCGCGGCGTTTCCCTGTCACGGGGTCGGCGCCCCATATCCTGCCCACCGCGGTGCCGCGCCGGGTGACGACGCGGGCCAGCGTCTGCCCGCCGGCGGTAAAGGGCTCCCCGTGCCCGGCCGGGCGGGCTGCCTCCAGCAGTTCCCGGGCTTCCTGCAGCCGCTGGGTGACGGTCCGGACCAGGACCGGCAGGACGGGCAGGCGCTCGCGGGTGCGCGCGTCCATGCGGGACTTGCGGTGCCGGCGTTCCTTGCGCCGGCTGGTCTCCTCGTCGCGGACGGGGCAGGGCGCGACCCACGGCCCCCACCGGGCAGGGTCATCGGCAGCCCGCGGGGCGATGTCCAGGTAGAAGGCCCGCACCGGGATGAGGCATTCCCAGTAGTTCAGCCGGGGCACCTTGACCTGGGCCGTCGTGCCGTCCGGGCGGGTGACCGTCCCGGTCTTGGTGCGCAGCCGTTCCTTCCACGCGTCGGCGACCTCGCGGGACAGGTTCAGGCTGCTGATGCCGGGATTGTGGCGCTCCAGGTCCTGCCAGAAGCGCATGCCCAGGTTGCAGGCGAGGGAGGTCAGGCTCCCGTAGTCCAGCACCGGCTGGCGCTCGCGGAGGTAGTCCACGAGCAGGTCGCGGGCGGGACGGCACTCCAGCCGGTAGCGGCCGATGAGTTCCCCGGGAGTGCGCTGGCCGGTGCTGCGGACCTCCCGCCATGTCGCCGGAGCGCCCGGCCCGAAGATGCCCATGGCGCGCAGCAGCCGGTAGAACACCGCGACATCGCCGGGAATCGCGGACAGTTCCCCGAGCTCGACATCCAGCAGTTCCAGCACGTCGCCGACGGTGATGCCCGCGATCCCGCCGCCTCTGGCCGCGGCGATCTCCGCGGCACGGTAGAGCGTGTGGCTGCCCGATACCGCGGACACGTGCGGGTCCTCCTCGCAGAGCGCCCGGAGCGCGGCGAACCCCCCGGGATCGCGGGCGCGGGCCATGTGGCGCACCAGGCTGCCCGGGCCGGTCGGCTTCACCGCCAGCCAGCTCAGGGCGGGGCGCACGACATCACCGCTGATCAGGGTCAGGAGCGAGGAGCCCAGTGCGTGCAGCCGCCAGTCAGCCGTCATGCCCCTGTCCCGCAGCCACGCTGCCGGCCTGCCGCGCCATGCGGTCCCGGCCGCGTCGGACCCGCTGGCCAGCCAGCGTTCCTGCCACGTCGCACCCGGCTGTTCCTCCAGCCAGTCCAGCAGGAACGCCAGCCCGCGCCGCCGGATCTTCTCGGTGTAATCGTTGCCGGCGGTGAACGGCGCCCGCACCAGCCGGTCCTCCAGCCGCCCGCGGGACACGGCGGTCGCCGGCCAGGAAGCGAGCGCCGGGCGTGCCGGGAACCGCGCCCGTCCCGTCTCCCGCGGTGTCGGCAGCGTCCTCATGTCCGGGCCGGGCCGGGCCTGCGTGGCGGTCACGACGCGCCGTTCCGGAACAGCACGTCCAGCGTCTCGGGCCGGTACCCTTGCGCCGGGGACGGACGGCTCCGCGCAGCCGCCTGCCGGGCCTGCTCGGCATGATGGGCCAGCACCCGCCGGATGACCTCCTCCTTGCGGGGAGTCAGGTAAATCTGCGTAGTGGTCAACTGGGCATGGCCAAGGACAAACTGGACATCGGTCAGCGGGAGCGAGGAATCCTCCGCCATCCTGTAAGCCGCAGTGTCCCTCAAGGAATGGAGCGTGGCAGAGGTCGCGGCCCGCTCGTTCACCCGCTCGAACATCCGGTGGACGGCGTGGTAGGACAGCGGCCGGACCGGCCGCCGCAGAGTCCACCACAAGGGCTGCCGCCGCCCCTTCGGGACCAGTCCGTCCATCTCAACCTGGTAGAGCCGCAGCCAGACGAACGCGTCGGTGGAGGCGGGCAGCTCCTGCAGCTCGCGGGTGCCCTTGCGGACCACCGTGATCACCTGCCGGCCGGGATCGGTCCCGGCGACGGTCGCCGACAGCAGTTCCGAGGCCCGGGCGCCGGCAGACACGTAGAACGCGACGAGCGCCCGATCCCGGTGCGACGGCAGCCGGGCGAAGATCTCGTTGAACTCCCCGTCCGGGATGCTGCGGGGCACCCGGCTGGGCACTTTCGGCCGGTAGAGGCCGCTGCGCTCGTTCCGGTACGGCTCCATCGGATTGTGATGCGCGTGCGCCCGCCCGTGCCGCCCCGGCCTGTCCAGCGGGAACGGGTTGATGACCGGCCCGGTGCCCGCGTCGAGGTGGAAGCCGTAGAACGACCGCAGCACCGTCTCCGAGTGCGCCCGGACAGACGGAGCGTACGCCTCGCCGGCGGCGGCGCCGACCGGCACCGCTGCCAGCGGCCCCGCCCGCCAGTGAGGACGGGACTGCTTCCCCGCGACCTGCAGCCACCGGCTGAAATCACGGGCCTCGGTCCGCGTCGCCCGGTCCCAGTCCACCCGGACCGCCCAGCAGAACCTGAACCACCGCAGCAAGTCGGTCCCGTACGAACGGACGGTGGACTCCGCCTTCCCCGCCGCCAGCAGGTCCCGGAAGAACTGGGCTGCACCGTCCATCACGACGCCATCCGGGTCGACGACCTGATAGGGCTCGTACCGGTTCCCCGTGGCCGCGAGACGGCCTGTTTGCGGCACCCTCAGCGCCGCCAGGTCCCGGTCCGGATCTCCTTCTTCGATCACGACCGGAGAACGTATCGCCAGGAACAGCTATTTACCCGCTGAACTGCTGAAACTCCAGGCATAGTTCAGTCAACAGGGCTTCACGGGCATCTCCCGCAACCGCACCGAGTCCGACCTGTGCTGCTACCTGGCCTGGTGCGCGGAACGAGGCCTGGACCCGCTGGCCGCGCAGCGCCCGCATATGGAGCTGTACATCCGGTGGATGCAGGAAATCCGCCGGTTCAAGCCCTCCACCGTCTCCCGCCGGTTCTCCGTCGCGGCCGGGTTCTACCGGACCTGCGTCCTGGACGACGTGCTGGACCACTCACCCGCCGAGCACGTTCGCCGCCCGTCGGTGCCCGCCGAGTCACCCACCCTGGGGTTCACCCACCTGCAGTTCGAGGCCCTGCTCACCGCCCGCAATAATCTGGACCGTCACCCGAACTACATTCTGGCCGCCTACATGGCCTCCGGCACCTGACCCATCCTGCGTCTCCCGCGGTTCGAGCCGCGGGAGACGTCCGACATTGCCGAAATGAGGACGTTGCGCCTGGACGCATATATGCACAGGAATGCATAACCTTCCATAATTTGGCCAATGGCTTATGTCGCAGCGGCAATTGCGCACAACCTTCTCGCGTAGCCGCATAGAACCAGATCGAGTGATACACGGGTGATCATCTCAGTATATATCTTCCGAAAAACTGAGCGAGGATCACACGTGTATCTAGCGTTATACGTCCGAAGGGTAGTGATCTGGTCTTCGATAACCCGTATAACGCCGACTCGGTATTCGAGGACTTTCGGCTGTAAGGGTCGTGCGCGGCGCTCATATCGGCTATTACGGTGCGCAGCCCGTCCCTGTTCGAAGGTGTGGCTGGCCGTGCGAGGCAGCGGGTTTGCCGGGCAGGGTCGAGGCGATGGTTTCACAGATCGCTGCTCCCGGCGGAGGCGTGAGCCGCTGGCTAGCGCTTACCGTGTTGAAGGTGGGCACCGGGGGGCGGCGGCGTCCGTTATACCCGGCAGTGGGTTGCCTTGACCGTCGTCGCTGAGGCGGGTGCGGGGGGCAAGGATGGTGAACAGCAACAGGCGGGTGAACAGGGGGAGTGAGGAACTGCGTGTCAGTTTCCCGCAGGTCGGTGCTGCTCGGGGCCGCACTCGGGGCTGCGGCGGCGGTAGGGGCGTCGTTTGGCCTGCTGGCCGGGCGGCACTCACGGGCCGGGCGCCGGTGGCCGGTCCGGGAAGCACGCAGCTGTGACTTCAGCCAGGGCTGGCTGTTCGGCGGGCGGTATGCCGCGGGCGCGGAGCAGCCCGGGTTCGACGATGGCGGCTTCGAGCGGGTCACGCTGCCGCACACCGTGACCAGCTTGTCCTGGGACAACTGGGATCCCGCCTCGTGGGAAGGCGTGTGGGT
>Ga0335069_10008705_pt1 | contig 14489 bp, 10 predicted proteins | sample Lox_Sample_11_FD_206714 | JGI IMG/M metagenome (GOLD analysis project Ga0335069, IMG submission 206714) | Soil microbial communities from Loxahatchee National Wildlife Refuge, Florida, United States - Lox_Sample_1.1 | ecosystem: Environmental > Terrestrial > Soil > Wetlands | place: USA... | reverse complement strand
CCATCTTTAACTTGCGCGTACGTCATCAGAATCTTACCTTCCGAAGGGCGTCGTACAACTTCTGGGCGTCTTCCCAGGTGACGCCAAACTTACCGTGCATCGGTCCTTCTGGAGACGCCGTAAAGAATGTCGTAGTCTGCTGCTTCTCGACTAAGAGCTTGTGTAGGGTGTCTAGGATACCGGCGGCAGGGTAGGTCTTGCAACCTATGGTCAACTTCCCTTCCGCGTAGTGCACGGTGTACTTAGATAGGTTAAACGAAGTAAGCCCTTCTTCTGTGCCGCTAGAGAGGTGCGCAGCAGACATATCTACAGGGATATCAGATACTTGATGTATGTTGGAGATAAACGTACCTGCGTCTGCGTAGTAGCTGTCACCAGGGGCTGGACGCGGCCCGTCAGCTACGTCCACGACGGCGTCATACTCAGTCTTAAGATGAGCCGCTGCAGCATCGTCCGCGACAACGACTCCCTCTACGATTCCATTTCTTATGACAGCGAAGTGCTTCTGCATCACTCAACCCACCGGATAGTTAACGCGCCGTTACTCCCGTTGCTTCCGCGGCCGCCAGCTCCGCCATTGCTCCCAGTAGTGAGCTTGTCGCCCCCACCGCCGCCTCCGCCTCCGCCGTTGCCACCGCAGCCAGCCGTCGCCCCAGCACCATCAGCCCCAGAACTACCGTCAGATTGTGTAAGGCCCCCTGCTCCGCCAGCGGCGCCGGCAGGAGAGTTGGCATCACCAACGCCGCCGGACACCGCGCCTCCGCCTCCGCCGCCAACGTTAGCCGCCCCTCCGGCTCCAGCCGCGCCTTGGGTAAAGAATGGGGATACCGCCCCCGTAGCGTTTACTCCCTTGTTTCCTGCGTTTCCGGCAGCGTTCCCTACACCTGCAGTGCCGCCCGTAGCTCCTAAGACACCGACGCCTTGCGCGCCGGCTGCTCCAAACGTTGTGAGGCTGCCTCTCTGCCCTGCGCCGCCTCCAGATGTCCCTATGAAGTACACCAGGGTGTCGAACGCCGTAGTACCGCCAGACGTTCCTGCGATGCCGTCGGAGCCCGATCCACCTGCAGGCGCCGCATTTGCTCCCGCGCCGCCCTGCCCGCCAGTGCCGGCTGCTCCTATCGTTACTGTGTACGTAGTCCCCGGAACGACGTCTAAGGAGTAGGACAGGCTAGGAGCCGGGCCGCCGCTACCTCCTGCACCGCCGCCGTGCGCTCCAGCGGACGTGCTGCCTGCACCGCCCTGTCCGCCTCCGCCGCCGCCGCCAGTACCGCCGCGGCCGAACACTCGAACGACTGTTACACCTGCAGGCGCTGTCCAAGTACCAGAGGATGTAAACACTCGCTCGACTATCTTGGACACTATTCAACCCACTCGACTACTATCTGTCCGTTAGAGCCTGCTGCGCCAGCAGAACCCGCGCCGCCGTTAGTTCCTGTCGTGGCCAGCCTGCCGCCCCCGCCTCCGCCGCCACCGCCGGGTCCTCCAGACCCTGCCGTAGCAGCGGCAGCAGAAGGAGCCGCCCCGCCATCAGTGTTAGCCGCCCCGCCTGCACCGCCGCCTGTGCCGTTCGGCCCTGCTGCGTCGCCCGCCACAGGCGGTGCGCTGCCTCCGCCGCCTCCGCCTCCGCTAGCACCTCCGGCTGTTCCACCTGAGCCTGCTGATCCACTAGCGAAGAACGGCGCCGTAGCGCCCAGCACGACAGTGCCGTCTCCGCCAGCATTGTTAGCGGTGCCGCCGTTGCCTCCTGAAGAGGAGGCGGCGCCAAATACTCCAGCGCCCGCCGCTCCGCCGAGGCCTGTAGTAGATAGTCCTCCTGCAGTTCCTCCAGCGCCTCCGCCTCCGCCTTTAAAGGTAACTAGTGATCCAAAGGAAGACGACGTCCCGTCACCGCCCGCGCCTCCAGCAGTGCCGGTAGCTCCGCCAGCCGCAGCAGTGGCACCGGCTCCGGCAGTACCGCCTGCGCCGCCCGCCCCGATGGTGACTGTGTACACGGTACCGGGCACTACTGTGACGTTATACCCCAAGGTAGGGTTGGAGCCGCCGCTACCGCCCCCGCCGCCGCCACGAGCCGCAGCCGCAGTAGAGCCGCCTCCGCCACCGCCACCGCCACCGCCGCCTCCTGAGCCTCCGCGGCCCCGGATAACTACGCTAGTGATACCAGCCGGCGCTGTCCATGACCCTGTCGTAGTAAAGACTACTCTCGTTAACTTCGCCATTAGCCCACAAACCAGTCTGTGCCGTTGCTGACGACGTTAAACCATCCCCAGGCTGTCTGGAGGACTTTGCTGGCGGCTAGTCCCTCGATCTTCTCAGACGCCGATCGCGCAAGGGTGAGGTTGTTGGTGTTAAACGACCCAGTAGAGTCGATGATCTTGAACACTCGGCCTGTCACCGTGCTGGGGGACGGCAGCGTCAAGGTGAATGCGCCGCCAGACGTATCACAGAAGATGATAGAGTCTGTCGCGACCATGGTGTAGTTGGCCGTCTTAGTCGCGGTGTTCTGGCTGGTGTTGGCTACGGTTATGCTACCGGCGGCGTTGGTGACGGATATACCAGCTCCGGCTGTCAAAGTCGATAGCGTGTAGTTAGTGCCGTTGCCGATCAGGAGCTGGCCGTTAGTCGGGATGCTAGATAACCCAGTACCGCCGGCTCTAATTCCAGCGACTAAGGAACTCCACGCGTTAGTCCCGTTCGAGATGAATATCTTCCCGCCATACGCCTCAGCTATCCTAGAGCTAGCAGCGCCATTGATGGTGTCAGCACCGCTAGCCGCCACAGTGATGTAGTTAGTCGCGGTAACCGTTCCGCTCTCGTCTTCTACGAGCAGAGTCTGCCCGGGGTTCACGGACGAAGCTGCAGGCAACGTTATCGTTATAGGCGCAGACATCGTACCCGTCTGGGCTACATATCTGTCTGTGTTGACTGCAGAGTATCCGGTCGCGTTAACTGTTGTGCGCTCGTCTATGTTCAGACCAGACGGCCCTCGCGCCGAGGCTGCTGTCGTCTGCCCGGTGCCGCCCTTCCCGATAGGGAGGGTGCCCGTAACTCCTGCGGATAGGCTCACCAGTCCCCAAGAGAGGTTGCCAGCGCCGTCGTTTATCTCGACTGTGTTAGCCGCTCCCTGAGCAGAAGGGCGCGTAACTGCGTATGACGTGATCGTAGCCGGGACTTGCGTAGTCAGCGTTCCGGAAGTCGCACCGGCTTGGATAACGGCGCCAAAGAAAGTTGAGTTACTGTTGTTGTCCATGTCGAGGACGCGCTGAGCCTTACCGGAGGCGTTGTTGCGCGTCGCGAAGTGCATGGACGAGTCTATGTTGCCAGCAGTACTGTTGTTCTTAGTGACCCAGATGTACCCGAACTCGGTCGCAGTGCCGATGTTGTCGTACATGCCGCCTAACGCGATACCGCTGCCGTCGCCGCCGACCTCAGGCGTCAGAGGGTCACCGACGAACATGCCGTATCTAGCGTTAGCACCGGTGCTGCACGCGGCTTGGTTGACGCTAGGGCGGATGTCGAACCGCGCTTCAGGAGAGGCGACGGAGTTGTAGAACTGGAAGTTACCGCCAGCCGTAAACTGCATGATGACGTTGCTGCTGGTGTCCAGGATCTGTAGGAGGTTCGCGGTCTGCCCAGCAAGGGCCTTGATCGTCTGCGACGGCGTTGCGATGTCGGACGTTCTCACGAAGAGGCCTGCGCTAGAGGTCACATCGTTGATTCCGATTGAGACGAAGGTCTTGTTCCCGCCGAACGACTGCTGCGTCGTATTCACCATGCCGGGGAACGACGGCGTAGCTGACTGCGTAGACAGGACGTTGGACACTAGGGCTAGGCCGTTGGCGTTGGCTGCTTGCGCGTCGAGCGCTCCTATGCTGATCACAGACTGCTTAGAGTTGAACGTGCTCCAGTCAGCCGAAGAGAGAGCACCGCGGTTAGTAGCCGAGGCTGTAGGGAGGTTGAACGTGTGGATGCCGGCGGGGTTGTTATCGGAGATGTTGAAGTCTGTACCGGCTGTTCCGACTGTGAGCGTCTGGTTGGCGAACGTACTGCCGTTGAGGGAGATAAGGGCGGTAGGCAGAGCGCTGGACGAGATTTGGATGTTGTTGCCGATGGGCGTTATCGTGATGCTGGGGCCAGCTATGAGGTTTACACCGCCGGTCAACCCGTTGAGGCTCGTTACGCCGCCACCGCCTCCGCCGCCCTCTACTGGGAGATCTATGTAGTTACTGGACATCCTACACGCCCTTGCAGTTCGCGATGATCGTCATCGTCGCCGTGCTCGTACCGCCGGAGGCGTCGGTGTAAACGACGCGGACATAGTTGTAGCCCACGGCATTTACGTTCCACATAGTCTCCCCGGCCGACGACACCGCGAACGAGGAGTTGGCGATATCGACCCAGTTAACCGGGACTTGCGTCGGCGGGAGGTTAGTCGTCGAGTTGGTTTGCGTGTCGTTCGTCTCGGGGTCGTTGCTCGCCTGTAGCTTCAAGGACCCAGTCGGCGTACCTGTGATGATAGCTGCCATGGAGTACGTGTAGATGTTCTTGAGCTGAACGTATGGGGAGTTGTAGTTCGCGTTAAGAGGCACATTGGTCGATATCTGCTTATTGAATGTTCTCATCTATGCCACCCGGTACCACGTACCGCTTAAGAATTGTACTGTTTGCGTGTTTCCGCTTGTCATGGGATTGATTATATTGGAGTCCAGCGCGTCACCGCCGGTAGCGACGGTGTAGGCCGTACTGCCGCCAGCGTTAGTGCCGATGCGGAACGTAAGGCCGTCAACACCGGCGGGGAGGGTGAGCGTGTAAGACGAAGAACCTGCAGTGTCTAGCACGACAGTCGCATCCGTCGTAGCGTTCAGCGTAGTGTCTCCCGATATGAGACGTATCGCTCCGATATTCCCTACTTTCCAAGACAGCACTGCGCTACCGTTAGTCGTGAGAATCCACCCGTTAGACCCATCTGCCGATGGCAGAGTCCAGGTAGTGCTGGCGCTGAGAGAAGACGGCGCGACGAACCCCACTCGGTGAGATTGGGTAGAGTCGTCGAACTCGAGTGCGCCAGCTATTCGAAGGTTCTTCGTGCCCGTCAGGTTGTATATGACGTCGTCACCGACGCTATTAGTGAGGCTGAAGTCCCTAACTCCGCCTTTCCCCTGAATGATAGCACCATATCCTGGTCCGGCCATATAATAGGCCTGACCATTAGTCGTCGGGTTGGGAGGGCCGGAAGAGCTTTGGACTTCTATACCGGCGGGCACACTATAGTCGCCGATGACGAGAGGAAAGGTTGGCGCGGAGTTGCGGATGCCGAGATAGCGGTTTGTATAGTCCCAGACAAAAGAGGCGTCTGCGCCGAAAGACCCGGATGAGTTGAACTGGATCTGCTGATCCGACCCAGCCGGTGATCCTCCGCCGCCGCTTCCGTTAGCGGCCGCCGTTATCCGGCCCTTGCTATCTACTGTGATGTTGGCGCTAGTATACGAGCCGGGCGTAACCGCAGTATTCGCGAGCGTAGCTACCGCCGACCCAGGCCCAGTCGCCGTGACGTCGCCTGTCAGGGCAGTGATGCCCGATGCTGGAGACGCCGCCCACTGTCCAGCCCCGTTAACGGGGTTGGTGAGCGTCCACACCCACCCAGCCGCCGATCCAGTCAGAGATGCGTCCTGGAGCTTAATGTGCCCCGGCGTGCCGCTCCCAGTATCTATGCTGAGGACTACATCGCCAGACGTACCAGGCGTGTTGCCGGTGGCGAGGGTGATCGAACCGGAAGAACCTGCATCACCCCGCGTGCTTATGCTTATGCTTCTGCCTTGCGCGGAGATGAGGTTATTGGCGTAAACGCTGTTCCACTCAAATCCGGTAGCGCCGAGGTCGATAACTGACGGCGCAGACGGGAGAAGAGACGTATTTATCGCGACGTCTGCGAGGTTAGACAGCGCTTGGTTAGCGCCTCCGCCTCCACTGCTGATAGGGGACCAGTTATACGACGACATCACGTCCCCTTGGCGGACATGTACACCGTCATCTGGCCGGAGCCAGACGTCCATGTGTACTTAGGTCGGATGTACGTAAATGGGATGAGGGCGAGGTTGACGAGGTACTCGTTGCTGTCAGAGTTGGGCTGGGCGAGGGGCGGCGTGAAGGTGATATCCGTGAAGTTCACGTTATCAACGCTGCCTTGAACAGAGAAGACGCCCACGGCGTCGGTGCTCGTCCAGGAGACCTGATAGCAGACCTGGTCTACGCGGTCGATCACCGTGGTGGGGCCTATGATGTCGGCGGACATATCGCCGGATACGGCGGCGGGAGACAGGGCTGTCGTCGATCCGATGGCGTAAAAGGTCTTTACTATTGCTCTTGCAGACGACATAAGCCCTTCTTATGGAATTAGGGCTCATGGCCCTGGTAAAATTGATATAAAGGCCTATTGACACTGGGGTCGGACGGTGCTAACCTGACTTCATCAAGCGGTTCCTTCCCCCTGACCGCTAGTTCCGACCTTAAGGCCCTCTGTCCCCCAGAGGGCCTTTCTTTTAATCCCTCTTAGCTGAATCGGCCTCGGCCGCCTGCCCCGGAGTCATGGACTGCTTGCTAGACTTGCCGAGGGCTGCGGTCCCACGCTTCGTCTTGCCTTGAGCCTGCTGCTGCGGCTGGGGCTTAGGCTGTGGCTGAGCCGCGAGGATGGAGGCAGGCTGGAGCACCGGCGAGATCGGCTGTCCCAAGTAGAGACTGATCATCTGCTGCGTCTTAAATGGGACGTCTCGTCCTGACTCGACCTGCTCCGCGATGTACTGGTGCAGAGCCTTTGAACTCTGCTGGTAGAAGGCTGGGTGTACCGTCTTGATATCCGCTACGTCCTGCGGCGTCAGCGTGCCGCCCTTGATGCGGCTGAAAGCTACCATAGGCTGCTGGACGTTAGCTAACGTGCGGCGGAACTCGGCTTGCGCGCCCTTGCTTACCGGTGGGGGCTTGGAGAACATCGACGTCTGCTCTGAGACGGGGCGCTTAGCGTTTATGTAGTTCGCCGCAGCCAGGGCGGTTGAGGCCACCGCGCCGGCATGCTGCGGGAGGTAGTCACCGGTGCTGCCAGCAAGCGCTACAGCCTGAGACGGGTCTTTCAGGGCGAGGGCTCGCTTGTCAAGTTTGTCTAAATCTTTGTCAGTGGGCATGTTAGACGCGACCTGCGGGACGCCAGACACGAACACTGACTTCGCGGCTTTGTTGACAGCCTTCTCGCCTTGCAGCACCGCAGCTATGTACGCAGTCGAGTGTTGGGCAGCTTTGGCGTTGACGCCTTTCTCCAAGAGAGGCTGAGTGATCGAGCCGAGCACGGGGCCGAGAAGCTCGCGGCCCAGGTAGGCGCCGACGATGTCTGCTCCCGGCATCAGCGCATGTCCAGCCGCAGCACCTATACCGGCTCCCAATACCTGCGGGGTGAGTTTATTATACGTGTAGTCAGCGAGTTTAGAGCCGAGAGATTGCTTCTCTAGTGACTCCTTGAGCGCGCCTAAGCCCACGGGCGGGTGAGGGTTCTCGATACCAGCGGCTTTGTAGAGGTCGTCCACGACATTGAAGTGATCCTCCATAGCCTTGACGAAGTTCCCCATCATCTGCTGACGGACGGTGCGAGTCGTGGCCTTGCCGCTCGTGTTGAGGTAAGTGCTGAACTTCGTAGCGCTAGGAGCGTACTCTCCGCCGACCTTCTCCATGAATTTGCTTTGAGCGTCTTTCACTGCCGGCAGCGCCTTAGACCACGAGGCGTTCAGTTTCTTCTGCAGAGTAGCGACGTCGCCCCAGACCTTGGGGTCTTCTAAAGCTATGCGGACGTCGTGCCCCAACCCCTTGGTAATGTTGATGAAGTCGTACGCTTCATGATGAGTCGGAACAGAGAACGGTCCCCAGTTACCTTTGGCGTGGCTCTGGAGATCGCGCTTCAGCTCGTTCATGGCGTCGAAGATCTCGCCAGGTTTGGCGTCCGGACGGGTCGCGACCTCCGCGAAGTCGTCAACAGCCGCCTGGAACTTCCGGATGAGGCGCTCAGGAACGGCTTTGTCCTGCATCTTCTTCAGCGCTTCGCCTGTCTTGTCGTACACTGACTGAAGCTGCTCGCCCATGCGCGGGCTGACCTCTTCCGGCATGTGTTGGCTAAGCGCCTGCGCCTTCAACCCTTGCGGCCCCAGGACCTCGTCGTTCATGGCGTGATAGGTGTTTATCGCGTCTGTGAACTCCTTCTCCATCGCCTCGGCGGGGTTCAAGCCCCCGGCCAGAGCCGCTAGACGATCCCCGTACTCCTTGAGGCCTATCCGGTTTATACCGGCCCTTGCGAGGGCGCCCAGACCTGTAGTCGCGCCGCCGAACACTCCGCCCATCAGCGCAGACGTGCCGACGTTCGCTACGGCGTTACCGATGGCGTAGTCAGGGTCGAGAACGGCCTTCGTCGCTTCGTCACCGGCGCTGAACAACCCGAACTCCGTTGCGGCCTTGGCGGCACCTAGTGCGTACTTGTTCGTGATGCCAGCGAGTCTTGCGGCGCTAGCAGCGGCCTCGGCAGCCTTGCCTAGGAGAGCTGCCTCGCCCACACCGGTGAGCGCGCTGCCGAGGAACGTCCCGGCTTCGGCGACACCGTGGGTGATCGGGTTGACCTCTTGTCTCGCCTTGATCCGCTCAGGCGTAGACAGCCCTAGCTTCGTCTCAACATAGGGCGCGACAGGACCTAGCAGCCCTTGGGAGGCGCCTTCAACAGCGGTAATGGCCTGCTGCCCCGGCGTGCCGAATTCAGCCTCCCTGCCGTCGGACTGCGCGTCGGGAGTAAAGCCGACGTCGCCCCCTTCAGGAGTGAAGCCGACGTCGTCGTGTGGAGGGGGCAGGGCGGGCGCCGGAGAGGCAGGAGACGCGTCCGGAGTAAACCCCAGAGTGTCGCTCATTAGGAACCTACTGGCTTATAGCCTGCAGCAATTGCTTTCTGGAGATTAGCCTTCGGGATGCTCCCGGTCTGTCCTTGAGGGGAGATGACCTTGACAGAATCGGAAGTCTCTGGGATGCCGACGGAAGCCTTGAGAGTGCCGAAGTCTCGATTGTTGATGTCTTTGAGAGCCTTGATCTGGGCTCTAGTCTGGTACTCGGTGAGCTTAGACGCCGGCATCTTCAGCATCTGGTCGAGGAGGGGCTGCTCACCCTCGCGATACACCGTGCCTAGGACGCCTTCGCGGAGATCGGCTTGCAGCTTCTGGACCTTCTCAACGCCTGTCTTGTACGCAGACGAGAGATGATTCATCGTGGTGAGCTGCGAGAGAGTGTTGTCGAGGTCCTGCAGCCCAGACGCGAGCTTCTGGTGACCGACAAGCTTAGTCCGCGTGTCTTGCGGCACCGGTATAGACGCGTCGCCGACGTTAGGGACGTGGCGCTCAGCCTCGAACTTCGCGCGCTCAGGATTATTCATCTGGAGGAAGGAGTTCCGTTGCTTCCATGCGTCTTCATTAGTCGCACCTTGCTGCGGCGCCATATACAGCTTGTAGTAAGCCGCGTTGGCGGCAGCCTTGTCCATGAGGTTGTAGTTCTCGGACTGTACTGAGTTGGCGACCATAGCGAGAGTCTGCTCAGCCTGGGCGCGTTTCGCACTGCCTGCAGGGAGGTTGGCGACGTCTTGCGTGAGCTTGTGGAGCGCCATCTGGTTCGCTCGGATGCGCGCCAGAGCCATGGCCTTCATGTTGGCCTCGGCCTGGATGTTAGCCGTCTCGGCGCCGGTGCGGGCGACGTTCGCCTTGTTCAGCTCGTGCTCAAGGGAGAGCTTGTAGAGGTTTTGGGCGTTGGCCTTGCTGTGGACTTGGGCGTCGAAGTCGTTCTGGATGGTCTTGTTCATGGCGTCGAGGACGGCGTTGGACTGGTGCGCGAGGCCTGAGCCCATACCGCTCACCAGCATGCCGAACAGCGTCCCGACCTTGCCGAGGGTGTTCTCATCGTTGAACAGGGACTGGTAGGTCTTGGGCGTGATGTGGCCGTTAGCGAGGTCGTGCTGCGTAGCTGCCATCTCCTGCGAGAACTCGTTCATGACGTCGTTCTTGTGCTGCTCAAACGTGGGCGCGGCGGTAGCGCCGGGGGCCTGGGCTTGAGTTGGCGCCGGTGCCGGAACCTGGGCCGGAGCAGCTGCAGGAGCCGGAGCAGCTGGAGGCGGATTAGACGCTTCAGGAGCCTCACCACTGGGCGCAGCGGCTTCAGCTGGGGTATTAGGAGCCTCGGAAGCTGCGTCGATCTGAGAGGCTTGTGGAGCGTTTAAACTAGTTTTAGGTTGGGCCGTCTCTGCCTTCTGGTTCTCAGCGGCGAACGCGTTGTGCTTACCCGCCAGCGCGTCGTCCAGCCACTGCGCAGCCTCGGGGAACTGCTTCTCAAAGGCGGTCTTGTGCTCGGCCGGCACGATGACGGGCGTGTCAGAAGGGTACGCAGGCTGCTTAGTGATGTCAGACACGCCGCCAACGTCCACTTGAGGCGTTCCTTCGGCGTACATAGCGCGGGGCGGGGTCTTCTTAGACTGCTCCAGCTTGGGATTGACCTCACCGCCGCGGGACATGCCCAGCATGGACTTAGCCGCATCGGCGTAGTCTTTGGCGGTCTCTGGGATGTTCTTAATGGCGCGGGCGGCGTCACTGGGTGCCTCCCTAAGCGCTTGTCCCAAGGCCGACTCCTCTGCGTCTCCGCCCTCGGCCATGCACACCTCTCCGCCCTCGGCGTCCTTCTGGATCACCCGGCCGTAAGGATGCTTCTCTGCCTCCTGGGCCTCGTTGGACTGCGTCGGGGTCTGGGCTTCCTTACCGACACCGGAGAGGGCCTTGAGCTGGGCCTGCATCTTGGGGCTGAGCGCCTTGTGCGCTACTGTCAGCGTGTGCCCAGCCTTGTGCTTCAGCACAGTCTTGTCGTTGTCGGAGGAGACGTGGGTGTACTTGCCCGGGTCTACGAGATCAGCGAGAGGATTCTTAGCCATAGCACACCGTAAATCCTTTAACCCTCAAGGCTTTACTAAAAATAGTCTTGGATGAGCGCTTTGCGTGTTGTCGTCTCCGCAAACTTAAAGAGCCTTTAGTCTGTCCAATATAACGCTTTCCAGAGACGAGATTAGTGGCCATATAGATAATCATTTTTTGGTGCCCCCGGGCAGTCGTCCAGAGTTCTTAGCCATGATAGCCTCGACAAATTTTTTAGCCTCCCAATGCGGATGCTTAGATTGCATAACAGAATTCGGAATCACTACTCCGCCTTCGTCCAGAGTTTTAGGAACGATATCGTTTCGGTAGTCATTCCCAGGGTGTTTAGGCTTGCCTGGGATCTTCTCGCCGACCTGCATAGGGCTAGCACCGGCTGCGACCTTCTTGACGTCTGCGGGCTTGAGGTAGCGCTCGCCGGGGGAGACCAGCGCCGGAACCTTGCCGCCTTCGGCCATCATGGGACGCGAGCCGCGCTGAGACAAGAACTGTCCGAATGAGCTTCGAGGACCTGGAGGCGGAGTTTGTACCGCGCCCCCTTCTGCGGCGGCCATAACTAGCGGAGCAGCTTCCGTAACAGCGTCGGCTGCGCCGCCAGCTAAACCGCCAAAGCCGCTGCCTGCGGTGCTTATGCCGCTCCCTAAGCCCCCTAACCAACTACCGATAGAGCCAAGCCCGCTTTGAACGGCCGGCCCGAGAGCGTTAAGAACTCCGCCTATGGCGCCAGACTGCTGTCCCATGCGCTCCTTGGCAAGTTCTGCGTTGGCGGCGTTGATGCTGGCTTGATTTGAGACCTGAGCCTGGTTCTGGGCATTGATGGCGTTGAGGATGTTCTGCTGCTCGCCCTGCGTTGCGCCGGTGTAAGCGCCGACGCCCTGGGCCTGCTGCCCGACCATCTGCCCTTGGAGGGCTGCAAGCTGCTGCTGGGCTGCGAGTTGTTGCTGGGCGCGGAGCGTCGCGGCTTGTCCAGCAGATTGCTGTTGGATACCGGCGCCTTGCTGGGCTATCTGCCTCGCTATGAGACCAGGGTTAGCACCGGTGCCGCGTTGACCAGCCATGAGGGCGGCTTGAGCAGCGACGTTCTGGCCAGTAGTCTGGGCGAGTTGATTGAGGGCGGGGTTAGGGCCTTGTCCCTGAGCCTGGAGGGCGAGTTGTTGAGCTAAGGCTTGTTGGCCCTGGAGAGCCTGGAGGCCGCCCGGCTGGACGGCTTGAGCGAAGGCCTGCTGCTGCTGGAGAGCGTTCTGGGCCTGCTTGTACTGATCCTGGGCTTGAGCAGCGGTCGTGGGTGTCTGGAGGTTGGCTGCGGCCGGTCCTGCGATGCCAGTACCGCCTGCGCCGCCGCCCAGTCCGAGAAGCCCAGCTACGGAACCTAGACCAAAACCCATGGGTGTCCTCCGAAAGAGCAGTATCTACGCTCAGATATGATATAAAGGCCTTAGAACTAGCCGAAAGATCTGGCCGCTCGCTGCGTCCTGAACCCGCGCTTCGCGCCGATGACGAGGTTGAGCCCAGACAGGCTCAAGCCTTGGCCGGCGGCTTGGCCGAACGACGGGTCGTAGACCTCAGTCAGCGTCAGCTGGAAGGACTCGCACTTCTGTGTGGCAGGGAATACTCGGACGCGGAAGGCGTTCGCGCCGTCGCTGCCGCCCCAGTAGCTTCCCGACCCCCACTGCGCCTCGCCGCCCCACGGCTGAGTCTGATTATCTGGCGTCACCATGATGCCCTGGACAGGGTTGGGGTTGAAGTCGTAGGCGAGTTGGACCTGGAGCTTGAACGGCGTGTAATACGTCCCAAGAAGATACAGGAAGTAAAACCGCTCAAAGCCTTGGAGGCCTGCCATGCTGATCCACGCTGTTGTGAGGCTGAGGAGCACCGGGGAGGAGCCGTCGAGATACTTCCCGGGCGTCTCCTGGAACACCTGCCCGTATGAGTTGAGGTAGGTGTGCAAGCCCTGGTAGAGGGTTGAGGAGATTGCGGTCTTGTTCGTGTGGGTCGCCCACTGATCGTAGAAGTAGTCGTACACCAGCGTGATGCTGTTGTCGAGGATGAAGCGGGCTTGGTTGGTGCCGGGGATGATCTGCGCACTCAAGACTGTCTGAGAGTTGTACGCTTCGACGGGGGCGCCGACGTATGTCGTGCTGAGGTCGCGGCCTAGCAGCCAGATGCCTTTATCAGACTGAAACATTATTCCGCTAGGGATGAGCACGATGGACGAGGGGTTGGCACTCCCGACGGCAGCAGTGATGAAGATGGGGTCGGAGAAGTCGTTGTTAGCACCGGTGATATCAGGCCCGTTGCCGGTGACGTAGTAGATGGCGTCCTTCTTGAATATGATTAGCTTATCGTCCATGGCGGATAGCGCTGTCATGGGACCGGTCGAGCCCTGCGCACCGGACGTGGGCGCGACGTACATCGTGAGGGCATCAGACATCTCAACTGGCGTAGATTCTAAGACTTGCTTTGAGTACCACAAGAGGTTGCGGTCCTCAGCGTCTATCAGGAATAGCCGGTTCTTGTACAATGCCGAGGCTACGGAGGCCGGAGCTGCGATGTTCTCTAAGACACCGCCCGTCGTGTACAAGATGGGGTTGCCGAGGATCTGCGCATCGGAGTTAGAGTCGAGGAGGTAGGTGTCTACGAAAGAGCCAGGAGTATTTAGAATAGGCGATGTAATGCTCGTGAACTGATAGTACGTCTCCTGTGTCGTACTCCACCGATAGCCGACGAGACGAACATTAGACTTATCGGTGAGGTACAGATAGGGCAAGTACACCCGGGCTGAAGTACAAGCGCTAGGAGTAAAGGTCCATCCTGCAGTGCCAAGTGACGTAAAGTTGATAACGAAAGAAGTAGGAGACGTAATAGCGACGATGTAGTACAGCCCTGGAGGGAACCCCGTTATAACGAGGTTCATCCCTGCCTGCAGTGTAGAAGTATCCGCTACACCCGTCACGACGTTACTACCAGCAGTTAGATTCCCCGTAAAAGGTCCGGGAGCAGTGATCGGCGTGAACGAGGCCGGGATAGAGGGGGCGGAGCGATGGATGTTACCGGAACCGTCAGTCCATTCGTAGCAGACTTGGTAGAAGTACGTCGTTCCGACGACGAGGTTGCCGGCCACCGTCGGATCGCCGATTACTGAGACGTCGTCTGGCCAGACCTCAAACCCATGCTCAACCGGAGCGACGCCGTCATACTCCCAGAGCTGCCCGCCGGTTAGGTGCAGCGCCCCAGCTATCTCTGAACTGTACTGCTTAGACGAACCCACGGTGAATGAGCAGGCGTTGATGCCCGTTTGCGTATACACTGCCGATGTCGGGAGAGACGTGTTCGTAGCTTTGTTGATCGGAGTTAAGAAGTCCTTGAATAGATAAGGGAATACGTATTCCCCGTTACTAAAAGACACTGTGGGCAGAACTGCAGTTGTCGGGAAGCCTCCGCCATTCTGATAAGCTAAACGCGCGTAGACTAGCAGGTTGTAGTCAAGAAGAAAATATGATGGCTCGTCTGCAA
>Ga0335069_10008704_pt1 | contig 14489 bp, 10 predicted proteins | sample Lox_Sample_11_FD_206714 | JGI IMG/M metagenome (GOLD analysis project Ga0335069, IMG submission 206714) | Soil microbial communities from Loxahatchee National Wildlife Refuge, Florida, United States - Lox_Sample_1.1 | ecosystem: Environmental > Terrestrial > Soil > Wetlands | place: USA... | reverse complement strand
CCTTGAGGCCGACGATGGCGCCCGCCGGTCGCTGCGTGACGTCGTATTCGACCGGGCGCGCGACGACGACGTACATCTTGCTGCCGAGCAGCCAGACGTCGTCGCGCAGCCACCCGTGGAGCGCGTCGTTGACCGCCGGGTATCCGCCGAGCTCGAACTCGTCGTTGCCCGCGACCGTGTCGTACCCCAGCTCGGCGATGACCTGACCGTCGCGGTCCACCGCGAAGAGCGCGTCGGCGCGGTAGTCCGCCGGGATCGCGTCGTTGATCGACCCGAGCGCCTTGCGCGCGGCATCGCGGGGCGGCCCCGGGATCTTGCCCGTCTTGACGCCGTTGGCCCCGACGAGCGCCCCCTGCAGCGTCGCGTCCACGCTGCCGACGAGGAGCGCGTCGAGCCGGCGCCGGGCGTCGATCTTCATCGCCCACTCGACGGTCTGGCTGTCGGACGCGAGCCCTTCCTTCAGCGCGCGCGTCCCTTGGCGCGAGTACTGCCCGACGGCGACGTACATGACGTACATCGCCACCGCCACGGCGAGGCCGAGCACGACGTACCAGACGCGCGAGAGGATCATCACGGCCTAGGTGCCTCCGAGGCCCAGCGGTTCCTTGAGGTCCACTTCTCGCTCCCCCACGTTGATGCCGTCCTGCGGCTTTCCGGTCGGCTTTCCGTCGAAGTACGCCTTGAGCGTGTACTCACCCGGCGGCACCTGCAGCGCGAAGTTGCCCTCGCGATCGGGCATCGCGAAGTCGACCGCGTTCGGCTCGACGACGACGTACATCACGATGCTCGGGAAGAGCTGGTCGTGGATGACGTGGACGCCCGGGCCCGCAGCCGCGTAGTCGCGCGTCGACCCGGGCGCCGTCGGCGTCGCGGCCCAGGCGGCGTTCTTCTCCTCGTACAGATTGTGGGGGAAGGGGTCGGAGTTCTTGAACTGGAGCCGCGTCCCCGGCGACACGACGATGGTCGACGGGGTGATCCGCCCGCCGGTGACGAAGACCTTCTCCGAGTCGTGGGGCTGGGCGGCGCCGGACCCGATGGCGGCGACGCACACGTCGCGCGAGATGCTGGCCGTGAGCTTGCGGAAGTCCTGCTTCACCGTGGGGGACGGCTCGCGCCACGTGTAGCGGTGGGCGTCCGGCTTGGCCGCCTCGGCGTAGACGGCGGGAAATAGCCGGTCCCAACCCTGGACCTTCCCCTTCAACGCGGTAGGGCCCCCGGCGGCGAGGATGGTTCCGCTGGCGAGCGCCGATGCGAGGACCACCAGCGGGACGACGATCGGGCTTCGCTTGGCGCGAGGCATAGCCTTTGAGCCCAAACGGTACCTGACGGCCGGATCCGGTGTAAACGGCGAATTGGCTCTTCCGCTTGCCTCTCGAGTGTGTCTGATGGGGCCCCTGCCCCATCCGCCACGTTGGTCTGACGGGGCCCCTGCCCCATCAGAGGGGCGCCTCTACAGGAACCACGCCCAATTGCACGAGCTCCTGGCCGCGGACCACCTCGACCTCGAGCGGTCCGTCGCTCGCCTCGCGCCAGCGCCCGAGCACCCGGTGCACGTCGTCGACGCTCTCCACGCGCTGCACGCCGATGCGCACGACGACGTCGCCGGCCCGGAGGCCCGACTTGGCGGCCGGACCGCGCTCGTCGAAGCCGCTGACCTCGACGCCGCTCGCGTGCGATAGCCCCAGGCGCCTCGCCAAGTCGCGCGACAGGGGCCGGTTCTGCGCCGAGATGCCCAGCCAGCCGCGCCGGACGCGCCCGGTGGTCATCAGCTCGGCGACGACCCACTTCGCCGTGTCGATGGGCACGCTGAAGCTCAGCCCCTGGGCGCCCAGGATGATTGCCGTGTTGACGCCGACCACGCGCCCGCGCGAGTCCACGAGCGGGCCGCCCGAGTTGCCGGGGTTGAGCGCCACGTCGCTCTGGATGATGCCCTCCATGGCGCGCCCGTCGCGCGCGCGCATCGTGCGACCGAGCGCGCTCACGACGCCGGCCGACACGGTCGAGCTGAACCCGAGCGGGTTGCCGATGGCCACGACGAGCTGACCCACCTTCAGGCGCGCCGAGTCGCCGAAAGACGCGTGGCTCGCGGCCGGCTCGCTCGTGCGCAGAACGGCGAGGTCGGTCGCGTGGTCGAAGCCGACGACGTGCGCGCGGGTCGTCGTGCCGTCGGTGAAGCCCACCTCGAGCTCGCGCGCGCCCGCCGCCACGTGCGCGTTGGTGAGCACGTACCCGTCCGGCGTGTACGAGACGCCCGAGCCGGCGCCTGCGGGCCCGCGCGGCCCGCGCCGCGAGATACTGACGACCGCCGGTCCCACGCTCTCCACGACGCCCACGACCGCCCGCGAGTACGCGTCGAGCGCCTCGGCGTCGAAGTCCAGAGGTGCATCCATTCGGGTCAACGTGAGCACGACGTCGCCCGCGTCAAGCGCGCGACGCCTCGCGCGCGAGGCGCATCGAAGGGTGTGTAGCGGCGCTAGCGGCTCCAGACCGGAAGCTCGAGCACGAAGCGCGCGCCGCAGCCCGCCTCGCTCTCGGCGTGAATGTCGCCCTCGTGCGCCTCGAGGATGCTCTTGACGATCGAGAGCCCGAGACCCGTACCGTGGCGGTCGCCCTTCGTCGTGAAGAACGGGACGAACACCTGCGACAGGTGCTCGCGGGCGATGCCCGAGCCGTTGTCCTCGACCACCACGCGCACGCGTCGCGACGACGCGTCCACCGACGTCGTCACCATCACCTGGCCACCCTTGGTCGGCGCCGCCTGCGACGCGTTCGTCATCAGGTTCACGAACACCTGCACGAGCTGCTCGCTCACGCCGCGCACGGTGAGCACGTCGGCGCCGTAGTGTTTTTCGACGCTGACGCCCGCCGTCGCGAGCACGTGCTCGCAGAACGCCACCGCCTGGTCGATGACGCCGTGGAGCACGACGGGGCCTGCCACGCCGTTCGACGGCCGCGCGTAGCTCACGAGGTCGCGCGTGAAGCGGAGCATCCGGTTGGCCGACTCGCTGATGCGCTTGAGCCGCTCGACGTCGCCCTCGTCGCGTGGAGCGCCCCCCGCTGTCTGGGCGCCCTGCGCGAGCGCCTTGCGGATCAGGTAGTCCGAGTACGCCACGATCGACGTGAGCGGGTTGTTGAGCTCGTGCACGACGCCGGCGGCGATCTGGCCGAAGGTCGCCAGCTTGTCGGCCTGCATCAGGCGCTCCTGGAGGACGCGGTCGTCGCGCACCGCGCGCGCAGGGGACGCGAGGTCGCGCGCCACGGCGAGCGCGCGAGAGAGAACGAGCGCGGCGCGGTCGACGAGGTGCACCGTGGGCGACCGTTCGTGGTCGAGCGGGTCCACCTCCGACGCGACGTGGAGCGTAGATCCCGTCGTCGATCCTGGCAGGGGCGACACGTGCTCGTGGGCGAGCGCCGGGAAGAGGCGCGTCGGATCCACGCCGGCGGCAGACTCGCGGATCCCCTCGGGCAGCCGCCTGACGAGAACCTGGTCGCGCGGCGTCGCCGCCCCCACCGGCACGAAACAGGCGCCCACCGCGTAGCCCGGGAGGATCGCGGCGATTGCTTCGACGACCGCCGTCACGACGGCGCGCTCACCCGAGGCGAGCGGCAGGTCGACGGCGGCCGCGAGGAGCCTGTCCAGCCACGCCGCGGGCACCACGTCGGGCACGCGCGGCCACTGCGACGACGGCTCCTGATGGATGAGCGACGTGTCGCTGTGGCGGGCGCGCGGGGGCACCGTCGTGTCCTTGCGCTTGGGGCGGGGGGCGCTCTTTCGCATGGCCTACTCGCCCTCCCCCTGCGTGCGCTTGTCCTCGTCGATCTTGGGCCCCGACGCAGGCGCCGATCGATCGAGGTCCAGGATGCGTGCGCGCCCCACGTAGCTCTTGGTCTCGTAGCGCGTGATCTTGCCGATCTTGCGCACGATCTCCGCCATGCGCTCCGCCTCGTTGTAGATGACCTCGGCCGCGGCGTAGGGCGCGCTGTCGCGCTCGAGGCGGCGCTTCAGGAGCTCGGCGTAGCCCATGACGCTCGTCAGCGGCTGGTTGAGCTCGTGCGCCGCGGCGCCGGCGAGCTCGGCGACGATGGCCTGGCGCTCCTGCGAGAGCAGCTGCTCCTGCGCCTGGGCGAGCTTCTGCTCCATGCGCATCTTCTCGCGAAGGTCGGTGAAGATGCCGACCGAGCCGACCGGGTGGTCCTCCTCGTAGAGCAGCGCCGCCGAGAGCGACACGGGAACGCGCTCGTCGGCCACCGCGAGCACCTCCGTCCGCAGCCCCTCGACGCGCCCACCGCCGGCCTTGATGAGGCGCATCACATCCTTGGCGACGCCCTCCGGGTAGAGCGTGCGCACGTCGCGCCCCACGAGGTCGGTCACGCTCACGCCGTAGATGCGCTCGGCCGCCGGGTTGGCGAGGAGGATGCGGCCCTTGAGATCGGCGCTGACGATGGCGTCGACCGACGAGTCGATGATTCGCTGCAGGAAGTCGCGCGTCTTCTGGAGCTCGTGCTCCACCTGACGCTCCTGCGTCACGTCGCGGAAGGTGCAGAGGACGACGCCCTCCTCGCGGAGCACCGAGTTGAAGTTGACGCTGAGGATCGCGATCTCGCCGTCCTTGCGCTTCACGCGCACGTCGACGTTCTGCGGGTAGAGGCCCTGCGCGAAGCCTTGTCGCAGGTCGTGCGCGAGCGCGGCGTCCTCGGTCGCGAAGAGGTCGCCCACGCGGCCGCCGCGCAGGTCGGTCTCGCTGTATCCCATGATGGCGCGGGCACGCGGGTTGGAGAACAAGAGGTGCCCGTCGGCGTCGATGACGATGATGCCGTCCGCCGCGCTCTCGAAGAAGTCGGCGTAGCGCTGCAGCGTGCGCAGGCGCCGCTCGGCCTCGAAGCGCGCCACGGTGACCTGCTGCGTCTGGTCGCGCAGCGACTGCATGACGCGCGCGTTGCGGAGCGCGATCGCCATGGCGTTCGACACGGTCTTGCAGAGGTCGAGCTCGCGCTCGCCGAAGGTGAAGGCGTGCTTGGCGCGCAGGAAGAGCACGCCCATCGGCCGCCCTTCGTAGAGGATCGGCAGGATGGCGAGCGACGAGAACGCCGTCTTGTGCCCCTCGTGGCGGACGATCTCGAGCAGCGGGTGCGTCGCGATGTCGGGCACGACCAGCGGCTCGCGGCTCGAGAGCACCTGCTGGATCTCGGGGTACTTCGCGAGGTCGATGGGCAGGTCGCGCAGCTGCTCGTCGTCGCTCGCCGCGACGACGTAGCCCACGTCGCCCGCCTCGCGCACGAGGACGATGCTCACGCGATCGACACGTGCCACCTCGGCGATGCGCTGCACGACCGTGAAGAGGATGCCGCGGAAGTCGAGGTTCGACGCGAGCGCCTGCGTCAGCTCGAGCACCAGGCGCGCGTCCTGCTCCTTCTTCTCGAGCCCCTCGACGGCGCCGCGCAGGCGCAGCTGACCGCGGATGCGCGCGACGAGCTCCACCGGCTTGAACGGCTTGCGCACGAAGTCGTCGGCGCCCGCCTCGAAGGCCTTCGCGATCTCCTCGTCGGCCTCGAGCGCGGTGAGCACGACGACCGGCAGGTCCCTCGTCTCCTCGCGCGCGCGCAGGATGCGCAGGATCTGGTAGCCGTCGGGCGGAGGCATCACGAGGTCGAGCAGCACGAGCGACGGCTGCACCTTCTCGATCTGCTCGAGCGCCTCGGTCCCGGACGCGACGGCGACGTGAGGCAGGTCGGCGTTGGCCAGAGCCTGGATCAGTACATGACGACTCACTGTGTCGTCGTCGACGACCAGGACGGGACCACCGGCCACGTATGACAGTGTACGCGCCGGTCCGCGGAGCGAGCAACCGCGGCCACGGCGAGAACGACCGGTCTGAGCCTGAGAAGAGACTCTGGAAGCCGGCTATTCGAAGAGGTCGCCCTGAGGGGGGGCGCCGCTCTTGTTCGGCGTCTTCTTGCCCAACGCCTCGTATGCCTTGCGGTTCGCGACGCGGCCGCGCAGCGTGCGGCCGACGTAACCCTGCTGCACGAGGTACGGCTCGACCACGTCTTCCAGCGTGTCCCTCGGCTCGGCGAGAGCGGCCGCGAGCGCCTCGACGCCGACGGGCCCGCCCTCGTAGTGGTCGATGATGACCCCGAGGTACTTGCGGTCCATCTCGTCGAGACCCGCCTCATCCACCTCGAGGCGCTCGCACGCCGTCATCACGCGCGCGCGATCGATCTTGCCGGTGCCGAGCACCTCGGCGAAGTCCCGCACGCGCCGGAGCAGTCGGTTCGCGATGCGCGGCGTGCCCCGCGAGCGCCGCGCGATCTCGTGCGCCGCGTCCGGGTCGAGCGGCACCGAGAGAAGACGCGCGCTCCGCGTGACGATCTGCGCGAGGTCCTCGGGCGGGTAGAAGTCGAGCCGCACGACGTGCCCGAAGCGCGACCGCAGCGGCGCCGTCAGCAACCCGGTGCGCGTCGTCGCGCCGACGAGCGTGAAGGGCGGCACCGGGATGCGCACGGCGTTCGCGTACGCCCCCTCCCCCGTCGAGATGTCCATCGCCAGCTCGTCGATCGCCGGGTACAGGCTCTCCTCGACCACCGGGTTGAGCCGGTGGATCTCGTCGACGAACAGGATGTCGCGCGCCTGCAGCTTCGTCGTCAGGAGCGCCGCGAGCGCCCCCTTGTGCTCGATGACGGGCCCGCTCGTGGCGACGAGCTGCACCCCCATCTCGTTGGCCAGGATGTGCGCGAGCGTCGTCTTCCCGAGGCCCGGCGGCCCGGAGAGCAGGATGTGGTCGAGCGGCTCGCCGCGCCGGCGCGCCGCCTCGACGAAGACGCGCAGGTTCTCCTTGTGCTTCGTCTGCCCGACGTAGTCCGCCAGCGTGCGCGGGCGCAGCGTCCGGTCGAACTGCGCGTCGTCCCCGTGGGACGCCCCGTCCACCGCGCGCGCCGATTCGGACTCCTCTTCGCGCTCGCGCGGACGCTTCGGCATGGCCATCGCACCTTAATGCATGTGCACGTGCTCGTGCACTTCGACCTCGGTAGGCATACGCCTACCGGGCGTAGGCGGTCGCCTTCCGCGTCCGGATGACCGCCTACCGCCGGAAGGCGATCGCCTTCCGCGGTCGAACGTACATTTTCCGGCGGTAGGCGTGCGCCTACGCCCGGTGAATCCTCATACCTTCGCCAGGAACTCGCCGATCTGCGGCAGCGGCAGGACCTCGGTCGCGACGCCCGCGCGCACGGCGGCCCCCGGCATGCCGTTGACCACCGCGGTCTCCTGCGACTCGGCGATGACGATTCCCCCGGCGGCGCGGATGGCGCGCGCGCCCTCGACGCCGTCGTCCCCCATGCCCGTCAGGATCACGCCGACGCACTTCAGCCCCGTCGCCGCGACGCTCTTGAACAGCTTGTCCGCGCTCGGGACGTAGCGATCGGTCGTCGCCGCGGGGCCCACGCGCAGCTTGACCTCGATGCCCTGCTTGACGATCTCCATGCACTTGCGGCCGGGGCACACGAACCCCATCGCCTGGCCCACGAGGTCCCCGTCGGACGCCTCGGTCGTCTTCACGACCCCGCGCTTGTCGAGGCGCTCGGCGAAGGTGCGCGTGAACTTGTCCGGCATGTGCTGCGCGACCACGAACCCGGCGGTCGTCTGCACCGGGAGCTTCGCGAAGATCGAGAGCAGCGCGCTCGGCCCGCCGGTGCTGCTCGCGATGGCCACGAGCGTCTTGGGCGACCGGTACGGCCTCCCGGTCACCGCCGACGGCTCGTCCCACGAGGCCGGCGACCCGTCGGGGTGGAAGGCGCCGCTGTTCATGCGCCGGATGAGGGACGTCGGCACGAACGACGGCCTCAGCGCGCGGACCAGGAGCACCTTCTGCAGGATCTCCTCGCGCACCTCGGTCGCCTCGGGCCCGAGGCGCTCGGGCTTGGGCACGAAGTCGAGGGCGCCGAGCTCCAGCGCCTTGAAGACGTTCTCCCGCTGCGCGTAGCTCGAGATGACGATGACCGGCGTCGGCGCCTTCGACATGAGGATGCGCAGGAAGGTGAACCCATCCATGCGCGGCATCTCGAGGTCGAGGGTGATGACGTCGGGCTTCAGCGAGGTCGCGAGCTTGAGCGCCTCCTCCCCGTCGCCCGCCTTGCCGACCACCTCCACGTCCTTCCGATCGGCGAACACCTCGGCGATGTTGCGGCGGTTGTAGGCCGAGTCGTCGACGACGAGCAGGCGGATGGGCTTCGATGCTGCGGGGTGGGTCACGTTCTAAGGCGCCGGCGGCGGTTCGGTCGCGCCGCTGGGCAGCGGCTTTCGGTAAACCAGGTCTTCCCTCAGATGTAATAGCTCAAACGCGGTCGAAACGTTGAGCAGGGACTCGGAGTGGCCCAGCAGCAGCACTCCGCCCGGGTTCAGCCGTTCGTAGAGCGTCTCGATGGCCTTCTTGCGGGCGCGCGTGTCGAAGTAGATGAGAACGTTCCGGCAGAAAATCGCGTCCGCCGCCCCCAGGAGGCGCGATCGCTCGTCGTCGAGCAGATTCATCTGCCCGAAGTGGCAGAGCGAACGGATGGGCTCATTGACGTGCCACTCGCTGCCGCGCTGCGTGAAGAAGGCGCGGCGCGCGTCCGGCGCGGTCGCGCGGAAGCTCCCGTCGCCGTAGACGCCCCTGCGCGCCGCCGCCACGCACTTGCGGGAGATGTCCGACCCGTAGATGCGCACGTCCCAGTCCGAGAAGAGACGCGACGAGTGCACCAGCATCGCAATCGTGTAGGGCTCCTCGCCGGTCGAGCAGCCGACGCTCCAGATGGAGAGCCGCCGCCGCGGGCGCGCGAGGCCCTGCAGCATCGGGAGCACCTCCTGCTGGAACGACCGCAGCTGGCGCTCCTCGCGGAAGAAGTACGTCTCGTTGGTCGTGAGCAGATCGATGGCCTCGTCCCACTCTTCCTCGCGGCGCGCGCCGAAGCGCAGGTAGTGGTGGTACTCGCCGAAGCTCGAGAGCTTGAGGACCGTCAGGCGCTCGCGCAGGCGGCGCTCGAGGGAGAAGCGCGCTTCCTGCCCGAACTGGAGCCCTGTGCGTGCGGCGAAGAGGTCGCGGAGCAACCGGAACTCGTCCGGTTTCAACGTGACGGCGTCACCGAACGGAGGCGTCCTGCGCACTCAGTCCCCCGCCTCCGGGGCGCGCGTGGAGTACGAAGGGGGCCGCTCGCTCACTGCGGCGGCGATGGCCTCGCGGACGATGGGATCCTTCTCGCGCTCGTAGCGGGCGCGCAGCAGCGCCTGCGCCGAGGAGCTCCGGTCCTGCCCGAGCAGCTCGGCGGCGACGCGGCGCACCTCCCACGACGGGTGGTCGAGCGAGAGCCCCAGGCGCGCGAGGGCGCGCGGGCCGGGGCGCACGCCGACGATCGAGAGCGCCAGCTTCACCGCCTCGGGGTCCGGGTGATCGAGCGCCGCGAAGAGCGCGTCCTCGCACTCGGACTGAACGTGCTGGGACGCGCGCGGCGAGGACGCCAGCGGGCCTATCGCCTCGATGGCGGCGCATGCGAGGGCCGCGTCGGAGTGGGTCACGAGGGGGCGCGCGGCCGCGAGAGCACGCGCCGGGTCCGCGTCACCGAGCGCGCGCAGCGCCGTCGCCGTGAGCACCGGGTCGCGCGTGTCGCGCACGACGCCGGAGAGCGGCTCGGCGCGCCCCAGCTTGCCGAGCGCGCGCACCGCGGCGAGCTGCACCTCGTGCTCCTCGTCGGCGAGGGCGAAGACCACCGCGTCCCCCGCGGCGTCGCCCCCCGCTTGCGCCAGCGCGTCCACTGCGGCACGCCGCACGCGGGGGTGATCGTGAGCGAGGGCCCGCTCCAGGAGGCGAACGTCGTCCTCGTCGAGCGCGCGCGTCGAGGCGATCGCGCCGAGCAGGATGCACGCGAGCGCGAGCGGGTCGCCCCCGCTGGATTCGCGCAGCAGGGCGCGCGCCGCGTCCACGTGGCGCGCGGCGAGCTCCGAGACGGCGATGGTCGCGGTCGCCGCCACGCGCTCGTCCTCGTCGTCGACGAACGTCGCGACGCGCTTCAGGTCGTCGGGCTCCCCCAGCGGCCCGATCGCGTCGAGCGCCGCCACGAGCACCTCGAAGTATTGCTCCTCGAGCGCCTCGCGGAGCGCCGCACGCACGACGGCGACCTCGGCGCCTTCGAGCGACGAGGCGATGCCGAGCGCCGCGGCGCGCACGTACGGCTTGGCGAAGCGCGCCGACGCGAGCAGAGGCGCGGCCGCCGCGGGGCCGAAGAGGCGCACCGCGAGGTCGGCCCGCTCGGCCACGTCGTCCTCGGCGAGCGCCTCGACGAGCACCGGCACGTCGCCCACGTCTCGCCCCAGCCCGAGCACGAGCAGCGCCCCACCGCGCGCCCGCGCGTCCTCGGCGTCGAGCGCCATGCGTCGCGCGTTGGCGAGCCCCGTCTTCCTCTTCGAGAGCGCATCGCGCGCGTTCTCGAGCAGGTGCGCGTCGTCCGGCTCGGACGCGCGCGCGACGAGGTCCCCCAGCGCGACGACGGCCTCGCGCGCGATCGTGGGCGACGAGTCCCCGGTGGCCAGGGCGAGCGCGCGCACCGCGTCGGGCTCGCGAGACCCCGCGGCCGCGGCGATGGCGTAGCGCCGGAGCAGCGGGTCGCGCGCGAAGGGCTCGAAGGTGCTCCACGGGAGCTGCGCTTCGAGTCGCGCGAGCGAGTCGAGCGCCGCGATCTTCTGGAACGTGTCGCTCGTGGCGAGGCTCGCCACGAGGGCCCGCGTGGCGTTGTCGCGCGCGTCCTCCCCGGCGAGCGCCGAGTTACCGAGGGCCTCGGCGGCGGCGACGCGCACGTTGGAGTCCTCGTCGGCGAGCGATCGCGTGAGCGCCGCCGTCCCGCGTGCGTCGGGCACCCCTCCGAGCACCTCGACGGCGAGCTTCCGGGCGTCCGCGTCGAGCCGCGGGAACGACTCGACGACGGCGCCCACGCTGTCGGGCCCGATGGAGACGAGCGCCTCGACCGCGGCGTTGCGCAGCCCGATGTTGACGGTCTCCTCGAGGGCCGCGACGAGCGATGCGACGACCTCCTCGCGGGGCTCGAGCTGCGGAGCGACCGTGGCGGCCTCCTTGCGTACGCGCCAGTCGTCGTCGCCGAGCGCGCGCAGCAGGAGCTCGGCGCAGTCGCGGTCCTTGACCTTGGTGATCTGCTGCACGGCCACGCGGCGCGCCTCGGGCTCCGCTTGCTGCAGGAGCCAGCGGACGGCGGCGGCGGCTTCGCTCACGGGGTGCCCCCTCCGGGGAGACTCGGCGGCAAAGCGCTCGGTCCGACCTTGCCCGCGACGGCCAGAGGTTCGGTCAGGTCGCGCAGACGCGACGGGTCGAGCACGAAGACGAGCCCCTCGCCGTGACCGGTGACCCCCGCGATGCCGCGCAGGTCGTCACCCTTGCCGAGCGGCGGCGCAGGGCGCAGCCCGGCGCCCGCGGAGCCGAACACCTCGGTCACCCCGTCGACGACGAGGGCGACGAGGCGCCCGCTGACGTCGATCACGATCCACTTGGTCTTGCGCGTGGCCGGCGCGGACGCGAGACCGAAGCGCGCGCGCAGATCCACGACGGGCACGACCTCGCCCCGATAGTCGGCGACGCCGACGACGGAAGGCGGCGGGTGCGGCAACGCCACCACCTCGAGCGGGTTCGCGATCTCCTTCACCCGCGCGATCTCGACGGCGTACTCCACGTCGCCGACGACGAACCCGACGAGGTTCTTGGAAGGATCATGGCGCTGTCTCTGCGGGGCCACGCTCGCTGCTCCTTCCTTCAGGGACTCTCGAGGATGGGCCGGAGGTCGAGCAGGACGAGAATCGTTCCCTGCTCCGCGGCGGGCCGGCCTATTCCGGCGATGTGAGGCGGCTGCTCCCCTCCGAGCACGCTGGCCGCTTCGATCTCCTCCGGCGCCAAGCGCCAGACCTGGTGCACCTCGTCCACGAGCAGCCCGACCTGCTCGCCGCCGCCGACGTCGGCGAGCAGGATGCGCGTCTTGCGGTCCATGGGTGACTCGTCGAGTCTGAAGCGCCGGCGCAGATCGATCACGGTCACCAGCTTGCCGCGGACGCTGATGACCCCGAGGACGTTGCTCGGGGCGCGCGGCACCTCGGTGACGGGCGGCGGCCGCAGGATCTCGGCGACGTGCGCGATCTGCACCGCGTACGTCTCGCCGGCCAGCACGAACGCGAGGTACTCGACGCGCTTTCCGGCCTCGCCGGCGCGCCGCACCGCGCGTTTCTCGCTGCGCGCCTTGACGATCGCCGCCATGGCCTACGCCCTCGACCCTTCCGCCGCCGACGCCAGGAAGCGCGCCTCGGTCGGCATGAGGACCTCCTCGAGCAGCGACGCGACGTCGATGACGAGCGCCACGCGCTGATCGCCGAGCTCGGTCGCGCCGGCGAACCCGCGCACCGAGCGCAGCGACTTGCCCAGCGGCTTGATGACGATGTCCTGTTGCCCCACCAGCTCGTCGACGACGAAACCGAGGCGCCGGTCTGCCACGCCCGCGATGACGACGAAGGCGCGTGCGCGCTCGCGGTGTCGGGGCGCGACGCCGAAGAGGCGCGACAGCCGCACGATGGGCAGCGACACGCCTCGCACCGTGAGCACCTCCTTGCCCTCCACGGTGCGCACCTGCTGCTCGTCGAGCGCGATCGCCTCTTCCACCGAGGCGAGGGGCACCGCGAAGAGACGCACCCCGATCTCGACGAGGAGCACGTTGATGATCGCGAGCGTGATCGGCAGCGTGATCGTCATCTTGGTGCCGATGCCGACGTCGCTCGTGATGTCGACGACGCCGCCGAGCTTCGCGATGTTCGTCTTGACCACGTCGAGCCCGACGCCGCGGCCGCTGAGGTCCGTGGCGACGTCCTTCGTCGTGAACCCGGGCATGAAGACGAGCGCCAGGAGCTCGCGTGGCTGAAGCTCGCGCGCCTCTTCCTCGGTGACGACGCCGCGCTTCACGGCGGCCTCCAGGATGACCTCCGGATCCATGCCGCGCCCGTCGTCCTCCACCTCGATGACGACGTGGTTGCCCTTCTGGAACGCGTTGAGCGCGATCGTCCCGACCGGCGGCTTGCCCACGCGGATGCGGTCGTCGCGCGTCTCGATGCCATGATCGATCGCGTTGCGGATCATGTGCATGAGCGGATCGCTCAGCTCCTCGACGATCAGCTTGTCGATCTCGGTCTCGGCGCCGGTGATGACGAGGTTCACTTCCTTGCCGTGCTCGCGCGAGATCTGCCGCACGACGCGCGCCAGCTTGTCGAAGGCCTGGCCCAGGGGGACCATGCGCACCTCGAGGATCCCGCTCTGCATCTGCGCGAGGTGTCGCTCGAAGGTGCGGTTCAGGCGCGCGAGCTCCACGGCCATCTCGCGCGAGTCGGCCATCCGCCCGCGCACGCGGTCCGCCAGCGCCGCGATGGCGGTCTTGACGATCGCCAGCTCGCCGACGACCGTCATGAGGCGATCGAGCTTGCGGATGTCGACGCGCACGGTCTGGCTCACCGAGCGCAGCGACAGGTCCTGGGGCCCGACCGCGGCCTGGGGACGCGCCGCGGCCGCAGGGGGTGCAACGGACGGGATGGTCTTGCGCTTCTCCTCGCGCTCCGCCGGGCGCACGCTTCCGGTGTCGCGCGACGGAACGGGCGTCAGCGCCCTGGTGGGCGGCGCGAAGGCCTCGCCCTCTTCCAGCGGCGGCGGAGGTGACGTGGCCGCCACCGGCCGCTCATCGGCGCCGGCTGCAGTCCTGCGGCGCACCTCCTCGATGGTCACGTTCGGCCCCGTGATGGAGCTCCGCAGCAGCTCGATCGACGCGCGGCTCGCCATCAGGATCTCGAGCTCGATCGTGTCGATGTCCGCGCCGGTGCCGGTCGGCAGGTACGTGATGATCTCGCCGTGCGGGCGCGCCTTGGCCTTCAGGTCGTCGAGGGCGCTGTCGATGGTCGCGAGCGAGAAGCGCACGCGGATGCGGTAAAGGCTCTGCCCCTGCTGGATGTTGGTGCGGAGGCGGTGCTCCTCGTACTCGGTGAGCACGCCGAAGAGCCCGGGATCGAGATCGTACTGCGCGACGACGCCCGCCCCGCCGCCGGCGCGCCGCTGCGAGAGCTCCCCGAGCGCCATGAGGAGCTGCTCCACCTCGGCGTCCGGATCGGGCGCCTCGCCCCCCTCGGCGGCAAGGATGCGCCCGTAGAGCGACACGGCCTGGAAGAGCAAGTCGAGCACGTTCTGCGAGAGCTCCACGCGCCCGAGGCGCAGGTCGTCGAGCACGTCCTCGAGCTCGTGAGACAGGCCCGCCATCCGCGTGGCGCCGAAGAGGCCCGCGAGCCCCTTGAGCGTGTGCACGCCGCGGAACACGTCGTTGATGAGCTCCGCGTCGACCTTGCCCTTCTTGACGCCCTCGTCCAGGTGCAGGAGGTCGCGGCCGAGCCCGTCCACCAGCTCCTGTGCCTCGCTGAGGAACTCGTCGCGCGCCTT
>Ga0335069_10008703_pt1 | contig 14490 bp, 10 predicted proteins | sample Lox_Sample_11_FD_206714 | JGI IMG/M metagenome (GOLD analysis project Ga0335069, IMG submission 206714) | Soil microbial communities from Loxahatchee National Wildlife Refuge, Florida, United States - Lox_Sample_1.1 | ecosystem: Environmental > Terrestrial > Soil > Wetlands | place: USA... | reverse complement strand
CTCGTCTACATGATCGGCACGGGACTGGTGCTGCCGAATTCCATCGCTGGCGCCATCGGGCCGTTCCCGCGCGCCGCCGGCGCGGCATCGGCCTTTCTCGGCTTCACGCAGATGACTGTTGCAGCCCTCGTCGGCATCGTCGTCGCCCATCTGCACAATGGCACATCCCTGCCGATGGCAGCCGCGGTCGCAGTCGTCGCCCTCGGTGTGATTGTCGCCGTGCTGCTGCTGGTACGCCCGCGCCTGACGCCGACGCCCGCGCCGGCGAAGCAGCCGAGCGAATAGGTGCCTATTTCGTCGTGCCGCGCTGGGTGATGACGCGCGACAGCCAGTCCTGCAGGGAGTCGGATTGCGCCGCCGGTTCGGCCGCGCCGGCGGGCGGGATGGCGCTGTCGATGCCCGGAATGATCGCCGCGACCTGGGCCGGCACGTCCGGACGCGGCAGCGGCCGCACCGGCTGCCCGTCGAGGGCGCCGACCATGAAGCCACGCCAGAGCTGCGCCGGCAGGCTGCCGCCGGTCACCTTCTTCATCGGTGAATTGTCGTCGTTGCCGACCCACACGCCGGTCACCAGCTCGGCGGTGAAGCCGACGAACCAGGCATCCCGCGAGTCCGTGCTGGTGCCGGTCTTGCCGGCGGCCGGGCGGCCCGGACTGGCGCCGCGGCCGGTACCCCAATCGACGACCGAGCTCATGAGATCGAGCATCCCCGCCACTTGCGCCGGCTCGACGACCTGGCCTGGGCCGGACCCTTCGCGGCGGTAGAGGAGAGTCCCGTTCTTGTCGCGGATCTGGTCGATGCCGCGCGGCCAGACTCCGTAGCCGCCGTTGTCGAAGGTCGCGTAGGCGCCGGTCAGCTCGAGCAAGGAGACGCCGCTGCTGCCGAGCGCGATGCTGGGACCGGTGGTAAGATCGGCGGTGATGCCGAGCCGGCGCGCCGCCTCGATGACGTTGGCGCGGCCGACGCGCTCGGACACCCGTACCGCAACGCTGTTAAGGGAGCGGGCGAAGGCCTCGCGCAGGGTCACATCGCCATAATAGCGGTTTTCGAAGTTGTCGGGTTGCCACTTGCCGATGCGCAGGGGCGAGTCAACGAAATGGTCCTCGGGCGTCAGGCCATGCTCAAGGCCGGCGAGATAGACGAACGCCTTGAAGGCCGAGCCTGGCTGTCGCAGCGACTGGGTGGCGCGGTTGAACTGGCTGTTGGCATAGTCGTGGCCGCCGACCATCGCGCGCACCGCGCCGTCGGGCGTCAGCGCCACCAGGGCGGCCTGCCCGGCATTGCGCTTGGCGCCTTCGCCGTCGAGCATCTGCGCTAGCTGCGTCTCGGCGATCTTCTGCATGCGCGGATCGAGGGTCGTGGTGACCACGAGGTCGCGGTCGACGAAGCCGACATAGCTCGATACCTGGTCGAGCACCCAATCGGCGAAGTGCCGTCCGGACGGTCCGGCGGTCGCGTAGGTCGTCGACATCTGCGCGCCCTTGGCGATCTTGGCGGCATCGTCGGACGAGAGAAAATCGGCGTCGACCATGTTCTGCAGCACGAGGCGCGCGCGCGCATCGGCGGCCGCGCGATCGGTGACCGGGTTGAACTGCGAGGGCGCCCGCAGCAGGCCGGCCAGCATCGCCGCCTCGTAGGGCGTCACCTGAGCGGCCGGCTTGCCGAAGAACTTGCGCGCCGCCGCATCGACCCCGTAGGCGCCGGCGCCGAAATAGACGCGGTTCAGATAGAGCGTGAGGATCTGGTCCTTGCTGAAGTTCCGTTCGAGCCAGAGCGCCAGCAGCATCTCCTGGCCCTTGCGGCGGACGGTGCGGGCCGGCGTCAGGAAGACGTTCTTGGCGAGCTGTTGGGTGATGGTGCTGCCGCCCTGGGTCAGGCGCCAGTAGCGCAAATTGATATAGGCGGCGCGCAGGAGCCCCAGCGGATCGAGGCCGAAATGGTGATAGAAGCGGCGGTCCTCGGTCGCCAGCACGGCATGCGGCAGATAGGAGGGCAGGTCGGCGACCTTGACGTTCTCGCCGTAGAGGTCGCCATAGCTGGCGATCACGGTGCCATCGTCAGCCAGAAGCGTGATGCTGGGCTGGCGGCGGATGTCGTTGAGGCGGCTGACGTCGGGGAGGTCGTAGGCAAGCCAGCCGAGGAAGCAGAGGCCGATGAAGGTTCCCCAGCAGCCGCAGACCAGCCCCCAGCGCAGCAGCGTCCACGGCCAGCGCCGCGGCCGACCACGCTGACGCGAAGATTCCGCGGACTTGCCGGACTTGCGGGCCATCAATGCCTATCTAGGAAACCCGCGGTGGAACGCCCGTGAGAAATGCAGAAATCCCCCAAACTCGCAAAATAAAGTAACGCCAGATGCGTATGCCGTTCCCCCTTATCCGTCCGCCGACTCCGCGGCAAGGGCAAAACGAGCGATGGACCCCATGTCCAGCGGAGATCCCGCTGGGCGCCGCGCGGCGGAGCCATTCCACCGCTGGACGAGGAAGTGCACTCGGGCGGCCGCGTTCCGCTGCCGTGCGAGAGCATCCGATCCCGATTCACGATGTCCAGCAATAAGGGCCAGCTGAACTGGTTATGCGAACAAAATAGCAACATTATGCCATCACGTCAAGCCGGCGCTGGCAATTGCCACCGCAGGGGCGTCTCGGCATGATCCGGCCCCTTTGCCGGGAACGCCGCGTCATGGCAGCAGCCGACCGACCTTTCATGATCCGCCCGGCGACGCCGGCTGACGGCGAGCGCGTGGCCGCGATGTGCATAGCGCTTGGCGAGGATGAAGGGGCGGACGCCGTGTCCCGGTTCACGGCTGCGGCCTTCCGCCGCGACGGGTTCGGTCCGGATCCAGCCTTTGCCTGCCTGATCGCCGAGATTGCCGGCGCGCCCGTGGGCTATGCGCTGCATTGCCGTGACTACGATACCGACCGCCTGTGCCGCAGCGTCTATCTAGCCGACCTTTATGTCGAAAAGGCGGCGCGGCGCCTCGGCGTCGGGCGCGCCCTGATGGCCGCGACGGCGCGGGCCGGCCGCGCCCGGGGTGCCAGCATGATGATGTGGGGGGTACTGCGAACCAACCAGCCGGCGCGGCGCTTCTATGCCAGCATCGGCCGCGAGGTCGACGACCAGATCGAGTCGTGGGTGGGTGGATCCCGCTTTGCACAGCTTGCCGCCGATGCGGCGGCAGAGGACGGGTTGACTTTGCGGACGGCGATAGCGACGGACGTTCCGCTGCTCGCTAGGCTACTGCAAGCGCTGGTCGACGAGGTCGGCGAGCCGGTGAACCCGGCGGCGGCGACGGCATTCGCGCGCGACGGATTCGGCACAGACCCCGCCTTCACCGCGGTCATCGCCGAACGGGGCAGCGCGCCGGCGGGCTATGCGCTGTATTGGCCGACCTATGACACCGAGAGCGCCAGCCGCGGCGGCTGGCTGTCGGATCTCTATGTGCTGCCGGATGAGCGACGCCATGGCGTCGCGCATCGGTTGATGGCGGAGCTGGCACGGCGAACTGCGGCGACTGGCGGCGACTTTCTGGTCTGGCTTGTGCATGCCAACAACGAGCGCGCCCGCGCCTTCTACCGGCGCATCGGCGAGGAGCACTATCGCCCATTGGCCTGTGTCTGCGACGGCCGGGGGTTTCAGGATCTGGCGGACAGCGCGCCGGCTTGACCACCGGCGGACAACGAGCCATGCCGAGGCGCAATAGCGGGCCACCGGCGATGCCGCCTTGCAATGGCGGCCACCCAATGCCCACATAATGCGAGCCGCAAGCGGGAACGAATCGGACATGCCTCCAGTGACACCATCGGCCCTGATGTGGGCGGAAGCGCGCCGCGTGCTCGACCGCGCGGAACGCCTGCACCAACGCTTCTTCGAGCTCTCCGGCGCGACGGCGCAGCCTTGCTGGGAGCCGCCGGTCGACATGGTGGAGACCGAGACCACGCTGCTGATCGAGATCGCGCTGCCGGGGGTCGAGCCTGAGCGCATCGAGGCGCGGTTCGAGCAGGGTGTCCTTGTCGTGGCGGCCGAGCGGGACCTTCCACTGCCGCCGGAGCCGGCCGTCGTCCGGCGGCTGGAGCTGCCCTATGGGCGCTTCGAACGCCGCATCGCACTGCCGAGCGGTCGCTACGAGCTCGGCGAGCGACGGCTGAGCAACGGTTGCCTGCAGCTGTCGCTGCACAAGCTCGCCTAGTCCGGCCCCGCGCGGCCAACAGGAATCAATCATGGCGAACATCACGACGGAACTTCTGGATTCGACCGGACGGGACAATTCCGGCCCTGCGGCCGCGACGAGCAAGGCGCCCGCAAGCGGCGACGCCGTGCAACTGCCGGCCGATGTCATGCCGATCCTGCCGATCCGCAACAACATTCTGTTTCCCGGCGTCGTCGTTCCCCTGAGCGTCGCGCGCCCGCGGTCGCTGGCCGCGATCCAGCATGCCGTCCGCAACAAGTCGGCGATCGGCGTGCTCCTGCAGCGCGTCGCCGAGATCGACGATCCCGGTGCCGCCGACCTGCACGCCATCGGCACGATCGGCGCGATCCTGCGCTATGCGACGGCGCCCGATGGCAGCCATCACGTGATCTGCGGCGGCGACCGTCGCTTCCGCATCGTCGAATTTCTCGACGGCTATCCGTTCCTGGCGGCGCGCGTCGAAGCCATCGACGAGCCGGAAGCGACCGGTCCCGAGATCGAAGCACGCATGCTGCAGTTGAAGACGCAGGCCGTCGAGGCGGTGAAGCTCATCCAGGATGCGCCGGAAGAGCTGGCGGCGACGCTGCAGGGCATCGCGTCGCCATCGGCGCTCGCCTTCGTCATCGCCAATTTCCTCGACCTCAAGATCGAGGAGAAGCAGCAGATCCTCGAGATTAACGATGTCAGCGAGCGGCTCGATCGCGTGATCTGGTTCCTCGCCCATCGGCTGGAAGTGCTGCGCCTGTCGCGCGACATCGGGAACCGCACACGCGAGACCATGGAGGGCCGCCAGCGCGAATTCCTGCTGCGCGAGCAGCTGCGCACGATCCAGAAGGAGCTCGGCGAGGGCGACGACTCCGGCCAGGAGACGACCTCGCTCGCCGAGGCCATCGCCAAGGCGAAGATGCCAGCGGACGTCGAGAAACACGCGCGTAAGGAGCTGGCGCGGCTCGAACGGATGTCCGACGCATCGGGCGAATCCTCGATGGTCCGCACCTATCTGGAATGGCTGACCGAGCTGCCCTGGTCGGCCGAGAGCGGCGAAACCATCGACATCGCGAAGGCGCGCGAGGTGCTGGAGGCCGACCACTTCGGCCTCGAAAAGATCAAGCGCCGCATCATCGAGTATCTCGCCGTGCGCAAGCTGAACCCCGAGGGCAAGGCGCCGATCCTCTGCTTCGTCGGCCCGCCCGGTGTCGGCAAGACCTCGCTCGGCCAGAGCATCGCGCGCGCCACGGGGCGCGAGTTCGCCCGCGTCAGCCTGGGCGGCGTGCATGACGAAGCCGAGATCCGCGGCCATCGTCGTACCTATATCGGCGCGTTGCCCGGCAATATCGTCCAGGCGCTGCGCAAGGCGGGCAAGCGCGACTGCGTGATGATGCTGGATGAGATCGACAAGCTCGGCCGCGGCATCCAGGGCGACCCGTCATCGGCGCTTTTGGAAGTGCTCGACCCCGCGCAGAATTCGACGTTCCGTGACAACTATCTGGGCGTGCCGTTCGATCTCAGCAAAGTGCTGTTCATCGCCACGGCCAACCAGCTCGACACCATCCCAGGCCCGCTGCTGGACCGCATGGAGATCATCCGCCTCTCCGGCTACACCATCAGCGAGAAGATGGAGATCGCGCGCCGCTATCTAGTGCCCAGGCAGCTCAAGGAAAACGGGCTCACGGGGGCGCAATGCGAGATCACCGACGCGGCCTTGCGCGCCATCGTCACCGACTACACGCGCGAGGCCGGCGTACGCAACCTGGAGCGCGAGATCGGCTCCGTGTTCCGCCACGCGGCGGCGCGCGTCGCCGAGGGCACGACCCAGCGGATTCGCATCGATGCCGGCGATATCGCGGAAATCCTGGGAGCCTCGCGTTTCGAGGCCGAGTTGGCGCAGCGCACCAGCGTGCCCGGCGTCGCCACCGGCCTGGCCTGGACCCCTGTGGGCGGCGACATCCTGTTCATCGAGGCCACGCGCATTCCCGGCAACGGTAAGCTCATCCTGACCGGCCAGCTCGGCGACGTCATGAAGGAGAGCGCGCAGGCGGCCCTCAGCCTGGTCAAGTCCAAGCACGCCACGCTCGGACTCGATCCCAAGCTGTTCGAGGTGAGCGACATCCATGTCCATGTTCCCGCGGGCGCCACGCCGAAGGACGGGCCGAGCGCCGGCGTCGCCATGTTCACCGCGCTGTCCTCGCTGCTCACCGATCGCGCCGTCCGCAGCGACCTCGCCATGACCGGCGAGATCAGCCTGCGCGGCCTAGTGCTGCCGGTCGGCGGGATCAAGGAGAAGGTGCTCGCCGCCATGCTGGCGGGCATCAAGACCGTGATGCTGCCCGCGCGCAACCGCAAGGACTGGGAAGACATTCCCGAGGAGACGCGGGCGGCACTGCAGTTCGTCTGGCTGGAGACGGTCGACCAGGCGCTGGAAACCGCCCTGGCGCCCGCGCGGGTGACCACCGACGGGGCGTGAGCCCGGGCAGGGCTCGCCCCAATTTGACACGGCAGGGTTCTCGTAGGGGCGACCGGCAGGTCACCCACGCGACGGAAATACCGGACCAGCGTCGGAAGACATTGTTCAGCTGGCAGGCGGGCGACCGGCCGGTCGCCCCTACTCCGCGTCACGCGGACCCGCCCTATCAGTCCTCCACCCGCAACGCGCGAGAGAATATCTTTGGTCGCCCCGACTACTCGACCTCGACGTCGTCCCAGAAGCCGATCCAGTGGTCGACCTTCTTCATGGACTCGCGCGGGGCGAGGTAGGACCAGGCGGCGCGTTCACTGCGCGTGCCGTTCTCGACGACGTCGAAGAACTGGACGCCGTGCGGGCATTGCAGATCGCTCTCGTTCTTCGGCACCTGCCGCAATAAATCCATCCGCACGCTTTCGCGCGGGAAGTACCGGTAACCGCCGACCTCGAGCGTACGATCGCTCTCGGCGATCACCTGACCGTTCCATATCGCCTTCATCATGATCCTCCGCCCGGGCTCTTCCGGGTTCGCTTGCAAGTGCTTTCGAGCTTCCGACGGTGCGCGTTCGCAAGTCAAGTTGCGACGGGCATCAGGCCGGCGCGGTGAAATTTCCCGGGCTCTTCACGGTGGCGCGCCAAGCCGGCGTGCGCTCCGGGCTCGCCTTGGACAGCGCGCGGCGGACGCCTTCGGCGTCGTAGTCCTTGGTATAGACGGGCGTGCCCGGCTGCTGTTTCCAGGAGTCGTCGAGGCTGCCGGCATCCACGCCATCGAAACCGAGTTCATCGACGAGGCGCAGCACCACGGCCTTGCCGGCGTCATCGCCGGCGACCGGGAGCGCGATTCGTCCCGGGGCGCCCTTTGGCTGCCCCTTCTCCAGGAGATGGCGGGCGTAGATGTTGTTGAACGCCTTGACGACGGGGCGGCCAAGCTGCTGCGCGACCCACCCGCTTTCGGTCAGGCCCTTCTCGATCACGTCGATGCGGCCGTCGCGCTGCTGCGGGTAGTAATTGCCGGTGTCGACGACGACGACCTTCTTGTCGACATCGGCGAACAAGCCGCGCGGCAGGTTCGGGATGTTCTTTTCGGGAATGGTCACGACCACCAGGTCCGCACCCCGGACGGCATCCGCGACCGAGACGGCGGCGGCGCCGGTCTCGGCGGCAAGGTCGGCGAGCGTTTCGGGCCCGCGCGAATTGGCCACGGAAACTTTGTGACCCAGCGCCGTGAGGCGCCGAGTGAGAGTGCCGCCGATCTGACCGGCGCCGATGATACCGACCTTCATGCCTGCTCCCTCTTGTGTGTCGAGATGCGAAGGGACGTCTGTTGTGACGGATATGGGCCGCTGAATCGCGCGGACAAGCCCGAATTATTCTCATGAACTTGCCGTTGATTGGCTGATGGACCGGTCGCCGTGCTAACAAGGGCGTCGCAATCAAGGCGCAGGGACGGTTCCTCAGTGATGGTGCGCAGCAAGGACGACCGCGGCACGGCCGCGCCGCGGGACGAGATGGCGGATGCCATGGCGCTGCACCAGGACGGCCGCATCGCCGAGGCGGCCGCGGCTTATGACCGCCTGCTGGCGCGCGACCCGCGCAACGCCGATGCCCTGCATCTCGCGGGTGTCGCCGCCTGCCAGATGGGCGACGGCGCCAAGGGCGTCGAACTCATCCGCCGAGCCATCGCATTGCGGCCGGCCATGGCGGATTTCCACTTCAACCTCGGCAATGCCCTGAAGGACCTCGGCCGCTATGCCGATGCCGAGACGGCCTATCGCCAGGCCATTCGCCTGCAGCCGCTCTATGTCGAGGCGCACAGCAATCTCGGCGGCGTGCTGAAGCAGTTGGGGCGCAACGACGCGGCGGCCGAATGCTTTCGCCAAGCCATTCGCCTGCGTCCGGCCCATGCCGACGCGCATGGCGGTCTCGGCGCGGTGGAGCTCGATCGCGGACAATTCGGCGCGGCCGTCGCGGCCTTCCGCAAGGCGATCGCCCTGCGCCCACGCGACGCCGAGGCACAGTATGGCCTGGCCGCCGCGCAGCTTGGCCAGGATCATATCGCGGACGCGGCCGACGCTCTCGCCAAGGTCCTAGCCCTCAGTCCCGGGCATGTCGAGGCGCTCAACCTGCTGAGCGTCGTGCGACTGCGGCAAAGGCGAATCCCCGAGGCGCTCGCGGCCTTGCGCGAGGCGGTGACGCGAAATCCGCGGCATGTCGTGGCGCTCTACAATCTCGCGTCGTTGCTCGAGGAGCGCGGCGAGATCGAGGAGGCGCGATCCGTCGCCGCCGGCGGCCTGGCGCTCGACCCGACCCATGCCGGCCTGCAGCTGGTCCTGGCGCAGTGCGAGCGGCGCAGCGGCGATCTGGCGGGGGCGCTGGCACGCTTGCAGCCACTCACCGAGGCGGCGGGGGAATCGCGCCATGCCGCGGCGATACATCTGGAGGCGGGGCAGATCCTCGACCGCCTGGGCGAGTTTCCGCGCGCGTTTGAGCAATTCCGCATCGGCAAGGCGCTGGCCGCGCGGGGCGCCGAGGCCGGCAAATACGATCCGGCCGCCGATCTGCAGCGGCTGGGCCAACTGCGCGCGCGCTTCGATCCTGCATGGGTGCATTCATGGAGTCCGATGCCGGCCGATGCGGCCAGCGACTCGCCGCCGATTTTCCTGATCGGCTTTCCGCGCTCCGGCACGACACTGCTCGAGCTGGCGCTCGACAGCCATCCGGGCCTGCTGTCGCTCGACGAGCGGCCGACCGTGAGGGCAATCCTGGAGGCCGCGGACAGGCTACCCGGCGGCTATCCCGCCGCACTGGCGAACCTGCGGTCCGACGATGTCGCCCGGCTGCACCGCGTCTACCGCGACAAGGCGCGGGAGTTCGTCGACTGGCGCGCCCCGCGTCGGCTGGTCGACAAGCTGCCGCTCAACATCCTGCATGCCGGTGCGCTGGCCCGCCTGTTTCCGGGCGCGCAGTTCCTGCTGGCGCTGCGCCATCCCTGCGACGCCTGCCTCAGCTGCTTCATGCAGAACTTCGAGCTCAACGAATCAATGGCGCACTTCCTGTCGCTCGAAAATACCGTCGCCTACTACGCGGCCGTCATGGGCCTGTGGCGGCACTATGCGTCGCTGTCACCGATCCGCTCCCACGTGATCCGCTATGAAGACATGGTCGACGACTTCGAGGGAGGCATGCGCGGCGCCATCGACTTCCTGGGCGTCGGCTGGGACAATGCCGTGCTGCACTATCGCGACCAGGCCAAGGCGCGCGACCGCGTGCATACGCCGAGCTATTCGCAGGTGATGGAGCCGATCTACCGGCGCGCGCGCTATCGCTGGCACAATTACCGCGCGCAGCTGGAGCCGTTCCTGCCGACGCTGCGGCCGTTCATCGAGGCGTTCGGGTACGAGACGTAGGGGCGCCCTACGTCGTCAGCCTTTGACGGCGCCGGCCGTCAGGCCTTGAACGAGATAGCGCTGGATGAAGAGGAAGAACAGGACGGCCGGGATCAGGGCCAGCACGGAGGCGGCCATCATCTGGCCCCAGTCGACGGATAATTTCGTCACGAAGGTGAGCAGACCGACGGCGAAGGTCTTCTGGCTGTCGCTGTTGATGAGCATGAGCGCGAACAGCAGTTCGCTCCAGGCGGCGGTGAAGACGAAACCGAGGGTGGCACCCAGGCCCGGCAGGGTGAGCGGCAGGATGACGCGGCGCAGCGCCATGAGACGCGAGCAGCCGTCGATCATCGCCGCCTCCTCGAGGTCCTTAGGGATGCCGTCGAAGAAGGACTGCATGAGGAAGCTGGCGAAGGGTATGTTGAAGGCCGTGTAGACGACGATCAGGCCTATGAGATTGTCGGTCAGGCCGAGCGGCGCCATCAGCCGGTAGATCGGCGCGATCAGCATCACCAGCGGGAACATCTGCGTCAGCAGCAGGATGAACATCACGCCGTAGCGGCCGCGGAAGCGGAAGCGCGAGAAGGCATAGCCGGCGCCGGCCGCGATCACGGTGACGATAGCGGCGGTGCCGAGCGAGACGACGATGCTGTTGCGGAAGAAGGTCGGGAAGCTGCTCTTCAGCAGCACGAATTCGAAGTTCTCCAGCGTCATGCGCGACGGCCAGAGGGCGACGCCTTCGCTGTAGAGCAGCCTTTCCGGCGTGAGCGAGATCTTCACCAGCCAAAACAGCGGCAGCAGCGCGAAGGCGAGGAAGGCGAGGATCAGCAGCCGGTGTCCCGCGACCAATAGCAGCCGACGGACCGGGCCGTGGCCAGTCGGGCTCATGACGTCGGGCTCATGACGTCGGGCTCATGACGTCGGGCTCACGGCACCGATCTCATGGTGCCGATCTCATGATGCCACCGGGGCGGCCAGCAAGCCGCGCCGCAAGCGGATCAGCACGATGGCATAGAGCAACAGCAGCAGGAGCAGCACGGCCGCGACCGCCGAGGCATAGCCGAAATCGAGCTTCGAATACGCCGTCGCGAAGATGTAGGTGGCCAGCGTCTGCGTCGAATCGGCCGGCCCGCCATTGGTCATCACCCAGATGAGATCGGCGAAATTCGCGATCCAGATCGTGCGCAAAAGCACGGTGATCGCAATGGTGGGTGCCAGGAAGGGAAGCGTGATCTTGACGAAGCGCTGCCAGGCGCCGGCGCCGTCGATCATGGCCGCCTCATGGAACTCGCGCGGGATCGCCTGCAGGGCCGCGAGCATGGTGATGGCGAAGAACGGGATGCCGAACCAGACGTTGGCGACGATCGGCCCCCACATGGCGATCGCCGGGTCGGCGAGGATGTTGTAGGGCTGCGACAGGATGCCGAGGGCCGCCAGCCAGTGCGGCAGGGGTCCGATCACCGGGTTGAAGAGCCAGGCCCAGGCAAGGCCTGAAAGAAAGGTAGGAACGGCCCAGGGGACGAAGACCAGCGCCTGGACCAGGCGACGGCCGCGGAACGGTCGGTCGAGCGCGATCGCCAGCACGAGGCCGAGCGAGAACTGGAAGAGCAGCGAGCCGCCGGTCCACCAGACCGTGTCGACGAGCGCGTGCCAGAATGAGTCATCGTGAATGAGCTCGACGAAGTGGGCAACGCCGACCCAACCCGTCGCGAAGGGATTGAACAACTGGATGTTGCGGAAGGCGTAGGACAGGCCGACCAGCAAGGGCACGAACATCACCAGCGCCAGAATCACGAGCGCCGGGCTGAGGTAGAGGAAGGGCTCGAGGCGCGCCAGCGGGGGACCGCGGCGGCGGCTCCGGACGCGCCCCGGAGCCGCGCCGACGGCGTCGGTCATTGCTTGTTCTTGGCCAGCCATTCCTGCTGGGCGTCGGTCAGGTACTTGGCCCACTGGTCGGTCACGTCCTTGGCCGTCGCCTGGCCGAGCAGGGCTTTCTGAGAGGTCTCGACCGAGAGCACATCGAAGAGATAGCCGAGCTTCTCGAGATGCGAGGGATAGGCGGTGAGCTGGTATTTCGGGTCGTTCAGCTCGGTGAACCAGCCGGCGTAGTTCTCGCCGGTGAAGTGCGGATCCTGATCGGCGCCCTTATGCGTGGGGATGACGCCGACGAACTTCGCCCAGTCGAGATTGGATTTCGCATTCGAGAGATGGGCAATGAGCTTCCACGCCTCCTCCTTGTGCTGGCTGGCCGAGAACATGGACCAGCCGGCATAGCCGATGGTGGGAAACGACTTGCCGGAGGGGCCGACGGGCATCGGCGCCACGGCGAAATCGTTCTTGTCCATCTTCTCGGCGATGGCGATGAGGGCGTCGGGATCCTGGTCGAGCATGGCGCAGGTGCCGGAGTAGAAGCCGGAGACGATCTCGTTGAAGCCCCAGTTCACGCTGTCCTTGGGCGCATAGCCCTTCTGGTAGAGGTCGACGAGGAACTGGAAGCCCTTGACGGCGCCGGGCTCGCTGAAGGTGCTGGTGCCGTCCTGGTTGAACCAGTCGCCCTTGCCGTTCATGGTGGCCATGAACATGTACCAGCCGCTGAAGCCGCCCTTGCTGCCGCGCAGGCAGTAGCCGGACTTGCCGGGAATGGCGCTGATCTTCTGGGCGTCGGCCATGAAATCGTCGAGCGTCTGCGGCGGACCTGAAAGCCCGGCCTGCTCGAACAGCTTCTTGTTGTAGAACATGGCACGGATATAGAAGCCGTAGGGGATCATGTAGGCCGTGTTCTTGACGACGCGGCCGAACTGCAGGGTGCGGTCGGTGAGCTGACCGGTCTCCTCCCACTTGGCGAGCCAGGGCTCGAGGCTCTCGAGCTGGTCGTTGCTGGCATAGAGCGACAGCCAGCGCTCGGGCATCTCGACGACATCAGGGACCTGACCGCCCTGCACCATGGTGAGCAGCTTCTCGAAGGCCTGGCCCCAGGGCAGCGAGACGATGTCGACGGTGACGCCAGGATTCTCCTGCTCGTATCCGGCCACGAGCTGCTTCAGGAGATCGGTGCGCTGCGGACTGGTGATGACCTCCACCAGCTGCAGCTTGGTATCGGCCAGCGCCGGCATGGCGATGAGGCCGGCCAGAATGGCGACGGAACAAAGAAGTTTTCTCACGGCATCCTCCCAATAAATCATGTGGTTCTTGGTGATATGCGGCGAGCCTAAGCGGACCAACGGACACTCCCTATCACCTTCGGGATGCGAAGACCAAGCGCGGCGCGGGCTGATGTCGGGAAGACGCCTGCGTCAAGATTGGTGTACCAGCGCCAAACGGCGTCCGGAATGTCATGCCATGGCCAGGGATCGCGACCTGCTGCTGCGGCAATCGTAACCCGGGCAAGTCGACAACGCCCCGTGCTGCGGCCGGTCAGATATCCAGATTCGCCACGCTGAGGGCGTTCTGCTGGATGAATTCGCGGCGCGGCTCGACCACGTCGCCCATCAGGGTCGAGAACACCTCCTCGGCCTCGTCGACATGGCTGACCTTGACCTGGAGCAGCGTGCGCGCCTCGGGATCGAGGGTGGTCTCCCAGAGCTGGTCGGGGTTCATCTCGCCGAGGCCCTTGTAGCGCTGGACGGTGAAGCCGCGGCGGCCGATCTCGATCACCATCTCCATGAGGCCCGTGGGGCCAGCGATCATCGTCTCCTTGTCCTTGGCGACGAGGGTGGCGTGCTTGCCATAGGTCTGCTGCAGCTCGCCGGCCATGGCATCGAGGCGGTGACTCTCGGCGCTGCGGATCAGCGGGCCGTCGATGACGTGGCGCGACGTCAGGCCGCGCAGGCGGCGGCTGAAGGCGAGACCGCCGTCGGGCTCGGCCGCGCCGAGCCAGCCGCGTTCCTCCGGCGGCGACAGGGAATCGAGCCGCCGCGCGATGTAGGATGCGGCCGCCGCGGCGCGCGCCTGGTCGGGAATGATCTCGGGATTGAGGGCACCGGCGATCGCCGCCTGCTCCACGACCTTGGCGTTGCCGACCTTCTTGATCAGGGGCTGCATGAGCGCGCGCGCCGTGCTCGCCTGCTCGACCAGGCGCCGCAGGTCCTCGCCGCCGATCTGCTGGCCGTCGGCCAGGCGTAGCACGACGCCTTCGATGCCGGCCTCGACGAGATAGTCGTCGAGCTGCCGCTGGTCCTTCAGATAGCGCTCGGACTTGCCGCGCGCGACCTTAAAGAGCGGCGGCTGGGCGATGTAGAGATAGCCCTTGTCGATGAGATCGGGCATCTGTCGATAGAAGAAGGTCAGCAGCAGGGTGCGGATGTGGGAACCGTCGACATCGGCGTCGGTCATGATGATGATCTTGTGGTAGCGCAGCTTGCCGATGTCGAAATCATCGCGCCCGATGCCCGTGCCGAGCGCGGTGATGAGCGTGCCGATCTGATCGGAGGAGAGCATCTTGTCGAAGCGTGCGCGCT
>Ga0335069_10008702_pt1 | contig 14490 bp, 18 predicted proteins | sample Lox_Sample_11_FD_206714 | JGI IMG/M metagenome (GOLD analysis project Ga0335069, IMG submission 206714) | Soil microbial communities from Loxahatchee National Wildlife Refuge, Florida, United States - Lox_Sample_1.1 | ecosystem: Environmental > Terrestrial > Soil > Wetlands | place: USA... | reverse complement strand
GCAGGTGCAGAAGCAGATCGAGAACGCCATGCGGCTCCGCGACGCGGTGGACCACCACCCGCTGCTGAGCAAGTACATGCGCTGCCTGATGACCAAGGACCTGATCCCGGCCGAGTACCGGTCCTCGGGCATCGACCAGCCGCTGCGCTCCGGCCTGCCGAACATGATCAAGGCCTGGGACAACGACGAGTTCGTGCTGGACCCGTCCCGGGTCACCATCTTCATCGGCGCCACCGGCATCGAGGGCGACACGTTCAAGCGGAAGTACCTGATGGACCGCTACGGCGTCCAGATCAACAAGACCTCGCGGAACGCCGTGCTGTTCATGACCACGATCGGCACCACCCGCAGTTCGGTGGCCTACCTGATCGAGGTGCTCGTGGCCATCGCCCGCGACCTGGAGGCCCGGCTGGCCGACATGAGCCCGACCGAGCGGGCCGCCCGCGAGCGCGCGGTGCTGCAGCTGACCGCCCCGTCGGCGCCGCTGCCCGACTTCAGCGGCTTCCACCCCAGCTTCCAGGACGCCATCGGGCTGCCGACCCCCGAGGGTGACGTACGGCGCGCCTTCTACCTGTCCTACAACGACAGCTACTGCGAGTACCTCATGCAGGAGGAGGTCGAGCAGCGGGTCGATAACGGCGAGCTGGTCGTGTCCACCACCTACGTCACGCCCTAGCCGCCCGGCTACCCCGTGCTGGTGCCCGGCCAGGTGTTCACCCCGGAGATCCTGGCCTTCATGCGCAGCCTGGACACCCCCGAGATCCACGGCTACCGCGCCGACCTCGGTTACCGCGTCTACGTCGATAAGGCCCTGGAGATCGCGGGCACCGGCTTGAACAACCGGCCGGTGGCGCTGCCGGAGACGGTGCGCGCCGCGACGACGAGCCAGGCGACCAGCAGCAACACGTAGCGGACGGCCGAGGCCGCCCGCAGCGCCCCGTCAGCCTTAACTCACTCCCGCGCGAACCAGGAGCCCGTGGACTCCTCGGGCGGCGGGACGTGCCAGTTCTCCCGGGCCGGATGGGCGGGCGCCGGCGCGCCAGGCCAGGGTGCGGGGTACGCCGGGCGGGGCCTGGGGCCGGACGCGGGACGAGGCCTTGGCGTGAGCGTGGGACGGGGCGTGAGCGTGGGACGGGGCGTGACCGTGGCACGGGGCCGGGGTGCGGCCGCGGTGGCGGGGTGCGGCTGCGGGCGGACGGCCTGCCGCTGGGCCGCGCTGGCCAGCACCAGCGTGCCGACGTAGCACAGCAGTGCCACCCCGGTCAGCAGGGCCATCGTCAGCGACGCGCTCGACTGGCCGTTGCGCACGAATACCTCGCCCGCGCCGAACGCGCCCACGATCGCGAGCAGGCCGGCCGCCGCCAGCACCGCGGCCAGCCGGTCCCGCATGCCGATGGCCCTGACCACCAGCAGGACCGCGGCCCCGATCAGGGCGAGGCCGACCAGCGCGTGGACGGTGAGCGCCAGCGGCGCGGTGGCGATCTCGCCGAAGACGCTGGCGTGCGCGTCGGAGGCCGGGATGGCGACGTAGAGGTTCAGGAAGATGCCCAGGCCGTACTGGAGCACCAGCATGATCAGCGCCGCCAGGGATGCCCGGCGCAGCCCGGCCCGCCCCGGCCGGCGCGTGTGCCTGCCCGGAGCGACAAGCTTGTCAAGACCGTTAGCCATCGGCCCGCTCACCTTTCCTCTCTCCTGCGGCCATGTCCCCCGGCCCCCAACCGTTAACTACGGCCCCGTGCTGGGCGCAGTTCAGCGCGGCCCGGACCGCATGAGCCGCGTAATAACCTGGAAAGATCTACTCAGGGGGCGCCCCCGCCGCCGGTTCCTGCGCCGGCGCAGGAACCGGCCGTCGTGCCGGCATCCTCGCCGCCGCCCGGCCCCTCGCGGACCTGAATGCCGGCGCTAATCGCCGGCGCTTGGCGCCCATTTTGTGTCCGCCGCCGGGATGACCGGGATAAAAATTGTGCTGGCGGACACCGTCCGCACGCTCAACTCGCTGTCCGAGATGAAGGACGACGCCTCCCAGCAGCGCGCGCTCCTTTATGCCGCGCTGATCGAGCAGCAGTTCGAACTCGGGGCACCGGACGCGCTCACCGCCGCCCAGGCCCAGGAGGACAGCGACCAGTCGGCGTTCGAGGCGTCCGCCACGCTCGGCGAGCAGCATCTGTACGACAACACGGTGACCGGCCCGCCCATGGACCTGGCCGAGGTCCTGGAGCAGCTGATGGTCGACTCCAACACCCCGGACGTGGCCAGCGTCTCGGCGAGCCAGTGGTACGCGTCGATGACCGGCACGATCGACCGCATGCGCATCGTGGAGGAACGGCTGGCCGCCTCCGCGGTGGCGCAGAGCCAGGTGCTGGAGCAGGGAGCCGAGCGGTCTGCGCTGCTCACCGTGTTCCTTTCGCTGGCCCTGCTGCTCCTCGCGCTGGTCGCCACGCTGATCGTGGCCCGGTCCATGGTGCGCCCGCTGCGGGTCCTGCGCTCCGACGCGCTGGAGATCGCGAGCGTGCGGCTGCCGGAGAAGGTGCGGGAGCTCAGCGACGCCGAGGACATGACGGCCGGCCTGGGCGTGGCGCCGGTGAGCGTGCATTCCTCCGACGAGATAGGCGAGGTGGGATACTCCTCGACGTCACCGACAGCGGCATCGGCATCCCCGCCGATCGGCTGGCGCAGCTCAACTGGCGGCTGGACAACCCGCCGGTCGCCGACGTGTCGGTATCCCGGCACATGGGCCTGTTCGCCGTGGCGCACCTGGCGGCGCGGCACGGCGTGCGGGTGCGGCTGCGCCCGGCGGTCCCGCGCGGGCTGACCGCCCTGGTCTGGATTCCGGAGACGCTCATCACCGCCGCGGGCGGGACCCCCGGATGGGCTGGAGCGCAGGTCATGAGGCTGCCGGAGGATGCCACCAGCATGGGCGGCGGCTGGTACGCGTTCGGCCGGCACCGGTCCGCCCGGAAGATGGTGGGCGACCCGGCGGGAACCCCGCCGCCCCGCGAGGCGGATACGGCGCCGATCTACGAGCCGCTGCCGCCCGGCTGGTTCCGCGGCGGGATGCCCTCCGCGGGGACGGGCGGCGCGGAGCAGGCCGGCGCGTGGACCCCGGCGAACTGGGATTCGCCGGCCGATGCCGGATGGCGCGCCGCGGAATCGGCGGCCACGCCCGTGCGCGGTCAGCTCACCGGTGCCGGGCTGCCGCAGCGCATTCCGCGGGCCAACATCGTGCCGGGGTCGGTCGGCGAGCGCGCCGGCGAACGTCCCGCGCCGTCCGGTGATCACCCGGTGCCGGACGGGCCCCGGCGGTCGCCGGACGCGGCCCGCAACCGCCTCGCGGGGCTGCAGCGGGGTACCCGCCGGGCGGAGAACGCGGCCGCTTCCCGGGTCAGGGAGCCGGCCGGCGGATGAGCCGGGGTGCCGGATGAAGGGAGCGGGCATTGCGTAACGCGGCCGAGCTGAATCCCAGCCTGGACTGGCTGGTCACCGACTTCACCGAACGGGTCGCGGATGTCGCGCACGCGGTCGTCGTGTCATCCGATGGGGTGCCGGTGGCGGTCTCCGACGCGATCCCGCCCGACCGGGTCGGCCAGCTGTGCGCCATCACCTCCGGGCTGACCGGCCTGACGCAAGGTGCGGCGCGGATGTTCGAGGGCGGGGCGGTGATCTAGGCCCTCATCGAGATGGAACGCGGGCTGATGGTGGTGAAGACGGTCAGCGGCGGCTCCAGCCTGGCCGTGCTCGCCGCGCCGGAGTGCGACATGGACCAGGTCGCCTACGAGATGACGCTGCTGGTGGAGGCGGTCGGCGACATCGTGACCCCCGCCGCCCGCGGATAGCCGGATGGCGGGGGTCAGCGTGGCCGGCGGTCAGGTCGCCTCATGGTCGTCCGGAGCCGGGCAGGACGTCCTGGCCAGCGCGGCCAGCCAGAGGGAAGCCGGGCGGCCCAGGTAGTAGGGCGGCGCGCTGGCCGGCCGGGTGCGGGTGGTCATCGATTCCTCCAAAAGGGTGAGATACGGAACTGGCGTCAGGCGCAGCAGGCCTGGCGCGCGCCATCGAGGTGCGCGCGTGGGCCGGCCAGGTGGCGGAGATAGGCGAACGACGTGATCGGCCGGGCGCCGAATCGGCTGTAGCGGGCGGCCAGGTTGAAGTCGAACTCCGGTGCCCGGCGGTAGCCGAGCCGCTCGTACAGGGAAATGGCATCGGTCATGAAGCTGGACGTGTGGAACGCGAAGACCGGCGCCCCGGCCTCTCGCGCCAGGCGCTCGAGGGTGGCTATCAAAGAGCGCGCGACACCATGGCCGCGCGCGGCCGGGTGGACGGCAAGCGCGCGTCCGCTGGCCCAGCCGGCCGGCCAGCCGGCCCCCTGGACCGCGGCGTCCGGGTAGAACGCCGCGAACCCCTTGATCTGCTCGTCCACCTCGACGACGAACAGCCGGCCGTGGCGAGCGTGCGTTTCCAGGTCCAGCACGTCGGCCAGGTAGGGCGAGAAGATGTCCTGGGTGATCAGGTCGGCGTACTGACGGTACGCGGCGATCACGACGTCGCGGATCGCCGGATAATCCGCTGGCACCGCGTCGCGAACGAGCAGCACCGCGTGCTGCGGAGCCGGCACGGCGGTGTCGGGTACTGACATGACGCTGTGTCCTTCGTGTCGTAGTGGTTGACGCCAAGGGCACGACACGGCCAGGACGAATGTTCACGCCACGCGCAAAAGAGTTACTCCGGCCACTCCGCGGAGTTACTCCGGCCACTCCGCGCCGCGGAGCTTGCCCCCGAATTCGGCGGCCCGGGCCGCGGCGTCGCGCCTGGTGGGCACGCCGAGCTTCTGCAAGATGGCGGAGACATGATGGTCCACGGTGCGGGGCGACAGCACCAGCCGCTGCGCGATCTCGGCGTTCGACAGCCCGGTCGCGACCAGCCGCAGGATCTCCAGCTGGCGGTCGGTCAGCCCCGCCGGGTTGGTCAGCGTGCCCGGCTGCGGCCGGCGCGGTAGCCGGGTGACACCCAGGTTCCGCAGACGGCGCCGCACGATGGCCACGGCGGGCTTGGCGCCGAGCCCGTCGAGGGCCGCCAGCGCCTTGAGGGTGGGCTCGACCTGGCCCGATTCGGCGAGCTCGACGGCATGCTCGTACGGATCGCCCTGGCTCAGCCACGCCTGCGCGGCCGACCGCCAGTCTCCGCGCAGCGCCGAGGCGTACGGTTCCGGGCAGCCCGGGAAGGGCTCGGCCGGATAGCCGAGCCGGCGCAGGTACACCAGCAGTTCGCCGCGCCACACGAGCGTGCCGGGACGGTCCGTGCGTTCCAGCAGCAATTCCGGATAGGGCCCGGCCTGCGCGTGGTCGCCGGTCAGCCATGCGTGCTCGATGTGCGCGAGGCCGGCCGGCACCAGCCACTCCAGCACATCCGCCCCCGCCGCGTGGCGGGCCGCCCGCGCGAGCCACTCCGGGGCATCCGCGCTGCCCTGCCGGACCAGCACCCAGGCCAGTACGGGAACCGTCTCACGGCCGATCATCCCGGGATCGTCCTGTCCTTCCAGCAGGTCCCGCAGCCCGGCCTCGGCCTCCACCCACTGGCCGTGCATCAGCGCCAGCCGGCACCGGCGCGCGGCGAACATGTAGCCGTACTGGCGGAAATCGGTATCGCGGCCGAAGTGCTCCCCCTGCTCGAGGTAGCCGAGCGCCTCACGATACTCACCGAGCCGCCACAGGCCCTCGATGAGGTTGTAGTAGGCGCGCATGACGAACTCGTGGTTGCCCAGCTCGTTCGCTTCCGCCAGGCTGCGCAGCAGGTCGGCGCGCCCGCCGAGGTCGCCCAGCTGCAGCAGCGCGGAGCCCCGGTAGTTGCGCATCAGCGCGGCCACGCTGACGGCGCCGCAGCGTCCGGCGATGCCTATCGCTTCAGCCAGGTACGGCAGTCCTTCTTCTTCCCGGTCGATGACGACGAGCAGGCCGCCGAGGTTTCCCGTGGCGAGCGCACTCTGGTAGCTGTCGCCGAGCGGCCGGGCCAGCTCGAGCGCGCGCTCGGCCGACACGCGCGCGGCGGCGGGGCGCTCGGTCAGCCACTGCTGCCGGGAGAGGGTGACCAGGGCCCGGACGAGCCGCCGGTCGTCACCGTGCTGCTGCCAGAGCTCGGCGGCCGTCGCGGCCGCGGCCACCGCGAAATGCAGCTGGTTGCTGTTGGACAACGCCCAGGAGTACGCCTCGCCGAGAGCGGCCCGCCGGGCGGTCGGCAGCCGGTGCCCGCGGGCCAGGACCTGGGCGTAGCAGGCCGCCGCTTGCGGGTGCGCGCCGACCCGCCTGGCCTCCCGTGCCGCCGCCTCGCCGTGCCGGATGACGGCGTCGTCGTCGCCGGCCTCCACCGCGTGGTGCAGGACCCGGAACGGATCGCGATCCGGACGCGTGAGCAGGGCGCGCAGCACGTCCGCGTTCAGTTCCAGCCGGACGCTGGCCGGCAGCGATTCCGCGACGGCCCGGCGGGCGAGTTCGTGCCGGAAGGCGACGACGTCGCCGCGTACCTCCACGACGCCCGCGCGCTCGGCCTCCGCGACCGGTGCCAGGTCGCCGGCCAGCACGCGCAGCAGGTCCACCTCGGCGCCGGACGGGATCACCGCCAGCCGGTCCAGAGCGGTCTGGGCCGGCGGGCTCAGGCTGCGCACCCGGGCCAGCACCGCGTCAACGACCGTCGGCGGCACGATTTCACACGGGTTGGCGAGCACCTCGGTGACGAAGAACGGGTTGCCGCCGGTGAGCCGGAACAGCTCGCCGGGGTCGATGGCCGTCGCCGCGGCCAGTTCGCGGACCGCGTCCGCGGTGAGCCGGGTCAGCCGCAACCGGGTGGCCGCCGTGCTGCCGAGCACGCCGAGCAGAGCGCGCAGCGGATGGTCCCGGGCCAGGGCGTCGTCGCGGTAGGTCATCAGCAGCACCGCGGGCAGGTTCCGCACCCGGGGACCGAGGTAGCGCAGCACATCGAGGGTCGCGCCGTCGGCCCAGTGGGCGTCTTCGATGACGAGCATGGCGGGCGACGGCGGCGAGGCCAGTTCGTCGTACACGGCCGGGAACACGAGGTCCGGGTCGGCGCGCGGGGACAGCGCCGTGGCGAGCGGCCCGTCCGGGGCCGAGCGGGCCGCATCTCGCAGCGGACCCAGGGCGCGCGGCGTGAGAAGGTCCTCGCACGCGCCGCTGAGGACCCGGGCCCGGCCAGCCGTCGCGGACAGGAAGGCGTGCACGAGGCTGGTCTTGCCGATGCCAGCCTCGCCGAGCACCAGCACGGCCGACCCCCGCCCCGTGCCGGCGCGCTCGACGGCCGTGCTGAGCACCTGCAGCTCCACCTGCCGTTCCAGCAGGTACGGCATCACGTGCGCCATTCTCCCACCGGGCCAGCGGATCGGTAAGACCACGGTCGGCGGGAACGCCGGGATTATCTGGCCGGCCAGGCCGGACGGTCAGCTCGTATCCGGGCACCCAGCGCCGCGCGCGGCCGGGTGCCCGAGCGGCTCGTGCGCCCGTGCAGCGGTGTGTGCCGCGGCGCGCGGCCGAGCGCGCGGCAGCGCGACAGCGGCCAGCACGCCCACCGCGGCCAGCCCCGCGGCCAGCCACATCGCGGGTACGAACCCGTCGACAAAGTCCGCGCGCGACGCATATCCGCCGTGCCCGCCGAAGACCAGGCCCAGCACCGCCACCCCGAACACGGCCGCCAGTTCGCGGATCGCCGTGGCCGCGCCGGAGGCCTGACCATGCTCCTGCGGCGCGACGGCCGACAGCATCGCGGTCGCCATGGGCGCGAAGAACATCGCGCTCCCGGTGCCGGCCAGCACCAGGGCCGGAACCAGCACACCGTAGGACACTGTCGGCGTCACCGCGACGGCGAGCCAGCCCAGCGCGATCGCCTCCATCGCCAGGCCGCAGATCATCAGCGGGCGGGTGCCGACGCGGTCCGCGATAGCACCGCCCGCCGGCGTGAGCAGCATGGGCATGATCGCCATCGGCAGCGCGCGCAGGCCCGCCTGCAGCGGCGTCGCGCCCATCCCGACCTGCAGCAGCTGAGCTATCAGGAACAGTGCGCCGAACATGGCGGAGTACATCATGAGCGCGGCCAGCGCGCCGATCGCGAACGCCCGGTTCCGGAAGAAACGCATCGGCAGCATCGGGGCCGGCGTCCGCGTCTCCCAGATGACGAACAACACCAGCAGCACCGCCCCGCCGCCCAGCGTGAGCGGCACTTCGGTGCTCGCCCACCCCACGGCGCCGACGCGGATCACCGCCCAGACCACGCCGGACAGTCCGGCGCTGCCCAGTACGACTCCGGCCAGGTCGAGTCTTCGCCGCGGACCGTAGGTCTCCGCCAGCCGCAGCCGGGCCAGGGCTGTCAGCACCAGGCCCACCGGAACGTTCAGCCAGAAGATGGCGCGCCAGCCGACGCTGCCCGTCAGGGCACCACCCGCCAGCGGACCGAGTGCCACGCCCAGCCCGCCGATCCCGCCCCACGCCCCGAGCACGGCGCCGCGGCGCGCGGGTGGTGTCACCGCCGAGAGCATTGTCAGGGTCAGCGGCACCAGGAGCGCACCGCCCACCCCCTGCAGCGCCCGGGCCGCCACCAGCGCGCCGATCGTCGGTGCGAGCGCGGCGGCCGCCGATCCCGCCGTGAAGACCGCCACGCCGATGGTGAACATCCGGCGTCTCCCGAACCGGTCGCCCAGCGCGCCACCGGTCAGCAGCAGCACGGCGAAGCTGAGCGTGTAGGCGTTCACCGTCCACTCCAGGCCGGCCACCTGGGCGCCGAGGTCGGTGCGGATGGCCGGGAGCGCGATCGTCACCACCAGCCGGTCCAGCGTGAACATGAACAGGGCCAGCGACGTGATCGCGAACGTCCACCACGACCGCGGCTGGGGATTCATTTCCTGACTCCAGGCAAGTCGACTGCACACCGAGCACGACGCGGCAGGCCGCGGCGTTCACGCCTGCTGGCCGTGCCTTACACATAGGCAGCCGCGGCGCTATGAATAGGCAGCGCTCACCGATGAGGCAGCCGGGGCTCCGGCGGCACGCTCGGGTCATGAACGCCGAAGCGGTGACCGCAGCCGGCACCGACACCTGCAGCCCTGACGGATGCGCGCGGCTCTGCACGGAGCACGGCATGGCCGCCGCGCACGCCGCCTATCACGCTCGCATGCTCGCCCGGGCTCGCCGGGTCGTCGTCGACCCCGATCTGGCCGAGGATGTCGTCCAGGAAGCCTTCCTCCGGGCCTGGCGGGCCTGCTCCTCGTTCGACCCCGCGGGCGGGCCGCTGGCGAACTGGCTCCTCGTCATCACCGCGAACACCGCGATCGACATGGTCAAGGCGCGCGTCCGGCGCCCCCCGCTGGCGCCCGGGTCAGCCAGCGAGAACACACCCGCAGACGGCATCAACGACATTGACCTGCTGATCCTGCATTCCCAGCTGCGACAGGCCCTGTCCAGCATCGGGGCGCACCACCGGGACGCGGTGGTCGAGACGGTCCTGCGCGATCGCCCCTACGCCGACGTTGCCGCCGAACTCGGCGTCACGCCCGGCACCTTGCGCACCCGGGTCCACTACGGGCTTCGGCGGCTGCGCTGCGTACTCGAAACCCAGGACGAGGCCGCCTGAGCCGGATCATCTGGGCTCCGCGGTACTCGCCGGGGCTCTGGTGCCGCTCTGGCCTATTCAGGGTCTTCGCTCTCCGCGGCGTGTTCGCCCTCTGCGGTGTCTTCGCCCTCTGCGGCCTTCTTAGCCTGCCGCAATTCCCGGACGCTGTATGCGATGGTCCCTAGCACGGTCAGGCCGCCGACGGCAACGCCCGCACCGGTTCCCGCGCCGGAAAACGGCAGTAGGTCGGTGAAGAGCAGCACCGCGCCGAGGCCGATGGCGCCAACGCCGAAAAGGACGGCGGAGGCCGTGGCTACGCGGCTGGCTGCCGCCTTGAGGGCCGCCGAACGGGCGCGTGCCTGCACGGCGGCAAGATGGCGTCGCGCCCATTGATACTCGATGGCGAACACGGCCAGCGCCAGCGCTATGACCACCAGGCCAGGGCCGGGTGCCACCAAGAGCACCACGCCGACGGCGAGGATCACTGTGCCCGCGACAGTGACCGCGATCCGGCGGAGCAGCCTGACCGGGTCCTTCACGTCTGCCAGCATGCCAGCGTGCCGATGACGGCCTGACATCCGGGGTAGGCCCGGCGCAATGCCGGCCGTGCAGGACAGACAATGGGACGATGGGCAGAGCACCGATGGCGGGGAACTCTGGCTGGGAGGGCCAGCCGGGGCCAGCAGCCTACGCAGCGCCATCGCCTGCCCGGCCGCGCTGATCTGCTACACGGTCGGGAACCAGGGAATGATCACCCGCACGGCGAACGGGACCGCCTTCGTGGCCGACGGCCGCCCGACCTCTCACGACCTGTACGGCATCACCTGTGTCGATCGGTCCACCTGCTATGCGGTGGGAGACAGCGGCACGATCGTCGCCCGCCACTGACATCCCCTGGCCCCGGGCCAGGTGCTCGGCCAGTAGCGTTCGCTGCGGACGTGCCGTTACCTCTGAAAATGGAGAGGCGTACTAGTCAGGTACGCTACGCTTCCGCTCTGCGGCTCACTGGCCTGTGAGTGATCCGGATGCGGCGGCGGTCAGCGCAGTAACAAATTCAAAGCGCGGCACCCGGCTGCGCTATCATCATCATCCTGGAGGTACCTGATGGCCCCCTATATACCGCTGCTGACGACTCTGGCCTGGATTCTGTTCGTCGTCTGCCTGCTTATCGTGTTCCGCAAGCAGCTGGCCGGCCTGGTCACGGCTCTTGTCGAACGGGTCAAAGGCGGTGCAGAATTTGAAGTCGCCGGCGTCAAATTCGGGCGGCTTATTTCCAAAACCTCTGATCTGCCGCCGCAGGACGTAAAGGTGTTCGGTGACCCAGACCAGATCCAGCTCTTGTTCAAGGCCCAGGGAGCTGGCTGGGTGAAGAGCACGAAGGCGATGCAGACCGCTACCGGATGCCTGGTTCAGGTGTCAACGGAACGCCAGAACCCTAATGGCTCGTGGAGCTCGGCTGAAGCTCTCGCGTTCGTACCGGATGTAGCTGTTGCCGCAGTGGACGGAGGCAACGGAAACAGATTGGTCCCGAAAGAGTGATCTTTATCAGCTACAGCTGGCGCAACAGGCTGATGGCGGAATCCGTCATGGCATGCCTCAATCAATTTGAGCTGCCGTACTGGATCGACAGCGAAGCCCTGGACCTCCGCCGCGACATCCATCAGCAGATACTGGATGCAATATCGGAATCGAGCGCTGTCCTGTGTATCAATACGCCGGAAGCCAGATCATCGTCATGGGTGGCGTTCGAGCTTCAGCAGGCGCGACGCCTGAAGAGGGAAATTCTCGCTGTCCGCCAGGTGGAGCGGATGACGCGGACATGCCTGCTGCCGCCGGCCGGCGCCCGCAGGAGAACCGCGGTACCGGCAACTGAAGCGTGACCTCTGTGCACGCAGGTGATCAGGTCCTGTCCAGGCATCCCCGCCAGGTCACGCGGTGTCTCCCGCCGGTCCTGCGGAACGGGCATGCGCCCGCAGGATCTGCGACCAGCTCCGCGCCGGCTCCGCGGGCGGGATCGACGCGTGCGGCCTGCCGCCGACCAGTACCACCGGGTACCGCCGCAGCTCGTATCCCGGCGCCGTCCGGCACCGCCCGGTGGCCAGCTCGTAGCTGTACCAGTGCCACGGGCAGGTGACCACGCCGTCGCGGACCAGGCCCTCGGCCAGCGGCCCGCCGTTGTGCGGGCAGGCCCCGTCCGTAACGTACAAGGCGTCCCCGTCCGCGAACACCGCGTAGGACCGCCCGGCGTGCGAGAACGTCCACCGCGTCTGTCCCGGTGGCTGCTCCAGCGGCACCAGATCCGGAGCGCTCACGTGCACCCGAGCTCGACGCTGCCGAGCCGGTCGGCGGTCACGGTCACCACGTCGCCGGCCTTCACCGGCACGGCCGCGGTCAGCCCGCCGGACAGCACGATGTCCCCGGCCCGCAGCCCCTCGTTCTCCGCGGCCAGCGAGCGGACCAGCCAGGCCACCGCGGCGGCCGGGTGGCCCAGCGCCGCGGCACCCGCCGCGGTCGCCACCACCTCGCCGTTGTGCTCGAGCACCACCCCGATCAGCCGCAGGTCCAGACCCGCTGCCGGGACGGCCGAACCCACCAGGTAACGCCCCGCCGAGGTGTTGTCCGCGACTACATCGGGCATGGTGAACTTGTAGTCCGTGTACCGGGAGTCGAGCACCTCGATGCCGACCGCCACCGCAGCGGTGGCCGCCAGCACGTCCGAGGAACTGGCCACAGGCCCGGCCAGGTCCGAGCCCAAGATGAACACGATCTCCGGCTCGGCCCGGGGCTGGATGTGCTCGGCCACGACCAGCGGCGAACCCAGGTCCAGCCCGTCGCCGGCGGCCAGGTAGCCGCGGACCGGCTCGTGCACCCCGACCTGGGCCTGCTTCGCGCGGGAGGTCACGCCGAGCTTCCAGCCGGCCAGCGGGCCCGCCTCGCGCCGCAGCAGCCGCTGCACCTCGTAGCCGGCCGCGAGGTCGAAGCCGTCGAGCGACGCGGAGATCGAGTCGATCGCCACCCGGTCAGCGCGCGCCTTGGCCAGCCGCGCCGCCACCTCAGAGGCATCAAAAGAGGCATCAGAAGCCATCACAGTACCCATTCTCGGCCATCCTTACTCCACGACGCGGACAGTGACAGGGCCGAGGCGGTCGAAGTCGGCGCGGAACACGTCCCCGGCCCGCATCGGCACGGCGGCGTGCAGCGCCCCGGTCATGACCAGGTGCCCGGCTTCCAGCTTGGCGCCCATCTCGCCGAGCGTGTTGGCGAGCCAGGCCACCACCCGGACCGGGTCGCCGAGCGCGGCCGCGCCGGCGCCGGTGTCGACCAGCTCGCCCTGCCGGGTCAGCACCATGCCGATCAGCCGCGGATCCAGCCCTTCCAGCGGGACCACCCGGCTCGAGACCGCCACCGCCCCGCTGGACGCCAGGTCGGCGACCGTGTCGGCCAGCCTGATCCGCCAGTCGGCGAACCGGGAGTCGACGATCTCCACCGCGGCGGTCATCCCGGCGATCGCCCGCCGGGCGTCCAGCACGGTCACTCCGGGCCCGGCCAGCGCAGACCCGAGCACGAACGCGATCTCGGCCTCGATCTTCGGCTGGATGAAGCCGGATGCCGGCACTGCGTCGCCGTCGGCGCAGACCGTCGAGGCCAGCACCGGCCCGTAGTCGGGCTGGTCGACCCCGATCATCTTCTGCATGGGCTTGGACGTCAGCCCGACCTTGTAGCCGACGATGCTGTCGCCCTCGGCCAGCAGCATCCCGGTCAGTTCCTGCTGCACAGCGTAGCCGTCGGCCATGCCGAGGTCGGGATCGGCGTCGGTGAACGGCTCGATCGGCTGCCGGGTCCGGCGGGCCTCGTACAGTGCCCGGGCCTTGCCGGGCACGTCGGTCAGCGGCATCGTCGCCTCACCCTTCCCTTTGCTGTCGCAACTCACCAGACCAGCCGAGCCGGCGCGACGCCGCCTCGGCCGCCTCCATGATCGTAGGCGCCAGCCTGCGCAGCGCCATGACGCTGCACCGGGCCAGCGGGACGCCGATGCTGATCGCGGCGACCACCTCGCCGGTCACATCGCGCACCGGCGCCGCGATGGACGCCACGCCGATCTCGCGCTCGTTGATCGCCTCGGCCCAGCCGCGGCGGCGCACCCGGTCCAGCTCGCCCTCGAGCTGCGAGCGCGAGGTGATCGTGTGCGGCGTCAGGCCGGTAAGCGGCGCCGCCCGCAGCACCGCCTGCCGCCGCGCCTCGGGCAGGTAGGCGAGCAGTACCTTGCCCGAACTCGTGCAGTGCACCGGCACCCGCCGTCCGGTCTCGGTGAACAGCCGCAGCGAGTGCGCGCTCTCCAGCCGGTCCACGTACACGACCTCGTGCCCGTCGAGCACTCCGACCTGGGATGACTCCCCGGTCTGGGCGCGCAGCTCGCCGAGCACCGGGCCCACCGCGGCGTGCAGGTCCAGGTGCACCCGGACCGCCTCGCCCAGCTCGAACATCACGATGCCGAGCCGGTAGCCGCCGGTGCGCGGATCCTGCTCGATCAGCCCCTCGGCGGCCAGCGTGGTGAGCATCCGGTGCACCGTGCTCTTGCCCAGGCCCAGCCGCCGGGCCAGCTCCGAGACGCCGAGATCGGCCTCGCGGGACCGGAACACCTTCAGCAGCCGGGCCGCGTTGCGCACCGTGGAAAGCCCGCCCTGCGGGTATCGGCCGGCGGTCACGCCGGAGGCTCCCACTGCGTCCGCCCGCCGACCGCGGCCAGCAGCTCGCGCCGCACCGCGTCCGGATCAGGCCGCGCCTGCGCGGCCAGCGCGGAGAGCGCCGCGTTACGCGGCGCGATGGCCGCGGCCAGCATGGCGTGTGCCCGGACCAGCCCGGCCGCCGCCGCGCCGGCCATCTCGTCCA
>Ga0335069_10008701_pt1 | contig 14490 bp, 13 predicted proteins | sample Lox_Sample_11_FD_206714 | JGI IMG/M metagenome (GOLD analysis project Ga0335069, IMG submission 206714) | Soil microbial communities from Loxahatchee National Wildlife Refuge, Florida, United States - Lox_Sample_1.1 | ecosystem: Environmental > Terrestrial > Soil > Wetlands | place: USA... | reverse complement strand
GATGCGCTTGTCCTCCTTGCCATCGATCTTCAGGATCGCGAGCGCGCCCTTGTTGAAGGCGCGAAAGATGGAGTGGTCGACGAGCACGTAGCTGCCGGGGACCTTGGCGGTGAACGTGACGATCGCCGCGCCGCCCGCCGGAATGAGCGTGGTCTGCACGTTCTTCTGCACCATCGTGCCGCCCTCGAAGCGCACCTGGTCGAAGATCGCTCCGATGACGTGGAAGCTCGAGACGAGGTTCGGGCCGCCGTTGCCGACGAAGATCCGCACGGTCTGGCCGGTGTTGGCCGTCATCGCCTTGTCGCCGGTGAGCGCTCCTTCCGCGCCGTTGAACAGGACGTAGGTCGGGCGCTCGTCGATCGCCTTCTCCATGTCGAAGCCCTGCAGACCTTTCTCGCGGTACTTGCCGGTCGTGTAGAAGTCGCCCTGCATCACGTAGTACTCGTGGTCGACCCTGGGCAGCCCTTCGGGCGGCTCGACGAGGATCAGCCCGTACATGCCGTTGGCCACGTGCATGCCGACCGGCGCCGTGGCGCAGTGGTAGACATAGATGCCTTCGTTGAGCGCCTTGAACGTGAACTGCGATTCATGGCCTGGCGCCGTGAAGCTCGACGCCGCTCCGCCGCCCGGTCCGGTCACGCCGTGCAGGTCGATGTTGTGCGGCATCTTGCTGCGCGGATGGTTCTTGAGGTGGAACTCGACGGTGTCGCCCTGGCGCACGCGGATGAAGCTGCCGGGCACCGTGCCGCCGAACGTCCAGAACGTGTAGGTCACGCCTTCGGAGATCGGCATCTCCTTCTCGACCACCTCGAGGTCGACGATCACCCTCGCCGGCTGCTTGCGCCCGGTGGGCGGCGGGACGTGCGGCGGGCTGGTCAGCGTCGCGTGAACGACCGGCAGCACGGCGGCGTCGGCCGGCGCCGAGGTCGGCGCTGCCAATGCGATCACCGGCACCGCGAGCGCCACCGCGAGCCCCAACGTGCGCAGCGCGCGGAACAGGACGTTCTTCATGAAGTGCCTCCGAAGCACATGAGATGCATTTGCCATGCACCTTATGGCCGGGCGCTCCGGGCGGCCTTGACGACGATCAAGCCCGATCGGTTTCGCGAACGCTTGCGGGCCCCTCAGAGCAATCGCATCACGGTGTCGAGGTCTTCGCCGCGCGCTTGCCGCGCTCGAGGGCCGGACGATTCCCCGCAGCGCGTTGGAGACCGTCCCCGGCGAGGGCCGGATAGCGCCGCAGCACCACGTAACCGCCGCCGCGTCCCATGCGCGATTCGACGAGCGCGTGACCGCGCACCGACCAGCGCAGGCGTCGCGGCGCGGGTGCGGGTGGAACGGCGCCCGCGGCCTTGCGCGCGCAGGTCACGTGCGCCTTGAACGGCGTGTCCTCGACGCGCAGGGCCAGCGCACGCAGACGCTCGCGCAGCGCATCGTGCAACGCCGTGAGAGCAGCCGGCGTCGCATCGGGTCGCAGCACCGCGATGCCGTGGGGCCAGAGCTCGGCCGCACCGAACGTCAACTCGAACCGACGGCTCGCGACGTCGAGTCGCGCCGCGATCTCGTTCAGCCTCGAGCGCGGCACCGAGCCGATGAAGTGCAGGGTGAGGTGCAGGCGGTCGTCGGGCGTGGTCTCGGCGGCGAGTGGCCAGCGCCATGCGTCCCGCCATGCGGCGAGCCGTGCGCGCACCGTGCTCCCCGGCCACAGCGCCAGGAACAACCGTGCGGTCGGCGGGTCCGCCACGACGCGATGCGGCGCCGCGAGGCTTCAGCTCGGCGGCGCCAGCACGTCGCCGAACGGTGGCCCGATCTTGAAGATGCCGCTCACGCGCGTGCACGGCGTGCCGTCCGCGGACGCGAGCCCCTGCGCGAACACGAGCGAGCGCGTCACGCGAAGCACTTCCGCGGTGCCTTCGACCCACGCGCCGAGCGGCGCGGGTGCGAGGTAGTCGAGTTGCAGGTTGATCGTCGGCAGGAAGCGCAGGCCGACTTCTCGGCTCTTGCGGTGGATCGAGATGGGCAACAGCATGTCGCAGAAGCTCGCGAGCATGCCGCCATGGCAGATGCCGAGCGGGTTGGTGTGCCGTTTCTCGACGCGAAATCCGAGTCGCACGTCGTCCCCTTGCTGGTAGAACCACAGGGGCCCGTTCGCGAGGATGAAGTCGCCCGCGAGCTTCAGCGGCTTGAAGCCTGGCGGTGCGTCGGCGGCCGACGATGCGGCGTTGTCGGAGGAAGCGTCGCTCATCTGGGAAGCAGGCGGATTGGCACTCGCGGGATTGTCCACGTCCGGGCCGCAGCGCGCCGCACGAACGGTCGGCTCGTTTGTCGCACGGTGCGCCGGGTCTTCGTCGCGTGCGCGTGCAATTGGCGCTGTAATGGGCGGCATGCGGTCATTGCCGTGGATCGTCGCCTCTGCCATCGCGCTCGCCGGCTGTGCGCAGCGTGGCCCCGGCTCCGAGCACGCGCCCGGCGCCGAATCGCCCGCTCATCCTTCGCTCGCCGAGGAGCAGCGGCGTCTGGCCGAGCTGTTCAAGGGCACGCCGGTCGTGTTCGAGCTGCAGAAGGACGGCAGCCTGCGCGTGAGTGTGCCGCTGCGCTACAGCTTCGATCGCGGGCGTCACGCCGTGAAGCCGCCGCTCGGTGCCGTGCTCGAGCGCGTGGCGAAGAGCCAGCGAGCCGAGCCGACGAGGCTCTCGGTGATCGCGCCCACCGATCCCGGTGCCAAGGGACTGCTGCTCGCGACCGAGCGCGCGTCGAGCGCGCGCGACTACATGGTCGCGCGCGGCGTGCAGGCGACGCGCTTCTCGATCGCGGCCGCGGGTGGCGGCGATGTCGTGATCGTCGTGGCCGAAGCCGCCGCGCACTGAACGGGACGACGCGGACGTCGCCGCGCGCTGCGGCGCTGCTTCGACCGGGCGGCGTTTCCTCAGCCCGGCCAGCGCCAGTCGACGGTCTGCGCGCCGCTGCCCACGCGCACGTTGCGCCGCTCCGTGCGGCCCTGGACCGTCGCCTCGAGCGTGTAGTTGCCAGGCGGGAGCCGCATCATCACGATGGGCCCGGCATCACGCACCGTCAGCGCTTCGGCTTGCGGCGAGCGCACCACGAGCTCCTCGGCGACCACGTACTCGCCGCTCGCGCTGCTCAGCACGAGCTTGAACGGCAGCTCGCGGGCGTGCGCGGCCATGGCGCTGCGGCTCTCCTCGCCGGCACCGCCGCTCAGGTAGTCGATGCCGCCCGGCGCGTGATGCACGACCGGGTCGGGTGGTGCACCCTCGGTTCCGGTCTGTGCGAGCGCGAGCGGGGCGCTGCAGGCCATCGTGGCAGCCACGGCCAGGGCCATGGGAACTCGGCGGGTGCGGATCGTCGACATCGGGGCGGCTCCGGAGCTTCGTCGCCCGAGCCTAGCCGCGCCGTCTCGCGAAGTGCGTCGGACAAGCGATCGAACATCTGTCCGACGGCGGCGCGAGCGCTACGCGATGCGGCCGCGCGTCCAGCGCTCGACGAGCTGCGTGCGGTTCTCGACGCCGAGCTTGCGGAACGCGTGGCCGAGATGGGTGCGGACGGTCGTGAACCCGATGTGCAGGCGTTGCGCGATCGCCTTGTCGCGCAGCCCGAGGGCCACGAGGCGCACCACCTCGAGCTCGCGCTCGCTGAGCGGGCACCGCGCCGCGCTGACTTCGGCGGGGTCGCACCGGCGAACGGCACGCGCGCGTTCGCGCTTCAGCGCCGCGACGTACGCGGGCTTGACCAGCTCGAGGAGCTCAAGGGTGTCGGAGCTGAAGCGCGGCCGGCGGCGGTTGCGCCAGATGCGCATGTCGCCGATGTTCGCGTCGCCGTCCCACGCATACAGGTTCACGCCCCAGTAGAGGCCGTCGCGAAACAGGAAGTCGTTGAAGAACTCCGTCTTCACGAGCTGCGACTGCGGCATCACCTGCTCCACGAGCGTGGCCTGCCGACGCGGCTGCATCAGCGGCGTGATCGGGTCGTGGTACTGGTAGTAGGACTCGTACGCCGCGAGGTTCGAGTCGTCCATGTTCAGCGCGATGCGGCCGTCGAAGACGCCGCGTGCCGTGTCCCACACGTACGACGCGTAGTAGTCGGCTTCGAGGAGCTCGAGCATGTGCGCGCCGATGCGCTGTCGCACCTCGGCTTCGCCGAGCGGCTCGGCCAGCGTCACCATCAGCTTCGACAGCGTGCGGCCCTGTGCAGCGGAGAGGAACATGGCGCGGCGAAGGCGTGCGACGGGAGCAGGGTCCTCAATCCTGAGGATAGCAGCGGCCCGGCGCCGGCCGCACCATGCCGCCTCGAGGCCGCGCGTCGCGGCCGGGAGATTCTCGATGGATCTCGTCAACCTCACCGTCCGTGAAGCGGCCGAGGCCTTGCGCCGCGGCGACGTCACGGCGGCCGCCTACGCCGATGCGCTGATCGCGCAGGCCGAACGGGCGAAAGCGCTGAACGCCTTCATCCACTTCGACGCCGAGGCGGTGCGCACCGCGGCGCGGGCCGCGGATACGAAGCGTGCGCACGGCGCGGCACTCGGGCTGCTGCACGGCGTGCCGCTCGCGCTGAAGGACAACCTCGACACGGCCGACATGCCCACGACCGCCGGCACTCCTGCGCTGCGCGGTCACCGGCCGAAGCGCAACGGCCCCGTGGTGCAGAGCCTCCTCGACGCGGGTGCCATCGTGCTCGGCAAGACGAACCTGCACGAGCTCGCCTACGGAATCACGAACCACAACGGCGCGTTCGGCGCGGCCCGGAATCCGTACGACCCCGGGCGCATTCCGGGCGGGTCGAGCGGCGGCGTCGGCGTCGCGGTGGGCGCGCGCATCGCTCCGGGCGGCATCGGCACCGACACCGGTGGGTCGGTCCGCATCCCCGCGGCGCTGTGCGGCATCGTCGGCTTTCGTCCGACGACGGGACGCTGGTCGACGCGCGGCGTCGTGCCGATCTCGCACACGCGCGACACGCCCGGGCCGATGACGCGCAGCGTCGCCGACTGCGCGCTCATCGACGCCGTCGTGACGGGCAGCCGGGACGCGCCACCGGTCGCGCTGAAGGGCCTGCGCCTTGGCGTTCCGCGCGCGCACTTCTGGTCCCCGCTCGACGACGAGACCGCGCGGTTGATGGAAGCCACGCTGCAGCGCCTCGAAGAAGCGGGCGCCGTGCTGGTCGAAGCGGACATCCCCGACGTCGCGCGCCTCGACGCCGAAGCGGGATTTCCGCTGGCGTTCTACGAAACCGTGAAGGAGCTCGGCGAGTATCTGCAGGGGCACGGGCTGTCGATGAGCTATCGCGAGCTGGTCGACCAGTGCGGCAGCCCCGATGTCGCGGGTGTGCTGCAGAGCCTGTACGGCGCAGGCGCCGTCGGGGAGGGCGCCTATCGACAGGCCCTCGACGTCCTGCGCCCGCAGCTGCAAGCCGCGTATCGCGATCACTTCGCGCGCCACGGCATCGCCGCGGTCGTGTTCCCGACGACGCCGCTGCCCGCGGCACCCATCGGCGACGACGAGACGGTGAGCCTGAACGGAGAGCGCGTTCCGACGTTCCCCACGTTCATCCGCAACACGGGCCCCGGCAGCGTCGCCGGCATCCCGGGCATCAGCATCCCGGCGGCGATGACCGCGGCGGGGTTGCCGCTCGGCATCGAGCTCGACGGCCCCGAGGGCAGCGACGCTCGGCTCCTCGCTCTCGCGGCCGCTGTGGAAGGCGTCCTGCCGAGGACGCCGCCGCCACGCCTGTGAGCACGACACCCGAGCACTTGCCCCGATGGCAGGGCGCGCCCGAGGCGCGCACGATGCCGCTCCCCGCCGGCGCGCCACCGCACGCGCGCCGACCCCCCAAGACAAACCGGAGGAACCGCGCATGAGCCAGCCCATCCACACCACGCGCCGCCGAATCGTCGTCGCGGCCGCAGGCTCCGCCGTGCTCGGCGCCGGCGCGTTCCGTTCGGCGTTCGGCCAGGCCAACGAGTTCAAGGTCGGGTTCTTCATCGCGCTGTCGGGCCCGGCCGCGCTGTTCGGGCCCACGCAGAAGGCGTGCGCGGAGCTTGCCGGCGACAAGATCAACAAGGCGGGCGGCATCCTGGGCCGTCCCGTGAAGCTGATCTTCACCGACGCGGGCGGGCCGCCGGCGGAGACCGCGAAGTCGGCGGTGCGGCTCATGCTCGAGGACAAGGTCGACCTCTTCATCGGCTCGCACGACAGCGCGACGCGCGAGGCGAACATCGCGACGATCAAGGGCAAGACGCCATACATCTATTCGCCGGTGTACGAGGGCGGCGAGTGCTCGCCGAACGTGTTCTGCCTCGGCGAGACGCCGCCCCAGCAGGCCGAGCCCGCGATCGCGTTCCTGGCCGGCGAGAAGAAGGCGAAGACGTTCCACCTGATCGGCGACGACTACGTGTGGCCGCGCAAGGTCAACGAGCAGGTGAAGAAGTTCGTGGCACAGCACGGCGGCAAGATCGCCGGCGAGGAGTACGTGCCGTTCGGTGCTCCCAACAAGTTCGAGGAGGCGGTGACGCGCATCAAGGGCGCGAAGCCCGACGCCGTGATCTGCACGCTGGTCGGCGCCGACAACGTCAACTTCAACCGCACGTTCGCCGGCTTCGGGCTCGACAAGAGCATCGCGCGGCTGTCGCTGCTCCTCGAGGAGAACACGCTGATGGGCATCGGCGCCGAGAACAGCGGCAACCTGTACTCGTGCATGGGCTACTTCGCGAACAGCCCGTCGGAGGGCGCGAAGGCGTTCAAGGCCGAGTACATGGCGAAGTACGGCGAGAAGGCACCGCAGCTCGCGACGATCGGCGCCGACTGCTACTCGGCGCTCAACCTCGCGAAGGCGCTGTTCGACAAAGCCGGCAGCGCCGATGCGAAGAAGCTGGCCGCCGCGTCCGAGGGCCTGCCGTTCGACAGCGCGTCGGGGCGCGTGACGATGCACGGGCGCCAGGTCGACAAGGACATGTACCTCGCCACCTGCAAGGGCACGCAGTTCGAGGTGATCAAGACGATCCGGAACGTCAAGAGCGGCACGGCCTGCCGCGCCTGACATGGCGTGCGGTGATGCACGGCGCGCCGCGAGAGCGCGCTCGCCGGTCGCGGTCGCCCCGATGCATCGCCCATGGGATCGGTCTTCGTCGCACAGGCGCTGAACGCGCTGTTCGGCATCGCGGCCCTCGCCATCGTTGCGCTGGGGCTCGCGGTCACGCTCGGCTTGCTGGGTGTCCTGAACCTCGCGCACGGCGAGGTCGTGATGATCGGCGCGTACTGCGCCTACGTGGTGCAGGCGCAGGGCCTGCCGTATGCGGCCGCGATCCCGCTCTCGATCGCCGTGTGCGCGCTGCTCGGCTGGCTCGTGGAGCGCTGGCTCGTCAGGCCGCTCTACCAGCGGCCGTTCGACACGCTCATCGTCACGTGGGGGCTCAGCCTGCTGCTGCGCAAGTGCGCCGAGGCGCTGTTCGGCCTCGGCTACAAGAGCCTGAGCGAGCCGGTCGGTGGCACGCTCGACGTGCTCGGGGCGACCTATCCGCGCTACCGCCTGCTGCTCGTGCTCGTGGCGACCGTCGTGCTCGGCGGGCTCGTGCTCTGGTACCGCTCGAGCCGCACGGGAACGCGCATCCGGGCGATGGTGGGCAATCCGGAACTGGCGCGCGCGCTGGGCATCCCCGTGGCGCGCTATGCCTCGGCGACATTCGTCGTCGGCACCTGCCTCGCAGGACTCGCGGGCGTGCTGATCGCGCCGCTAGTGCCGGTGCAGCCGTTCATGGGCCTTGACCACATCCTGATGTCGTTCTTCGTCCTCGTCGTCGGAGGGCTCGGCAGCGCAGCCGGGCTCGTCACCGGCTCTGCGGTGATCGGCGGCGCGAACAGCGTCGTGTCGGCGTTGAGCGATTCGACCGGCGGGTACTTCTGCGTGCTCGCGGTCGCGATCCTGTTCCTGTGGCTAAAGCCACGCGGGCTGCATGCGCGCTAGCGGCGGCGCGGTGCGCGCCGCGCTCGGCATCGCGGCACTCGCCGCGGTGCCCTTCGTGGTCGGCGACTTCTGGGCGTATCAGCTCGGCCTCTTCTACCTGTATGCGATCGCCGCGCTCGGGGTCGGCGTGTGCTGGGGGCGCACCGGCTTCCTCCCGCTGGGGCAGGGACTGTTCTTTGGCCTTGCGGCCTACGGTTCCGGACTCGCGCTGATCGCGTTCGAGGGCAGCCCCTGGCTGATGGTGCTGATCCCGCTCGCCGCCATCGCACCCGCACTGCTGGCCTACGCGCTCGGGCTTCTCGTGTTCCGTGGGCGACGCGAGAGCGGGCCGTACTTTTCCATGATCACGCTGGCCCTGGCGCTGCTCGCATACCAGGTCGCGAACAACTGGGAGTCGGTAACCGGCGGCTTCAACGGCCTCAAGGGCATCCCGGGCCTGCCGGGGCTCGACGGCTACACCGCGGCCTACTTCGTGGCCGCGACCGCACTCGCGGCTTCGGCGCTGCTGGTGGCGTGGCTCTATCGCGCTCCGCTCGGCGTGCTGTGGGCCTCGCTCGCTCAGAACGAACGACGCGTGGTGCTGTTCGGCTTCGACACGAACCGGCTGAAGGCGGTGGCTTTCGGCGCAAGCGGGTTGCTCGCCGGCATCGGCGGTGCGCTCTACGCGCCGCAGCAGGGGCTCGTGACGCCGCAGCTCTGCGGCTTTGCGCTCTCGGCCGATCTCGTCGTGTGGGCGGCCGTCGGCGGGCGCGGGCGCCTGCTCGGTCCTGCACTCGGTGCGGTCGCGGTGGGCATCCTCGCGAGCGAGCTGCGCGACCGGTTCCCGTACTGGGAGATCGCGCTCGCGATCGTCTTCATCCTCGTCGTGCTCTTCTTCCCCGAAGGGCTCGCGGGCATGCTGATGCCCGTGGTGCGTCGCCTCGGCGGGCGCGAGCCGCGCGCCGACGCGGTCGCCGCGCCGGTGCGGCCCGACGTGGAGCGCGCGAGCCGCCTCGAGATCGACGGCGTGGAGGTGCGCGTCGGCGAGGTCACGATCCTCGACCGGCTGGCGCTCGCGATCGAGCGCAGTGCGATCCATTGCGTGATCGGGCCCAACGGGGCGGGCAAGACGTCGACGTTCAACGTGCTCACCGGCGAGTTGCCGGTGCAGGCGGGTTCGGTGCGCTTCGACGGCCACGCGCTCCACCGGCTTCCCGCGCACCGCATCGTGCGCCTCGGCATCGGCCGCAAGTTCCAGATCCCGTCGGTGTTCCCGCGCCTCGCGATCGGCGACCACCTCGCGATCGCCTTGTGGAGCGCGCGCGCGCGTCCGCTCGACCTGCTGAAGCCGTCGCTGCGGCGCTGGTCGACCCCGCTGCTCGAGGCGCTCCGCGAGCGCTACCCGTTCTTGCGCGACGATGCCCGCCCCGCGGCCGCGCTCTCTCACGGCGAGCGCCAGATCCTGGAGCTCGCGATGGCGCTGCTCGGCGAGCCGCGGCTCTTGCTGCTCGACGAGCCGTGCGCGGGCCTTTCCCCGCAGGAGACCGCGGCCGTCATCGACGTGATCCGCTGGGCCAGCGCGCAGCGGCGCGCGACCATCGTCGTCATCGAGCACGACATGGCGCTGGTGCGGCATCTCGCCGAGCACGTGTTCGTGCTGCACAACGGGCGGCTGCTCGCGCAGGGCAGCGTCGCGCAGGTGCAGGCCGACCCCGCGGTGCAGGCGATCTACGTCGGGTCCGAGAAGTGACGAGCGCCGCCCGCCTCGCGTTCGAGCACCTCGTGGGCGGCTACGGCGGCGCCGACGTCGTGCGGGACGTCTCCGGCGCCGTCGCGCCGGGCGAGGTGCTGTGCGTCATCGGGCGCAACGGCGTGGGCAAGAGCACGTTGCTCAAGATGCTGTTCGGGCTCGTGCGGTGCCGGCAGGGCCGCGTGATCTTCGAGGGACGCGCGCTCGACGGACTCGATGCGACCGAGCGGCGCGCGCTGGGCATCAGCTATTGCCCGCAGGAACGGCTCGTGTTCGACGACCTCACCGTGCGCGACAACCTCACGCTGATGCGGGCCGACCGCGGCATGGACGCCTTCGCTCCCTACCTCGAGCGTTTCCCGGTCCTCGGCAGGCGCCTCGGCCAGCATGCGGGCACGCTCTCCGGCGGCGAGAAGAAGATGCTGTCGTTCGTGCGCGGGCTGTCGGAGGCACAGCCCATGGTGCTCCTCGACGAGCCGAGCGAGGGCGTGCAATGGGAGAACATCCTGCACATGGCGGCGCTCCTCGAGGAGGCGCGCGCCGCGGGCCGCGCGTTCGTCGTCGTCGAGCAGAACCTCGCGTTCGCCGAGCGCATCGCCGATCGCTTCCTGGTGATCGACCAGGGAAGCGTCGCGCTGGCGGGGGCGCGCGGGGAGATCGATCGCGAGCGGTTGTTGACGCACTTGCACGTCTGACGCGCGCCGCCGCCGAGGCGCCTACCATCGACGCATGGCCTCGCTCTCCTTCCGGCGCCGCCGCGCCTTGCTGATCGCCGCGCTGGCGTCCGGGCTTTCGTGGCGTGCGCGCGCTCAGCGTCCGGTGACGCCCACCCCGGACCGTGCGAGCGGCGCTGCAAGAGGGGCCGCCGGCGACCTCCCGACACGCTCGCGCTACGTCGGCATGAACCTCACCGGCATCGCCTACTGGACCTCGGAATTCCCGTTCGCCGATCTGACGAAGAACAGCAGCGGCTGGGAGGCGTGGCGCAACGGCAGCACGAAGGACGCCGGCAGGCTCGCGACGACGCCCGAGGGATACCCGTCCGGGCTCGAGCCCGGCCAGACCGCGGCGCTCGCCGTCGCGTGGAACTACACCGGCTACCCGCTCGGGGCCTACGTCATCCGCTGGGACGGCGAGGGCGAGCTGAAATTTCCGCTGACCGAAGGCCGCGTGACGAGCCGTTCTCCGGGCCGCATCGTGCTCGAGATGACGAAGAACGAAGGCCCGATGTTCGTCTCGATCGAGAGCACGCGGCCGGAGAACCCCGTGCGCAACGTGCGCTTCCTGTGGCCCGGCACCGAACCGACGCATGCCGCGCAACCCTTCAACCCGGTCTTCCTCGAGCGCATCGCCCCGTTCTCGACCTTGCGCTTCATGGACTGGGGACGCACCAACCACTCGCCCGTCGTGCGCTGGTCGGATCGGCCGACGCTCGCGCAGGTCACCTGGGCCGAGGGCGTGGGCGTTCCGCTCGAGGCGATGGTGTCGCTTGCGAACACGCTGCTCGCGAATCCGTGGTTCTGCGTCCCGCACGCAGCCGACGACGACTACGTGCGCTCGATGGCCGCGCTGCTGAAGGCGCAGCTCGACCCGCGCCTCGTGGCGACGATCGAATACTCGAACGAGGTCTGGAACGGCGGCTTCAAGCAGGCACGCTATGCGGTCGAACAGGCGCAACGCGCGGGCCTGCCGGTGCCGTCGGGCTTCGGGTCCATCTGGTACGCGGAGAGGACGCTGCGCATCGCGGAGATCTTCGAGCAGGCATACGGCGCGGGCGACAGCCGGCGCTGGCGCACGGTCGTCTGCGCCCAGGCGGCGTGGACGAAGTTCGCCGAGGATGCGCTCGGCTGGAAGAACGTGGCGAAGAAGGTCCGCGCGCTCGCCATCGCACCCTATTTCGACGCCGGCATCAACGAAGGGCTGACCGCCGACGCGGTGCTCGCGCTCTCGCCGGAGCAGCTGCTGGAACGCATGCGCAGCTCGATCCACGGACAGGTGCGCGAACGCATCGCCGCCAACGCGAAGCTCGCCGCGAAGCACGGCCTGCAGCTCGAAGCCTACGAAGCCGGCACGCACGACACGACCTTCTCGTTCCCGGCCGACAAGCAGGACGCCGTCAGCGCACGCCTGTCGCAGGCCCACCGGAGCGCCGCGATGCGCGCCGTGTACCGCGACTACCTCGAGACGTGGATCGCGAACGGCGGCGAGCTCCTCAACCACTACGCCGACATCAGCGGTGGCGGCAAGTGGGGCTTCTGGGGCGTGCTCGATCGCGTCACGCAGGATCCGGCAACGGCGCCGAAGTATCTGGGCCTGCTCGACGCCATCGCGGCGCACCCCCTCGCCCCGCGCTGACGGCACGCCCCTGCGCAGAGGCCGCGCTCGCGATCGCGCTACCCTTCGAAGCTGGCATCGATCCTGCTGATCTCTCGCTTCCCATGACCTGGTCCATCATCGCCCGCGACGGTCGAGGGCGCTTCGGCATCGCGATCGCGAGCCGCTTCTTCGCGGTCGGCGCGCTGTGCGCGCACACCCGGCGCGGCGTCGGCGCCGTCGCCACGCAGGCGCTCTGCAACCCGCTGTGGGGACCGCAGGGGCTCGAACGGCTCGCGGGCGGCGACGATCCGCAGCACGTCGTCAATGCCCTCGTCGAGGCCGATGCGGGCCACGGGCATCGGCAACTGCACGTGATCGGTGCGACCGGCGGGGGTGCCGCACATACGGGCGGCGAATGCATCGGCTGGTGCGGGCACGCGCTGTTCGACGGCTTCAGCGTCGCGGGCAACATGCTGACGGGCGAAGACGTGCTCCTGGCCACGGCCGACGCGTATCGCGCACACGTCGATCGACCCTTTGCCGAGCGGTTGCTCGAGGCACTCGCGGCCGGCGAGGCGGCGGGCGGCGACAAGCGCGGCAAGCAGTCGGCGGCGTTGCGCGTGCAGGGCGACGACGACCGCCTCGAGCTCGACCTGCGCGTCGACGATGCCGAGGAGCCGCTCGTGGAGCTGAGGCGGCTGTACGCGAAGAGCTTCGAGCGCTGGCAGCCGTTCGTGGCCTGCCTGCCGAGTCGTCACGACCCCGTGGGCCTGATCGAGCGCCAGGCGATCGAGGAGCGCGTCGAGCGCTTCCACGCCGAGAATGCGCCACCCGGAGACCCGGTCGCGTGACGCCGCTGCTCGCGGTGCAGGGCCTGCGCACCGTGTTCGCCACCGACGCGGGCCGCGTGCCGGCGGTCGACGGCATCGACCTCGAGGTGGAGGCCGGGCGCACGCTGGCGCTGGTGGGTGAATCGGGTTGCGGCAAGAGCGTGACGGCGCTCTCGATCATGGGGCTCGTGCCGCCACCGGGCCGCGTCACGGAAGGATCGGTGCGCTTCGAGGGCCTCGAGCTCGTCGGTCTCGACACGCGGACGCTGCGCGACCTGCGTGGCAGCGCGATGGCGATGATCTTCCAGGAGCCCATGACGTCGCTCAACCCCGCGTACACGGTCGGCGAGCAGATCGTCGAGGCCCTGGTGCGGCACAGGCGCATCACGCGCACCGAGGCAGCGCGGCGTGCCATCGATGCGCTCGAGCGCGTGCGCATCCCGGCGCCGGCGGAGCGGTTCCACGAGTATCCGCACCGGCTCTCGGGCGGCATGCGCCAGCGCGCGATGATCGCCATGGCGCTCGCCTGCGAGCCGCGCCTGCTGATCGCCGACGAGCCGACCACGGCGCTCGACGTCACGGTGCAGGCGCAGATCCTGGAGCTGATGAAGGCGCTGCAGCAGGAGACAGGCATGGCGCTCGTGCTCATCACGCACGACCTTGGCGTCGTCGCCGAAGTGGCCGACGACGTCGCCGTGATGTATGCCGGTCGCATCGTCGAGCGTGCGCCGGTCGGCGCGCTCTTCACGGCGCCGGAGCATCCGTACACGGTGGGCCTGCTCGGATCGATCCCGCGCCTCGACGTGGAGCGCACGCGCCTCGCGGCGATCGAAGGCCAGGTGCCGAATCCGCTGGCACCGCCGCCCGGCTGTCGGTTCGAGCCGCGCTGCCCGTTCGGCGACGCGGGATGCCGTGCGGCGGAGCCGGGGCTGCGCGAGGTCGGTGCCGCACATCGAGCGGCCTGCCGCAAGGCCCCGCTCGATCCGGATCGCCTTGCGCGCGAACGCTCGGTCGCGTCGCGGGAGGTGTCGGCGTGAGCGTCCTGCTGCAGGCACGCGGGCTGGTCAAGCACTTCACCGTGCGGCGCGGCGTTTTCGGCGGCTCCCGCGGCGTGGTGCGTGCGGTCGACGGAGTCGACCTCGACCTCGCGGCGGGCGAGACGCTCGGCGTCGTCGGCGAATCGGGTTGCGGGAAGTCGACGCTCGGCCGCTTGGTGCTGCGCCTGATCGAGCCGACCGCCGGGAGCGTGCGGTTCGAAGGGCGCGACCTCGGTGCGCTCGACGCATCGTCCCTGCGCGCCGAGCGTCGCGCGCTCCAGATCATCTTCCAGGATCCGTACGCGTCGCTCAATCCGCGCATGACGGTCGGTCAGACGCTCGAAGAGCCGCTGCGGCTGCACGGCCTCGCGCGCGGCGCGGAGCGCACGCGCGTCGCGGAGCTGCTGCGCACGGTGGGCCTCGCGCCCGAGCATGCGCGCCGCTACCCGCACGAGTTCTCGGGCGGCCAGCGCCAGCGCATCGGCATCGCACGCGCGCTGGCCGGCGAGCCGCGTCTCGTGGTGTGCGACGAGGCGGTTTCCGCGCTCGACGTGTCGGTGCAGGCACAGGTGGTGAACCTGATGCAGGACCTGCAGCGACGCTTGGG
>Ga0335069_10008700_pt1 | contig 14492 bp, 10 predicted proteins | sample Lox_Sample_11_FD_206714 | JGI IMG/M metagenome (GOLD analysis project Ga0335069, IMG submission 206714) | Soil microbial communities from Loxahatchee National Wildlife Refuge, Florida, United States - Lox_Sample_1.1 | ecosystem: Environmental > Terrestrial > Soil > Wetlands | place: USA... | reverse complement strand
CGTGGTAGTGTTATTCGGTTTAACTATCTTCATGATAGTGGCGGGTATGGGAGAAGTAGACCGGAAGACCCCTGGCAAAGGCCTTTTGAGACATATGGCATTTACTTAGACGACTGGACAAGTGGTACATCGGTTTATGGAAATATAGTAGCCAATACGACTACCGGCGGTATTCTCATTCATGGCGGCAGGGATAATGTTGTGCAGAACAATGTGATAATCGATGGTGGCTCTCTAGGCCAAATGGTTTACTCAGCTTGGCCCCCCGATCATCCTGTAGCCCAAAAATTGCTTCCTGCAATGTTCACTAAGGTACGGGAAACGCGCTACAAGAAATACCCCGAATTATCGACAATTACGGATATTGCTACCGGTGCGAAAATGTCTGGCAATACTTTTGTCCGGAATATTGTCTATTATAAGGGCCAACGCTCAGTGCTTTACGGTATATACAATGGTATCGACTTAGATACCACCAAATCGGATTATAATGTCATATACCACGCCGGTTTACCATTGCATGTCTTCTTAATACGATCGACCACTCAAATACCTTCCGACGATTGGAGTGCTTGGAGAGATCGGGGGTTAGATACTAATAGCAAGATAGCTAATCCACTCTTTGCCGATCCTGACAAAAATGACTTTAGTCTATTGCCTGAATCCCCGGCCCTGAAGATGGGCTTCAAACCAATTCCAATCGGGGAAATAGGCCCGTACAATAATACATTGCGCGCAACTTGGCCAGTCAATTAACGAGCAACGCTATCGTAAAATCGATGCAGCAGTTAATTCTGCCGCGGCTTATAGCTACTCGCCCATGGAGACGTGGCCGACAAAATTAGCAATTTGATACGTGATAAATAAGAATTCTTAATGATGCGCGGTCATGCGCAGAACTTATTTGAGGAAACGTACTGCTGAAAGAACTTTTCCAATCCTCACGAGAACTACGAAAGGACAGCTGGGAGCGCCGGCTGAAGCAGAACATATATGGATAGGGACCGCAGCAAAATATTGAAGTTCCTTGATTACACAATCAGCTCCGGTGGCAAGTTTGAAGACGTTTTGGCTGGATTCAGCCTTGTTAGGTCTGGGAAAACAGGGCACTATATGGCCTGTGCCAACCCGCATTCCCTGGTAATTGCTTCCAAAGACGCGGCCTTCAAATCCTCTCTCCAGAATGCGGATATACTGCTTCCCGACGGCGCAGGCATTGTTCTGGCGGCAAGAATTCTGTGTCGCCCTATCAAAGAAAGGGTGGCCGGTTCCGATTTTTTTCTCGGCCTGTCAGAGGTGGCAGAAAAAGAGGGGCAACTCAAATATTTCTTTCTTGGATCAACTCAGGCAGTGCTTGAACGAATTCAAAAGAGGTTAGCCGTCGATTATCCTTCCATAAGATTGTGCGGGGTCTATTCCCCCCCGTACAAGGAAGAGTTTGACGACGAAGACAATAAAGTCATGATTGACCTCATCAACGAAGCAAGACCTGATGTTCTCTGGGTGGGTATGACAGCTCCTAAGCAGGAAAAGTGGATATTTCAAAACAGAAATAGACTTAACGTTCCATTTACCGCCGCCATCGGGGCAGTTTTTGACTTTTATGCGGGATCAATTGAAAGGCCATCCGAACGCTGGCAGAGACTCGGACTCGAGTGGTTGGGCAGATTTCTGAAAGAACCCCGCAGGCTGTGGCAAAGGAATCTTATCTCAATGCCTATCTTCCTGTATTGGGTTATGAGGGCAAAGTTGCACAATATGGTTGCGAGGCATGATTCATGCTGAAATTCTTTAAGGAAATTACGATAAAACCGGTAAGTTGGGTCAGAGGCGGAATATATGTCGTATCTTTGCTTTTGGTGTACGACTCATCGTTGCGGTGGTTGGTTTTTGAAGATTGGTCAAGGGAAGACTATTCATATGGTTATATCATTCCCGTAGTGGTTATCTATCTCATTTGGGAAAACCGACTAAGATTAGCCTCTATTTTGCCGCTTCCGACATGGAAAGCGTTTGGGCTGGTTTGTGTTGGCATTGCGCTTTTCTGGCTTGGGGAGCTAGCAGGGGAGCAATATACCCTTTACATTTCACTTTGGCTAGTTTTCGTTGGAATTATCTGGCTACACAACGGTTGGGACAGACTAAAAGTAATCTTGTTCCCTTTGATATTTATGTTGGCCATGTTCCCCCTACCTTATTTTCTCACCAACAGAATTACTTTTCAGCTAAGGCTCATTTCTTCAAAACTCGGCGTCTGGATGCTCCACCTCTATGGGATGTCGGCATACCGCGAGGGGAATGTTATCGATCTTGGATTTACCCAATTGCAGGTGGTTGACGCGTGCAGCGGTCTTCGATACGTCATGCCTCTCATGGTCTTAAGTCTCCTTCTCGCGTACTGGTTCAGGGCGCATTGGTGGAAAAGGGTTGTCCTTTTTTTATCGTCCATACCACTTGCTATTGTTGTGAATAGCTTTAGGATCGCCGCAACTGGTGTGCTCTATAGTTTCTTCGGCGCTCAGGTTGCTGAAGGCTTCTTTCACGCGTTCTCGGGCTGGCTCATCTTCATGTTTGCCATTCCATTGCTACTTGCAGAGATGTGGATTTTGCGGCTTTTACCGCCGAGAAAGCAAACGGAAGGGGCGAAGGGCGCGATCTTTGCCAAGACCATGAGCGAGGGAGACAAAGAAGACAAAAATGGAAGATCGCATATCGAGAAAAGTAGAAAAGGCGACTTCAGAGTGTTACTGCAACCGATGTTCCTGGCAACTGTCATAATTCTCATATTGACGTTCTCGTTGTCGCGGGGCGTCGACTTTCGACAAAAAGTGCCTATTAGCAAACCTTTCAGCCAGTTCCCGATGCGGGTGGGCGCGTGGCACGGAGCTCGAGGAGAGATGGAACAGGAATTTCTCGATGTGCTGAAATTCAGCGATTATATTATGGCCGACTATACGGACCGGTCTGGTAAGTCGGTTAATTTTTACGTGGCCTACTATCAGGACCAGCGAAAAGGCGAATCAATCCATTCTCCGGAGACATGCCTTCCCGGAAGCGGGTGGGACTTCAACGAGGCGGGAAACGTCATCATTCCGGCGGGCGGTGGAAGAAGTCCCATGAAGGTAAACAGGGCATTCATAATAAAGGATAGCTCCCGCGAACTCGTCTATTATTGGTTCCCCCAGAGGGGAAGGATACTGACCAACCTGTATCAGTTGAAGATTTACACGTTCTGGGACGCCCTGACAAAAAGAAGGACAGATGGAGCACTGGTGCGTATAATCACACCCGTCTCAGAAAAAGAAAAACTCGTAGATGCGGAGGCAAGGCTACAGGGCTTCGTGCAAGAAATCGTGCCAGTGCTGGATGAATATATACCAAAATAAGCCGTATTGAATCCGATCCTACATGTGCATGAAGTGCGAGATATATGACCGTTGAAGAAGGTAAGGGACGTATGGGCTTTAATTCCCGCTTTAGAAGGGAAGACATGGACCGCAATCTATACAATGCGAAACGACAGGGTCCGTCTTATCTCAGTGCGGCGAGCGCGAGCCAGGGAGGTAATGCTGTATGAAGGCAAAACGGTTGGCTAAGACCGCGGCGGAATTCGATGCCAGGTTCGATCGCGGCGAGGATATTCATAAACTCACAGATATGGCGAAAGCAAAGATTACCCGTCCGGGCAAAAAGATCCGTATCACCCTGGACGTGCCGGAGGCTTTGGTGCGGGATATTGACGTCGTGCGCGAGCGCATCGGTGTGGACCGGGGAGCACTCATTAAAATATGGCTTCATGAGCGAATTACGCAAGAACAGAAGTGAGAAAACGGGGTCGAGTACAAATGACAGGATGGGTAGCAGGTTCGTACCGCACGCGTCCCGTGCTCAGAATGACAAAGACGCATCTGTCTCGCCTAAGAACACAAGAGAACACGTCGACTATTGAGTAACTAAGCTACAGAAGTGTTTCTCCTATGATCTATCTTACGACATTACTCCTGTCTCTTTTTCTGACCATCACTTTGATTCCTTTCTCCATAAGGATCGCAGAAAAGGTCAAGGCGCTCGACATACCGGATGAGCGAAAAGTGCACACCGTGCCCATACCGCGCATCGGCGGCATTGCTATGGCCGTCGGGACCTTCGTTTCCATGCTGCTATGGGCGTCGCAGAACAATTTCCTGAGAGGATACGCCATCGGAGCGGGCATCATAGTGCTCTTCGGTATCATCGACGACCTTAAAGACCTGGGCTATAAGGCCAAGTTCTCAGGTCAGATGATAGCGACCCTCGTCGTAATCTTTTACGGCGGACTCAAGATTACGAATCTCGGCATGCTGCTCCCCGATAACGTAACTCTGCCAGAATGGGTCTCAATCCCGCTTACCCTCGTATTCATCGTGGGTGTCACCAACGCGATCAATCTTGCCGATGGCCTTGACGGCCTTGCGGGGGGCATCTGCCTGCTCAGCTTTTGTTGCATCGGGTACCTTGCGTTCCTTGAAGACAACACAATCATCGCCCTCCTCTCCCTTTCCATTGTTGGCGCGATCTTCGGTTTTCTCCGGTTCAATACGTACCCGGCGTCGCTCTTTATGGGTGATACGGGCAGTCAGTTTCTCGGATTTTCATTGGTTACCACCTCTATTGCCCTGACCCAGGGCGATACCGCGCTGAGCCCGGTGCTGCCACTCATAATTTTTGGTTTTCCCGTGCTCGATACTGTTACGGTCATGTTCGAGCGTGTAAGCGAGAGACGCCCACTCTTCTCGCCAGACAAGAACCATTTTCATCATCGGCTCATAGGCCTGCGTCTCTATCATACGGAGGCCGTTCTTATCATCTACATCATTCAGGCCGTGCTCGTCACCTCGGCCTTTGTCTTTCGATTTTATTCAGATTGGGTCCTCTTAATCGGTTACGCGATCTTTGCCACGATGATACTCACGGCTTTCTTTATGGCCGACAGAACCGGGTTTGTGCTCAGGCGCCAAGGCATCGTCGATACAGAGATCAAGGGCCGCCTCAAAGTCCTCAAGGAGAAAGGCATCTTTATTATCGTCTTTTTCAGGATCGTTGAGTTCGGTGTCCCACTTCTCCTATTCCTCACGTGCTTCATCCCGCGAACAGTGCCGAAAATCTTCGGGATATTTTCAGCGGGCCTTATCGTCTTTATCGTCGCCATATGGTTCCTGAAAAAGCCATGGCTGAGATCGGTACTGACTGTGACCATCTATCTGCTCATACCACTCACCGTTTATCTGAGCACGGCTGACGCCCGCATTTCGAAAGACCTTTTGCATCTTCCCGCGCTATATGATGCCGCGTTTGTCTTTCTCCTTATCTTCGTGATCCTGACCCTGAGATTCACAAGAAGAAAGCGCGGTTTCAAGGCAACGCCCATGGACTTTCTCATCTTCTTTATTGCCCTTGTCGCGCCCTATATCGCAGGCACCTATACGGAATACAAACAAATCGGCGCTGTAGCCGCCAAGACCATTATGTTGTTCTTCAGCTACGAGGTGTTGATGGGGGAATTGCGGGGACAGTTTAACCGGCTCACCTTCTCCACGATATGCTCGCTGCTCGTCATCTCGGCGAGGGGGTTTCTGGGGGGATAGAAGACCGCAGAGAAAAAAACGGGCGACAGGACATAATAGACAAAATCAACCGAGGCTTCTCTCGCGCGCTTCGCTTGGGGCCACAGAGGGCGCAGAGTAAACGAAGCATTTTCTGTTCTTCTCTGTGAATTTCGAGAAAACAGAAATTCACAGGTTGCCGGCCTGGCGGCGGTCAATCAAACACAAAGAAGATAGAATGGAAGTCTCGGCGAGCTTTGGGTGCTCCAATGAGCGAAGCGAATGGGCGAGATGTACGAATCATTTTTGCTATACAGGAGGAAGAAGGTAGATGAAAGCCTATAGATCGGTAGTGTTGTGCATAGTGGTTCTGTTGGCCCTGGTTATGATTGCGGGTTGCGGCGGACCAGAAGCAAAGAAGATGAAGTTCTTCAACAAAGGAAAGACACTTTACGAGAAAGGCGATTTCGTCAAAGCCAATCTCGAGTTTAAAAACGCCTTACAGATCGACCCCAAATTTGCCGATGCCTATTACATGCTCGGCATGGTGTCCATAAAATTGAATAATCCGAATAATGCCTTTGCGGGTTTTTCAAAAGCCGTGGAGCTTGATCCCAATCACGCGAAGGCGCAGGTCGAGATGGGAAAGCTTTTTTTGCTAGCCAACGTTCTGGACAAGGCCATGGAAAAGGCTGAGCTCGGGTTTAAACTCGATCCGAAGAACGAGGACGCGCTCATATTGAAAGGGGCAATTTATCTCAGGCAAAAGGAAGACCAAAAAGCCCTGGCATATTTCGAAGACCTTATTAAACAGGGCATGACGCGGTATGACGCATATATGATCCTGTCCGTGGCCTATGCGCAAAAAGGCGATAAGAAGGGGGCGGAAAACGCTCTCAGGGCAGGGATTGAAAAGAATCCAAAATCCATCTCCCTCTACTATGCCCTTGCGGACCTGTACATAAAGGACCAACGGACAGAGGACGCCATAACGGTTGTTCAAAAGGTAATTGAACTGGAGCCTACAAACGCGGCCCATAAGATGACGCTCGCCAACCTCTACTGGAACGCCGGGCAGCAGCAGAAGGCAACAGATCTTTTGAATACACTCGTGCAGGAAGACCCGAAAAAGGAAGAGCGATGGATACAGAACAGTGCCTTCTACATGGCAAAGAACAAACCTGCTGACGCCGAGAGCACGCTCAAGGAGGGCCTGACCAAAAATCCGAAGAGTTTTAGAATCCGTTTCGCCCTGGCCGAACTCTATGCCGGTACGAATAGGGTCGATGACTCCGTCGCTATTTTGAAAGAATGTCTTGCCATCAAAAAGGATGCAAAGGACCCCGAAGTGATCGAGGCCAAAGATAATCTTGCCAGAATTTATCTGGCGCGACAGAATGTCGCGGATGCGGAGAAACTGACTGATGAAGTGATCAAGGCGAGTCCCAAGAATGTTGATGCCCATTTTCTCAAAGGAAATATTCTGCTTTCCCGCGGAGACGGCCCCGATGCCGTGACAGAGTTCAGGACCGTGACGAATGAAAGGCCGCAGTCCATACCCGCTTATATAAGGCTCGCCGAGGCACATATGATGGCTCACGAAACAAACCTCGCCATAGACACCCTGAAGACAGCGCTCAAAATAGATCCCAATTCGAGGGATGCCACCCGAGGTCTGGGTCGGATCTACATGCTGCAGGGCGACTACAAACAGGCCGGCGAATACATACGAAAGGTATTGGATAAGAATCCCGATGACCTGGATGCTCGCGGCGATCTTGGAGACCTCCTGGCCGTTCAGAAGGACTACAAAGGTGCAGAGAGCGAATACGCCAGGATTAAGGCCAAAGACCCTAAGAACCCCTTCGGATACGTAAAGATGGGTGACCTTTATATTCGCCAGGGAAAACCGGACAGGGCCGCGGCAGAATTCGAACAGGCATATAAACTCAACCCCCGGTCGGCCCAGCTTTACACCATTATGATTCAAGCGTATCTTGAGGCGAAAAAGTATGGCAACGCCATCGCGATTCTCCAGGGCAAGATCAAAGAAAACCCCAAAGACGCGCTGTCCTACAATCTGCTCGGCCAGGTCTACGGCACACAAAAAGACTATAAATCGGCCGAGGACTCTTTTCAAAGAGCCATTTCCTTGCAGCCCACCTGGTCCGCTCCCCATAACAATCTCGCACGCCTCTATCTCGTACAGGGCAAGACCGCAGAGGCGACTCGCAAGCTTGAGGAGTCAATCAAAGCAAGCCCGGAGAATGCGGCGGCCTACCTCTCGCTTGCCCAGATTTATAACCAGACAAACGATTTCAAGAAGGCCATTGATGTATACGAAAAACTACTCGAAAAACAACCGAACCTCTGGGTGGCACAAAACGACCTCGCATTTTTGCTGACCGAGCACGGCTCGTCGAGAGACCTCGACAAGGCAAAGACGCTCGCGGAGAAGGCGCAGAAGCTGCGCGCTGACGAGCCTTCTGTCATGGATACCCTGGGCTGGGTCTACTATAAGAAGGGCGAAACCGATCGCGCCATGGACTTCATCGGAAAGGCCCAGTTGAAAAGCTCCGACAACCCCACCATTGCCTATCATATGGGCATGGTCTATTACAAACTCGGCAGAATGGCCGAGGCCAAAGAACAGCTCAGAAAGGCAACGGATGCGAGAGAAGATTTCCCGGGAAAGGACGAGGCAAAAAAGACGCTGGAGAAGATGTAAGAAATTAAGCCCGTGTGGCGCGGTGAGGACCAGGTTAGCCGGGAAACCCTTGGAAAGCCGCATTTAGCCTTGACTTACACAGCCTATCGTGTAAAATAGCTCCTAACAGCTCGATAAAGGAGAGGAAACGTGAAAAAGAATAATATATACATGGTAACGGGCTTGCTCATTGGTCTATTGCTCCTGGTACCGATGGTGCGCGCCGAGGGAGTCCAGACCACGCCCAAGGATGCTCAAGCAGGTAAGGCGAGCGATGCCTACATCCTGGGCCCGGGTGACGCCCTTGACATCTCCTTATGGCGCGATGACGCCCTCACAAAACAGAACATTATAATACTTCCCGACGGCCGGATATCCTTTCCGCTCGCCGGAGAAATCATGGCAGCGGGTAAAACCGTCGACGAGTTGAAGAAAGACATCGCCGAAAAATTGATCGACTACGTTCCCGAGCCTGTGCTTTCGGTAGAGGTGAGACAGGCAAACAGCATGCTCATTTACGTCATAGGCAGGGTAAACACCCCCAACAGATTCCCTGTGAACGCCAATGTGAATGTGCTTCAGGGGCTCGCCATGGCGGGAGGGCTCAATCCTTTCGCGAAAAGAAATGACATAAAGATATTCCGTCAAGAAGAAAAGAAGACAAAGATCTTCCCTTTCAGGTATGACGATGTGGTGGAAGGGAGAAACCTTGAGGAGAATATCGTGCTCCAGAGAGGCGATGTGATTGTTGTCCCATGAGGGCTGTGACGCGCAGGGAGCGAACGGCAAGTGGGAGACAAACAACCCGAAGCGGGCCAAACCATTACACCGAATATGAAAATAAGGCCCTGGGCATTCTCTCTTCTTGTTGTTCTTATGATCGTCCCATACAAAGCGATGGCGGATGATTTCAAATTGACGCCCGCGATAGGAATCAAACAGGAATACAGTGATAACATCCTCTATTCGCCAACAGAGGTGAAAAGCGATTTCCTTTCCACGATTTCGCCGGAGTTGGTCCTTACCGACAAAACCGAGAGGTGTGAACTCATGGCATCCGGAAGGATCGACCAGAGGTTTTATCTACACAACAGTCAGATTAATGGCACGGACCAGTTCTACGAAGGCACCGGCAAATATGCCTTGACTCAGAGACTGAACCTGAACGGAAGGGTTTATTACTCCCAGGATGGGAGGCCCGGTCTAGATTTGCTCACCACAGGTCTGCCGCTCACAAACGTTACGCGGGAGAGGCAGAATTATACCGTTGGATGGGACTACCGACCGTCTGAAAGAAACACATTTACTTTCTCCTATGATTATTTGAGCGATCAATTTAATAGTCTGTACTATAGCGATATGGAGGCCCACACCTTCGATCTCGCAGCAAGTCGCGACCTGGGCTTTATTCGTCCGACCAAGGTAATGATAGATATGAACTATGCCAAATACAACATACCGGCACTCAAAATCGATAATTATGAAGCAACGCTGGGCTTCCAGCGGGCATTCACCGAGAAGTGGAGCTTGAGTGCGAACGGCGGGGCGCGTTACACGGATTCGGTAACCCAGGCCACCGAGCAAATTGTCCAACCCTTTCCGCCTATTCCTTTCTTTCAAGTCATCCCTATAGCCTCGACCGAGACCACTGGATGGGGCTGGATTGGTGCTCTCAGCCTCAACTATCAGGGAGAACACAATGATAGCAACGGCTCCTTGAGCGTAATCCATAACATACTGCCGGCGAGTGGATACTCTGGCGCCACGGAGCGTACGTCCTTTGTGCTCGGCATAAACAAGAGATTTACTTACGAGCTATACGGGACATTCTCGGCATCCTATTACATCAATAAATCGAGTCCGGGTCAGTTCTCGACCCTGAAAATAGACGAGAACAGCACAAGCGTGAGCCCGGGCATACGGTATGAATTCAATAGGGAGAAGTTTCTGGAGGTGTCATACTCATATTCCATCACTAACTATTACGAGTACAGCACCTGGGCTGACCGGAACGCTTTCATGGTCCGTTTCAGAATTCAGCACGACCTGATCAAATAAAGGAGAGCGATGAAGTGTGTATGGTGTTTCAGTCGCTCGCCTTTAGAAAAAGAATGTGAGTCATCATGTGTTTGGCCAGGGATGCGCGAAAAAGAATTTAGATGTGAGGAAAAGAGAAATGTGTATAATATGTAGATATATGAATCGGGGGTAGGCATGGATGAAGATGTAAAAACATTAAGCGATTATCTTGGGATCCTGAAAAGGAGAAAGAAGGGCCTCGTTCTCCCGATCGTCATCGTCTTCTGCATCGCGCTCTGCGTGGTTGTTCTTGTCTCGCCCACATACAGGTCGACATCAACAATCCTCATCGAGGAACAGGAGATACCGCTCGATTTTGTAAGGACCACTATAACGGGGTTTGCCGAACAGCGGTTGCAGACCCTCAATCAAAGGATCATGAGCTCGGTTAAGCTCCTTGAGATCATCAACCGTTTCAACCTCTATGAAGATTTGAAGAAGAAATTGACTACCGAAGAGATCATTGACATCATGAGGAAGGACATTAAATTTACCACGATCAGCGCGGACATCGTGGACCCGCAGAGAGGCGGCACCCCATCACCCATGACCATCGCCTTCACTCTTTCCTATGATGGTAAGAACCCGCAGGTCGTGCAGCAGGTGGATGGCGTGCTTGCTTCTCTCTTTCTTGAAGAGAACCTTAAGGTGAGGGAGGAAAAAGCCCAGGGCGCTTCCAAGTTCCTCGACGAAGAGACCAAAAACCTGCAGCAACAGCTGGCCGAGCTCGACAAAAGAATAGCCGGTTACAAGGAAAAACACGCAACCGAACTACCGGAGATCCTCCAGGTCAATCTGTCGAGTATCGACAGGGTTGAGCGCGATATAGATTACGCGCGGCAGCAGTTGACCACCCTCAAAGAAAAGGAGAGCTACCTCCGGTCCCAGCTCGTTTCAATCCCCACAGATGCGGCAAACCAGGATAGACAACTTCTCAAGGACCTCAAAGCAAAGCTCGTGGACCTGCAGAGCAAATTCTCCGACAAACACCCCGATGTGAAAAAAACAAAGGTCCAGATAGCCGAGCTGGAAAAGCGTCTTGAAGCGAGCCCGTTGCCGGGTGCCAATGGCGATGCCCCCTCAAAAACGGTCTTTTCACCGCTTGACCAGCCCGACAATCCAGCCTATGTGAACCTCGCCTCACAGCTCGTGAGCGCGCAGACAGAGGTAGAGGCCACGAGGCGGCAGATTGAGGAGCTTGAGAAAACGAGAAACAACTATTACCGGAGAATCGAAGCCTCTCCTAAGGTCGAAGAGGCGTACAAGGCGCTCCTCGAGGAACGCAATAGCACACAGCTTAAGGTCGATGACCTCATGAAAAAGACCATGGAAGCAAACGTGGCGCAGGGCCTGGAAAAAGAAAAACTCGGTGAGCGCTTCACCATCATCGACCCAGCAAGGCTGCCGGAAAAGCCGGTCAAACCCAACGTTCCTGCAATCCTCCTGATAGGGCTCTTTTTGGGTATTGGGGCAGGGGTCGGTATGGTTTCCCTGCAGGAATTCAACGACCAGTCAGTGAGAGATCCGAGGACCCTCCAGATGATGAACCTGCCCGTTCTTGTCACCGTTCCCGAGATCGTGACAGATAAGGACACTGAGCGCCGAAGAAGATTGCGCAACAGGATAGTGATCATCGGAATAGTCGTGGTCGTGGTGGGCATCATCGCATTTCATTTCTTTGTTATGGACCTCGATATTGTGTGGGCGCGCATCATGAGGAAATTTTAGTAGAGGTTCTTATAGCTGATGCTCGGACAAGGAGGCAAATAAGTGGCTGAAAAAAAGAAGGGTTTTTTTGAGGACGTCTTTCACAAAGTGAAAAGGGGGGCACAGGGGCCCAAGCCGGTCGGGTATCCTACACAGGAGGCCCTGTCCTCTGATTTCACCCGCGCAGAAAAGCAGCAGGCGGGCTTCGTATCGCCGAACTACACCACGTCGAAAACGGTCAAGCTCGACATGAGGACGCTGGCGGATAACCGTTGTGTCGCAATCTTTCCCTATGCCAAAGAGACGGAAGTTTACAAAGTGCTGCGTACCCAAATACTCAGGTATACCAAGGAAAAGGGCGGAAATACATTTATGATTACGAGCGCACAGCCTGGCGAAGGCAAGACCTTGACCGCAATCAATCTTGCCTTTACTTTCGCGAAGCTTTTCGAGCAGACGGTGCTTTTAGTGGACGGCGATTTGAGACAGCAGAGCATTCATAAGCAACTCGGGTTTGAAAGCGACAAAGGACTCGGCGATTACCTTGTGGACAATAGACCGGTCTCGGAGATTATCACCTGGCCCAGTGTGGACAAGCTTACCCTTATTTCAGGAGGCAGACTGATTCATGAAAGCACCGAGCTTTTGGGCTCTACGAGAATGGCAGACCTTGTCCGTGAGATGAAGGACCGTTATCCTGACCGATATGTATTTATCGATGTGCCGCCCATTCTCTCAAGTGCCGACGCGCTCGCCTTTGTGCCTCTCGTTGATTATATCATCATGGTGGTCCGTGCCGGCGTCACGTCAGTGAACGATGTCAAGAAAGCCACAGAGCTTATTTCTCAGGACAAGGTAATCGGCTTTGTACTGAACCGGTATAATTCGCCGGCGCCAGCCAATCCGCCGGGCGACTAATATATCCACTTCACACGACAAAAGAGGCAGAGTGACCCTCTGCCTTTTTTGTTTTTCTATCTCACCCCGCTTTATCTTCGCCTCACGTCACCCTCTCTAAAGCACGCCGAAGTTCTTCTTCCAGCGCAGCCTTGAACAGGTCTACCTTGTACTCGTTTTGCTCCATCGGGCTCGCCTGTGCCATGACTACAGATTGGGCTTTGGCGATGGTGGCGCGGTCGAGGCTCCTCCCCGTTATCACTTCCTCTACCTCTTTGGAACGCCACGGCACAGGGGCGGCGCCGGAGAGCGCCACGTGCGCCTTCACGACCCGGTGCCCATCAAACTGGATAGCGAGCGCCACCCCCGCGAGGGCAAAATCCCAGGAACCGCGCGCCCTGATTTTGCGATAGAAACTGTAATGTCGCGGCAGGGCCTTAGGGATCGCGATCTCAGTCACGACCTCCTGGGGTTTGAGCACCGTCTCCCGCGTCGGGTCCTTGGCAGGGCTTACGTAGAAGTCCTCTACAGCGATCCGTCGTGTACCATCCGGTCCCTTGACCACAACCGATGCATTGAGGGCAATGAGCATAGGGGCCACATCCGAAGGGTGGACCATGTAACAGTTCTCGCCGCCCAGGACGCAATGAAATTTGTTCTCCCCCATCATCGCAAAACACGTATCGCCGCCTTTTCTCACGCAGTTGAACTCACCCCGGTAGTACCAGCAGCGCGGTTTCTGACAGAGATTTCCGCCGAGCGTGCCCTGATTCCTGAGCTGCGGGCTTGCCACCTCACCGGCCGCTACAGCGAGACCGGAAAAAAGACGGGCAACGACCGGACTTGCAGCAATCTCGGCAATTGTCGTGAGACTGCCAATGGATACCCCATCCGGCGTCTCAGCGATTCCGGAAAGCCCTTTGATTCCCCGGATCGCGACGACCCGCTCCACTGGAAAGATTCGGTCACGCACACAACCCAGAAGGTCTGTGCCGCCTGCATGAATCCTCGCGTTGCTCGCGGAAAGGTGCTTTATGGCCTCGTCCACCGACCGGGCTCGAATGTACGCGAAAGAAGGCATCATGAGCGCACCCCCTTTGCCTTTTTCAAGCCTGCAATCAATCTCGGCGGCGACATGGGCGTATCGGTGAACCTCACGCCCGTCGCATGATAAATCGCATTGGCAATTGCCGGGGCCGTGGGAATGGTCACGGGTTCTCCCAGGCCCTTGCTGCCCGTGCTGTTGGCTTTGTCGTCGGGCACATCAATCGGCACACTCATAACCTCTGCGGGTACATCCATAGACGTAGGGAGTTTGTAGTCGTGCCAGTTCCGATTAACGAGTTTTCCCGTCTGGTTCTTGTCTAAGATCCGTTCTTCGGTCATGGCGAGACCGATGCCCATGGTGATCCCGCCGATCACCTGATTGTCGTAGGTCAGCCTGTCCATCACGCGGCCGCTGTCGTTGGCGGATACGAAGCGGAGGATTTTCGCCTCGCCCGTTTCCGTGTTCACTTCCA
>Ga0335069_10008699_pt1 | contig 14493 bp, 14 predicted proteins | sample Lox_Sample_11_FD_206714 | JGI IMG/M metagenome (GOLD analysis project Ga0335069, IMG submission 206714) | Soil microbial communities from Loxahatchee National Wildlife Refuge, Florida, United States - Lox_Sample_1.1 | ecosystem: Environmental > Terrestrial > Soil > Wetlands | place: USA... | reverse complement strand
CGGACGTTCGATTGGCTGCGGAATTCGACGGGTAAGCAGGCAGATAAATGCTTGGGACAGCGGGGGAAACGCCGTGCTGCGCGCACCGGGATTGTGCGAAACATGCCCGCAGCCGCCTGCTGATGAGATTCCGGTCGATGGACGGTCTCATGATGTATCCCACCACGCGTGAAGGAGGATAATCTGTGGCTCGATCTGCCGACCGACGAGCATCCGGCCGCGGAGACAGACGGGGCATTGATCGTGAGCAGAATGATCGGTGACAGAATCACCGGACGACGACGCGACTGTCGCATCCTGAGCGTCGCCGCGGCCAGCGTTGTCGCAGAGCAGCGTGCGGCAAGTCTGCAGATTCCCGGTTCGGAAGCGGTTGGCAAGGAATCCGAAGTGGCGGATGCGCATGAAGCCGCGTGGGACGACGTGCATGAGGAACCGGCGCAGGAACTCGTCGGCCTCCAGCGTCATAACGCGCTGCCGGTTCCCGTGGGCATAGTCCTTCCAGCGGAACGACACGTTGTGATCGTCCATGCTGATCAGCCTATGGTTGGAGATGGCGATTTTGTGCGTATATCGCGAGAGGTACTTGAGAACGTATGCAGGCCCGCCGAAGGGCGGCTTGGCGTAGACAACCCAGTCATCACGCACCGCCGCATTCGCCAGGGCTTCAAACGAAGCAGGATCGGTCAGGCCGCGCAGCCGGCCCTTCGCCCACGCACGGCGCAACAGATCGATGAACTTCCCTCGGAACACACGAGAGAGCACACGTACCGGTAGGAAGAAGCCAGGCCGGCACGCGATCCAGCGCCTGCCATCGGCCGAAAGGCCGCCACCGGGTATGACGCAATGCAGATGGGGATGAAGAGAGAGGTTCTGGCCCCAGGTGTGCAGGATGGCCAGGAAGCCGATTCTGGCGCCAAGGTGTTTGGGATTGGCGGCTACTTCCAGCAGCGTCTGCGCCACGGCTTTGAACAGGATTGCGTATACCGTGCAGCGGTTCGACAGGGCGAGGGCGTTGAATGCCGGCGGCAGGGTGAAGACGACGTGGAAATACTCCACCGGCAACAGTTCGGAGGCTCGGTCCTCCATCCAGCGCGCAGATGCGCAGGCTTGGCACTTTGGACAGTGCCGATTGCGGCAGGAGTTGTAGGCAATGCGCTGGTGCTGACAGTGATCGCAGGTCTCGACATGCCCGCCCAGGGCAGCGGTGCGGCAGGCTGCAAGGCGTCGCAGCACGCGAATTTGATCAGTGGTCGGCTTGTTCAGCAGGTGAGCGTGTCGTCGGATCACGTCGGCCAGCTCCAGCGTCGGAGACGGCCGATTCGAAATCACGAGGTTCCCTTGGGCGGCTGCCCGTAGAGGAGGTCCAGCGGACTGGGAGCGGCATCAATTCTGGCCTGCGAGACGTGCATGTAGATGGCGGTGCTTTTGATGCATTGGTGTCCCAGAAGCACCTGGATGGTGCGGAGATCGGCGCCGGCATCGAGCATGTGCGTGGCATAAGAGTGGCGAAATGTGTGTGGGGTGACGTTCTTTTTGATGGCAGCCCGCTTTCGCAGGTACTTCGTCACTTGATTGAGCGTCATGCGGTTCAGGGGCTCACCGGGCTTCCTCCCGGCGAACAACCAGCCCTTTGGGTGATAAGCCTTGTAGTAATCGCGGAGCGCGGCCAGCAGGTGCGTCGAGAGCTTCGCATAGCGCTGCTTCTGCCCTTTGCCTTCGCGGACACGCAGCAGCATGCGCGCACTGTCGATGTCCTCCACGCGCAGCGAGATGAGTTCAGAGACACGCAGGCCGGCGCCATACATGGTCATGAACATGGCCAAATGCTTCTTGTTGCGGATCACCGCGAAGAATCGCTGCAGTTCCTCGGGGCTCAGGATGATGGGAACACGCCGGCGATGCCTTGCGCACGGTACGCGATCGACCGATTCGTCGCGTCCCAGCGTGACGCGGAAGAAGAAGATCAGCCCGGCCCGGATCTGGTTGTAGCAGCTCCAACTGACTTTGCGTTCCTGCACGAGATACAGCAGGAATTGCCGGGCATCTTTGACTGTGAGAGTCTCAGGCGGCGCCCGGAAGAATCGCGTGAACTGCGTCACGGCGCGGATGTACGCGCCTTGGGTATTCGCCGAGAAGTTCCGAAGCTGCATGTCTTCGAGCATGCGGCGGCGTAACGGGGACATTGGGTGGCTCCTTTCATTGGAAAATGACGGAGCCATTATCCCGATGCGCCGTTGGCCGACTGAGAGCCGCAACTCGGCACCTTTGCCACCGAAAATGGCCGTTAGGTACTTCGCGTACAATATTACTTATGTTTATAAGACGATTAGGCTTCGCATACACTCTTGACTAGCCGCGCCGATGCAACGGAACAATCGTATGAATCATCGCCACTGTGAGTTGATTGGCCAACCACATGCTCCCTGCCTCCTCGCCGCACACTCGGAGCTTACGAAGCCCAATTCCCTCGCGTAGAAACGGCTGCTTTAGAAACTGGCCCTTACCTAGGCAACGCCGCGCAAACGTGATCCGTTCCCCGCCAATTCGTCGATCGTATGGAGCTGGGAGAATTCGTGGACCTGACACCGCCAAATAAGGGTCCGAAATCGTCGGCGGGAGCATGGTGCCGGTTACTCCCGAAGTAGCTCTGCGTCAGTTCGTCGCGCTCATTTCGTGGTGGTACCATATACTCACACTGGATGGGTGACGACTATTCCTTTATGCACTCGACGGGGGTGACACAAATGGAAGAGAGCTCCCAAGAACTCGCAGACCTTCGCGCATACCTTGAGCATTTAGTAAATCGGTTTGAAAATGATCTCATGACGTTTTCCGGTACTGGGCTTCCTCTCCAGGCATCGGATCGCACAGCGCTGCCTTTGAGTCAGTACCAGCCGATACCGGATTGCGAAAGTGGTTTTGGACGCGTGTGTCCAGAGAAGTTAGAAGCAACTCGCGAGCTTGAGTATGGACCATGTTCGCAGGTAGATATTGAATTACTGGAGCATTGGTCAGGCTCGCCAAATTCTGAACCGCTGCTTATTGTGGGTCCGTTTGGCTCAGGCAAATCGGTCTTGGTTGCGGCGTTTGCATTACGTCTTGGTCAAAAAGCTCTTCGTGCCATCGAACAAGGGCAATCTCCTTTGCGAGTACCATGGCCCGTGCGACTGCGAGATTGGAAGGGATACAAAAAGGCTAAGTGGAGCAGAACGTTTCGCAATTTCATCTACAAATCAGCGACTCTGCTCTTACGAAATGACAATGAGGAAACAAATTCGGTGGCTCTCTCGCGGCGCACGTTTGATCTCGCCTTTGCCCGCGGTCAGTTAATTCTGTTGTTTGACGGATTTGACGAATTGCCAGAACACTACCTAGCGGGCATGGAACCGGCGGTCGCGCCAACCCGCGAGAATACATTTAAGGCCATTCAACAGTGCCACCTCCATTCTAAGTACCTGCTAACAGCCAGACCCGGATCAACCGAAGGGCATATCCAAACCGAATTTCCGGAGAGTAATCGGCTGGTCCTGGGCGAGCTCACTCAGTTGGATGTTCTTGATCATGTGCGTCGTGAATTTGGAAATGATCCCGAGACTTTCACAAGGGCAAAGAGTGCTCTAACGACTTCCCATCCGAGCATCGCAAAGTTGCTTCGGAGGCCACTTTTCTTAGCCACGTGGTGCAATTTCTTGCGTACAAGTTATGGGATACCCCTAACAAACCTTCAGGAATTGATGACTGAACTGTTGGTACAGTGCTTCGACGCCCGTCACGAGAGCGTGACTCTGGAAGACGGGGAGGTCCTAGAACTGCTGCCAGAACTCGAAGCCCTCTTGTTCGTCTTTGCCGCACGGGGCTTTGGGGCGGCCATCAGCTGGCAAGAGTTGCTCGTAGAATTCCGGAAGCATCGCACCTTATCTCATGCGGCGCGGCTGCGGCGAATCTGCAACATCGCCCGCGGCGCGGGCTTTCTCGTCCGGCGCGGTGCGGCACAATGGTATGCCGTTAAAGTGCCTGTGACGGAATACTTGGCCGCATCACGTTTAACGACACTTACCGCTGGTGAACTGGAGGATCGAAAAAGATTTATTCATATTTTTCAACGATGGGTGTGGTTGCCCAACATGCATGATACGCTTGATATAGTCTTCGCAATACTTGGTTCCGGCAACGTAAATCAACGGGCATTAGCAGACGGTTTAGTACTATGGCTTACTCAGGTCAGCGGCGCAGACGCATTCCAAGGCAGACATCATTTTCAAGACGTTTATGACGATCGAAACCGCTATTTCGTTGTTTCGGCGGTCAGATGGGCGGCTCAACTGCAGGCTTCAGAAGAGACATTGACGAAAATACTACATTTAGTGACAAAGCTGGACTTTCGATCGGATTTGATAGAACATTTTGGACGCCTTGATATCAAAGGCGTCTGTTCACAGAGGTTAGCTGAATTGTGGATCAACCATTTAGTGAACATTCGAGCGAACGCTACCCCCGCGGTTGCACCTGACATTAATCCGAGTTGGATATTATCTGGTGAAGTCTGTATTGGAATCCAAAAGGTTGCAGGGTGGACTCGCGCGGAAGATGCAAAGAGGTACCTGGAAAGGCTGGTCGCCCGACTATTCGCTGGTGATGATGATGGCGCTGAATTGGACCGGCACACGATTGCAGGCATCTGCTCGCAATTGGAAGAAGAGGCCGCTTTGGATTTGTTGGACGACTTGGCAAAAAAGATATGCGAATCTGCACACGCGAAGAACCATTCTTGCGTGGAAACCTTGGAATTCTTGTCTAAGTTTATAGCTCATTATATCAGAGACGATAAAATCTCTTCACGTATTATCACATGGATGGACAGTGAGACTGCGGATGGATATCCCATATTGTTTGCTGCACAACGTGTTGTGGAGTCAGATGCCTATAACTTCATTGAATATTGTATGAAATCTTATAAGAAGAATGAACGAAATGAAGCGTCGGAAATTGCGGCCGCTGCTGCTTGGCATTTGCCTGAGGACCAAGCCGTCAAACTGATAGGAATTCTGTCGGCGGCGATGAACGAGGCGACGATCGACAGACCCTTCATATTCCAGAACGCCTTCGCAGACGCCGCTGGCCGTCTTCCAAGAAACCAAGCGATGAATATGATTAAACAATGGACGCAACAATGCGCTGCGGGGAATACGAGTTACGAAGGCACATTATGGCACGCTATTGTTAATGCAGCTTCGCACGTAGAGGAATGGGAAGCCCTGGGATTAATTGCGGATGTGTTGATTCCGCTGTGGAATAAAACCCCCGATTCTGGCGAAAGGTATTGGATTTCTTCGGCCGTCGTCGAAGCGGCTAAGCAGGTACCCGAATCGGCAATCGTCGGAATGGTCGAAGAATTGTTTTTCGCCACTCCTAATCCGATACCAGAGGGGGAGTTGGCGATTGCGCAGATTGCCAGGCGGCTATCGAAAGAGGCCGCATACGAAGCCGTCCAACGGTGGCTTCCCGCGGCAGGCGACATCGACAGCTTTGAATTTGATCGCAGGATTGAAGCAACTACCGCGGCGATACAGCGAATCGGCCCAGACAGGGTTGTAGGTGTACTCGATCAACTGATTGCAACTTGGCGTGCGACTGTTGATCAGTGCCGGGATGAGGAATGGCGCAGAGATGACGAATGGCTAGATCTTATCAGGGAAACCGCTCTACGAGGAAGGGATTATGAAGTGCTAGAGGCCGTATTCTCAAGGCTCCAGCCAGAAAAGCAATTGTCTGATATTGCCGAGCAGGTTGCGACCCAGAGTACAACGCATGCGGTAATCACCGCGGGGCAGCAGGGTGAGAATAACGTGGGGCAGATAGAGCGCAGACAAATCCAATTGCGGCGGCGCCGTGATTCTCGATTGCTGCTAGACGAACATTTATCTCTCGCACCTGAGGTTGTGAAACGATTGATCTCTGACGATCCCATTAGGAGCGAGCCCGCAGATCGTGGCGCCGAATGTGAGCCGGAAGAAATCGGGCCCCCCCGTGCCCGTCCTGGTCGGGAGGTTCAGAAGCAGATAGTCGCCGCCATCGAAGAGCTAGTTAGGCGATTTGCGTCGCATCTCGACAAGTTAGGACGTGAAACGTTTTTATTGCCGGAGGCAGCTCGCCTGCTCGCCGATTTCAAGATTGCTGATAGAAGATACACCGATCCTGCGCTGTCGCGCATTGCAAGACACGACTACAAAATGAAGCTGGAACACCCAGGTAAACATGGACAGACAGTATTCTCGCGTAGACAACTTGAAGAGTTTGCGCTCATTCATTGGACAAATCGGTTGGTGAAATCAGCGAAGAAAAGCAACCGCAATCTTGAGCGAATGCCTCCCGAGGCTGATATTGGTATTTGTCAAGGATGTTTCGACAGACGAATTCGCGAAGGCGCTCCAATTAAACTCTGTAGCACTTGCCTGAAGTGCTGTCTGGACGCGCTAAGAAGCAATGGAGTTAATGTGGAACATCTGGAGAAGTGGACTTGATGGTTGCATCAATCCGCTCCGCTTTTTCGAAGAAGGCTTTGAAAAGGCCCCGCGTCGTGCTCCGAACGATGCGTGCTTGTATTGAATTAAATTTAGCCTGGGCTTCCTTCAATTGCTTCGCGGTAGATTCATTGTCCGGTTCGATTTGGAGCCATGTTTGCTGAAAGGCGATCCAAAAACGTGCTCTGGCAAGCTTATCAATGGCTCCATCAAACAGCCCACCATAATACTCCGCCTGTTGTTTTTTGTTAAATGAAGTTGGATGGATCAGTAGCTGTTCGATCTGTTCGTGCGTAAGCACTGAGCCTTTGCTAAGCTTGGACAAACAAACCGCTTTAAACAGGCCGAGATCATGTGCTGCTTTCTCGTCGTCGGGAATGTGCTTCAATCGCTGTTTGCACCATTCCAGTCCGATGATGATGCCAGATGGGAAACAAATCTTGCCGGCCTCGAGGGCAGTCGCAAGAACCCGTTCGGCCCGTTCCGTTCCCAGCAGGCTGACCACCCTGTCGATGGCAGCCTTTTGAACATGGATATTGCGGGTCGCGCGCACCGCCTTACCGAGCATTTCGCCTAGCGCGCGGAAGTCTTGAGACGAGTCCAGGTGCATAACACAGTGGGTGATCGGGAAATAATATATAGATACGTAAAACGTGCGGATATTCAAGCGAAATCGGCGCTCGCAAGCGCTGTTGGTTGCTAGGAACGATGTGACAGGAGAGAAGTATCGTGAAGTACTTGTTCGAAAAATGGTTATGACGTTCAGATCCCTCGATCGGCATCCCTGCGCCATCACCGCTTCCCTGCGCAGAGCACGGCCGCCAAAAAAAATCACGTTTTGTTGACGGTATGTTTTGGGGCTTTGATTCGGCTGATATTGACTGTTAAGGGGTTCCCAAGCCCTGCGCAAAGGTCTGCAGGTCTTGACGCATCGGTTTCAATGCCATCTGTACTTGTGATGAGTGCGACGGATCTGTTGCTACGAAAGGGAGTCACTACCATGAGCTATCAGCCAAAGACGCATGACGAGTTGCGCGAAGAGGCGCAAGAATTGGCCAGACGAATAGCGGAAGATCGCCGGTTTAGAGAACCGGACTCTTTCTGGGAGTCGCACCTCGGTTGTTCAAACCCTACGGAGGAACGCTTGGCGATCGAACGCGCTCGCGCTGTCGATGAAGTTCCGTCCAACAGTTCCTCAGTCGAAATGACGCCCAAAGGGGCCAATGTCGCCAGCAAGACGCCGGTAGAGAAGGTTTAGCGATTCATTACCAAAATTGCCGGCGAACGGTGACGGTATCACATCGAAAGGAAACCCTTATGGTCGCTGAAACAACAATGGGCAAAGGCCTATCTGATGACACGGTCATACCCAGTTCCTTTGATGGCGTTCGTAGTGAGGCCGCCTTGCAGAACGGCGACTCCCAGCAGTCAAAGCCGGTGTCGCTAAAGCGTACCAGCGCAGCCACCATTATAGAAGCAGTACCCCGAGAAGCTCAGGCTCCGATTATTGCTGATGATCCTGCAACCGCTGTTATTCCGAGTGATACGGCGTTTCCTGACGACGATGGCATCGCCGCGCCGGTGGTGGCAAAAGATATCGTTGGTTTCTTTGGCCCGGGAATCCCGGATCCCCTGAAATGTGCTGGGTGTGCGCCCTGTGATGCCTGTGCGGAGTTGGCCGCGCCGACGACCGTCGCTGCTTTATTCCTTGATGAAGAGGCTGTTCGTACATCGATCCACCATCGGGCCAAGCAGGAGAGTATGCCTCGCTTGCGACAAGCCCGTAACTGCAGTGCGCAAACGGGCGACCGCATTGAGCTAAAAATTAAAGGGACGGTTAACGGTTTGGCCTGCAGATGCACCAACTATGCTGCGACTCGCCGGCCCCGTTTCTTCGGAGGACAATAGCATGGCAAACAAAACTTATATCGCTTGGACACGTCACACTTTCAACATTTCTTGGGGCTGCACCAAAGTCGGCACTGGCTGTGACGGATGCTATGCCGACAGTCTTTCCCATCGGTATGGATACGACCTATGGGGTCCCAGGAAACCTCGCCGCACTTTTGGCGAGGAGTACTGGCGCGAGCCGCTCAAATGGAATCGGCTAGCGGAATCTGAAGGCGAACGACACAGGGTCTTCTGCTCATCGATGTGTGATATTTTTGAAGACCATCCGACCATCGATCAGGAACGCGTAAAGCTCTGGCCATTGATTGCAAAGACGCCCTGGCTCGATTGGCAGCTTCTCACAAAGCGCGCGAAACGGATCGCTGCGAATCTTCCGACGGATTGGGATGTAGAGCGCTACCACAACGTTTGGCTTGGCGTCTCAATTGAGAACAACGATTATGTGGAACGCGCGGATCATCTGCGCGTCATTCCAGCGGCGCAACGGTTTATCTCATATGAACCGGCGTTGGGACCCTTAGACAAGCTGGACTTGACCGGTATCAATTGGCTGATTTACGGCGGCGAATCTGGCCCACATTACCGCAAGCACGACATTCAATGGGCGCGCGATATGCGAGATCGTTGCGCGGCGGCTGGGGTCGCCTTCTTCTTCAAACAATCGGCGGCACGATTCCCGTCGCGAGGCACTTTGATCGACGGCGTTGAGATCAAGCAATTTCCCGCTCGCAGAATCTCGCTCAACGTGATCGGCGAATCGTCGTAACGGATGGTGCATTCCATGCACCCCTTCGGTGCCAGACTAAACCTGATCCCGCTTCAAAAGGAGTGTTCGATGCGCGCAAATGATAAAGGATACGTCGTTCCATTGGTTACCGACCACTTCGCCGTATGTCTGGGGTTCAGTGAAGAGGAGGGCGAACTCCGGGCTGTCATTGTCGCACCGGATGACGAGCCGGGGAGTCCCGACTTGGCGGACGAAGGTATCGATTGTAATCGCGAACACCTGCGCGAACTCCGTGAGGTCATCGATAAGACGATTACCCTTCTGGATCACTTGGAGGAAGGCGGCATCGTATTGCCCTGGGACTTCGATCCAGCCACCAACTGAATGCGCGACGTTACCACGGACCCGACCGCGAACATCTTGGTCAGCGAAGAGTCATCCTCTTTGGCCAATTGTGCAATGAAAGGCAACTGCCATGCTCATGGAAAACAGTAACAGCTAGCATCACCCGTTGGGGTGCCCGGGCGATGTTGAATACGGATGAAGCGAGCGATAAAGGCTGAAAAATCTTCTATCCACGATTCATTCTAAGGTGGACCAGAAAAATGCCAGGGGCTGCGGTCGAGTCTGCGGCACCAATTCCTAACTAAATACCTTTGGAGACGCGTCATGACGATTATGGACAACCCGTTGAATGGGTCCGCTAGCCTGCATACTCGCCAGCGAGATCAGACTGCCGAATTTATGCACTTGCTAGCCAGAGCCATAGAAAATCAGCGTGGAATGTTGGGCGCGATGGGCCAAGCGCTCAATGAAATTGGCGGTCAAATCACAGAGATCCGCACATCCCTCAAGCAATCAGTCGAACGGCAAACTGCAGACCTGGCTGAGATGCGCGCCGCGCTCACGGCCATAGCGCAGCGCCAGGATTGTTTGGAGGAAATGGGCCAGAAGCTCCAGATGCTGACCGAACAGCACTACGTGGCCCATGTGGTGGCGCCGGCAGCAAATCGGTTCTGTCCAATCATCGACAGCTTCGGTTTATTCCTGGCGCACAATTCCACAGAAACCGTCAAGACCGAAGACGCCCTGGCACTGCTCCAATGGGGGCGCTCGCAGCTCGTGGATTGCCTGGGAGATCTTGGCCTGAACGTTGGCTATGCCGAGCCCGGAGCTGAGTGGGAACCTAAGTGGATGGAGCCATCGTGGATACCCACAAACAATAAATCTGAAGACAAGAAAGTCGTTCGCACGATTCGCTGCGGCTTTTCACGAGGTGATTACTTGCACCGGCCGGCAACCGTGGCGATCTATCGGTATGAGGTGTTCTCAACCGAGCTCTTTGACACTCCCGGTAAAGGAGAACGTACATGACCTTCGCAGTTGGAATTGATCTGGGCAATACAAATGAACGCATCGCTGTCTTTGACAGTGCCGGCAACCCGGTCATGGTCAATGGCCCGACGGGCGAGCCCATGATTCGCAGTGCCGTCTACATCAACGAGGACGGTTCGGTGGTGGTCGGATTGGAAGCTTACAATCGGCTGCTGGCCGATCCCGCGGGCGGCGCGTTGAACTGGAAACGCTTCCTTGGCCGCAAGAAAGTCTTGGTGGAGCGCGGCGGTCGCAAGTACTTGGCGCAAGACTTCGCCAAAATCCTGCTGGAATTTGCGATCAAGCTGGTTCAGCAGAAGACGGGGCAAATCCCCACGGACGTGGCGATCTCCGTTCCAGCGAACTTCACCGATGAGAAGAAGCAACTGGTCCTTACAGCCGCCGTCGAAGTTGGCATCAACGTGATCTGCCTGCCGAGTGAACCGGCCGCGGCGCTCTTGGGTGCGGGTGTCCATAAACGCGCGGATGGACGCTACTTCGTTTTCGACGTCGGAGGCTGCACCAAAGACGTGAGTGTAGCGACCAAGACCGGTAGCGAATTTGTCATCGATCATACCGATGGTGAGGCACAGATCGGCGGCCAGGATTACAACAACCGGCTGGAAAAGATGGTTCTGGACCGCTTCGAAGAGAAGCACAAAGTCCGATTGGATCCCAAATCGGACCCGATGGCCTATCAGGATCTGGTCCATCGCGTGGAGCAGGCGAAAATCGCGCTTTCGACCCGGGACCGAACCTCCATTGTGATCAGCAGCGGCGGCAAGGTGCTCGATGCCGTGATCACGCGGAAGGAATTCGAAGCGGCGACGGCGGACTTGACGGACAAGGGCTTGGCCTGTGTCGACCGGACACTCAAGGCGGCTGGCGTCAAGCCTGAAGAACTGAAAGAAGTGCACGTCGTGGGGGGCGGCGCCCAACTCCCCGCCCTCATGGATGGCATTCATAAGATTCTCGGCCGCAATCCAAGCGCCCAGTGCGAGCCCCTCTTTGCCACGGCGATGGGTGCTGCCATCGCCGCCCGCCTGGAGGTCGAAAAGGCGGGGCGCCGGCTCACCATAGGCAATTTGACATTGCGGCCGCTGACGCTGTCGCTGAGGGAAGTAACCGGCAACGCGATCGGCGTGGGTGCCCTGCGGGACGGGATGGAAGTCGTTAATTCCGTTCTCATTCCCAAAGCGACGCCAATTCCCGCGGAGATCATTCGCCGGTTCAAGCTACATGAGGCCGGCCAGACAGACGCGCTCATTGAAATCTTGCAGGGGACCGATGGCGCCGCGCGGGATCAGTGCCTGCTCCTGGGCCACTTTGAGCTCAAAGGCATGAAGGCCGTCACGGACGAGGCGCACGTTATCGAAACCCGTCTACGTCTGGACAAGAACGGCCTGCTGAGCGCTTCGGCCCACGACCCCCTCAGCGGTGTGCAAGCAGAACTCATCATCGATTACAAGACGCCGCCATCTCCGGCATCGTCCAGTGCCGCCTCCTCCGACGCCTCCAATTTGCAAACCACCACCTAAAAAGAGGAATTCGATCATGAGACCTTCTCTGAACTCATTTGAACGGGCCGCCAGCGCTGCGATTTATCAAACGTGCCTGGTCATCGATGTATCAGTTTCCATGAGTTTTGATGACTGGAAGCCGTCGCGCCTAGCGGGCGCTATGGAAGCAGCGCTGGCCCTTCTGGATGCCAAATGCCGGCAGTTTCCGCGCGACCAGATCGCGGTCGTGAGCTTCGCCCATGATGCCTGTCTTGAATTGGGCCTTACGGAGGTGACCACCGGCGCCCATGGGATTCACCACGCCATTCAGAGGCTCGCTGTACGCCCATCCACAAACATTCCATCCGGATTGAACATGGCGGCGCAGGTGTTGGCACCCGCCGTCAACGGTCATGACGTTGGCACCTGGGGCGGTCTGAAGCGTTTCATCAGGGAACTGTTCGAACCGGCACCTGCGGCCGCAAAGACCGGCCGACACGTATTGCTTTTGACTGATGGCTTTAATTGCCTCGAAGTGGCGGTGGATTCTGTGGCCAGTGCCCAGCGGCTCAAGAACGAAGGTGTGGAAATTGACGTTATTGGGATTGGTGGAACCCACTCCCAAGTGAACGAGGATGAGCTCCGCCGTGTGGCGTCCTTAGATTCTCAGGGACGTCCGCGCTACCGCTACATCGGCGACAAGTCGACACTCATCCAGGAATTCGTGCGAATCGCTAACCGCATCGAAGAGCTACCGGCCTAGCTGGCTTGTTCCCATCACGGTTGCCGTTCTTAGGAGAGCGTCATGACTGAACCCAATCGCTCCGAGAATACGAAGAAGAACCCCAATCTCAATGAAAAGGCGGCAACACAAGTCGAAAGCGAGCCGCCGGCGTCCGCGGTGCTGTTTTGTGGCCGTTGTGGTCACGAACTGCCTGTGTGCGCAGAGGGCATGGTGACGTGTCCCGTGTGCGGACTCCGGCAATGTCCCACGTGCGGTCTGTAGCCCTGGAACATGACGACGGTCATCGCCTGTCCGTGAAATCATTCTAACGGTGGACAATGTATTCCAAGATCAATAGGTTCATGGCGTATCACGACCAGATGGTGGCGTGGCGCGCCCAGGGGCTGAGCTTTCTGGAAATCGCCGTGCAACTCCAGGCCCAAGGAGTCCCGGCCACCAAGGGACAAGTCTACAACCATTTCGTGAAGGAAGGGCTCCCAACGGTCGATCCGCCGAAGTCACCAGCTCGACCCGCGATGCCCAATTCGATGGAGCGCGATCTCTTTGATGATGCGGCCCAGGAATTGTGCGATCCCGAACCGCCCGTTGGTCCGCCCTCCCCTCCCGCTTCTCCCGCGTCCAGTGCCTCTTCGCCGCCGACCAGCCGCCGCGCGGTGCGGCTCATTTCTGCGACTCTACCGGAAACACCTGCGCCGCCGGTTCAGCCGGTGGCCCTTCGCTTCACCGATATCGATGCCTGGCGCGCCCACATCACAGCGCTCCTCCAGCGGGGTCATTCGCCGGAAGACATTTATGCCGCTCTGCAACCATCGGGTCTGCAGGTGGCGATGGAGCGTTTGACGGCCTATGTGGACGGCCTGCGCGAAGAGCTCTTCCCGGAAGGCCCCATTCCACAGAAGCTCTTTGAAATTCAGCCCGGGCCATCCCAGTGGCCTGACGACTTACCGCTGCTGACCTTTCAGACAGGTGAAGAGACGGACGTATGGTCGTGTGCAGACTTTGCGCGCGGCACGGTTATTTTCGGAGCCGTCGGGAGTTCCAAGACGACGGGCTCCGGACGCAATATTGCCACCTCACTTCTGTACGCCGGCTACGGCGGCATGATCCTCACGTTCAAACAGAATGAGGGACCGGATTGGCGCACTCTCATCAAGCGCTGCAACCGCGAAGCGGACGTAGCCCTGATCAAGCCGCGCGGCGGCCTGCGATGCAACCTTCTGCAGTACGCGACGGCGCACCCCGGCGCCGGTCGCGAGTTCACTGAGAACATGGTCGCCTTTTTCCGCAACCTGGTATCGGTGGTCGCAGCACGGGGCGGTTACCGCGAAGGCGAAAAGTTTTGGGCTCTGGCCGGCGATGAACTCATCCGCCAGACGATCAATCTGCGTCTGCTCGCCGGCGACGGACTGACCCTCGACAACATGTGCGAACTCATCGTGCACGCCCCGGGCGAATTGGCGGCGGCGGCCGAAGACCACTGGCCCACCCTTCCCGTCTTTGGCGACTGCCTCCAGCGAGCCAAAAAGGCCGCCTTGAGCCCTGGCCAACGGCGTGTGCTCAAGCGCCTGGAGGAATACTGGCTCTACCGTTATCCCGATCTGAATCCCAACACGCGCAGCTGTATCACATTCTCCTTCTCGACGATGGTGGACGCCCTGCGCGATGAGCACATTCACGACTTGCTCTCGACGTATACCAACATCACGCCCGAATCCA
>Ga0335069_10008698_pt1 | contig 14493 bp, 15 predicted proteins | sample Lox_Sample_11_FD_206714 | JGI IMG/M metagenome (GOLD analysis project Ga0335069, IMG submission 206714) | Soil microbial communities from Loxahatchee National Wildlife Refuge, Florida, United States - Lox_Sample_1.1 | ecosystem: Environmental > Terrestrial > Soil > Wetlands | place: USA... | reverse complement strand
CGTGAAGGGCGAGAAGGCATGGCGGCTGATCGTGCGGCAATCCGGCGCCGAGGTCGCGGCAGCGATTCTTCGCGTCGACGGCGACACCGGCTCGCTCACGGGACGCTGGCAGGACGGCAAATTCGTGCTCAGCCACTTCGATGGCACCCGGCCCGCACTGATGGAGATCGAGCCCGGCAAGGACGGATCGCTGGCCATCGAACTCAAGACCGGCCGCGAAGGCAAGCTCACCGCGTACCGCGCGGAAGAGGCGCGCGCCAAAGGCGTACCCGAGCCTGAAGACTTCGCCGGCCACACCACCATCAAGGATCCCTCGCAGCCCTTCCAGTTCCGTTTGCCGGATCTCGACGGGAAAATCCGGTCGAACGAGGACGCGGAATTCAAGGGCAAGGTTGTGCTGGTCAACATCACGGGCACCTGGTGTCCGAACTGCCACGACGAGGCGCCGTACCTGGAGGAGCTCTACCGCAAATATCACGCCCTGGGACTCGAAATCGTCGCGCTGGATTTCGAAGAGGCCGAGCAGCAGCCGCATTTCACCCGCGCCCGGGCCTTCGTGAAGAAATACGGCATCGAGTACCCGTACCTGGTCGCCGGCGCACCGGGCGAGCTGCAGGACAAGGTGACGCAGTTCGTGAACCTCAATACCTGGCCGGCGACCATTTTCATCGGCCGCGATGGCCTGGTGAAGGGCATTCATGCCGGTTTCGCAGGCCCGGCCAGCGGCGATTTCTACCGCCAGCTCGATCGCGAGTACACGTCGACCATCGAGAGCCTTCTGGCGCAGCGATCGCAGTGAGCCCGCCGGCGCGGACCGGACTTTGGCGCGGAGGCAAAAGACGAACGGTCCGCGCGGCTCGTCCTAGCCGCGCATGCCCCGGCGCGGAACCATCGGCTCCGTCGGCGGCGGCGCGATGGCTGGCGCCGGCTCGGGCGGCTTCTTCGGCTTGCGGTCCAACTGCACCGAAATGAAATCTTCGCGCGCCTTGTTGTATTTCGGCGTGCCCGGCTTGCCCTCGATCCTGGCGAACTCCTCCGGCGGGATCTCCTGCACCAGCGGCAGGTACTTCTGGAAATGATTGCGCAGCCGCTCCTGCACCGGCTTCTGCGCGGAATGGTACAGCAGGAACAACACCTCGTCGGGGGCCGCATGGTTGACCATGTGGTAGACCTGCGACGCCTTGCGGATCCGCGGCGATTTCAGGGCGGTCTCCAGCTTTTTGCTGCGAGCCTCCAGTTTCTGCCAGCTATCCACGTCTGCCCTGGCGAGCTCGCAGGTCTTGACCAGCGCCTGCTTCTCCTTCAGGGCGAGCTTCTCGGTGAGCGCGAACAGGAATGTCCCCTGGCGCGCGGCGCGCCACCGCGTATCGTCCGGCGTCATGTGGCAAACCTTTTCGAACTTCTGCAGGCCCGGCAGATTCAACTTTCCCGACGCGAGCGCCGGCGAAAACAACGGCAGCAGCCCCGCCTCCTCCAGGCCTTTCAGAATCTCCGCCGGCACGTCTTCAGATGCGATCCGCTTCAGCTCGGCGCCCAGCGCCTTCCCGCCGATGCGTTTCTCCACCTCCGCCTCGCGCGCGTTCGCCACCTGCATCTGCGTGCGCTCTTCCACAGTGAATGCCAGCCGCGCTTTGAACCGCACCAGGCGCAGGAGCCGGGAAGGATCGTCGTAGAACCCGTAGGTGGTGACCGCGCGCAGTTCCTTGCGCTCGATATCCGCCAGGCCGTTCATCGGGTCCAGCAGGAGGCCGCGGGAGGCGCGATTCAGCGACAGGGCGATGGCATTGCAGGTGAAGTCCCGCCCCCGGAGATCTTCCTGAATGGTCGCCGCCGAGACCTGGGGCTTGGCGCCTGTGCGCGCGTACCTTTCCTGGCGCGACATGGCGATCTGCGCCGTCACGCCGTTCGCGAAGGTCAGCTCAGCGGCCTTGCGGTCTTCGTCCGTCGAGAGGATCTTCGCTCCGTGCTTTTCGGCCAGCGTCCTGGCCACCTTCAGCGCATTGCCTTCCACCGAAAAATCCAGGTCGCGAATGCGGAAGCCGGCCAGCATGTCGCGCATGGCGCCTCCCGTGAGGAAGAGGTTGACGCCGACGGCTCCGGCGGCCGCTTGCACGTCTCCCACCACCTGATTCTGATCGGGGCTCAGGTGGCTTTCCAGCATGTATATGTAGTCGCTCATCGCGTCGCGCTTTCCAACCTGCCAAAATGTTCCGGACGGCGCCCCGCGGGGCCTCAGTCACGCCCGGGGATGGTGTTTCTGAACGGTGTCCCGAAGCCTCGAACGCAGCACGTGGGTGTAGATCTGCGTGGTCGAGATGTCGGCGTGCCCCAGCATGGCCTGCACACTGCGCAGATCCGCGCCGCCCTCCAGCAAATGGGTGGCGAAGCTGTGCCGGAGCACGTGGGGCGTCAACCCGTGGAAGATGCCCGCCTTCCTGCCGTGTCCGGCCAGGAGTTTCCAAAAGGCCTGGCGGGTCAGGCAGCCGCCACGCGCGGTTACGAACAGGTAGCGGCTGGCGCGGCCCTTCAGCAGCGCCGGACGACCCGCCTCCAGATAGCTACGGACCGCCGCCAGCGCGGCTTTTCCCACCGGGACCAGCCGCTGTTTGTTGCCCTTGCCGGTGGTCCGGAGAACGCCCAGCTCGAGATTCAAGTCCCCAAGTCCGACCCGGCACAGCTCGCTGACCCGCAGGCCCGAAGCATAGAGTAGCTCCATCATGGCCCGGTCCCGGGCTCCCGTGGGAGTAGCCGCATCCGCCGCCTGGATGATTTTCTCGATCTCCTGCAGATTCAGGAATTTGGGTATATTCTGCCACTGCCGGGGGGAGCGCAGGTGCTCGGTCGGGTCGCTGGCGATCCGCCCCTCGCGCAGCAGGAAGCCGTAGAAGTTTCGCAGGGTAGTCAGGTGCCGCCCGATGGAGCGCGAGCCGAGGCCCGACTGGTATAAATGGTCCAGATAATGACGAATCTCCTCAGTTCCGGGCAGGGCCGCCGATTCACCCATAAACCCTGTGAATCGAGCAAGATCGCTGGAATACGCGGAGAGCGAATTGGGCGACAGGCCCTTCTCGACCCGGCAGAAGTTGAGGAAGACACCGGTCTGGCTGCGCAGGTCCACCACCGGCTGGATGAGCGCTCCGGACATCGTGCCAATGATACAATAAGCCGCGAAATGTTTGAAACATAGTTGTCTCATTTGAGGGAAAGTGGCCGCTTCCACCATCAAGAAAGTGCTCGTCCGCCGCTACGACCGCGAAACTCTGGCCGGGCACGTGAACCCGGCCGTCTTCCTCCAGCCTGAAGGGCTGGAGCTCGTCACCGCTCAGGGAAATACCTTAATCGTACCCTTTCCCGATGTCAAGAGCGTTGCCTTCGTCCGCGAGTTCGAAAGCGCCGCTCCCGAGCGCCAGGTTTTCCAGACCCGCCCGAAGATGCCCGGGCTATGGGTCAGCCTTACCTTCCGCGACGGCGACCGTATCGAGGGCATCATCCCCAACAACCTCCTGCTTCTGGACCCGGCCGGCATCACGGTCACCCCGCCCGACCCATTCGGCAACCAGCAGCGCATTTTCGTGCCGCGCAGCTCGCTCACCGCGGTGGAGGTGCTTGGTGTGGTAGGCAGCCCGCTCAAGAAACGAAAAGTCAAGCCTACCCCCAAAGAGCAGATCGGGCTGTTTGAAGAGTAGCGCGCCCTCCGTTATACTCTAATTTCATACTGCATAGTCTCTGTTTGGAGGTTTTATGAAGTACCGCAACTTTGTTGTTGCCGCCGCCGGGGCGTTCCTCCTGGCGCTCAGCGCACACGCCCAGATTACGGCTATCGAAGGCGACGTCAAAGGTCCGGACGGCAACCCCGCCGTGAAGGCCACCGTCAAAATCACTCGCACCGATATTAAGGGCAATTACCATTGCGACACGAACAAGAAGGGTCACTACTTCTATAACGGCCTGCCCCTGGGCACCTACGACATTTCGGTCGAGATCGACGGCAAGCCGATGGACCAGGTCAAGGGGGTACGCACCCGTCTCGGCGATCCCACCCCGATCAATTTCGACCTGCAGAAGATCGCTCAGGCTAATTCCGCACGCCAGGCCGCGATCGCTTCCGGCAACACGCAGGCTCTGACCAAGGAGCAGGAGCGGGGTATGAGCGCGGACCAGAAGGCGCAGTACGAAAAAGCCCTGAAAGATCGCGAAGCGGCGATGAAGAAGAACAAGGAGCTGAACGACGCCTTCAACGCGGGCCTCACTGCGATGCAGGCCAAAGACTATGACGCCGCGGTGACCAGCCTGACCAAGGCCAGCGAGCTCGATCCCAAACAGGTCGCCGTCTGGGCTCAGCTCGCCGACGCTTACGTCGGCCAGGCCTCCAAGAAGACCGGTGCCGATGCCGACGCCAGTATGGCCAAGGGGCTGGAGGCCTATCAGAAGGCCATCGAACTCAACCCCACGGACGGCGCCACGCACAACAACTACGCGCTCGCCCTGGCCAAGGCCAAGAAGTTCGACGACATGCAGAAGGAGCTGCAAAAGGCAGCCGAGCTCGATCCCGCCAAGGCCGGCCAGTATTATTACAACCTTGGCGCGATCCTGACCAACTCCGGCCAATCGGAAGCTGCCATCCAGGCCTTCCAGAAGGCGATCCAGGCCGATCCGAACCATGCGGAATCGTACTACCAGCTCGGAGTTTCGCTCACCTCCAAAATGACCATGAACGGCGATAAGCCGGTGCCCGCTCCCGGCACGGTCGAGGCACTGCAGAAGTACCTGCAGCTCGCTCCCAACGGCCCCAATGCGCAGGCTGCCAAGGATCTGCTGAGTACGTTCTCCGCTTCGATCGACACCAGCTACAAGAACCCCAACGCTCCCGCCACGAAGAAAAAGAAGTAACCTGGGTCTAGGAGCGGCGGCCGGTGTGCCGCCGCTCCGGTCCCTCGATGCTCCGCTACCTCATCGTCGAAATCCTTCTTCCTCTCCTCGTTTTTCTTTTCATCCGATCGATCCTCCGCAGTCTGTTCGGGTCCGGCAAACAGGTCTCGCGCCGCGAGCCGGCGCCGCCCCGTGAGCCGCCTGTGATGGCCGGCGGCGAACTGAAGAAGGATCCGGTTTGCGGCACCTACATCTCGACCTCTCTGGCTCTCACCCGCACCATCAAGGGCGAGTCCGTCTACTTCTGCTCCAAGGAATGCCGCGACAAGTTCGTGGCCTGATCAGTTTCCCATCCGCCACGGCGAGAACTGGGGCCAGCTTTCGAGTGTCTGCCGCACCCATCCCGCCGGCTTGTCCGCGTGGCAGCCGGCGCACGGATTCGGGACCTTGAGCATCTCTGTCTCCGCGGGCGTGATGAAGCGGAAGGTGTGGCTCCGGACGTTCACGTCCGCGATGGTCTGCTCGATCCTGGGCATGTGGCACGCCACACACTCGTTGCCTGGCGACCCGGCCTTGTGATGGGTGTGCTCTTCGATGGTGTTTGAGTGCGGCCCGTTGGGCGATCGCGGCCCGTGGCAATCGAGGCACAGGACGTTTGCCGGCTTCAAAAGGTCGGCGTCGTTGGCGGTCCCGTGCACGTCGTGGCAACTGAAGCACGTGACTCCGTGGGTGTACATCACACTGGTCACGAAGTCGTTGCCCTGCATGCGATTCTTGTGCGCGGTGCCGTCGGCGTAATGAGTGAAGGTCTGCTCGCCGAGTTTGTGCTCTTCCAGCCGCCAGTAGTTCTTCAGGTCCAATCCCACGTGGAACCCCACCGGCCAGTCGTAATATTTCCCTTCGATCGGATTTTGCAGGGTCCGTCCCTGGGTGTGGCACTGGATGCACACGTCGCTTGCCCGGATGGGATCCAGCCGCGCAGGGTTGACGATGTTGACGCGGGAGGGCCGGCTGGCATGCTCCGCGCCCGGGCCGTGGCACTTCTCGCAGCCTACGTTCCACTCGGTGACGGCCTTGGTCCGGATGTCGTAGTTTACCGAGTGGCAGCCGTCGCAGAGCGGGCCGGTCGGCCGCTGCGAGTTTTCCGGCGGATAGAAGGCCGTCCACCAATCGGTCCCTCTGGCCACGTTGTAGGCCCGCCAGACCTGGTGGGTCACGTCCCACTGCGCGCCCAGCGGGAAGTAGTCGTCGCCGACCTTCTGGAAATATCGCTGCTTCCACTTGCTGCCGTAGACGAACGCGATGTCTTCCTTTTTGAAGGTGACCAGCGGGTTTGCCTTGGTCAGGTCGGGAAGAATCGCCTCGGGATGCACGCGCGGATCGGTGACCACGTTGGCCATCCGGGTCTTGCTCCAGCGCGCATAGATCGCCGCGTGGCACTTCTGGCAGGCAGTGGAGCCGGCGTAGCTCTGACCGTGAAGCGCAACCGGCAAGTACGCCAGGGCTGTAAGCCGTGTCACACAGCGCATTGCTTCATCATAGACGCTCTGCACAATTCGACAAGCCGCCCGGCCTGCCGGCTGCGCCGGGAATGGGATCTTTCGGAGAGCGCCAACAACCGGCGGCTGGAGGTGCAGACGCGGTTTACGTTTTGGGTGGCGACGGGGCAGGTCGGGACCTGCCCCACGGTTGCTACAATACGTTTCTCCGAATGGAGTCACTCAAACAGCTCATCCGCAGCGTGCCCGACTTTCCGAAGCCCGGCATCCTGTTCTACGATATCACCACGCTCCTCAAGGACCCCGCGGGCCTGCGCGGCGTCATCGACGGCCTCAAGAACCGTTATCAGAACGCCGAGGTGGATCTCGTCCTCGGCGTCGAGGCGCGCGGTTTCATCTTCGCTCCCGCCCTGGCTTACGCGCTCGGCGCGGGCTTCATTCCCGTGCGCAAGCCGAAGAAGCTCCCCGCCGAAGTCCTGCGCGTTTCCTACGATCTCGAATACGGCACCGACTCCCTGGAGATGCACAAGGACGCCATTCTGGCCGGCCAGAAGGTGCTGATCGTCGACGACCTGCTGGCCACCGGAGGGACTGCCGCCGCGGTGGCGCGCATGGTCCGCGAGGCCGGCGGGATCGTCGCCGGCATCGGCTTCGTGGTCGAACTCACGTTTCTCAACGGCCGCAAGAAGCTCGATGGCAGCGACGTATTCTCGCTGATCCAGTACGACAAATGACCCGGGTGCGCGCGCTCGCGAAGGTCAATCTGGACCTGCGCGTCCTGGGCCAGCGCCCGGACGGGTTCCACGAGCTGCGCACCATCTTCCAGACCATCTCGCTGGCGGACACGATCGACATCGATTTCTCCCGCGCGCGCCGCACCGAGATCACCCTCGACGACGCCCTGCACATCGCAGACAATCTCGTGGTCCGCGCTGCCCGTCTTGCAATGGACGCGATGCGCATCAGCGGCCGCGTCCACATGCGGCTGACCAAGCGCATCCCCATGGGCGCGGGACTCGGCGGCGGATCGAGCGACGCGGCGGCGGTGCTGCTGGCGCTTCCTGTCCTCGCCGGGCGGCCGCTGCCCCTGGCGAAGCTGACCGATCTCGCCGGGGAGCTCGGCAGCGACGTACCGTTTTTCCTCCTCGGGGGGACTGCTGCCGGCATCGGCCGCGGCACCGAGCTGTTTCCGCTCGCCGACGCACCCGCGCTGCACGGTGTGGTTGTGGCCGGCGGCATCCACGTCAACACGGCCCAGGCCTATCGCGACCTCAGCCCGCGTTTGACAACCGAATTACAACGAAATAAAATAGTCGGTTTCCAGGCGCTTACATGGGACGCGAGTAGTGTCGCCAGCGCCCGGAACGATTTTGAAGAGGTGGTTTTCGAGCAGCACCCGAGGCTGGCCGCACTGAAAAGGAAGCTGGTGCGGGCGGGGGCCGCTACCGCTCTGATGAGCGGCAGCGGCAGTGCGATTTACGGGTTGTGGCGCGAGCGAAGCAGAGTTTCACGCATACTCGCGTCGTTAAAAGAGGAGCAGGCGTTTCGGATTTCGTTGGTCAGCCGCGCGCGCTACCGGGCCATGTGGTGGCGGGCACTGGCCAGCCACAGCAAACCAGGTCTATGGCCGCCACGAAGCCGGTATTAGCAATGACACACGACCGACTCAAAGTGTTCGCAGGGAACGCCAACCCCGCCCTTGCCACACAGATCTGCTGCGAACTCGGAATCGAGCAGAGCTCCGCCACCGTGAAGCCGTTCTCGGATGGCGAAATCCGCCTCCAGTTGAATGAAAACGTGCGCGGCGTGGATGTCTTCGTGATTCAGCCGACCTGCCAGCCGGTGGACCGCAACATCATGGAGCTGCTGCTCATGCTCGACGCCCTCAAGCGCAGCTCTGCGCAGCGCATCACGGCGGTGTTACCCTATTATGGGTACGCCAGGCAGGACCGCAAGGACAAACCCCGGGTTCCGATTTCCGCCAGGCTGGTAGCGACGTTGCTGGAGACCGCCGGGGCGAGCCGGGTTCTGACGCTGGATCTGCATGCCGCCCAGATTCAGGGCTTCTTCGATATCCCGGTGGACCATCTGTTCGCCATGCCGGTGATGATCGATTATTTCAAGCCGCAGGACATTCCGGATCTCACGGTCGTTTCTCCGGATGCGGGTGGTGTGGAGCGCGCCCGGGCGTTCGCCAAGCGGCTGAATTCGCCCCTGGCCATCATCGATAAGCGGCGGGAGGAAGCCAACGTCGCCGAGGTGATGAACGTAGTCGGTGAAGTGGATGGAAGGAACTGTATCCTGGTCGACGATCTGATCGACACGGCGGGGACGCTCGTCAAGGGCGCAGAGGCATTGATAGAAAAAGGCGCGGCCAGCGTTTCGGCCTGTGCCACGCACGCGGTGCTTTCGGGCGCCGCGGTGGAACGAATCGAGAATTCCGAGTTGAAGGAAGTGGTTTTTACCAATTCGATTCCTCTTTCCGAAGAGGCATTGAATTCGACCAAGATCAAGTCCCTCTCGATCGCCAAGCTGATGGCCGATGCCATCCGGTCGATTCACGAGGAGACTTCGGTGAGTACGTTGTTTGTGTAGGAGCTTTCAGCTATCAGCTTTCAGCTATCAGCTAAGACCGGAGTAGCTGAAGGCTGAAGGCTGGTGGCTGATAGCCGGGATTTCCAGGCTCTCCGAACCCACGTAGGCCTGCAAGGGTCGAATCGGACTTCGAAGCCTGATAAGGAGTAGGAAGTTGAGAAAAGACATTACCGTTACCGCCGAGGTGCGTGCCTCGCGCGGGAAGAATGAAGCGCGCCGTACACGGAGCGCCGGAAATATTCCGGCGGTGGTCTACGGGGCATACAAAGACGCCATCAGCATTTCCGTCAATCCTAGAGAGATCAATAAGATCATCCGGTCGTCCACGGGATTGAATACCATTTTCAATCTCACCATCGCCGGCGGGGAAACCAGCCCGGTCATGGTGGTGGATCAGCAGGTGGATCCTCTCAAGGGCACGCTGCTCCACGCGGACCTCAAGCGGATCGATCTTACGAAGCGCATCAAGGTCACCGTTCCGGTTCATACGACCGGTGAAGCCGCGGGCGTCAAGGTGCAGGGAGGATTGCTGGAAGTGGTCACCCGCGCCATCGAGATCGAGTGCCTGCCGGACGAGATTCCGGAAGATTTCAAGGTCAGCGTCTCGGATCTGATGATCGGCCAGAGCAAGCGCGCCAGCGATGTCGGACTGGCCGGCTCCATGAAGCTGGTCAGCCCGCCCGATTCGGTGATCGCCCACGTGGTCGCCCTGCGCGCCGAGGAGACGCCCGCTCCGGCCGCGGGCGCAGAGGGAGCAGCACCGGTTGCCGGCGCGCCTGCCGCCGCCGAGCCGGAAGTCATCAAGAAGGGCAAGAAGGAAGAAGAAGCCCCGGCCGAGGAAAAGGGCAAAAAGAAGTAATTGGCCATGTTCCTGGTCGCCGGCCTGGGGAACCCGGGCGAGGAGTACGCGCTCTCGCCGCACAATCTGGGCTTCCTCACCGTGGACCGGCTGGCCGAGCGGTACGGCATCCGCGTCACCCGCAGGGATTCCAAGGCGCTCGTCGGTGTGGGCGAAATCGATGGGCAGGCGGTGATGCTGGCCAAACCGCAAACGTATATGAACCTCAGCGGCACTTCGCTCGCGCCGCTGATCGAGAAGCATGGAATCGAGCTGGCGAAGCTCATCGTGGTTTACGATGAGCTCGACCTGCCCTGGATGGCCGTGAAAATCAAACCGAAGGGCTCGGCAGCCGGGCACAACGGAATGAAGTCGGTGATCCAGAGCCTGAAGACCAGCGAGATTGTGCGCATGCGGTTAGGGATTCATCCGGGCCACACGCTGGCGAGTGGCGCGGATTTTGTGCTGGCGCCGGTCAAGCGCTCGCAGAGAAAGGAATTGGAGGAGCTGGTCGACTACGCAGCCGACGCGGTTCGCTCCATAATTGCCGAAGGCGTCGAAAAGGCCATGACGAAATTCAATCGTCGCGCCCAAGGCTTAAACAACGAGGAAGCATGAATCGGATTTACGAAGAGCTGTTCATAGTAAAGCCGGATGCGCCCGAAGAAGAGGTGGATCAGTTCGTCGAGCAGTTGCAGACGCAATTGAAGGCCTCGGGCGCGACGGTGGACAAATTGGAAAAGTGGGGCAAACGCAAGCTCGCCTACCGCATCGACAAGTACCGCGAAGGCACCTACGTGCTCCTGCAGATCACCGCGGCTCCGGAAGTGGTGAAGGAACTGGAGCGCCGTTTGCGCGTCGCCGACCTGGTGCTCAAGTTCATCACCGTGCGCATCGATGAGACGCTGAAGCGCCTCGAAAAGCGCAAGAAGGATCGCGACAAGCGCGCCGCCCGCCGCGCCGAGCGCGCTCCGGTCGTAGCGCCGGCCCAGCCGTCGCTGGCGCACCAGTTGAGCGAAACACCCGGCATGCCCGGCATGCCGAAGGAGGGATAAGCCATGGCGGAAACCAAAGGTGGAAGACCGGTCAGCGCCTCGCAGCGCCCCACGGGCGGCGATAAGGCGGTCGCGACCCAGAAGAAGCAATATTTCCGGCGCAAGAAAGTCTGCAGGTTCTGCGTCGAGAAGATCGACGACATCAACTATAAAGACGTCAAAACGCTGCACGCTTTCGTGGCCGAGCGGGGCAAGATCGTTCCGCGCCGCATCTCCGGCGTGTGCGCGCCGCACCAGCGGCGCCTGACGGACGCGATCAAGAAGGCGCGCAACATCGCGCTGCTTCCGTTCGCGGCGTCCTACTAGGTGGGGAGGAAATCACGATGGAAGTCATTCTCAGAGAAGACATCGAAAAGCTCGGTACCCGCGGCCAGGTAGTCAAGGTAGCGCCCGGATACGCGCGCAATTTCCTGTTGCCCAAACGCCTCGCCGTGGCCGCTACCGAGTCGAACAAGAAAATCGTCGAGCAGGAGCGGCAGGCCCACTTGCGCAAAGAGGCCAAGCTGAAGTCGGAAGCCGAGGATTTGTCCAAGCTCATGCTCGGCGTCGCCATCACCATCAAGCAGAAGGCCGGTGAAGCCGACCAGTTGTTCGGCTCCGTCACCGCCAAGGACATCGCCGATGCCCTCGCCGCCAAGAACTACGAGATCGACCGGCGCAAGATTCAACTCGCCGAGCCGATCAAGCAGTTGGGCGAGTACACCGTGCCGATCCGCCTCCACAAGGACGTCACCGTCGACATCAGCGTCCTGGTCGCCAAGGAAGAATAAGAGGTTGGTTGTGAACCACCGCGTGGCCGCCGCCGCAGTATTGTTGGCGGCGGCCGCCGCCGGCTGCAGCCGTCCCGCCGCCGAGAAAAAATCCGCTCCGGCCAATACGCCGGCCCCCATTCCGCACTCGCGCGAAGCGGACGACGTCGGGCGCTTCCTCGCGGGACTCCCTGGAACTCCCGGAAGTCCGTTCGCAGAACTGGAAGATACGGCTGTCTGGAGACAGCACCGCAAGGTGCTCGATGACGCCTGGAAGCGGGCCGATGAGGACCTCCTCCAGGGCCTGGCCGATTTCCAGCGTGCAGTACTGAACCATCCGCGCATCGACCGCGCTCCGGTCTTTTATCCCTTTTCCGGCCCCGACACCATCACTCCGCTGGAGTGCTTTCCCCGCAGTTCCACCTACGTACTGGTAGCACTCGAGCCCTCAGGCACGCTGCCCACCGTGAAGCAGATCGAGAAGAAGAAGCTACCGGTCTGGCTCGGGGCCATGCGCAAGACCATGGCCTCCATCCTGGGCCGCAGCTTCTTCGTCACCCGCGAAATGGACCGCGAGTTTCGGGGCCAGGTCACTGACGGCCTGCTGGTCCCCATGCTCCAGCTTCTGGTGCGCACGCATCACACCATCCTCGGCTACCGTTACATTCGCCTGGATGAATCGGGCCGCATGGTGGAGCGCCCCGCGAATTTCCACCTGCCCGGGCCGATCGGCAACAAAGGCTTCGAGCTCGAATTCCGCTCGGATGCGGACCAATCCGTCCACCGCCTGACCTACCTGTCCGTGAACCTCTCCGACAAGCGCCTGCGCGACGACAGCGCCTTCGTGACCTGGGCATCCACCTTGAAAGGCTCCACCACGCTGCTCAAGGCGACCTCTTACATGACCCACAAGCCCGAGTTCTCCACCATACGCGATCTCGCGGTGAAGCTGAGCGGCGCGGTCCTCCAGGACGATTCCGGCATCCCCTATCGCTACTTCGACCCGCATGTCTGGAAGGTGCAACTCTTCGGCGAGTACCAGCGCCCTTACGGCAGTTTCAAGTGGATGGAACAGAAAGACCTGCGCGCAGCCTATCAAGGCCCAGGCGTGAAGCCGTTGCCCATGCGGATCGGCTACGGCTTCCGCAAGGTGGCCAGCAACCTCCTGCTCGCCGAGCGACTGTAACGCGGGCCTCCCGGCCCGCACGCGCCAGAGGCGCGCTTCTTAGTGCGTGATCGGGATCACCACGCCGCTCTGGCTCGCGGTCCCGTTCACCTTGATGGCCAGCGGATACTCCCCGTCGGCCAGCCCGCTGGGCACCTGAATGTTCACCTGGAATTCCCCCACAGCCACCAGCGCGGTCCCCAACACCGGCGCGTTCGCCGTGCCGATGGTCGCCGTCACCGTGCCGCTGAATGCAATCGGGCTCGTGATGATGTTCCCGGCCGGCGACACACCCAACCCCGTTGCGTAAAGCTGGATGATGTCGCCGGCCTTGGCCTTGGCCGCGGCGCTGTACAGTGCGGGATCTCCTACAATCGTGTACGTCCCGTTAAACAGCGCCGACGGGTAGGTCCGTCCTCCGAGCAAATACGTGAACAGTCCGGGCGCCGAGGCTACCGCGCTCGCGCTCCCCGGGCTGCCGGCTACGCCATTGTGGGTCACCACCACGCTGACGGTGCCGTTGATATTGGCCGGGGCCTGCACATTGATCTGCCCCGGACTGATGTAATACACGGGCGCATCCAGGCCGTTGATTTTGACCGACACGCCGCTCAGGTTCGTCGGCAGCACATTGCCGTTGGTAAAATCGGAGTCGCCCCAGGTGCGGCTGACGTCCGACAGGTTCGCGCCCTGAATCGTCACCCACGATCCCGCCACGATTCCCGGCTGGAAGGTCGCGCCGTTCACCACCGCCGAAATGCTGGGCCCGGTCACCGCGCTCGCGGGCGGCTCGCGATACATGTCGATGCCGTCCGCGTCCCACCACAGGAAGTAGAGCCGGTCATTGCCGCCGAACACGACCGCCATCGCACCTGGATAGACCGAGTAATTCCCGGTGGCTTGCACATTGTTGGCCACGTCGCACGTCTTCCACGTGACGAAGTCGTTGGTGCGCGAAAATTTCGGGAATCCGCAGTCGCCGCCGTTGAACCCGCCGTTCGATCCGATTGCCGCCGCCCCGTGTCCCTGGCTGTCCACCGCGAGATCGAAGGGATAGTCGCTGCTGCGGTCGCCGTCCATGGGCAGCGTCACCGGCGCCGACCAGGTATTGCCTCCATCATCAGACTTGGCGCTGCGATCGTTCAAGTCGTTATCCACGGAATCCAGGCGGACGAGATAGGCCAGCAGGCGCGGGTTCAAGCCGGCGAACACCAGCTTCACCGCGATTTGATCGCTCTGCTGGTTCTGGCTGTCCATCACCTTGACCGGAGCCGCGCTGCCCGCGGGCCGCCAGAATTGCAGGATCCGGTTGTAGCTCTTGGTCAGATCGTCGGCGAACCACGCGACAGCGGGATTGCCGTTGCTGTCCAGAGCGAGAGAGATGGTGACATCACCGCTCGCAGCCGCTACCCCGGACACCTTCGGCTCGGATTTGGTCTGCCAGGTGGAAGGGTCCGCGCTGAGCTTGCCCGTGACGTACTTCAGCCCGGAGCCGTCCACCACGTACACCATATAAATGTTGCCTCCGCTGAAGGCCATCGAGGGCGAGCTGAATCCGCCCGCGCTGCTGGTGAATGTCGTCTTCCTGGTCCAGGTGGTGCCGCCGTCCGTGGAGAGGTAGAGCGCGATCGACGCGGCTTGGTTCACCTCGGTTGCGATGCCGAACGTATTGGTGCTGGCATCGTAGGCCAGCGACAGCACCTGGTGAAACGAGGTTCCCGTG
>Ga0335069_10008696_pt1 | contig 14495 bp, 9 predicted proteins | sample Lox_Sample_11_FD_206714 | JGI IMG/M metagenome (GOLD analysis project Ga0335069, IMG submission 206714) | Soil microbial communities from Loxahatchee National Wildlife Refuge, Florida, United States - Lox_Sample_1.1 | ecosystem: Environmental > Terrestrial > Soil > Wetlands | place: USA: Florida... | reverse complement strand
CGCCGGCCGAGAGGCCAGTCGGCATGTGCGTGGAGGTGGAGAACCACATCCGGGCCGGGGTCAGCGTCCCGAACCGGGGCACATCGGTGATGTTCCCGAGGTTCGAGAGCAGGGAGGTGTCACATTCCCGCCGGCCCAGGCAGCGCAAGCCCAGTCGCACCATGGCCCGTTTGACCGGGGTCGGCATCGGTGCCCTGGCCACCGCCGCCAGGGCCGGGCCGACTGGCGGGCCGGGCTGGTGCTTGGCCCATCTGGTCTGGTCGGCCACGACCGTGGTCAGGGCCGTGGTGCTGAGCGAGTCCGCGGCCACCGTGCACAGCCGGGACAGGTTGCCGAGTTCGTCACCGCGGCCGGGCGGGCGGGTGTCCATCGGCATGCTGATCCGGACGCGGTCCGGCCGCCGGCTCGCCGACGCGTTCCACCGCACGATCGCCCGGATCAGAGCGGCGATGAGCAGGTCGTTGACGGTGGGGCGGGGGCCGTGGACGGGTCGCGGCGCGGCCGGTACCCCTGGCCAGCCGAGCAGGACGAAGCCGTAGCCCGGCGCGCGGCGCAGCCGGTGGCCGTCCGCATGCCGCGGCGCTATCCGCGCCGTGCGCCCGGCACGCGGCAGGGACCGCCTCGCCGGCAGGTGATTCCCGGGAAACTGGCCGTCCAGCGGTCCCGCTTCCGGGGACCGCCGGCCCGGCGGCCGGGGCCGGGCCGGGGGCTCGGCTGGCCCGGCCCCGGCGTCGTACTGATCCGCGATCAGGCACAGCAACCGCAGGCACGATCGCCCGTCGAAGGCCGCGTGATGAGCGTTGAGGATCAGGCTGTCCTGTCCGGGCCCGCTGGCCAGCAGCAGCCGGAAAGGCGGCGAGCGGTCCAGCGGGGGAGCGGCCGCCAGGAAGCGCGCCCGGGCATCGTCCAGGTCCGCCTCGGTCTGCCAGCGCGCGGTCGATACCGGGTCGGCATCGGCCTGCGGCGGGAACTCCCAGGCGTAGCCGCGGTGCCACCAGCCGTGGCGGGCGCGCCGGACTCCGGCTCGCGGCTGGCCGGCCAGCATGGCCGTGACCGCGGTACGCAGCCGGTCCGGATCGAGGTGGCCAGGCAGCCAGATCTCCACATGAACGTTGTTGGGTTCGGCCGCGGAGTCGAAATAGCAGTTCAGTTCGTCCACGATGGCGAACGCGCGGCGATCGGCTGGCGGAGCGGGCCAGACGTCCGCCCGGGCGCCGGCGCGCGTCGTCATCTGACGTGCCTCGAGATCGGCGGGAATGGCCCTGCCGATCGGAGCAGCCCTGTATCGCCCTGCATGCTGACAGCCTTGGGGTGTCTCTATGCCGGATGCTACTGCCGAGTAGCAGTACCGCATGCTACTGCTCAGTAGCCAAGCTTGGCAATGGCCGCCCCCATGCCATGACGGCCCCGTCCCAGCCGACGGCGCCGTACCAGCGGACAGCGTCGGCCTAGCGGACAGCACCGTACCAGCGGACCACGCCGTACCAGCGGACGGCACCGCGTCAGCGGACACCCGCGTCCGCATAAGCCTGCCCGGCCGCCGCGCTCTCCAGCGCCGCGGTGATCTTGAAACTCGGCAGGTCGTCCAGCGAAATCATGGCCTCGTACGTCCGCACGTAGCCGGTGTGCGCGATCCGCCAGCGGCTATCGGAACCGCGTTCGTAGCGGTCGTAGTCGAACGCCGCGCCCGTGATCAGCATCCGGTGCCTGGTGGCCAGCACCGTGTCCCGGAGCGACCAGATGCCGGTCGCGGCGTCGCCGTCCACGGTGATCTCCGGCTGCCCCGCGTTCCTGCCGGTCGGAGAGGCCGGGCGGGAAGCGCCGCGGCCTGCTCGCGCGGTCGCTGCGTTCGCCTTCTGCTGCTTCGCCGCGGGCACGATCGCGTCGCTGCAGGCGTTCGAATCCGCCGCCCTGGCGACCGGCGCGCGGTCCTACCTGGCCACCGCGCGGGCCGCGCTCGCGGACGCCCCGCGTGGCACCTGGTGGTGGACGGCCCCACCCCGGCCACGGTCATGGACCCCGCTTTCTTCCCGGGCCAGGCGGATACCGCGCAGGTCATCGGCCCGCTGGCGGACGGGAGCGGACGGAAGCGAGCCGCCGGCCGGCTGACGTGGACATCCGCGCTGGACGGCGTCTACGCCGACCCGATAAAATTCCGGGATTTTCACCAGATGTCTAGCCAGTTCCCGGCCAGTAAGTTACTCTCCAGTAATAAATGCACGTTACTCTCCAGTTGAATACAGCCCCGAAGGAGGAGTGCCATGATCCGCCTGATCATTGCCATCGCCATCGGCGCCGTCATCGCCGTCGGAGGGGTCTTTGCCGTGGAGAGCGCGCTGAACAGCGCGGCTAACGGAACGCCGAGCAACTCCTCTCTCTACCAGTACGGCACCCGCTTACCGCAGCCGTGACGATCATGCCGCCGGTGACTTACCCGGCGTCTATCGAGATCATCGTCCCGGCCCGCAACGAGGCTCGCCGGAGCCACCACGGCGTGACGGCCTCGCCGCCGCGCTGCCGGGCGACATCGGGTCCGCTGCTGGCCTCGCCGGGGCGGTACGCTGGCATGGTTTCCTGCCGGAGCTAGGCAAACAGGCTGTGGTGGAGGGGAGCAGTTGGCTGATGTCGTCGAGCGGGCGGGAACCTCACGGGGAACCCGTACCGGGGCCTGGATCGTCTCGCCTGATGACGGTGACGGCGAGGTTGTCGCGGAGGGACCCGTGCTCGAGATGCTCGTCCCTGCCGGCAGGAAGACCGGGAAGGTACCGAAGATCGGGAAGACACTGCGGCCAGCCACGCCGGCCGAGCGCCTGCCGGGCGAGGTAACCGGGACCACAGGGCCGCCGTGATGAGAGCGGCGGCGCCGCGCCTGAGCGACATGCAGCCGTCGTCCCGGGGACTCCCGGGCCGGGGCGCGACCTGGCGGCAGCGCGGGCAGCGAGCCGCGGTCTGGTACCCAGGGCTGGTCTGCTGCCTGTTCCTGGCCGCCCTCCCGTTCGCCACCGCGCCGGGCGACATCATCGCGGACACCAAGTTCGAGCTCGTGGTCAGCCCGTCCGGCTTCCTGTCCAGCGCGCTGACCCTGTGGGATCCGCAGCAGTTCGGCGGGCTGCTGAATCAGGCGGTCGGCTACCTGTTCCCGATGGGCCCGTTCTTCGAGCTGCTCAGGCTGCTATCCGTCGTGGGATGGATAGTCCAGCGGCTGTGGATCGGCGTGCTGCTCGTCGCCGCCTTCGCCGGCGTCGGGCGGCTGGCCGCGCGGATGGGCATCGGCACGCCGTGGACGCGGGCCGCCGCGGGCCTGGCGTACGCGATGTCGCCCGCCGCGCTCAGCATCATCGGCGTGATGTCCGGCGAGTTCCTGCCGATGGCCATGCTGCCCTGGATCCTGGTTCCGCTCGCCGACGCGCGCCCGTGGCGCCGCGGCACCGGGGCGGGGTACCCGGGCCCGGCCGCCCGGGCTCGCGCGGTGGCCTGGTCGGCCGTCGCGGTCGCGCTGTGCAGCGGCATGAACGCGGCGTCGGCCGTCGCCGTCCTGGTCCCCGCGGTCATCTACATCCTGGCCAGGCCCGGCACCTGGCCGACCATCCGCATTCTGGCCTGGTGGGTCCCGGCCGTGGTGCTGGTCACCTGCTCGTGGTCCGTCCCGCTCGTGCTGCTGTCGCGGTACGGCGTCTCCGTCGTGCCGTACACCGAAAGCGCGCAGGTGACCTCGTCATCGACCAGCCTGCTCAACATCTTCCGCGGCACCGAGAACTGGGTCAGCTACCTGGTGGTGAACGGGCTGACCTGGCGGCCGATCGCGTTCCAGCTCGCCACGGAGGTGCTGCCGACCCTGCTCACCGGGCTGCTCGCCGCCCTGGGGCTGGCCGGGCTGCTGCACCGTGACATCCCGGAACGCCGGTTCCTGCTGTGGTCCGCGCTCGGCGGGCTGCTTGTCATCTCGCTTGGCTACGTGAGCAGCCTGGGCAGTCCGCTGGAAGGCCCGCTCATCAGCCTGATCAACGGTCCGGCCGCGCCGTTCCGCAACCTGTGGAAGTTCGACCCGATGATCCGCCTGCCGCTGGCGCTCGGGCTCGCGTACCTGCTGGCCGCGGCCCGGCTGCCCGGGCCGGATGCACGCCTGCCCGGGCCGGATGCACGCCTGTCCCCGCCGCGGGCAGCCCTGGCCGCCGCGGCCGCGGTCGCCCTCGCCGGCCTTGCGGTGCCCGCTCTCGCGACCGGGCTGGCCAGCGCCGGCTCGTTCGGGCAGGTGCCGTCCTACTGGGTGTCCGCGGCCGGCTGGCTGACCGCGCACGCCGGGCGCCAGGCGGTCCTCGTCGAGCCGGGCGCGCCGTTCGGCCAGTACCTCTGGGGCAGCCCGATGGACGACGTGCTGCAGGCGCTCACCAACGTGGACTACGCGGAGCGGAACCTGTCCACCGTCGGGTCCGCGGGCAACGAGCGGCTGCTGAACGCCATCGATCAGCAGCTCGCCGCGGGCGACGGATCGGCCGGCCTGACCGAGGTGCTCGCGCGGATGGACGTCAAGTACGTGGTGGTCCGCAACGACCTGTCCCGTCTGGTGCTCGGCGGGGCCTGGCCCGCCCGGATCAGCGACGCGCTCGCCACGTCGCCCGGCATCACGCCGGTGGCGCAGTTCGGCCCGCTGGTGAGCGGCGTGGCCCCGGATGACGCGGCCACCGACTTCGACGCGCCCTATCCGGCCGTGCAGGTCTACCAGGTGGCCGGCGCGCAGCCCGCCGCGGTCGTGCAGCCCGCCGCGGACACGCTGCGGGTCTACGGTGCCCCGGAATCGCTGATCACGCTGGCCGACGAGGGGCTGCTCGGCAACCGGCCGGTCCTCGTCAACGACGACGGCGCGGGCGAGCCCGTGTCCGGCTCGGTCGTGACGGACTCGCTGCGGCGCCGGGCCGTCAACTTCGGCCAGCTGCGGACGAACTACTCGCCGACGCTCACCGCGACCGAGCCCGCCTACACCTTCCTGGCCACCGACGACTACACCGAGCCCGGGTGGGCTAAGTACCAGGCCGTCGCGCGGTACACCGGCATCAAGGACGTGATCGCGTCCTCGTCCGCGTCTGACCTCAAGGCGTTCTCCACCCAGTGGGCGAGCGGCACGCTCCCGTATGCGGCCTTCGACGCCGACCTGCGCACCATGTGGGAGTCCGGCAGCTGGAACGGTCCCGTCGGCCAGTGGATCCAGGCCGACTTCGACTCACCGGTCAACCCGCACGTCATCCAGGTAGCCTTCGCCGACAGCAACGTGCTCGGCCCGCCCGTCTCCAGAGTCACGGTGACCACCGAGGCGGGCAGCCTCAGCGACCCGGTGCAGGTCACCGGCGACCTCCAGCCGCTGCGGGTGCCGGCCGGGGCCTCCAGCTGGCTGCGCATCACGGTCACCGGCCTGGCCTATCAGCCGCCGAAGCCCGTGTTCGGTCCCCAGGTGGGCATCGCGGCCATCAAGGTACCCGGGGTTTCCCCCGGCCGGACCATCGTCGCGCCGTCCGTCCCGGCCGGCAGCAATCCGTCCGCCCAGGGCGGCGATCTGGGCAATACGTCCGCCCAGGCCGGCGACCCGTCGGCCGTCGTGCTCGCCAAGGTCCAGCCCCAGCCGTCCGACTGCATGCTCACCTCGCTGCGCTGGGTGTGCTCCCCGGCGCTCGGCACCGTGACCGAAGAGGAATACGGCTTCGATCACACCTTCACCGAACCCTCCGCGGAGAGCTCAGCGGTACGCGGCACGGCCGTCCTCATCGACCCGTCGCTGGCCGACCGGTACGCGCGCCTCGACCAGCGTGAGGCGACCTCGACCGCGACGTCGACCTTCACCACGGACCCGCAGGACCAGCCGAGGAGCGCCTTCGACGGCAACCCGGCGACCACCTGGATCGCCAGCCCGGCCGACCCGCACCCCACGCTGACCATCAGGTGGGGATATGCGCGTACCATCCGCCGGATCAACATCGAGCGCCCGCCCGGCGCGTCGAGCCCGGTGCAGGTGCTCATCACCGGATCCGCCGGCCAGGCCCGCGGGGGCACGATCGGCGCCAGCGGCGTCCTGACGTTCGCGCCGATGAAGACCGCCAGCCTGACGCTCGCGTTCACCACGATCCAGGCACCGATGGAGGTCACCGACGTGGTGATCCCCGGGGTGCCGTTCATCGTCACGCCGACCGTGCCGTTCCGGCTGCCGTGCGGCCTGGGGCCGCTGCTCCAGGTCAACGGGAAAGCGGTGCCCACCGAGGTGTCCGGCACGTTCACCGACCTGCTGGACGGCCGTCCGATGGAGTTCACCGCCTGCTCCCGGGTCACGCTGGCCACGGGCGCCAACCGGGTGACCGAGCCCCAGGCCGACGGCTTCGACATCCAGGACGTGGTGCTCGGCGGCGCCGGCCTCCAGGGGGCCGGCGCGCCCGCTCCGGCGGCGGCGACGGTCCAGTCGTGGACGCCGTCGGTGCGGAAGCTCCGCGTCGACGCGGCCACGCGTTCCTACCTGGTCGTGAACGAGAACTTCAACCCGGGGTGGCGGGCGGTCGTGGCCGGACGGCCGCTGCAGCCGGTGCGCCTGGACGGCTGGAAGCAGGCGTGGCTGCTCCCGGCGGGGACGACCGGGGTGGTGACGCTCACGTACCAGCCGGAATCGCTGCACCGCGACGCTGTCGCCGGCGGCCTGGCCGCGCTGGCCGTGGTCATCCTCGTCGCGGTCGTGCTGGGCCGGCGCCGCCCGCCCGCCCCGCCCCAGACAAAGCACCAGGTACAGCAATGGCCTCAGGAGCCGCCGCCGCCCAGCCGATCCCCCCGGCGCCGAGGGCTGCGGTGGCTCGGGCTGGCGGCCGCCTGCGTGGTCCTGGCCGGGGCCGGGCTGGTGCTCGGCGGGTACCCGGGTGCCGTCCTGGTGCCGGCCGCCGCCCTCACGTGCCTGAAGCTGGCTCCTGGCCGGCGCGCGCAGGACGTTCCGTGGCTGCTGGCCGGCCTGCTGGTGGTGGCCGCGGCGTGCGGCGCGATCGGCGAGCACCTGGCGCTCTCCGGGGATACCGGGCTGGTCGTCAGCGCCCCGGCGAACGCGATCCCGCAGGTCATCTGCCTGATTGTGATCGGCGGCTTGGCTGCCGCCCTCATCGGCCCGCAACCGGGCCCCGCCGCGAGCCCCACCAGAAGCCCCGCGACCGAGCTCCACCACGAGCCCCGTGACGGAGGGGAAACGTGACCCAGAACCGAACTGAAACTTGTTCCGGTCATCTGCCCGGATCGCCACGCCACCCGGCGCGGACGTGGCATCATACTACTGCGGAGTAACATCACCCCTCGGGGAGGATGGTGAGTACGCGGACACGCTGGGGGGTCGGCTGCGCCTGCGTCCTGGCGGCGCTGGGGATCGCCCTTGGCGTGGCGCTTTCCGTCAGCCGGACGGGGCCGCCCCCGGGCTTCGCGGGGACGGCCGCGGCGCGCCCGGACACGGCGTGGGATGCCCTGTTCCAGGCCTACGGCAACCTGTCGGGCGCATGGAGCGGCGGCGACGGCGCGCAGTCGCTGCTGCTGCCCGACGGCAGCACGATGTGGTTCTTCGCCGACACCTATCTGGGGGCCACCTATCCCGGCGGGACCCGCCCGCCGCTGAGCACCGGCCTCGCGCACAACAGCGCCGTGCTATACCGCGGCGGCCACCTCGGCCCCACCTACGCGCAGCCACCCGGCCCCGGCGGATACAACAACACCGCGGACTACACCTGGGTGGCCCCGCCGCCGCCCTACCCGGCCGGCCGCTATGAGCTGATCAACGGCGACCAGGTCCTCGATGACGGCGCCGTCTACAAGTTCTACCAGCTGGCGGACCGGGACCTGCACCCGGACAAGTTCCCGTACAAGCTGGTCGGCGCGGTTCTCGAGTCCTTCTCCGTCGACGTGCCCGCCGGCCCGCTCAGCCCCGCCGGGGGTACGCCCGTCGGGATCGAGGATACCGCCGGCAGCAACCCGGTCATCTGGGGCGCGGCGACCCTGGTCTCGGGCGGCTACGTCTACATCTACGGCGTCAAGCCGTACAACGGCAGCGCCGCGCCCTATCCGCTCTACCTGGCGCGGGTCCCGGCGGGCGGCCTGGCGGCCGGGGACGCCTGGGAGTACTACGGCGGCGCGCCCGGCTGCTCGCCATCATCGGCAACGTGGACGAGCGACCCGCGGTCGGCGAGGGCGCTCCGCACGGGCGTGTCGGCGGGTTTCAGCGTCACCGACGTCAACGGCACCTATGTCCTGCTGACCAGCGACACCTCAAGCGCCCGCACCACCGACGACGCCGTGGCCTACTACGCCGGCTGCCCGACCGGATTCGCCCCGGACAGCCCCCGGTACCGGGTCTACCAGCCGCGCCTGCCCGGCGGCTACCTCACCTACGAGTACCGGATCGTCCCGCAGTTCAGCAGCGGCAGCAACGTGCTGGTCAGCTACAGCACGAACACGATCCACCCAGCCGAGAACTTCGACAACGCGACGATCTACCGCCCCCGTTTCCTCGACGTCAAGCTGCCCGGCATAGACGGCCCCTCCGGGCCGGTCACCGAGCCGGGCCCGGGCCCCTCACCATGACCATCAACCGGGAACGAGGCGCGGTAGCGCCCGGCCGGCACCGCAGGCAGCGCACACCGAGCGGCCGCCGGGCACCCTGGCGCCGGCCGCCGGGCCGCCGGCTCGCAGGCCGCTGGCCCCCGGCACGCTGGCCCGCGCGCCGGGTGGAGTTCACCGGCCTGGTGATCGGCCTGGCCTGCGGGTTGCTCGTCGCGCTGACCTGGCTGGCCGTGCGCGGCAGCCCCGGCGCCGGCCAGCCGGGCGCTCCGGGCCCGGTGATCATCGACCCGCAGGCGGGGGCCAGCTCCGGCGGGGAGCCGGACCCGGCCGCGCTCGACGCGCAGTGGGCGGCCTATTCGGACCGCTCGACGTGCGCCGACTGGGCCGGCGGCGACGGCGTTTCCGCGGTGTCGCTGAGCCCGTCACAGATCGCCTGGTTCTTCTCGGACACCTATCTCGGGCCCGCCGGGCCGAATACAGGTTTCTCGCGGATCAGCGGGTTCGTGCACAATTCGGTGGTCGTCCAGACGATGACCGGGCAGAGCAGCCGGTTCGTCACCATGACCGGCGGCGGGGCCTGCGGCGCTTCCGGCCGCGCGGCGGGGCCGCCGTCCTCGGTGGTGAGCCCGCCGCAGGCCCCCGGCGAGGCGAACGAGCGGTACTGGGACGAGGACGGCATCGAGACCGGCGGGACGGTCGTCAAGTTCTACAACCGGTACCGGCCCGGGGGAGTCCCGTTCGTGCCGGAAGGGACGGTGATCGCGGCATACCCGGTCAGCCAGCTGAGCTCGGCCGGCCGTGGCCCGGCCTACGGCGCGGTCGCCCGGCCGCAGCTCGTCCCGCTGCCCGCCTACACCCCGCCGGGCGGCAGCTCGCCGATCGCGTGGGGGGCCGCGCTGCTGCGGGCCGGGAACATGGTCTACGTGTACGGCACGCTGATCCCGGACACCCCGGCCGCGGACCGGCAGCTGTACCTGGCCCGGGTGCCGGCGGCGCGGCTGACCCAGTTCGCGGCCTGGCGGTTCTACGCGGGCGCCGGCCAGTGGGCGCCCGGCCAGCAGAACGCCCAGCCCGTCCGGCCGGCCGGGCACGGCCCCAGCGTGTCATCGGGCTTCAGCGTGGTCCGGGCCGGGTCGCGGTACTGGCTCATCCAGGCTGATCCGCTGCCCGGCAGCCAGGACATCGACGCCTACCAGGCGGACGCGCCGTGGGGACCGTTCGACGCGGCCGACGGGTTGGTGCTGTGGCGCAACCCCGACGTCGGGCTGGACGCCGCGCACGATTACCGGATCATGTACGAGGCGCGGGCCGAGCCCGCCCTTTCCACCCGCCACACGCTGGTGATCAGCTACAACGTCAATTCGCTCGGGGTCACCGCCGGCTGCGTGCCGATGTCGGCGTTCACCAACACGGCGACCCTGCCCCGGTTCATCACCGTGCCGCTGGCCTTCCTGGGCGGCGGCGGCCCTGCGGGCACGGTGCAGGCCGGGGCGCCGGACTACCCGAAGGTCGCGCAGCAAGATCCGGGGCAGTGGTTCGACGAGTGGAAGTACCCGGCCGGCTGTCCCCCGGTACCCGCCGTGACCAGCGTCCGGGCCCGGACCCGGCCGGGTGCCGTGACGCTGAGCTGGCCCGACGCCGGGCTCGGGGTCCGCTACCACGTCTACGTCACGGCCCCGGGCGCGGCTGGCTACCTGAAGCAGGCTACGGTGCGCTCCGACGGCGCCACCCTGTCCGGGCTGCGAGCCGGGACCTACCTGGCCACGGTGGTGCCCGCCAACCTCCGGCAGGAGACCGGCCCCGCCGCCCGGGTGACATTTACCGTCCCGTGATAACCCGCGGGACTATCGGCCCGTGCGCTGGCCGGCAGAAATAGAACTCGTTACAGTTTACGTCTAGACCCCAGGGTCGTTTAGTGGAAGTGTTGGCAGAAGCTACTCATAGGTAACTTGCCGCATCCGGGAGGAACGATGCGCCGGGTCATCGGTGTCACCCTTGCCGGGCTAGGGGCTTTTCTCATCGTGACGGCGGTGCTGCTGCCCACCTGGGTCAGCAGCCAGGTCATCAAGTTCCCGCTGAACGAGTACGAGTCGGCCACCCTGACCGCCAGCAACGCCTCGTACTTCAGCGCGACCTCGCTGACCGAGAAGACCGGCGTCAGCCTGGAGGCGACCTACACGATCAAGGGCGACGGCGCCGCGGGCACCTCGTCCACCGCCGTGTGGGACGAGTACAGCTACGTCTACGACGTGACCAGCAAGCAGGCGGTCCAGCAGATGACGCGCAGGTTCGCATTCGACCGGAAGACCGCCGTGCTGGTCGACTGCTGCGGCGCGAACATCAACGGCGATTCGTCGATCGCGCAGCGGGGTTACGTCGGGTACGTGTTCCCGATCGGCACCCAGAAGCAGACCTACGACGTCTTCGACACCACGCTGAACCGGCCGGAGCCGTTCACCTACTCCGGGACCATGAACGTGCAGGGCATCGAGGCCTACAAGTTCGCGGAGAACGTCGCCCCGGTGCAGGTCGCCACCCAGACGGTGCCCGGCTCGCTGGTGGGCATGACCGCGGCCTCGGTCACGCTGCCCGAGTACTACCAGATCCACCTGCTCTACGGCGTGGACCCGGTCACCGGGGCGCTGATCTACGTCGACGAGCACCAGACGCTGGCCCTGCGCAACCCCGGCACCGGCGTCCAGGCCCTGCTGCTGTTCGACGCCGACCTGATCACGCCGCCGGCCACGGTCAGCGCCGTGGTGGCCCTCGACAACAGCGGGCGGAACAAGCTCCACCTGATCGAGACCATCCTGCCCCTGGTCCTCGGCATCGCCGGCGGCGTGGCCCTGCTCGCCGGGATCCTGCTCGCCCGCAGGCCGCGCGAGGACCTGTCGGCCGAACCCGCCGGCACCTCGCCCGGCTCCGCCGCCGAGCCCGCCACTCAGCCGGCCGAGCCGGTCGCCGAGCACTCCCTGGTCCCCGGCATGGACCGCGAGCCCGCCGAGGAAGTCACCGCCCAGCCGTCCGAAGAGGAGAAGCCCGGGGGCGGCCCCACCGCCAGATAAGCGCCCCAGCCTAGGAGCAGAGCGCCGGAGCAGAGCGCCGGAGCAGAGCGCGGCGGCGCTCAGCGCAACAGCAGCCGGGCAGCCAGTTCCAGATGGCTGCTCACGTCGTCCGCCGAAGCCCGCCTGGTCACCCAGGCGACCAGGTTGGACAGCCACACGTCGCCGATCACCCGGGCGATCGCGATGTCGTCGGCGGACGGCTCGCCGTCGTGCATGGCCCGGGTGAACATGCGCTCCATCTGCCGGGCCACCGTGTTCACCTCGGCCGCCGCGCTCGGATCGGCGAACATGAACGCCCTGGTCATCGCCTCGGTGAGCATCGGCTCGCGCTGCATGGTGCGGGTGACCCGGGACAGCACGTACAGCATGCGGTCGTACGGGGTCTCGCCCGGGATCGGCCGGCGGTCTAGCTTCTCCTGGGTCCGCTCGAACTCCAGGGTCAGCGCGGACACCAGCAGGTGGATCTTGGACGGGAAGTACCGGTAGAGGGTGCCGAGCGCCACGTCCGCCCGTTCGGCCACGGTCCGCATCTGCACCGCGTCGTAGCCGCCCTTGGAGGCGAGCGCCAGCGTGGCGTCAAGGATCCGCTTGCGCCGTTCGCGCTGGGCCGCCGAGCCGAACTCGGTGTCCCCCGCGATGCCCATCGCGTCGGTGGTACGTGTTCTCGTCGGTGGCATAAGCGTCCCTCACCATTTCCGTCCGTAACAAGACTACCAAGCGCAGCGCCGGAGATTTGCCGGCCCGCGCTGGCCGCCCGCAGGTGAAACATGTTCTAATTCTGACTATAGGAACGGGAGGGGACCAATCGTGCCGATCGCGGCGACGCCGGAGCAGCAGGCGCTGCAGGCGTCGCTTCGCGACTGGGCCAAGCGCGCCAACCCCGTCGCCGCCGCCCGCGCGATGGAACCGGGCAGCCAGACGGACCCGGCCGCCCCGGAGCCGATCACGCTGCTGGGCGACCTGGACGCCCTCGGCGTCTTCGCCATCCCGCAGGACGGCACGGTCACCGACCTGGCCGCCGCGCTGGAGCAGCTGGCCTGCACCCTGACCCCCGGCCCGGTGCTGCCCGCGGTGCTGGCCGCCCTGCTGCTCACCCGCGCCGGAGCCCGGGACCTCCCGGCCCGGGCCTGCGTCGCGCTCACCCCCGGCACGCTGACCGGGACCCGCCGGCCGGACGGCACCCTCGAGGTCGCCGGCCAGACCGGCCCCGTCCTGTGGGCCCCAGGCCCCCTGCTCGCCGCCGCCGCCGACGATACGTGGTTCCTGGTCGACCCGCTGAGCCGGGGCGTCACCGTCACGGCGCTCCCTCCGCTCGACTTCTCCCGCGGCCTGGCCACGATCCGCCTGGACGGCACCGTGATCCCCCCGGAGAACCTGCGGCCCGGCCTGACCTCGGATATCGTCCGCGACCTGGCCGCGACCCTGTTCGCGGCCGAAGCCGCCGGGATCGCCGCCTGGTGCAGCGGCACGGCCGCCGACTACGCCGGGACCCGCCGCCAGTTCGGCCGCCCGATCGGCTCGTTCCAGGCGGTCAAGCACCTGTGCGCCACCATGGCCTGCCGGGCCGAACGTGCCGCCGCCCTCGCCTGGGACGCCGCCCGCGCGGCCGACGAGGCGCCCGGCGAGCACCCCGTGGCGGCCGCGGCCGCCGCCGCGCTGGCCCTGGACGACGCGGTGGACAACGCCAAGGACTGCATCCAGGTGCTCGGCGGCATCGGCTTCACCTGGGAGCATGACGCCCACCTGTACCTGCGCCGCGCGCTCGCGCAGCGCCAGCTGCTCGGCGGCACCCCCGGCTGGCGCGCCCGGCTCGCCCGGCTGGCCGCCGCCGGTGCCCGCCGGACCTTCCGAGCCGAACAGCCCGGGCCGGAACAAAGCCCCTACCCCGGCATCGGCGCCTGGGCCGGGCCCGCGATCGAGAAATACGGCACCCCGGAACAGCAGGACCGCTTCCTCGGCCCCACCAGGCGCGCCGAGATCACCTGGTGCCAGCTGTTCAGCGAGCCCGAGGCCGGCTCCGACCTCGCATCGCTGCGGACCAGGGCCGTGCAGACCGAAGGCGGCTGGCTCCTGACGGGCCAGAAGGTGTGGACGTCCCTGGCCCGCCAGGCCGACCGGGCCATCTGCCTGGCCCGCACCGACCCCGGCGTGCCCAAGCACGAGGGCATCACCTATTTCCTGGTCGACATGCACGCGCCCGGCATCGACATCCGCCCGCTGCGCGAGATCACCGGCCGGGTGATGTTCAACGAGGTCTTCCTGGACGACGTGCTCGTGCCGGACGACTGCGTGCTGGGCGCGCCGGGCGACGGCTGGCGGATCGCGATGTCCACGCTGGCCGCCGAGCGGGTGGCCATCGGCGCCGGCCAGGACGAGGCGGTGCAGAAGCTGCTGGCCGCGGGTGGTGCGGTCACCCCGGATTATGCCGAACGGGTAGGGCTTCACGTGGCCACCGCACAGTGCGTCGCGCTGCTGGGCGCGCGCGGGGTCCACCCCGCGATCCGCAAGCTGATCGGCACCGCGCACCGCCAGGCGGTCGCCGAGACGGCCCTGGAGCTGCTCGGGCCCGCCGGCGCCGCCGAGGGCGAGGAGAGCCAGGAGTTCCTGCTCACCCGCTGCCTGTCCATCGCCGGCGGCACCACCCAGGTCCTGCTGAACCAGATCGCCGACCGCGTCCTGGGCCTGCCTCGATGACAGAGCCCCGATGATGGACCTCACGCCAGGCGAGAGCCAGCAGGCGGTGGCCAGCCTGGCTGCCGAGGTGCTCGGCGCGGCGGATCCCTGGAAGGAGCTCGCCCGGGCGGGCTTGCTGTCCATCGGCGGCGACGGCCTCGGCGTCCTCGACGTCGCCGTCCTGCTGACAGAAAT
>Ga0335069_10008694_pt1 | contig 14496 bp, 11 predicted proteins | sample Lox_Sample_11_FD_206714 | JGI IMG/M metagenome (GOLD analysis project Ga0335069, IMG submission 206714) | Soil microbial communities from Loxahatchee National Wildlife Refuge, Florida, United States - Lox_Sample_1.1 | ecosystem: Environmental > Terrestrial > Soil > Wetlands | place: USA... | reverse complement strand
GTCTTGGAAAAGGGCGCATCGCTCACGCTGCTCGAGACGCACCACGTCGCGGATGCGGGCCTCCGGAATGCTTCGCTTTCGCTATTCCTCGAAGAAGGCGCGCAGCTTACGCATGTTCGAGAGGTCAAATTCTCCGGCGAGCTCGTGTCGGTCGAAACAATTTCCGTTGTCCAGGGGAAAGGCTCGGCCTATCGCGCGCGCTTCCTCAATGGCGGCGCCAAGCTGTCGCGCACGGAAGTCAACATCACGCTGGCCGGCGAGGGCGCCGAGGCCGATCTTTCCGGCGTGAGCGTGTTGGGCGACAAGGCGCACGCGGACATCACAACGCGCATCGATCATGCCGTGCCGAACACGACCAGCCGCCAGCTGTTCAAGAAGGTCGCGGGCGGGAAGTCGCGGGCCGTCTATCAGGGCAAGATCATCGTGCGCGAAGGCGCGGTCGGCTCCGACAGCCGGCAGACGGCGAAGGCGCTGCTGCTCAGCGATCGCGCGGAAGCAGATCTCAAACCCGAACTCGAAATCCTGGCCGACGATGTGAAGTGCGCCCACGGGGCGGCGGTCGGCGATCTCGATGCGGAATCGCTTTTCTATCTGCGCTCACGTGGCATCCCGGAAAGCGAAGCCCGCGGGTTGCTGATTCACGCCTTCCTTCAGGAAGTCGTCGACGGCATCGAAGACGAAGGCCTGCGCGGCGCGGCGGTCGAATTCATCGACAGCGGTCTGGCTCGCGCGATGGAGAGCGCGTCGTGACGGCCCAGCCTAAAATCACCGCGCTACGACCTTTCGACGTCGAAACGGTCCGGGCCGATTTCGAGATCCTGTCCCGCGAAGTCTACGGCAAGCCGCTCGCCTATCTCGACAGCGCGGCGTCGGCGCAGAAGCCCGACATCGTGCTCGACGCCATGCGCGGCTTCGCCACCAGCGAATACGCCAATGTCCACCGCGGCGTGCATTTCCTGTCCGGCAAGGCGACGGACCGTTACGAGCAGGCCCGCGAGAGCGTGCGCCGCTTCGTCAATGCCAGGCACGTCGACGAGATCGTCTTCACCAAAGGCGGCACCGAAGGTATCAATCTCGTCTCCTACTCGTTTCTCGCCCCGCGCCTCCAGCCGGGCGACGAGATCGTTCTCACGACCATGGAGCACCATTCCAATATCGTGCCGTGGCATTTCCTGCGCGAGCGCCAGGGCGCGGTGCTGAAGTGGGTCGACATCGCCGATGACGGCTCGCTGTCCGCAGACGCAGTCGACGCGGCGATCGGGCCGAAGACCAAGCTCGTGGCGCTGACGCACATGTCCAACGTGCTGGGCACGGTGACGCCGCTGAAGGAGATCATCGCCCGCGCCCACGCCAAAGGCGTGCCGGTGCTCGCCGACGGCTGCCAGGGCGCGGTACACGAACTTGTCGACGTGGCTGACCTCGACATCGATTTCTATGCGCTGACCGGCCACAAGCTCTATGGTCCGTCAGGCATCGGCGCGCTTTACGCCTTGCGCGCGCATCTCAAAGCCATGCGGCCGTTCAACGGCGGCGGCGAGATGATCCGCGAAGTGACGCGCGAGGCGATCTCCTATGCCGATCCGCCGGCGCGGTTCGAGGCCGGCACGCCGCCCATCATCGAGGCGGTGGGCCTCGGTGTGGCGCTCGACTATCTCTCGTCCTTCGACCGGACCGCGGTCGCCGCCCATGAGCACGATCTTTTGACCTACGCCACAGCGGCGCTGCGCGACCTCAACTGGGTCCGCATCATCGGGCAGGCGCCGGGCAAAGGCACCATCGTTTCCTTCGAGGCCGAAGGCATGCATGCGCACGACCTCGCCACGATCCTCGATCGCGAGGGCGTGGCGGTCAGGGCCGGGCATCATTGCGCGCAGGTGCTGATGGAGCGCTTCGACGTGGCCTCCACCACGCGCGCCTCCTTTGCGCTCTACAACACGCGTGCGGAAGTGGACCAATTCATCTCGGCGCTTCACAAAGCGCGAAAAATTCTGGGCTGACAGGCAAATGGACGAGAGTCTTCGCGAGCTTTATCAGGAGGTGATCCTCGATCACTCGCGCCACCCGCGCCATTTCGGGCGGCTGGAGAGCGCGAACCATATGGGCGAAGGCCACAACCCGCTCTGCGGCGATCGCGTGAAGGTCTACCTCAAAGTGAACGGCGAGGACCGAATCGCCGATGTGTCGTTCGAAGGCAAAGGCTGTGCGATCTCGCAGGCTTCCGCGTCGTTGATGACGGACATGATCAAGGGCCGCACCGTCGCTGAGGCGGAAAAGCTGATGGATGGCTTTCTCCATCTCGTCAAAGGCGAAGACGCCAACGGCATCGCCGCCGAAGATCGCGAGCATCTGGACGTCATGGCCGGCGTCTCGGCCTTTCCCATGCGCGTTAAATGCGCGACGCTGGCGTGGCACACGATGAAATCGGCCTTGGAGGGCGGTAGCCCCGCGAAGACGGAATGAACGCCGAACCGCGCATGATGGCCGACGTGCAGGCTCCGGCCCTGAGCCCCGAGGAGCTCGAGGAATTCACGAACAAGCTCGTGAAGGCCCTGAAGACCGTTTACGATCCGGAAATCCCGGTTGATATCTATGAACTGGGCCTCATCTATAAGGTCGACGTCGCCGACAACAGGGACGTGACGGTCGACATGACGCTGACGGCGCCGGGCTGTCCTGTGGCCGGCGAGATGCCCGAAATGGTCAAGACGGCGCTCGAGGGCATCGAAGGGATCGGCGCGGTCACCGTGAACATGACGTTCGATCCGCCCTGGACGCCGGAGCGGATGAGCGAAGAAGCGAAACTCGAACTGAATATGTACTGATGGAAACGACGACGACCACCACGAGACCAAGGCGCGAGCGTCCCAAGGCGATGAAGCTGAGCGACGCGGCGGCGGCGCGCATCCGCGACATCATGGAAAAAGCGGAAGGCAAGTATCAGGGCATCCGCGTCGGCGTCGTCAACGGCGGATGCGCCGGCATGAGCTACACGATGGATTACGCCGAGGCCGCGCAACCGCTCGAGGAAGTCGTCGAAGACAAGGGCGTGAAGATCTTCATCGATCCGAAGGCGATCCTCTTCCTCATCGGCACGGAGATGGATTTCGTGCGCGACAAGCTCGCGGCGCGCTTCGTCTTCAACAACCCGAACCAGACGGCCGCCTGCGGCTGCGGCGAGTCCGTGTCGATCACGCCGGCGAAGGAAGACGAGTAACTCTCACGGCAGCAGCCGTTCCGCTTCGCCCCACACCCGCTTCATGAAATCCGCTGCAGGCTCGGATCTGGCCATCCAGGCCGATTGTCCGGACCAGGCCTGAATGCGGCGGATGTCGTTCTGTTTCTTCGCCTCGGCGTTCATGCGCGCTGTGAAGCCGCGTTGCACGGGATAGGGCGCAGGTTTCGGTCCCTCGGCGGCGGCGCGGACATAGTCGGTGGCGATGGCGCGCGCGAGGCGTCCGCTGAAGGCGCGCGTGGTCCATGTGTCTTCCGGCTCCGTGGTGGCCAGCGCATCGGACCAGGCGGCCGGCGTTTGCGCCTCCGTAGAGCGCAGGAACGCCGTTCCGATCTGCACGGCGCTCGCGCCCAGTGTCAGCGCCGCTGCGATGCCGCGGCCGTCGGCGATGCCGCCGGTGGCGATGACCGGAAGATCGATGTTGTCGGCGAGCCGCGGTATCAGCGCCGAAAGTCCGATCAGTTGGCGTTCTGCATTCTGATTCTTGAACGCGCCGCGATGACCGCCCGCTTCGAAGCCCTGCGCCACGATGGCGTCCGCTCCCGCGGCTTTCGCGAGGCGCGCTTCGGCAAGTGTCGTGACGGTCGCGAACCAGGCAATGTCCGCGTCCTTGAAGGCGCGCACGGCCTTCTCGGAGAATACGCCCATGATCGACGAGACGGCGGTCGGACGCGCAGCGACGACCGCTTGCCATTGCGCGTCGAAATTGGGCGGCGTTGCGTTGCCCGCCTCTTCAGGCACCTCGGGTCCCCATTGCGACAGGAAGGCGCGCACGGCGGCTTCCGCCCGCGCATCGCGGATGGGCGGCGGGTCGGGGATCCAAAGATTGAACTGATAGGCGCCGCGGCTTTTCGCGCGGAAATCCTTTGCCCAGTCCGCGATCTCCTGTGGGGGCGACAGCAGCGCACCCATGCCGCCCATGCCGCCCGCATCGGCGATGGCGATCGATCGCGCCAGCGAATTGGCGCCGGCCATCGGGGCTTCGAGAATGGGGACGGAAAGACCGAAACGTTTGCCGAACTCGGTCGCGCGTTCGCGTGCGCTGGGCATGCAATCCTCGTCCGCTGAAATGCCGTTTTCAATTTAGGCGAGATGACGGCCGATTTCAGCTGTCGCGGACTATCGTCCGGCCCATTCCGCAAGTTTATCCTGGATGGCAATATCGGGAAGCCGGTTGTCGGGCAGGCCGTGGCGCGCCTGCAGATATTCCGGGCTGTTATAGGAGAGCCAGACTTTTCCATCCTCGTCCTGCCAGACGAGAATCTTGAGCGGCAGATCGAGCGCGGCGCTCGGCGAGTCCTGCATCAGCGGCGTTCCGCCCTTCGGATTCCCGAAGATCAGCAGTTTCGTCGGGCGCATGGTCATGCCTACCTTCGCCGCTTCCCCGCTGTGATCAATCACGGCGAACAGGGTCACGCCTTTCGATATGAAAATCTCCTTCAGTCGCGTGACCGTCAGATCCACCGTGTGGTGGCTCGGAATGGTGACGATGCCTTCACCTTTTTCCACGTGCATCATCGGCGTCGGCGGCGTCTCGGGCAGGGATGTGGTTTTCACGGGCACATCTTCCTGTTGCGTCGGTGCCTGCATCTGCGCCCGCGCGACGAGCGTTCCGATTCCGACAAAGGTCAGCAAGGCGAACAGCCACGCAATACGTTTCGACATCCAAAGTCTCCGGGGCCAGGCTGGCGAGAACCCGGGCAATGCATCATTTCATCAGATTGTCCGCAATTGGACCAAGGTCCCAAACGCGACCGATGCTGTCGGCGACGATGCGAAAGCGCGTGCATCCCTCTTCCTGCGAGGATGAGGGATGCGATTGGCTTAGCGGCTGAGCGCTTGCGGTGCACTCACCATAATTTCACGCGCTGGTCGGGCGGGAGGTAATATTTGTCGCCCGGCTGCACGTTGAACGCATTGTACCAGCCGTCGATGTTGCGCGTGGCGCCGTCGACGCGGAATTGCGGCGGGCTGTGCGGGTTGGAGAGAATCTGCTGGCGCATCTGCGCGTCGCGATACTTGCTGCGCCAGATCTGCCCGTAAGACAGGAAGAAGCGCTGATCGCCGGTGAAACCGTCGAGCACCGGCGCTTCCTTGCCGTCGAGCGAGATATGATAGGCCTTCAGCGAGATCGTGAGGCCCGACAGGTCGCCGATATTCTCGCCCATGGTCAGCTTGCCGTTGACGTGCAGACCGGGCAGCCCCTCGTAAGAGTCGTATTGCGCACCCAGCATCGACACGCGCGCCTCGAAGTTCCTGCGGTCCTCATCGGTCCACCAGCTTCTGAGGATGCCGGCGCCGTCGAATTTCGAGCCCTGGTCGTCGAAGCCGTGGCTGATCTCGTGGCCGATCACCGCGCCGACGCCGCCATAGTTCACCGCATCGTCCGCATTGGGATCGAAGAACGGTGGCTGCAGGATCGCCGCCGGGAAGAAGATCGAATTGAACAGCGGCGTGTAATAGGCGTTGATCGTCGGCGGCGTCATGTTCCATTCGTTGCGGTCGACGGGTTCGTCCATGCGGTCGAGCCGGTATTTCCATTCGAAGGCATTCGAACGTTCGATATCGCCCACGAGGTCGTCGCGTTTGATCACGAGGCCGGAATAGTCGCGCCACTTGTCGGGATAGCCGACATGCGGCCGGAAGGCGTGCAGCTTGTCGAGCGCCTTCTGCCGCGTTGCTTCCGTCATCCAGGAAATCGTGCGGATATCGGCATCATAGGCTTTGAGGATGTTAGAGATCAGCTGCTCGACCTTCGCCTTCGATTCCGGCGGGAAGTAGCGCGCGACATAGATCTTGCCCAGCGGATGGCCGAGACGCGAGTCGAGCAGGCGAACCGCGCGGGTCTGCCGATCGAGCTGCTTGTCCTGTCCGCCCAGCACCTTGCCGTAGAAGGCGAAATGCTCGTCGTCGATGGAGGTCGGCAGGTAGGGCGCCATATTGTCGAGATAGTGCGCGGTCAGATAGTCGCGCCACACCGCAACCGGCGTCGAGGCAAAGAGCTTGGCAAGCGTCGGCACCGCCGTCTTCTGCGACACGATCACGATGCGCTGGCCGTTCGGTCCGTTGAAGGAGATGCCTTCGGTCTTGAAGAACGCGCTCCACGGGAATTCCGGCGCGAAGCGGATCAGCTCCGACATCGTCATCGGATTGTAGTTCTTCTCGGCGTCGCGCCGCTCGGCGGCAGGCCAATGCGCTTTGGCCATCTCGACTTCGAGATTGTAGACGGCCTCGGCGCGCTTGTCGGCGTTCTTGATGCCGGCCAGCGTCAGCATCTTGGCTAGATGGGCGCGATAGGCGTCGCGCGCCGCCTGCAGTGCCTTGTCGTCACGCAGATAGTAGTCGCGGTCCGGCATGCCGAGGCCAGCCGGTGCCAGTCCGATGACATAGACGTTCGAGTTCTTGGCGTCCGGCGTGATGCGATTGCCGAAGATGCTGTCGGCCGGACGATCGGGCGCCGCCATCGCGACCGCCACGTCATTGAGGGTCTTCAGATGGGCGAAATAGTCGAGATCGTGCTGCGCCGGCTTGAGGCCGTTGGCGTTGATCTGTTTGGTGTCGAGGAAGGCGTCGTAAAGATCGCGGAGCTGCTTCTCTTCAGCCGTCAGCGAGCCGTATGGCTTCGCCTCGATTTCGTTGGCGATGTCCTTCATGCGCTTCTCGCTCAGGATCTGGAGGTCCTGGAACGAGCCGGTCGAAGTGCGATCGGCAGGAATTTGCGCCGTCTTCAGCCAGTTGCCGTTCACATAGAGGAAGAAGTCGTCTCCCGGCTTGACGCTCTTGTCCATGCTGGAAAGATCGATGCCCCAGCTGCCGAATGCCGGCTTGGCCGGCGGCGTTTGCGCCGATGCCGATGCCATCGCGGCAACGGCCGCGCAGGCGAGCGCGGCAAGCGCCAGTTTTCCCGTTCTCATCACGAACTCCCCCTTACGGTTTTTCGACTTACCACAGGTGCACGCGCTGATCCGGCGCGAGATAATATTTGTCGCCCGGCTTGACGCCAAACGCGGCGTACCAGGGATCCGCATTGCGGGTCGCGCCGATGGCGCGGAATTCGGGCGGGCTATGCTCATTCGACAGTACCTGCTCGCGCAGCGCGCTGTCGCGGAGCTTGGCGCGCCAGATCTGTCCGAACGACAGGTAGAAGCGCTGATCCGGCGTGAAGCCGCCGATGACCTGGCCGGGCTTGCCACCGAGCGAGATGTGATAGGCCTTGTAGGAGATAGTCAAACCGGCCAGGTCGGCGATGTTCTCGCCCATCGTGAATGCGCCGTTGACGTGCAGGCCCGGCAGCGGCTCGTAAGAATCGTATTGCGCGCCGAGCATCTTGGTGCGCGCTTCGAAGTTCTTGCGGTCTTCATTCGTCCACCAGTTCTTCAGCGCGCCGCGGCCGTCGTATTTCGAGCCCTGGTCGTCGAAGCCGTGGCTGATCTCGTGACCGATGACGGCGCCGATGCCGCCATAATTGACGGCGTCATCCGCATTCGGATCGAAGAAGGGCGGCTGCAGGATCGCGGCAGGGAAGAAGACGCCGTTCACTGTCGGATCGTAGTAGGCGTTCACGGTCGGCGGCGACATGCCCCATTCGTTTTTGTCGACCGGCTCGTCTATCCGCCTCAGCTCGCGGTTCCATTCGAACTGCGCGCCGTTCTGGATGTCGCCCAGCAGATCGTCGCGTCTGATCTGCAGCGCGGAGTAATCGCGCCACTTGTCCGGATAGCCGATATGCGGCGTGAATTTGTGAAGCTTCTCGAGCGCTTTCTCGCGCGTCGCCGGCGTCATCCAGGACAGGGTGCGGATGTCGGCGTCGTAGGCTTTGAGGAGATTCGAGACGAGCTGCTCCGCATGCGCCTTCGCGGCCGGTGGGAAGTATTTCGCGACATAGAGCTTGCCGAGGGCTTCGCCCATTTCACCGTCCAGCAGATGCGTCGCCCGCTTGTCACGCGGAAGCTGCTGCGGATTGCCCTGGAGCACGGTCCCGTAGAAAGCGAAGTCCGCCAGGTCGAAGGTACGCGGCAGATAGGCCGAGAAGGCGTGGAGATAGCGAAGCGTGAGATAGTCGCGCCAGACATCGACGGGCGTCGACGCGAAGATTTTCGCGAGCTGCGGAAACGCCGTCTTCTCCGCGATGACGACCTGGCGCTCGCCATGCGGCGAGGAGAAGGGGACCTGGGCGGCGCTCAGATAGGCGCGCCACGGAAAGCCCGGCGCAAACGCCTCGAGCTGCGAGACCGACATCGGGTTGTAGGTTTTGGTGGCGTCGCGGCGCTCGGCATTGGGCCACTCCACCTTGGCCATTGCGAGCTCGAGATCGTAGACGGCGTCGGCGCGCTTGTCGGGATTTGCGACGCCCGCCATGTCGAGCATGGTGGCGAGATATTTCTTGTAGGCATCGCGCGTCGCCGCGATCTCCTTGTCGTCGCGAAGATAATAGTCGCGATCCGGCATGCCGAGACCGGACTGCGAGAGGTTGATCGCGTAAGCGTCCGGATCCTTGGCGTCTACGCCGATGCCCATGTTGTACGGGCCGTCCAGCATCAGGCGCGGATCGCCCATGGCCGCCGCGACGTCTTCCAGCGTCTTGAGAGTCTCGAGATGGTCGAGGTCTTTCTTCGCCGGCGTCAGACCGCGCGAATCGATCTGCTTGCGGTCGACGAAGGCGTCGTAAAGATCGCGCAGCTTCTTCTCTTCGGGAGTCAGCGATGCATAAGGCTTGGCTTCGAGAGCCGCCACGATGGCGCCCATCCGGCTCTCGCTCCGGATGCGAAGATCCTGGAAGGCGCCGGTGCTGGAACGGTCCGGCGGAATCTGCGCCGTCCTGAGCCAGTTGCCGTTCACATAGAGGAAGAAGTTGTCGCCCGGTTTGACCGAGCGGTCCATCGCGGCCAGGTCAACTCCCCAGCTCCCGAATTGCGGCGCCGCGGCGCTCAGGGCAAATGTGCTCGTACCAACGCAAGCCAGGGTGGCCAGCGCAAAGAGGCGGCGTCGCATCAAGGAACTCCTGCTGGGTTGTTCAAGGTCGGAAATATACCAAGGGCCGCCGGCGGTGCCCGCGGTCGTTTTTATTGCGGCCGGATTGGGCCGCAGTTCGCGCGCAAGCGCAAGTCACGGCTCGGGGAGCCGATTAAAATTGCTTTAGAATCGGAAGGTTGCGTATCCGTCAGGCCGCTTCGACGTCGCTCTCAACGGTCACGCCTGCGTCGCTTACCACACAGTTGCGCCCGGCATTCTTGGCGGCATAGAGGCAGCTGTCGGCCCGCTGGATCAGAAGGACCTGCGTGTCCTCAGGGGTGAGCTGCGCCACGCCGATCGAAATCGAGATCGTGCCCAGGATGTCACCCGTCGATTTCTTGACCAGCTTCTTGCACTCGACGTAGTGCCGGATCTGGTTGGCGACGTGCACGGCGTTCTCAAGACGCGTGTTGCGCAGCACGACTGCGAACTCTTCGCCGCCGTAGCGCGCGGCCGTGTCGCGGCCCTTGACGTTCTCCGAGAGACAGCCTGCGACGAGACGCAGCACCTGGTCGCCGGTCGTATGGCCCCAGGTATCGTTGAACGATTTGAAATGGTCGATGTCGCACATGAGGAGGCACAAGGGCTCCATCGTGCTGCGCGAGTGCTGGATCGCGTCCCTGAGCTCGGCGTCGAAAGCCTTGCGGTTGGGAATGCCGGTCAAGGGATCGGTGAGGCTTTCCTTGCGCACGTCGTCGAGCTTGGCGCGCAATTCGCTGACTTCGATGGACGAGCGCTGCAGTTCGGATTCGAGATCCTTGGTGCGCGTTTCCATGCTGCGCGTCGCGGTGACGAGACCGCCGATCAGCTTCTGCAGGCCGTCAACCGATTTCGCGTCGCCGATCTGGCCGCTGGCCGCGGACAGCGTCTGGCCATAGGCGGCGGCGTCGCGCTCCGCGGCCTCGATGCGGGAGAGCACGCTCGCCACCGTGTCGGTGATCTCGGTGCTGATCGTCTGCACGGCCTTGTCGAGGCGTTCGCCATTGAAGAACTGCTCGCGCAGCTCGGCGAGCTTCTGCGGCGACAGGGGCCGGCGGCCGGCGATCAGATCGCCCATCACTTTCGAGGCGATCGGGTTGTCGCCCGCGGCATAAGCGTAAAAAAGTTGGAAATTTTCCGGCGTGGGCGAGACATTGCGGTCGCTCATCAGCGACATGGCGGTCTGCGCCAGTTGATTGACCCGTTCGTGCTGGTTGGCCGACATTGCGAAGCGCGTTCGACGCCCGGAAACCCCGTCCTGAATATGCCCCCGGGGGCGGTAACAAACCCTTAAACCCGGCATTGCGGCCCCCCGGATCGTTGACTAACCTGACAATTCGTCAATGGGTTACCGCGAATGCGAGATTTTCGGGGCCAAGCAGGGAGCGAAGGATGAGCGCAGCAGAGGCGAGGCCGGGCAATGCCGGTACGGCCACGGATTTCGAGGCCCGGATGCGGGCCGTCCTCGAGCGGCAGCGCCAGGCGCATATCCAGGAGGGACCGCCGAACGCCGAGAAGCGCATCGACTGGCTCGACCGCGCCATCCGGCTTCTCGTCGGGCACAAGGAAGCGATCACCGATGCGCTGCGCGAAGACTTTGGTCATCGCTCCGTACACGCCACATTGCTGACGGACGTCTCCGGCTCCATCGCGCCGCTGAAGCACGCCAAGGAGAATCTCAAAGGCTGGATGAAGCGCGAAAAGCGCAAGGTCTCGCCGGCGCTGCTCGGTCTCTTCGGCGCGAAGGCCTATATCGACTATCAGCCCAAAGGTGTCGTCGGCGTCATCTCGCCATGGAATTTCCCCGTCAATCTGACCTTCTCGCCGCTCGCCGGAATCTTCGCGGCCGGCAACCGCGTGATGATCAAGCCGTCGGAATTCACCCCGCGCACGTCCGAATTGATGGAGCGCATGTTCCGCGGCGCCTTCGACGAAACCGAAGTGGCCGTGTTCACGGGCGGCCCGGATGTCGGCGGCGCATTCAGCCGCCTTCCTTTCGATCATCTGCTGTTCACCGGCGCCACCTCGATCGCCTATCACGTGATGCGCGCGGCGGCGGAGAATCTCGTGCCGACCACGCTGGAGCTGGGCGGCAAATCGCCGGTGATCCTCAGCCAGTCCGCCGACATGGATCTGGCGGCCAAGCGCGTGATGATGGGCAAGACGCTGAATGCGGGCCAGATCTGCCTGGCGCCGGATTACGTCTTCGTGCCGAAGAACAAGGCGAGCGAGTTCGTCGGCGCGGCGGAAGGCGCGGTCAAGACGATGTACCCGACGCTGAAGGACAATCCCGACTACACCTCGGTGATCAATCAACGCCATTACGACCGTCTGATGGGCTATCTCGATGACGCGAAGCAGAAGGGCGCGGAGCTCATCGAGCTCAATCCGGCGAAGGAGGATTTCCGCCAGCAGCCGTTCCACAAGATCCCGCCGACGCTGGTGCTCAACCCGACGGACGACATGAAGATCATGAGGGACGAGATCTTCGGGCCGCTTCTGCCGGTGAAGACCTACAGCGACGTCGACGAGGCGATCGGCTACATCAACGAGCATCCGCGTCCGCTCGGGCTCTATTATTTCGGCGACGATTCCAAAGAGCAGTCGCGCGTGCTGACGCGCACGACCTCCGGCGGCGTCTCCGTCAATGACGTCGTCATGCATGTCAGCATGGAGGACCTGCCGTTCGGTGGCATCGGCCCGTCCGGCATGGGCGCCTATCACGGCATCGACGGCTTCCGCACGTTCAGCCATGCCAAGGCCGTCTTCCAGCAGGCCAAGATGGACGTCACCGCGATGATGCGCCCGCCCTACGGCGAGAAGATCCAGAAGATGCTGGACGGGTCGATCAAGCGCTAGCGCTTCTCCCCTGCTATCAGGGGAAAGATCAGGGGAGAAAAATTTCGCCGCCGCGCGGAACATGCGTCTGATCCAGGAACGGCGCGGGTTTCCCGCGATACGCCGGCGCGCGCCAGGACGAAAAGCAGGGGTGCGCAGGGGCATTTTCATCCGTGTACATCCTTTCTTGCGGCGGAGCGGACGTCGCCAAAGAAAAGTTGAACCACAGAGACACAGAGGCACAGGGACAGCGAGGGTTTCCCGGACGGACAGCCTCGCTTTCGACGTTTGCCTGCGCGCGTTCCTGCTCAGCTGCGGCACAACCTCGCTAGAACGCGCGCAAAAGCCTGACGAAGTTGGGGCGAAATGTTTGGGAGAGGCTCGGTGTCTCTGTGCCTCTGTGCCTTCCGCCTGCGCCAAGGCTTCGGCGGACCAAGCGACGCACAAGACCCGCCGAAGCTTCAGCGAAGGCGGGCTGTAGTAAATCTTGCGGTGCCGATGACAGACGCCAGCGTCGGAGGGGAATCAAAAGCCCGGCCGCTCGGGAGAGCGCCGGGCGCAGCAATGCGTTATAGTGAAATCAGTATGCTTTTTGATCAAAACGCACAAGCGCTACGTTTGCGCAGGGGCCATGCACGCGGCGCGCATTTTATCTCGTGAGTCGGCGATTTGTGCTTACATACATCTTGTTGCGCTTACATAGATTTTGTTGGGCGTCTTGTCGGACGCCTGCACGCATCGACGAAACGGGGGGCCTGCACGATGAAGCTCTACGACGAACACATGCCGGCGCCGAATCCGCGCAAAGTTCGCATTTTTCTCGCGGAGAAGGGCATCGCCGTGCCGCTGGAACGCGTGCGGATGATGAAACGCGAGCACAAGGCGCCGGAGTTCCTGAAGAAGAATTCGCTCGGGCAGCTGCCGGTGCTCGAGCTCGACGACGGCACCTGCATCGCCGAGTCCGTCGCGATCTGCCGCTATTTCGAGGAGCTGCATCCGGAGCCCGCGCTGTTCGGTTCGACGCCGGTCGAACGCGCGAAGGTCGAGATGTGGATCCGCCGCGCCGAATTCCGCCTGTGGAATCCGATGGGACAGGTGTGGATCAACGCCGACCCGCGCACGGCGGCCGTCAACCCGAACCAGTTCAAGGATTATGGCGAGCACAACCGGAACGTCGTCGCGCGCGCGATGATGTGGATCGACGCCGAGCTGGCCGACGGCCGCCCTTTCCTCGCCGGCGACGGCTTCTCGATGGCCGACATCGTGCTTTTGTGCGGCATCGACTTCGCGCGTTTCGTGGAGATGGATATGCCGGACGAGGCCGAGCATCTGCGCGCCTGGCACGCGCGGATTTCCGCGCGCCCCAGCGCCGGCGCCTGATCCGCGCGACGGCGGAGGCTGGCGGATAGAGACCCCTCACCCACACCCGAGCAGACGTCTCCGTCCGAGACCTGCATCCCTCTCCCTCAAGGGGAGAGGAGCAATTCTGAGCCTTGCACCCACGAATGTTCATGCAACGCGCCGAATTTCTCCTGTTCATGCGACGCGCCGAATTGCTTCTGTTCATGCAGGGCGCCGAATATCTCCTCTCCCCTTGAGGGAGAGGGATGCGAGGTACGGAACATCAAACCTGCTCAGGGGTGGGTGAGGGGGATCTATCCACGCGCCGTCGTGACAACGGCGCGGCTTTTGTTCAAAGTCCGTACGTCTGGGGGCGACGATGCGCACATTCCTCTACAGTCTTGCTGCGATTGCAGCCATTGCCGTCCTGATCCTCGGCACGGGCGCCGCCATCTTTTACTCGGGCCACGGAAAGATCCTCCTTGGTCTGTTGGGACCGCGAAACGTCTGGGATGCGGCCGCGAACGTGCCGGCGCCCGATTACGCCGATGCCCGCAACTGGGCCGCGCTTCCGGCGAAGCCCGGTCTCACCGCCTATGTTCCTGCCGGAGTCGAAGCGCCCGCGGCGACCGACCCGCAGGTCGACGTCTTCTTCATTCATCCGACCGGCGACATGAGCGGGGCGGGGTGGAATTCCTCGCTCAATCCAAACAGCCAGACGGAAGAGAACACGCGCTGGATGATGGCGAACCAGGCGAGCGTCTATAACGGCTGCTGCGACATCTATGCGCCGCGCTACCGTGAAGCTTCGATCTTCCGCTACATCAGCGCGACGCCGGAGCTCTACAAAAAATCCGGCGACTTCGCCTATGCCGACGTCGATCGCGCTTTCACCTGGTTCCTCGAGCACTATTCGAAGGGCCGCCCCTTCATCATCGCGACGCACAGCCAGGGCACCGAGCACGGATTCAATCTGATCCGCCGCCGCATCGACGGCACGCCGCTCGCCCGGCGCATGGTCGCCGCCTATCTGATCGGCGGCGGCATCACGGACAGAGAAGCCGCTGCGCTGAAGACGGTCCATGTCTGCGCGT
>Ga0335069_10008693_pt1 | contig 14498 bp, 14 predicted proteins | sample Lox_Sample_11_FD_206714 | JGI IMG/M metagenome (GOLD analysis project Ga0335069, IMG submission 206714) | Soil microbial communities from Loxahatchee National Wildlife Refuge, Florida, United States - Lox_Sample_1.1 | ecosystem: Environmental > Terrestrial > Soil > Wetlands | place: USA... | reverse complement strand
ACCGCGTGCCCATCGCCAAGCTCGCGGCGGCACAGGCGGCCCTAACCGGCGACCAGACCGGCCGCAAGGGCGAGGGGTGACCTCGAAAGCAGCGCGATGACGTCACTGGGGGATCTCAAGGTCGGCGGCAAACCCGCTCTGGCTTCGACACTCGCGCGGCTTGAATCCTCCCCCGACGACGCGAATATCACCGCGCTTCTTTCCGACGCCTATCTCGCGCCCTTGGGCCAGGTGATCGGGCTCACCGGACCGCCCGGCGTCGGCAAGTCCACGCTGGCCGGCGCCCTCATCAACGCCTATCGCGCCGACGGTAAGCGGGTCGGTGTCATCGCGGTCGATCCCTCGTCGCGGCGCTCCGGCGGCGCGCTGCTCGGCGACCGGGTGCGGCTCCGCACCGATCCCGACGACCAGGGCGTCTTCGTCCGCTCCATGGCGGCGCGCGACCAGCTGGGCGGGCTCGCGGAGATCACCTTCGGCGCCATGGTGCTGATGCGGGCGCTGTTCGACGTCGTCCTGGTCGAGACCGTCGGCGTCGGCCAGTCGGAGACCGACATCACCATGGCGGCGGACACCATCGTCTTCTGTGTTCAGCCCGGCTCCGGCGACAGCCTGCAATTCATGAAGGCCGGCATCGTCGAGATCCCGGACATCGTCGCTGTCACCAAGGGCGACATGGGCCACGCCGCGATCCGCGCCCGCGCCGACGTCAAAGGCGCCCTCGGCATGGCGACGGAGCCCAGCCTCGACTGGACGGTCGCCGTCCGGATCGTCACCGCGCCCTCGGGCGAGGGCGTCGCCGAGCTGGTGGCCGAGATCGCCGAGCACTGGCATTGGCTGACCCATGACGCCGGCAGTCGCCTCGCCGAGCGCCGCCGCCTCCAGGCCGAGCACTGGCTGAAGCAGGCCATCAAGGAACGCTACGGCCGCGAGGGCCTGAAGCGGCTGGGCGCGATCTCCCTCGCGCCGGAGACCGCGCCGTTCGGGATGCTGGCGAAGGCAGACACTTAGAGATCCGCGAACGCGGCGATCGCGGCGCGGTCGAAGCCCTTGCTGGCGGTCAGGAGCTGGCGGGAGTAGGGGTGCTGCAGCTGGCCCCTGGAGAGCATCTCGGAATCCGCGAGCTCGACGATCTCGCCGGTGCGCATGATGGCGAGGCGGTGGCAGAGCTGCGCCACCACGGCGAGGTCGTGGCTGACCAGGATGTAGGTCAAGTCGAACTCGCGGCGAAGATTGGCCAGCAGATTCAGGATCTCCGCCTGGATCGAGACGTCGAGCGCCGAGGTCGGCTCGTCCAGCAGCAGAAGTTTGGGCCGCAGGATCAGCGCACGGGCGATAGCGACCCGCTGGCGCTGGCCGCCGGAGAGCTGGTGCGGATAGCGGAAGCGGAATTCCGGGCCGAGTTGCACCTGCTCCAGGGTCTGCTTCACCCGGTTCTCGATGTCGCCGATGCCGTGCACCTGCATCGGCTCGGCGAGGATGCGATCGACTGTGTGTTTAGGGTGCAACGAGCCGTAAGGGTCCTGGAACACCATCTGGATGGCGCGCTTCATCTCCTTGTCGCGCGCCCTGGTCAGCGGCTTGCCGTTGAGTGAGATCGCGCCGCCCCAGTTGGTGTTAAGGCCGGCCAGGACCCGCAGCACCGTGGTCTTGCCGGAACCGGATTCCCCCACCAGGCCGAAGCTCTCGCCGGGCGCCATGGTGAAGCTGACGCCGTTGAGGGCGTGCACGAAGTGCCGGCCGGTATGGAACGTCACCGAAAGATCGCGAACCTCGACCATGGGCATCACGGCGTTCATGCGCTGAGCCAGCTCGGGTCGCGCTTCAGGGTCGGCAGCACCGCGACCGGATGATCCAGGCTCGGCGTGCAGGCGAGCAGGCCGCGGGTATAGGGATGTTTCGCCGCGCCGAGGTTCCGCGCGTCGAGCTCTTCCATGACGCGGCCGGCATACATGACGAGCACCCGGTCGCAGAACGTGCTGACCAGGTTGAGGTCATGACTGATGAAGATGAGGCCCATGTCGCGGGTCTTCACGAGATCGTCCAGGATCGCCAGCACCTGCAGCCGCACCGTCACGTCGAGCGCCGACGTCGGCTCGTCGGCGATCAAGAGCTCGGGCTCGGTCACCAGCATCATCGCGATCATCACCCGCTGGCCCATGCCGCCGGAGAGCTCGTGCGGCCAGGCGCGGAACACCCGCTCGGGATCGCGGATCTTCACCGCCGCCAGCATCTCCAGCGCGCGCCGCTCGAGCGCATCGCGCTTGCCGGTCCGGGATGCGGCCTCCATCAGCTGGTCGCCGACCCGCATCACCGGGTTGAGCGAGTATTTCGGATCCTGCATCACCATGGTGATGCGCCGGCCGCGGATGCTGCGCCATTGGGCGTTGGAGAGGCCGAGCAGGTTCTGCCCGTCGAAGGCGAGCTTCTGCGCCGTCACGCGGCCCGAAGTGAGGCCGAGGATCGCCCGCGCGGTCTGCGACTTGCCGGAGCCGGATTCGCCGACGATCGCCAGTTTCTCGCGCCCGAGGGTGAAGGAGACGTCGCGCACTACATGGGAGATCCCGGTCGGGGTCCGGAACCGGATGTTCAGCTTCTCGACCTCCAGGATCGGCTGCGGCATCGCCCTACTGCTCCCGGGGATCGAGCACGTCGCGGAGCCCGTCGCCGATCAGGTTGAACCCGAGACTGACGATGAAGATCGCGATGCCGGGATAGGTACAGACCCACCATTGTTCCAGGATGTCGATGCGCCCGTCGGCGACCATGGCGCCCCATTCCGGTCGCGGCGGGGCGACGCCGAGTCCGAGGAACCCGAGGCCGGCGGCGATCAGGATGACGCCGGCCATGTCCAGGGTGACCCGCACGATCAGCGAGGGCAGGCACATCGGCATGATATGGCCGAACAGGATGCGGAAGCCCGAGGCGCCGCTCATCCGCGCCGCCGCGATGTAATCGGTGTTGCGGATGGTCAGGGTCTCGGCCCGGGCGATCCGCGCGTAGGGCGGCCAGGAGGTGATGGCGATGGCCAGGATCGCGTTCTCGATGCCGGGCCCGAGCGCCGCGGCAAAGGCGAGGGCGAGGACCAGCTTCGGAAAGCCGAGGAAGGCGTCGGTGATCCGCATCAGCACGGTGTCGAGCCAGCCGCCGAGATAGCCGGCGCTGGTGCCGATGAGGACGCCGAGCGGCGCCGCAGTGATCGCCACCATGATGATGATGACGAGGCTGGTGCGCGAGCCGAACACGATGCGTGACCAGATGTCCCGGGCGTTGGAATCGGTGCCCAGCCAATGGTCGCCGCCGGGCGGCAGCAGGCGCTGGGTAGCGATGTCGCCGGCTTCGATCGGACTCCAGCTCGAGAACAGCGGCGCGAAGATCGCCATGACGACGAGGGCAAGGACGATGGCGAGGCCGATCATCGCCAGCGGGTTCCGCGCGAAAGCGACCCAACCGAGATAGGCGCGCCCGGTCCGGGCTTGCCAGCGCGAGTCCGGCGTGTCGGTCAGCAGCCAGCGGCGCCAGCCCGGCGGTGTCGCGGCGATCACCCAGCCCGTGGTTTCGACAGCCATCGTCAGTACGCTCCCGTCATTTCGCCCTCGGATCCAGGAAGCGGTGGGCGAGGTCGGTCAGGGTGTTGATGACGATGTAGACGAAGCCGACGACGATGGTGCCGCCCATGACCGCCGGCAGGTCCTGGCCGAAGATCGAGTTGGTGATGTAGAGGCCGAGGCCGTTCCAGGTGAAGACCGTCTCGGTCAGCACCGAGCCCTCCAGCAGCGTGCCGTAGGAGAGCGCGATCACCGTCAACAGCGGCACCAGGATGTTGCCCATGGCGTGCTTCCAGATGATCCTGGTCTCGGAGACGCCCTTCACCCGCGCGGTCAGGATGTATTCCTGGCGGAGCTGCCCCAGCATCAGCGAGCGCGTCATGCGGCTGATATAGGCGAGCGAGAAATAGCCGAGCAGCGAGGCGGGGAGGATGAGGTGGCCGACCGCGTTCCAGAAGAGGTCGGTCTCGCCCTGGAGCAGGGTATCGATGGTCATGATGCCGGTAATCGGCGTGATCATGTCCTCATAGCCGAAGTCGAGGCGCCCGGGGCCGGGTAGCCAGTCGAGCTTCGCATAGAAGATGAGGAGGCCCATGATGCCGAGCCAGAAGATCGGCATCGAATAGCCCACGAGGCCGAAGAAGCGGATCAGGTGGTCGGCGATGCTGTCCTTGCGGACCGCCGCCCAGACGCCGAGCGGTACGCCGAGCACGATTCCGAGCAGGATGCCCCAGGTCGCGAGCTCCAGCGTCGCTGGAAAGACATGAACGAGGTCGACGATGACCGGCTGGTTGGTGCGGAGCGAGGAGCCGAGGTCGCCCTGGACCACGTGCTTCAGGTAGAGCAGGAACTGGACCGGGATCGGATGGTTGAGGCCGAGCTGCTCCCGGGCGGCGGCGATGGTGGATTCCGACGCGTGGTCGCCGACGATCGCCAGGACGGGATCGGCCGGCAGCAGGCGGCTGATCACGAAGGTCACCACCAGCAGGCCCAGCATCGTCGTGGCGATGGAGAGCAGCACCTTGCCGGCGGAGAGCAGCCGCGTCGCGATCATGGGGTTCGGATCATCGTCAATTTCTCAGTCAAGCGGGGGCCGGAAACAGATCGGGTGACTCCCTTGCCAGGAAGTCACCCGATTCCGAAGTCCTGAGGCCGTCAGTTCTTGACGACGTTCTTGTAGAGATCGAGGTCGAAGGTCGGCCCCATGATGAATCCGCTGACGTTCTTGCGGATCGCCGAGGTCTCGACCTGCTGGAACAGGAAGACGTAGGGGCTCTCGTTCAGCGCCATCTTCTGCAGGTCCATGTAGTCCTGGGCCCGCTTCTTCGGATCCCGCTCGTCGCGGGCGGCGTTGACTTGGGCCGCGCGTGCCGGATCCTGCCACTGGTTGCGCTTGGCGAGCGGCGCGTCCAGGTAGCCGGAAGCGTTCGAGTGCGGGTCCTGATAGTCCGAACCCCAGGTCCCAAGATAGATGTCATGGGTGCTGGCGCGGTACTTGGTCAGCGTCGTCTTGTTGTCGGCCGTGAGGATGATGATGTTGATGCCGGCCTTGGCCATGGTGCTCTGGATCGAGGCGGCGAGCTGGCGCGATTCCGACTTGTTGGTCACGTCCATGGTGACATCGAAGCCCTTGGGGAAGCCCGCCTTTTTCAAGAGCTCCTTGGCCTTCTCCACGTTCAGCGAGAACGGCGTGTCGTTGTCAGCGCCGAGCTGGCCCTCGGGCAGGAAGGTCTGGTGCTTTATCCCGGTCCCGTTGAACTCGGTCTTCTGCAGCCCGTCATAATCCACCAGGTACTTCATCGCCTGGCGGACGTCGACGTTGCCCAGGTACTGGTTCTTGGTGTTCATGCCCATGTACCAGAGCGTCGCCTTCGGAGCCGACTGGGTGCGGATGTTGGGGTCGGCGGAAACCGACTTCAGCTGGTCGCCGAGCAGGTTGCGGGCGATGTCGATGTCGCCCTTCTGCAGCAGCAGTTGCTGGGTGGCGCTCTCGGTCACGTTCTTGATCAGCACGTGCTTGATCTTCGGCACGCCGTCCCAGTAGTTCGGGTTGGCGTCGAGCACCAGCGATTCATTCGGCTTGTAGCTCTTCAGCATGAACGGGCCGGAGCCGGCTTCGTTGGTCTTCAGCCAGGCGGTGCCGTAGTCGCCGTTGGTCTCGTGCGACATGGCGAGCTTCTTGTCGATCATCACGCTGGTGTAGGAGAGGCAGTTCAGGAAGAAGCTCGGCGCATACGCCGCGTCGAGCTCGATCGAGACCGTCATCGGATCCACGACCTTGACCTTGTCCTGCACATTGTCCTTGGTCAGGCCGAACTGGTTCATGATGAAGGCCGGGTTGCCATCCAGCTTGACGTAGCGGATCAGCGAGAAGGCGGCGTCCTCGGCGGTGAGGTCGTTGCCCGAGTGGAACTTGATGCCGGGGCGGATCTTGAAGGTGAAGGTCTTGCCGTCGTCGCTGGCGGACCAGCTCTCGGCCGCCTGCAGCTTCAGTTCGGACGGCTTGTCCGGATTGATGACCACCAGCCGGTCGTAGGTGTTGGCCATGTATTCCGAGGTGCTGATCTCATAGATCTGACCTGGATCGAGCGAGATGATGTCGTCGATCACATAGGCCATCACCAGGGTATCCTTGGGGGTCGCGGCCTGCGCCATCCCCGCACCGAAGGCCAGCGCGCCAAGCGAAACGCCGACGGCAAAGAAGGCCGACTTCACGAACGGTTTCATGTCTGATTGCTCCCTGATTCCTAGCGGTCCTGGGTGCGTTCTCGTTGTTCCCCGTCCCGGCTGGTACCCGAGCCCGGGGAAGTCCCATCCACCGCACCTTGGACCGAACGGTCAAGGTTATCACGGGTCTGTCACTGAGGTAAACGATCGCGACGCGATCGACCGACCGCGGCCGCGCGGAAAACTCACGTCAGGCGCAGGATCCGCTCGCGCAGCCCGGGATATGCGGCCAGCAACCGTCCGCGTTCGGCCAGCTCGAAATCGGCGAAATCGAAGCCCGGCGCCACCGTGCACCCCACCAGCGCGAAACCGGTGCCCTCGGCCGGGTGCGCGCCGAACCAGGCTCCGGCCGGGACCACGTGCTGTGCCACGTCTCCGGCCTCGAGGTCGGGGCCGAGCCGTGTTTCCCGCAAGGTCCCGTCGGCGGCGATCTCGACCACGATCAGCGCGCCGCCGGCATAGAAGTGCCAGACCTCGTCCGAGCGGATCCGGTGCAGCTTGGAGCATTGCCCGGCTTCCAGCAGGTAGTAGATCGCCGTCGATATGGCGCGCGGCCCGTCAAATCGCCGGGGGAGGGCGGCGGCCGCGATCTGCTCCGCCGCGCGGTAGGTCTCGCGGAACCAGCCGCCTTCCGGATGCGGTGTCAGATTCAACTTTTCAACGATGGCGGCTGCCTGCATCGGACCTCCGGTTGAATCGCTTGACCCTCGCCCGGTCGCGTGGAACCTTCGGCGCGGGGACCACAGAATTCTGAGCAGCGGCGCGGGGATGCCGAGCATCTATCAGATCAAACCGGCTTTCCAGGGCCTGTTGCGGCCGATCGTGCGCCGCCTGGCGGCGATCGGCGTGACCGCGAACCAGGTGACCCTGGGCGCGGCGCTGCTGTCGATCGCCGCCGGCATCCTCATCGCCGCCGCGCAGCCGAGCGGACGCATCTGGTTCCTGTTGCCGGCGGTGCTGTTCCTCCGCATGGCCTTGAACGCCATCGACGGCATGCTGGCGCGCGAGCACGGGCAGAAGAGCGCGTTCGGCGCCTTCCTGAACGAACTCTGTGACGTCGTCTCCGACGCCGCCCTCTATCTCCCCTTCGCGCTGCTCGATCTCGAGCCCGCCGTGGTCGTGATCGTGGTCCTGCTCGCGGGCCTGAGCGAGATGGCGGGCGTGGTGGCGATCCAGGTCGGCGCCGACCGCCGCTATGACGGACCGATGGGGAAGAGCGACCGCGCCTTCGCCTTCGGCCTCTTGGGCTTTCTGCTCGGCTGCGGCGTGCCTGCGGGCCTCTGGATGACCCTGGTGATCGCGGCGCTCGGTCTCTTGATCGTCGTCACCATCGCCAACCGGATGCGGCAGGCGTTGCATCAGGTGAAGGGCCGATGAGCTTCGGCATCCTCGATCTCGACATGGCGCCCAGCGTCGGCTTCGCGCTGCTCGGCATCCTGGCGCTGCTGGTCGTCGCCAGCGCGACCTCGCTGATCCTGAAGGCCCGGCGGCCGGAGCGCGACTACACCGAGCTCCGCCAGCGCATCCGCACCTGGTGGATCATCGTCGCGCTCTTCGGCGTCGCCATCGCCCTGAAGCCGATCGTCGCCATCAGCCTCCTCGGCTTCGTCAGCTTCCTCGCCTTCAAGGAATACATCACCCTCATTCCGACCCGGCGCGCCGATCATCGCGTGCTGTTCTGGGCCTATCTCGCGATCCCGATCCAGTATTACTGGGCCGCCGATGCCTGGTACGGCATGTTCATCATCTTCATCCCGGTCTATGCGTTCCTGCTCCTGCCGGCGCGGATGGTGCTGATCGGCGAGACCGAGGGCTTCATCCGCGCCGCCGGCACGCTGCATTGGGGGCTGATGACCACGGTCTTCAGCCTGAGCCACATGGCCTATCTGCTGGTCCTGCCGGCCGCGGGCAATCCCGCCGGCGGCAGCGACGGGCTGTTGGTATATCTATTGCTGCTGACCCAATTGAACGACGTGGCGCAGTACGTCTGGGGCAAGAGCCTCGGCCGCCGCAAGGTGGTCCCCAAGGTGAGCCCCAAGAAGACCCTGGAAGGCCTGCTCGGCGGCATCGTCACCACCGTGGTGGTCGCCGTGGTCGCGGCGCCTTACCTTACGCCGCTCAATCCGGTCGAGGCCTTGGGCGCCGGCCTGCTGATCGGCGCCGCCGGTTTCCTCGGCGACATCTCGGTCTCGGCGGTGAAGCGGGACCTCGGCATCAAGGACAGCGGCAACATCCTGCCGGGACATGGCGGCATCCTCGACCGGGTGGATAGCCTCACCTTCACGGCGCCGCTCTTCTTCCACTACGTCTATTACCTGCACTATTAGCCCATGCTCCGTGCCCTGCACCTGCTGTTCTGGATCCTGATCGCGCGGCCGCTGGTCCTGGTGGTGCTGGGCTTGAACGTGCGGCATCAGGAGCGGCTTCCGCAGAAAGGCCCGGCGATCGTCGTCGCCAACCACAACAGCCATCTCGACACCTTCGTGCTGATGTCGCTCTTTCCCTTGCGCCGCCTCAATATGCTGCGCCCGGTGGCGGCGGCGGACTACTTCCTGCGCAACCCCGTCCTCGCCTGGTTCACCCTGAATATCGTCAACATGATCCCGATCGAGCGTTCTGCACCCGGCAAGCTGGCGCGCGACGCCGATCCCCTGAAGGAATGCGCGGACGCGCTCTCCAGAAACGAGATCCTGCTGGTCTTCCCGGAGGGCACCCGCGGCGAGAGCGAGGCGCTCGGTCGGTTCAAGGGCGGCGTTGCGCGGCTGAAGGAACTGCACCCGGAGGCGCCGGTGATCCCGGTCTTTCTTCAGGGCCTGGGGCGCGTCCTGCCGAAGGGTGAGATCGCCCTCGTTCCGGTGGTGGTCGACGTCTTCGTCGGCGCGACCGTCGCCTGGACCGGCAGCCGCCCGGACTTCACCAAGGCGATGGAGCAGGCTGTGGCCGCGCTCGCTGCCGAAGCGCCGCAAAGAAACTGGCGCTGACTCACCGCATCCGATACTTGGCCGCCACCTCCTGCAGGCGATCATGCGGCACGGCGTGGGCGGTGTGACCCTTGTAGCCGGTCGTGGTCTCGGCGGCGACGAGGGCGTTCCAGATCGCCTCCTCGGTCGCCTCGGCCGCCGCCTGGAAGAGCGGCGTGCAATCGTCGAGGCCGAGCATGCGGACGTCCGTCATCTTCGAACGGATCGGCACCCGGTTCGCGGTGGAGAAGGCGAGGAAGATGTCGCCGCTGCCGTTGGAGCCGTAGCCGCCGACCCACGCCAAGCCGGTCGTGGCGCGGCGCGCCAGGCGCTGGCACTGGATCGGCAGCAGTGGAGCGTCGGTCGCCAGGATCACGATGATCGAGCCCTGGCCGTCCTGCGGCGTCCAGTGCGCGCTCTTCACAACGTCGGTGCTGATCTCGAGGCCGACCGGGGCCGAGCCGCAGCGCAGCAGCTTGCGGTCGCCGTAATTGGCCTGCACCAGCGCGCCGACGGTCCAGCCGCCGCGCTCGGCCGGCACCTTGCGCGAGGCAGTGCCGGTGCCGCCCTTGAATTCATGGGCGATCATGCCGGTGCCCCCGCCGACATTGCCTTCGGCGACCAGGCCGCCTTGCGCGGATTCGAGCGCGCGGATCGCGAGGTCCTGTGTCACCGGGAAGCTTTCGGCGTCGCTGAGCCAGCCGTCCCAGGTCTCCGCCGTCACCGGCAGGTGCCAGGCCTGCTCGATGCCGCGCCGGGCGGCGAGCACGCAGATCGCATCGCGCACCACGCCCACCGCATGGGTGTTGGTGATGCAGATGGGCGAGGCGAGGAGGCCCTGCTCGGCGAGCCAGATCGTGCCGGTCATCTCGCCGTTGCCGTTGAAGCTGTGGAAGCCGGCGAAGCAGAAGTCGGTGAAGATGTCGGCCGCCGGCCAGATCGCCGTCACGCCGGTGCGGACGACATTGGGCTCGTCGCGGATCAGGGTCGCGGAGCCGACGCTGACGCCGGCGACATCGGTGATCGCGTTCAACGGCCCCGGCGGCATCTGCCCCAAGGTGATGCCGAGATCGCGCAAGCGTGGTTTCTTCTTCATGACGGCCCCCAAAGAAAGAAGGTGCGCAGTCTAGAGGGCGCGGCTGTTGGATGAAACCGGTGACTGGATCGAACTAACCGACCTGCTCCGGCAGGCGCATCCAGTCCGGGACGGTGGGGCGGAGGCGGGCGGTGCCGGCGGTGAGGCCCTCGGTGCGGGCTCGGTCGAGATGCTCGATGCGGATCATGGCGAGGCCGAGCCCGCCGCCGGGCGCGACGCTGCGAAGCTCGCCGGCTTCGACCTCGCCCAGCATGAGGGCCGTGCCCGGTTCCGGCGCGGCGCCGTCGATCGCGACCGGCAGCAGGCGCTTCCGCACCAGGCCGCGATAGCGGGTGCGGGCAGTCAGCTCCTGGCCCATGTAGCAGCCCTTGTCCCAGTCGATGGCGTTCAACTCCTCGAAGCCGTTCTCCAGCAGGATGCCCTTCTCGGGCACGAGGTCGCGGCTCCCGGCGGGGACGCCGAGGCTCGCTTGCAGGCGCTCGTGATCGGCGATCGGTGCCGCGGCAAAGCCGGCTACCGCCGCTTCAACTTCACTGCGCGGCAGGAAGGCGCGGGCGCCGAGCGCAGGCAGGCGCGGATCGGTGAAGACTACGCCGCCGCCCAGCGGCCTCGCCGCGCCGGCGGTCGCGGACAGGCCGAGCTTCGCAAGGGCGCCCGGCCCCCAGAAGACGACGACGGCAAGATCGCCGGCGACATCGGTGACCTTCACCTTGGAGCGCAGCCGGTACATCGAGAGCCGCTTGATGAGATCCGCGCGGCGCTCGGCCTCGGGATCGAGCAGAGTGCGCGGTCCATCCGGACCGCCGGCCTCCACCAGGCAGAAGTCGTGAAGAAATTTCCCTTGGGGCGTCAGGAACGCGCTGTAGAGCGCGCGATCCTGCGCAACGTGGCGCGTATCGTTGCTGATCAGCCCCTGGAGGAAGGTCTGTCGGTCCTCGCCCGCGACGGCGATCACGCCCCGCGTCGGGTCCACTGAATAAAAGTCCGTAGGGTTCATAAGGCTATGGCTTGGCTATCCCTTGTTCTATGCTAATAGTCGGAAGCATCCGTCAAATTGCAAGACCGGGGATTTAAGGGACGATGAAGCGGATCGGGTTATTGACCAGCGGCGGCGATTGCGCCGGGCTGAACGCCGTCATTCGCGCGGTCTATGCGCGGGCCACGATCGGCAACGGCTGGCAGGTGGTGGGGATCCGCAACGGCACCGCCGGCCTGATGGCCCGCCCGATCGAGGCCGAGGAGCTGGACGCTCGAGCTCTCTCCAGCGACCTGCTGCGGCTCGGCGGCACCATCCTCGGCACGACCAACAAGGGCAACCCGTTCAAGTTTCCGATGGAGGATGGCAGCTTCGTCGATCGCTCGAACGAGGTGATCGAGGGCTACCGCATGCTTGGCCTCGACGCGCTGATCATGATCGGCGGCGACGGCTCGATGGCGATCCTCCGGCAGCTGGCGAAGCAGGGCAATATCCCGCTGGTGGCGATCCCGAAGACCATCGACAACGATATCGGTGTCACCGAGACCTCGATCGGCTTCGAGACCGCGGTGCAGACCGCGACCTCGGCACTCGACCACCTGCAGCCGACGGCGGCCTCGCACAGCCGCGTCATGGTGCTGGAGCTGATGGGCCGCGACGCCGGCCACATCGCGCTCTGGTCCGGCATCGCGGGCGGTGCCGACGTGATCCTCATTCCGGAAATTCCGTACAAACTCTCCTCGATCGCCCGCAAGCTCGACGAGCTGAAGCATGGCGGCCGCAACTTCGCCCTGGTCGTCGTCGCGGAAGCGGTGAAGACCGAGGACGGCCGCGCGGTCACCTCGGTCCATGGCGGCGGCGCCTCCCAGACTCATACCTACGGCGGCATCGGCCAGTACATCGGCGCCGAGATCGCCAAGCTGACCGGTGCCGAGACTCGCGTCACCGTGCTGGGCCACGTCCAGCGCGGCGGCACGCCTGAGCCGGGCGACCGGGTGCTCGGCTCCGCCCTCGGTGTCCACGCCGTCGATCTCATCGCCGAGCGGCGCTTCGACCGCATGGTCGCCTGGAGCAACCGACGGGTGATCGACGTGCCGATCGAGGACGCGATCCGCAACAACCAGACGGTCGATCCGCAGGGCACGCTGGTGACCGCGGCGCGCGGTCTCGGGATCAGCTTCGGCGATTGACATCGTGACGCGGCTCGATCCCGGTGCCTTCTGGGAGTTCAGCCTCGCCTATTACAGCCGCGAATCCGTCGCCGCCGCCTGCCTCTCGCTGCAGAACCGGCGTGGCGCCGACGTCAACATCCTGTTGCTGTGCTGCTGGCTCGGCACCCTCGGCTTCAAGGTCGAGGAGCCGGCGCTGAAGGCCGCGATCGCTGCGGTCGAGGACTGGCGCCGCGATGTGCTCGAGCCGCTCCGGGCGGTGCGGCGCGCGGCCGCCGACCGGTTCCCGGAGCTCGCGAAGGGCGACCGGCAGTCGATCAAGCACGGCATGCTTTCGGTCGAGCTCGATTGCGAGCGGGTCGCGCAGGAGAAGATCGCCGACGCCGCTTCCGGCCTCATTGCGCCGGTCCCGGAGTCGAATCCCCGCGACATCGCCGGCGCCGCGCTCGAGTCCTATTTCGGACTCTTCATCGGGGCGCCCGAGCCGCAGGACAACGACGACCTGGCTGCACTTCTGGAACCGCTCTGATTCCAACGCTTTAGCTCTCGTCCGCGGTTTGCCGCGCGGGAACCAATTTGCCCCGAAGACGTTGTTATTCTCGCCCCGTGCCGGCTTCCCGGCGCGGCCACGGGCGTCCCTTCGGATTCACAACAACACGATGGAAGCACCGGCCGATGAGCAGCCTCGATCTCGCCGTCATCGGAAACAGCAGCGTCGCCGCGCTGATCGATCGCCAGGCGCGCATGGTTTTCGCCAGTCTGCCGCGCCTCGACTCCGATCCCATCTTCTGCTCGCTGCTGCGCGGCGGTGATGCCGCCGGCGCCGGCGCCGCCGATGGTGCACTCGCCGTCGAGCTCAAGGACTATGCGGTCTCGGAGCAGGCTTATATCGAGAACACTGCGGTCCTGCATTCGGTGCTGACCGACAAGGACGGCGGCGCGGTCGAGATCGTCGATTTCGCTCCGCGCTATGACATTCACGGTCGGACGCATCGTCCGCCGATGCTGGTCCGCCGCCTCACGCCGGTGGCGGGCCGGCCGATGGTACGGGTCCTGGCTCGGCCGATGAGCGACTACGGCGCTGCGTCCTGCCGGTCGGTGCGCGGCAGCCATCACGTCGTCTATTTCAGCGACCGTCAGCGGCAGCGGATGACCACCTCGATCCCGGTCTCCTATGTGATGGAAGAGCGTTTCTTTCGCCTCGATCAGCAGCACTGGATCCTCTGGGGCCCGGACGAGCCGATCGATGCCGACCTCGAGGATCTCTGCCGCCGCTATTTCGAGATGACGATCGGGCATTGGCGGCTCTGGGTGCGCGGCCTCTCGATCCCGTTCGAATGGCAGGAGCCGGTGATCCGCGCCGCCATCACCCTGAAGCTCTGCATGTTCGAGGAGACCGGCGCCATCGCCGCCGCCCTCACCACCTCGATCCCCGAGGCGCCGAACACGATCCGCAACTGGGACTACCGCTATTGCTGGCTGCGCGACGCGGTCTTCGTGATCCGCGCTCTGAACCGGCTCGGCGTCACCCGCACCATGGAACAGTACATCGGCTTCATCATCGATATCATAGATACGGCGCGCGACGTGATCCAGCCGGTCTACGGCATCTCGCGCGAGGCCGACCTGACCGAGACCATCGCGCCTGCGCTCGCCGGCTATCGCGGCATGGGACCGGTGCGGGTCGGCAACGCCGCGTTCACACAGGTGCAGAACGACGTCTATGGCAGCATGGTGCTGGCGGCGATCCATCTGTTCTTCGACCAGCGGCTGATTCGCAAACCGGCCAACGAGGAGCTTTACGACCAGCTCGAATTCATCGGCAAGCGGGCCATTGCCGTGTTCGACAAGCCCGATGCCGGACCATGGGAGCTGCGCGGCACCTCGGCGGTTCACACCTTCTCGGCCATGATGTGCTGGGCCGCCTGCGACCGGCTGAAGCGCATCTCGCGGGCGATGGGCCGCACCGATCGCATTGAGTTCTGGAGCGGCAAGGCGGAGCACCTCAAGCAGGAGATTCTCCGT
>Ga0335069_10008692_pt1 | contig 14499 bp, 13 predicted proteins | sample Lox_Sample_11_FD_206714 | JGI IMG/M metagenome (GOLD analysis project Ga0335069, IMG submission 206714) | Soil microbial communities from Loxahatchee National Wildlife Refuge, Florida, United States - Lox_Sample_1.1 | ecosystem: Environmental > Terrestrial > Soil > Wetlands | place: USA... | reverse complement strand
GGGCAAGGTCGCCCGGTCGGGCGAGGTGAGCTCCTCGCTGGTGCTGCTGGCCGGCATCTCGGCGCTGGGTCTCCTGGGCGAGCGCATCCTTCGATCCTGCGTCGAGATGTACTCCTTCTTCATCTCCCGCGCCGCCAGCCCGGACGCCCTGGGACCCGCGCTGCTTCCCTCCGTCATCACGTGGCTGGTGCGCATCTCGCTGCCCATGCTGGTGGTCGTGTTCCTGGTGGCCATCCTGGGGAACGTCATCCAGGTGGGGTTCCTCTTCACGGTGAAGCCCATCACGCCGGACTTCACGCGCATCACCCCGCGCTTCAGCCGCTGGCTCCAGCGCTCGTTCGTGTCCGGCGAGGCGGTGTTCAACCTCGCCAAGGCGCTGGCCAAGATCGCCGTCATTGGCCTCCTGGCATATCTCAACATCATGGCGGCCATGCCCGAGCTGGCGCGGCTGTCCCTCTCGGGGTTCTTCACCGGCGTGTCCCTGGTCTCGCGCCTGGCCTTCCGCATCGTGCTGGAGGCGTCCATCGCGTTCCTGGTGTTCTCCGCCATCGACTACTGGTTCCAGCGGCGCCAGCACCTGGAGTCGTTGAAGATGTCCAAGCAGGAGGTCAAGGAGGAGCGCAAGATGTACGAGGGGGATCCGCTCACCCGCAGCCGCCTGCGCGAGCGCATGCGGGACATCATGCGCCGCACCATGCTGAAGGCCGTCCCGCGGGCCGACGTGGTCATCACCAACCCGACGCATTACGCGGTGGCGCTGGAATACAACCGCGCCACGATGGTGGCTCCCACCGTGGTGGCCAAGGGGGCCGACCTGGTGGCACAGAAGATCCGCGAGGTGGCCCAGGCCAACGGGGTCCCGCTCATGGAGAACAAGCCCCTTGCGCAGGCGCTGTTCCGCGAGGTGGAGATCGGGGAGACCATCCCCGAGAAGTTCTACGAGGCGATGTCCGTGATCCTCGCCGAGGTCTACAAGCTCGGAAAGAAATCCGCCGTGCTGGCCGGCGCCGGGGTCGCAGGATGAGTGCGCGCGTGCCCGTGACGGAGAAGGGAATCCGCCGAACGCGTCGGCGCGGGGAGAGATCCAATGGCTGACGCTCGCGCAGTAGCCGGAAACCTCTGGACGCAGCGAAGCGACGTCCTGGTGGCCGTCGGCGTGGTCGTGGTCATCCTGATGCTCCTGATCCCGCTCCCCGGGGTGCTGCTGGACGTCCTGATGGCCGTGAACCTGGTCATCTCGCTGCTGATCATCCTCACGGTCCTGTACACGCGGCACGCGCTGGAGTTCTCCGTGTTCCCCACGCTGCTCCTGATCTCCACGGTGTTCGGGCTCGCGCTCAACGTGTCCTCCACGCGCCTGATCCTCTCGATGGGTCACAATTTCAACGCCCACATCGTGCGGGCCTTCGCCACCTTCGTGGTGGGCACGCGGGGCATCGAAGGCTACGTGATCGGGATCATCATCTTCATCATCATCATCGCCGTCCAGTTCATCGTCATCACCAAGGGCGCCACGCGCGTGGCGGAGGTCGCGGCCCGCTTCACCCTGGACGCGCTGCCGGGAAAGCAGATGGCCATCGAGGCGGAGTACAACTCGGGGCTCCTCACGGAAGAGGAGGCCACGCGGCGAAAGAACGAGCTGCAGCGGGAGGCCGACTTCTACGGGTCCATGGACGGTGCCTCCAAGTTCATCTCGGGCAACGTGCGCGTGGGCATCCTGATCACCGTGATCCAGATCGTGGGCGGGCTGATCGTGGGCATGACGCTGCACGGGGAGCCGTGGAACGTCGCCCTGGACACCTACATCTCCCTGTCCATCGGGGACGGCCTGGTCACGCAGCTTCCCGCGCTGCTCATCTCCACGGCCACGGGCATCATCGTCACGCGCGCCATATCGGATTCCTCCTTCGGCAAGGACATCACCAAGCAGTTCTCCGCCCAGTCGCGGCCCTACCTCATCGCCGCGGCCTTCCTGCTGCTGCTCTCCGTCCTTCCGGGGTTCCCCTGGTACGTGCTGATCCCGCTGGGCGGCCTGATCGCGGCCCTGGGCTTCACGCTGACGCGGCGCAAGATCGCGGAAGAGGAAAAGTCGCGCACGCGCGAAGTGGCGGACCGGCAGAAGGCGGCCCCCGCGGAGATGAGCCCCGTGGTGCCGCTGGACCCGCTGTCCCTGGAGATCGGCTACGGGCTGATCCCGCTGGTGGACAAGGAGCAGGGCGCGGAGCTGCTGGACCGCATCACGCGCATCCGACGGGAATCGGCCCTGGAGCTGGGCCTGGTGGTCCCGCGCATCCGCATCATTGACAACATGCGCCTGGAGCCCGCGGAGTACTCCTTCAAGATCCGGGGGGTGGAGGTGGGCCGGGGCCGCATCAAGATGGGTCACTACCTGGCCATCCAGCCGGGACGCCCGGGCGTGGAAGAGATCCCCGGGGAGGCTACCAAGGACCCGGCGTTCGGGCTGCCGGCCGTGTGGATCACGGAAGAGGACCGCGAGCGCGCCGAGCGACTGGGCTACACGGTGGTGGACCCGCCGTCCATCGTGGCCACGCACCTCACGGAGATCATCAAGCGCTCGGCCGCCGACATCCTGGGCCGCCAGGAGGTGCAGGCCATCCTGGACACGCTGAAGACGGACTACCCCGCGGTGACCGAGGAGGTGAAGAAGGTCCTCGGCATCGGCGAGATCCAGAAGGTGCTGCAGGGCCTGCTGTCCGAGCGGGTGTCCGTGCGCAACATGGTGGTGATCCTCGAAACCCTCGCGGACTACGGCGGGGTCACCAAGGACATCGGTTTCCTGGTGGAGAAGGTGCGCCAGGCCCTGGGACGCCAGATCTGCCTGCAGTACTGCGACGAGAAGAGGAGCTTGAGGGTGCTCACCATCGAGCCGGCCCTGGAGAAGAAGATCATCGACTCGCGGCTGGAGACGGCGCGGGGGATCGTCTCCGGGCTGGACCCGGCGATGCACCGCAGGTGGATCACCGCGCTCGCCAACGCGGTCAAGGCGGTGCAGGAGCAGGGCTTCCACGAGGTGGTGCTCTGCTCGGAGGCGGCGCGCCCGCTCGTGAAGTCCAGCACCGCCCGCGAGATCCCGCACCTCGCGGTGCTTTCGAGCCTCGAGGTTGCCCCGGACATCACGGTGGAATCCCTGGGCGAGATCCGGCTGGAGGGGTAGCGGCGAATGCAGTACTTCACGGTGCAGGCCCGATCCAACCGGGAAGCGATCGAAAAGATGAAAAGCACCTACGGGGAAGACGCCCGCATCCTCACGCACCGGGCGGTGCGCATCGGGGGATTCCTCGGCTTGTTCAGCTCGGAGGGGGTCGAAGTGACGGGATACCTCGCGGAGGATGGGGCGCGCAGGAGGAAGGCCGAGGTGGAAGAAGAGAAGCGCAAGATCCTGGACAGCGTGAAGAAGGACCAGACGCTGCAGGTGCTCCTGCAGGAAATCCAGGGGTTGCGGGAAACGCTCCAGCGCCAGCCGCCCGCGGTCGCGGCGCCGGTGCCGGTGGAAGCGCTGCATCCCTCCCTGCGGCAGCTGGAGGAGCTGCTGGCCGCCAACGAGTTCTCCGAGGACTACATTTCCGCGCTGCGGGAGCGCGCCCGGCGGGAGCTTTCCCTCGACATGCTGGAGAACTTCCCGCTGCTGCAGAAGGCGGCGGTGGAGTGGATCGGGGAGCGCATCGCCGTGGACCCGCCGCTCGCCTTCACGCCCCGCGGTGGAACCCGGGTGGTCATCGTGGTCGGTCCCACCGGCGTGGGAAAGACCACCACCATCGCCAAGCTCGCGGCAATCTACGGGCTGGGAGACGGGCGCACGCCTCCGCGCAAGGTGCGCATCGTGACCATCGACAACTACCGCATCGCGGCAAAGCAGCAGATCGAGACGTACGCGGAGATCATGCGCATTCCCGTGAGCCTCGTGGAAAGCGCCGAGGACCTGCGCAAGAACCTGGCGGTCTACCAGGACAGCGACCTCGTGCTCGTGGACACCATTGGGAGGAGCCCCCGGGATCTCGGCAAACTGGCGGAGATGAAGGAGATCCTCTCGGCGTGCGGCAGCCGGTCCACCGTCTACCTCGCCCTTGCCGCCACGACCAAGGCAAGCGACACGGAAGAGATCCTGCGCCAGTACGCACCGTTCGGCTTCCGGTCGGTGATCCTCACCAAGCTGGACGAGACCATGCGCATCGGCAACATCCTCTCCTGCCTGGCGCGGCAGGGCATCCCCGTGTCCTACCTGTGCGACGGGCAGGGCGTCCCGCAGGACCTGGAGGAGGCGAGCGTGGTGCGCCTCCTCATGAACATGGAGGGCTTCCGCATCGACCGGGAGGCGCTGGAGCAGAAGTTCGCGGCGGCCGCCGCGGCCGCATCCCGCTCGCCGCTGGCGTCCGCCGCCGCCGCGGCCGCGGTATCGGCGGGCCTCCCGGGGTCCTCTCACGCGGCGGCAGCGGGCGGCGCGGCCGCCGGGGCTCTCGCGGCGGGATTCCCCGGGCCCGCGGGACGCAGGAGGTAGGTCACGATGGCAGACCAGGCCGAGAAGCTGAGAGAGCTGGTCGGCGACAAAGCCGGCGGACACGCCGGCGACAGACCGTCCACGGGCGAGAAGCCCTCCGGCCGCTCCACGGAGGCCGGGTCCCGACCGGTCCCCCGCTCGTCCGAGCGTGGCGAGGGCCGGTCCGCCACGCGGATCATTGCCGTGTCGAGCGGCAAGGGCGGCGTGGGAAAGACCAACATCGCCATCAACCTCGCCCTGGCGTACGCGCAGGCCGGCAAGAAGGTCATCGTCATGGACGCGGACCTTGGTCTTGCCAACGTCAACGTGGTGCTGGGCGTCATCCCGCGCTACAACCTCTACCACCTCATCCGCAAGCAGAAGAGCCTCTCGGAGATCCTGGTGGACACCAGCTACGGCATCCAGATCATCGCCGGCGCCTCGGGGTTCTCCAAGATCGCAAACCTCGACGAGGACGAGCGGCGGGACTTCATCGCGGAGCTGGCTGCCCTGTCCAACGCGGACATCCTGATCATCGACTGCGCGGCGGGGGTTTCCAACAACGTGATTTCCTTCATCGCGGCCGCGGATGATGCGCTCATCGTGACCACTCCCGAGCCGACGGCCATCACGGACGCCTACGGGATCATCAAGATCATTGCCACCGAGATCGAGAACCTGGACATCGGCCTGAAGCTCATCGTCAACCGCGTCAAGTCGGTGGTGGAGGGCAAGCGCGTGGCCGAGCGCGTGATCAACATTGCCGGCCAGTTCCTGAACCTCAAGGTGGACTACCTCGGGTTCGTGTTCGACGACCCGGTGGTGCACACCTCGGTGGTCCGCCAGAAGCCGTTCCTGGTGCTCGAGCCCAAGAGCAAGGCGGCCGTGTGCATCCGCCACCTCGTGGGCCGTCTGGAGAACTACGAGTACCGGGACGGGAAGGGCATCCCGACGTTCCTGAAGCGGCTGTTCGGCACCAAGGGCCCCTAGGACGGCGCGGAGGGAGGCCCGCGGAATGTTGACTCGGGAAGGCGGATACCCTACTGTTACGTGGGGGGGATGGGTCCGGTGAGGGACTTCGTCAGGGATGCCTGGAGGATCGCCGCCGCGTTCGCCGCGGGTGCCTTTGTGCTCTCCCTCGTGATTGGCCTGATTGCTTCCAACCCGTTCGGAGTGGCCGTCTCGCGCGCCTTCCTGCTCGCGCTGCTGTTCGCCGGGCTGGGAGCGGCGTTGCGCGGGGTCGTCAAGGCGTTCCTGCCGGAGATACTGGGTACCGCGAACGCCGCGGCGGGCCCCGCGGCGGACGGGAAGGCGGGCGGCGTGGACATCGTGCTGCCGGAGGACGAGACGCTGCAGAGCCAGGCCATCGAGCGGCCCGCCGCCCGGCCGCGCAGGGGCCGCGGGGACCAGGACCAGACCCTGGCGCCGCAGGACACGGAGGGGATCGAGGAGCCCTCCGAGGTGCTGGACGCCCCGGATGACGACGAGATGGCCGCGGCGGAAGCCCAGGCCCTGGGTGCCCTTGCAACGGAGCTGGGCCAGGAGCCCGGGCCCGCGGCGGAGAGCTTGAGAGCCGGGGAAGAGGGGGCCGCGGGGGCGTCCTCCCCGGCTTCTTTCGTCCAGGGGGAGGCGCAGAGCCCGGAGGAACGGGACCTGCCCCTGGGCGCCGACCAGCCCGGCGAGCTCGACGCGCTGCCCGAGCTGGGCGAGCTCGAGCCCGAGCCGCCGGTTGCCCAGCGGGGCAGCCCGGTCCCCCGCGCACCGCGACGTGGGGCCGGCGAGAGTCCGGAGGACGCGGTGCGCAACCTCCTGTCCAACGAGGATCCGGCGACGCTTGCGCGCGCCATCCGCACGCACTTGAAGAGAGATGAAAAAGGATAGCGCACATATGGCAGACAGCCTGTGGGACGGGAAATCCGAGGAGGATCTGTGGAAGATCTTCCGCCGCAGCAAGGATCAGAAGCTGCGCGACTTCTTCGTGCGCCAGTACGCTCCGCTGGTGAAATACGTGGCGGGAAAGATCGCCATGGGCATGCCGCAGAACGTGGAGTTCGACGACCTGGTCGGGTTCGGGGTCTTCGGCCTCTTCGACGCCATAGACAAGTTCGATCCCGGCAAGCACGTCAAGTTCAAGACCTACGCGGTGACCCGCATCCGCGGCGCCATCTTCGACGAGCTTCGCACCATCGACTGGGTCCCGCGGTCGGTCCGCCAGAAAGCCCGCGAGGTGGAGGAGACCGTGCGGCGCCTGGAATCCTCTCTCGGGCGCGCCGCCTCGGACGAGGAGATCGCTTCCGGCATGGCCATGGAAGTCAAGGACTTCCAGCAGATGATGCTCAAGATCAGCGGGACCTCCATGCTGTCGCTGCACGACATCTGGTATACCGGGGAGGACAACGACAAGATCTCCATCGCGGAGAGCATCGAGAGCCCCGGCAGCCTGAACCCGGACACCATCGTGGAGAAGGAAGAGATCAAGCGCGTCATCGTGGACGCCATCAAGGAGCTCCCCGAGAAGGAAAAGAAGGTCCTCGTGCTGTACTACTACGAGGATCTCACGCTGAAGGAGATCGGGGAGGTGCTCGAGGTCACCGAGAGCCGCGTGTCGCAGCTGCACACCAAGGCGGTGATGCGCCTGCGGGCCAAGCTCACGAGCTTCAAGAGAGGGATCGTCTAGGGCCCCGGGGCCCGGCAGCGGGGAGCGGCGGATGTCCGGCGGAATCGGCCTGGAGCAGATCCAGGAATACATGCGCAAGCAGTCCGAGGCGGACAAGAAGAACCGCTCGATCACGGTGGAGGCGCAGAGCATCCCGGAGGGCCTGAAGCAGGCCTCCATCGAGCTGGGCGTGCCGCTCTCCGCGCTCGAATACGAGGTGCTCGCCCGGGGCAGCCCGGGAACGCTGGGCATCGGCCGCTCCGCGTGGAAGCTCTCCGTCTACGAGCGCTCGCGGCAGGTCAAGACGAGCGCCGAGGCGGCGGAGGAAGCCGCCCGGGAGGCCGCGCGGGAAGCGGAGGCAGCCGCCCGTCCCCGTGACGTGCCCGGGGAGGCCTTCGTGCGGGTGAGCGCGGACGGGGTCTACCTGCGGGTCACCCGGCCCGAGGGCAGGGGCGCGCGCGCCTCGGAGATCATGGCGCGCGAGCAACTGTCCCTGCGCGGGGTGACCAGCTTCGACGCCGCGCTGGTGTCCCGGATCGTCAAGCACGCGGACGGCGAGTTCATCCGCGTGGCGGACGTGCAGTACAACCCTTCCCACGACGCCACGCTCTCGGTGGATATCACCGACGGCTCCATGAAGGCGGTGGTGGTCGTCACCGAGCCGGGCTTCGGAGGCGCCGACATCACGGCGGACTTCGCCCGTTCTTTCCTGGCGTCCCACAACGTGGTGCATGGCATCAAGGACGACGTGCTGGAGCAGCTCGAGCTCGCGCCGCGATATGGCCGGCCCATCATCGTGGCGGAAGGAACGCGGGCCCGTGACGGGGCCAACGCGCACATCGAGTACGCCTTCAGCCTGGAGAAGGACACCGTCAATCTCCGGGAAAAGGACGGGCGGGTCGATTTCAAGGACATCTCCCGCGTGGAGAACGTGGTGGCCGGCCAGTTGCTGGCGCGAAAGGTCCCCGCGGAGCCGGGGCAGCCGGGCCAGACGGTCACCGGCAGCGTGATCCCCGCGACCAAGGGCAGGGACTGCGACCTCCTGGTGGGCAAGAACGTGAAGCTCTCGGAGGACGGGTTCTCCGCCATGGCGGAGATCAACGGGCAGGTGCTCCTGCTGGCGGGCAAGATCAACGTGGAGCCCGTGTACACCATCCCCGGGGACGTGAACCTGCACACCGGCAACATCCTCTTCCTCGGCACGGTGATCGTGCGCGGGAACGTGGAGGACGGCTTCCAGGTGAAGGCCGCGGGGAACATCGAGGTCTTCGGCAGCGTGGGCAAGTGCGTGATCGACGCCGAGGGCGACATCGTGGTGCACCAGGGCATCGCCGCCAAGACCGAGGGCAAGGTGCGCTGCGGCAAGAGCCTGTACTCCAAGTTCATCGAGCATGCCCACGTGGACGCCGGGGAGAACGTGGTGGTCACGGACGGCATCGTGCATTCCTACGTGGACGCCAACCGCCTCATCATCTGCCAGGGCCGCCGCGCCCAGATCGTGGGAGGTCGGCTGCGCGCCAGCGAGGAGATCAACTCGAAGATCCTCGGTTCGGTGGCCGGCACCGAGACGCTCCTGGAGGTGGGCTACGACCCGCGCAGCAAGGAGCGCCTGGTGGCGCTGGAGGACGAGAAGAAGACGGTGGAGAAGACGCTCGAGGAGGTGGACCTCAACATCAAGACGCTGGAGAACCTGCTGCGGGTGCAGAAGAAGCTCCCCCCCGAGAAGGCGCAGTACCTCAAGGAGCAGAGCGAGAAGCGCTCGGAGCTGCTGCGCGGCCTGGAGGAAAGCGTGCGCGAGATCGGGCAGATCAACGCCCACCTCGCGTCCCTCACCACCATCGGCAAGATCTCCGCCTCCGAGCGTGTGTACCCCGGCGTGAAGCTCGCCATCAAGAGCGCGGGCCTGGCGGTACGCACCGAGTTCAAGTTCGTCACCTTCTTTCTGCAGGGCGGCGAGGTGAAGGTGACCAAGTACGAGGCGTTCGACGAGGACGTCATGCGGAGGCGCCAGTAGATGGCCCTGCTTCCCATCGACCTGCAGACCCTCTTCAGCCAGTCCCAGCAGGTGGGCAAGGAGCAGGCCGCGCAGAAGGATGCACCTCCCGCGGCCCAGTCCGCCCAGGGCGCCCAGCTCGTCCAGAAGGCGGAGGTCCGCGACCACGCCGTGAACGAAACGCAGAACCAGGAGCAGGGCGCGGAGAAGGTGAAGGACCGCTCGCGCCGGGGCGCGCAGCGGCGCGAGCCGAGGGAGCGCAGGGAGGGCAAGGCGGCGCCCGCCCGCCCGCCCGCCCCGGACGTCGTCACGGACCCGGACCTCGGTCGCAACATCGACGTCTCGGGCTGACGCGCCATGTGGTACACGATCCTCATCACGCTCGTGGTGGACCTGGGCGGGCTCGTCCTGGTCTACCTGCTGCTGCGCGACCGCCTGCGCCGTGCCGCCTCTTCCGAGGCGCGCGTGGCGGAGATCCGCGAGGAGGTGAGCCGGCTCCTGGTGGAGCTCAACCAGGCCACCGACCGCAACGTGGCCCTGATGGAGGACCGCATTGGCGTTCTCAACGAGGCCCTTTCCACGGCCGATAAGAAGATAGGCCTGCTCCGTCGGGAGACCGAGAAACACGACGTGGGGTCCCGGATCTACAGCAGGCTGGCCGAGGGAAGGCCTCCTCGTCCGCCGGAAGCGGAGGAGGCGCGCGAATCCGCAGCGGTGCCACCGGCGCCCGCGACGCCCCCGCCGGTGGCGGAACCGGTGCCCGTTGCGGGCCCGCCGCTGGCAGTGGAGCTGTCGGGGCGCGCCGCGGGTGACGTGCACCAGCGCGTGATGATGCTGTTTCGCGCGGGTTTTTCGCCTTCCCTCATTGCCAGCCGCGTGGGTGCCCCCGTCGGGGAAGTGGAGCTCATCATCTCCCTGGAGCAGCGGAAAGGACAGGCGTGAGCCACGATGGGAATGCGGTTCGTACGGTCCAGCACATCGGGATCGAGGTGCACGGCGGAAGCGCGGTGGTGCTGATCCCCGCCGGGTCGCGGACACCGGTGGCGAGGGCGATGACGTTCACCACGGTCGCGGACGGGCAGGGCGCCGTGGAAGTCCGCGTGGTCCGTTGCGTGGGCGCGGGGGAGGCCGCCCCGGGCGCGGGCGCACGCACGGGCGGGGCACCGTTGGCCGGCCGTCCGGCCGGTGGCCGCCCGGCAGGCGTGGTCGGCCGGTTCCTCGTGCCGGGGCTCCGCCGCGGTGCGCGTGGAGAAGCGCGCATCGACATCGGCATCTCGCTGGACCGCCACGGGGTCATCCGTGCCTGGGGGGCGGACCGCCAGACCGGTGCCCGCCAGGAGGCGGCGTTCCCCGGGCTCTGGGCCCTGCCTTCGCAGTCGCGGCCACAGGCGCTCAATCGCCTCGCCGGCCTGCTGGAGGAGTACCTCGAGCACCCGCCGCGGGAGGCGGCCGCCCTCCAGGCCGAGGGACGGCTCCTGGTGGCCCATGCCTCGGACGCCGGTGGGGGCGCGTTCCTTGCGGCCCTGGCTGGAGAGATCGACGCGGTGTTGAGGAGTACCGCGCATCCGCCGGTAGAGGTAAGATGAGCCGGCGGGCGGACCCGGATGACCGCGTCCCCGAGGTGGTGCGCCTGGGCACCCTGCTCCTGGCGGGGCGCAGCGCCGCAACGCGGGCATGGGCCGCGGACTGCCTGGCCGATCGCGGCTTGGTGAGCGCGTACGCTTACCTTCGCCATGCGCTGTGGGACCCGGACGAAGGCGTGCGCGAACGCGCGGTGCGCGCCGTTGGAGCGCTCTCCGTGCGCCAGTCCGCCGGGGAGCTGGCCGCGCTGTACGCGTGGTCGGGGCCGCGGCTGCGCCGGGCCGTGATGCAGGCCGTGGGTCGCATCGGCTACCGGTCGGAGTTCGACGGGATTCTCGGGCTCGCCCGCCGGGACCCGGACGCGAAGGTACGCGCGCTCGCGGGGCGCGCGCTGCGGGCGGGCACGCCGGCACGGAGGTCCTGACGGGATGCGAAAGCGCTACGTCTCGTTTGCCCTTGGCGAAGGACGCTACTGTGTCCCGGTCGAGCATGTCCTGCAGATCATGCGGCTGGAAGGGCTCATCGAGATCCCGAAGCCGCCGCCGTTCGTGCTGGGGGTGCTGAACCTGCGCGGTGACATCATACCGGTCGTGAGCCTCCGTGCCCGCCTGGAACTGCCCCGCGAGAAGGTGACCCGCGCGGGTCCGGACCCCCGCAAGCGGAGGGTCGTCATCACGCGCGTGAACGGAAAGCCCTATGGCCTGGACGTGGACGAGGTGCGGGAGATCGTGGAAATCGATGACGCGGCGATCTCGACGGATTCCACCACCGTCCTCGGGGGCCGGGCGGACTTCCTGGTGGGGATCGCGCGCCACGAGGACGGGCTGTACCTGGTGCTCGACCTGCCGCGCGTGCTGGGAACCGCGCGCGATCTGCCGATAGCGGGGCCGCCGGCATGAGCTCCCCCGCTTCCGGGCTTGCCGCCTCCGCGGACGATCCCCGGCTTCGGCGCGCGTTCCTGGAGGAAGCCGACGAGCTCAGCCAGAAGCTGGGCGAGTCCCTGCAGGCGCTGGAGGCCGACCCGTCCAACATGGACACGGTCAACGAGGTCTTCCGTCTCACCCATTCGCTGAAGTCCGAGTCCGCCTTCATGGGCTTTGCCCGGCTCTCCGAGCTCGCGCACCGCATGGAGGACGTCCTGGGGCTGGTGCGAGGCGGCTCGCTGTCCCTGGGTCGCCCGGTCATGGACGCCGTGTTTTCGGGGGCAGACCGCATCGCGGAGACCATGGCCGCGCTGGCGAAGGGGGGCACCGACACCCAGTTCGAAAACGGCGCCATCCTGCGGTCGCTGTCGGCCGCGGCCGGCACGCGCGCCGCGCGCACCGGTGGGGCCGGCCCTGCTGCCGCCGTGGGACCGGCTGCAACCAGCCCTGCCGCCCCCACACCAGCTCCCGTGCCGGCGCTCCCTGAGCGTTCTCAGGCCGGGGCGGCCGCCGCAGGCGCGGAAACGGGGCCGACCGGGGAAACCCTGCTCCAGGGGCTTGGGGATTTCGAGCGTGCGCAGCTCGCGGAAGCACGAGACCGCGGCGAAGAATGCCTTAGGGTCACCGTCACGGTGGACGAGGCCGAGCCCATGAAGTTCCCCCGGGCGTGGCTGGTATTCGCCGCCCTGGAATCCGCGGCAAACGTGGTTCGGACCGTTCCTGCCCTGGATGGCCAACCGGCCGAGGATGCTCATTACGCGCGGATGAGCTTTCTCCTGACCACCTCCGACCCGGAGGAAGTAGTTCGCGTCGCGTCGGGGGTGGACCAGATCGCGTCCGTGAAGGTGGAACGCTGCCGGTTCGACGACCTCCTCTCCGCGGTGACCGCGCGAGCAGCGGAAGCGGACGCCGGCGCCGTGGAGGCCGGCGCGGAGGCCGGATCCGAGGCGTCAACGACCGCGGCATCCGCGGCGCTCACCGGGGCTGCCGCGGACACGGATTCTCGGACTCCCACCCCGCCGGAGAAGACGTCCATCCGGGTGGACACCAAGAAGCTCGACGACCTGTGGAGCCTGATCGCGGACCTCGTGCTGAACAAATCCCGCATCGCCCACGTGTCGGAGACCCTTGGCAAGGGCATGGACCCCGAGATGGCGCGGGAAGAGCTGGCGGAGGCGTTCGACGACCTGGACAAGATCTCCGGGGGCATGCAGCAGGCGATGATGGACACGCGCATGATCCCGATCTCGGTCATCTTCAACAAGTTCCCGCGCCTGGTCCGTGACCTGTGCCGAAAGCTCGGCAAGTCCGTGGAGCTGTCGGTGAGCGGGGAGGAAACGGAGATCGACCGCAGCATCGTGGAGGCGCTCTCGGACCCGCTCACGCACATCATCCGCAACTCCCTGGACCACGGCATCGAGTTCCCGGAGGAGCGCGTGCGGCGGGGCAAGAGCGAGAAGGGGCGCGTGAGCGTCTCCGCCCGCCGGCAGGGCGGCACCATCGTCATCGAGCTGTCGGATGACGGCCGCGGGATGGACGTGCCCGGCATCCGCAGGAAGGCCGTGGGCATGGGGATCAGCGGCGCCGAGTCCTTCACGGAGGCGCAGCTTTTGGACCTCGTATTCCTGCCGGGCTTCAGCACCAAGGAAGTAGTGACGGACCTCTCGGGCCGGGGCGTCGGGATGGACGTCGTGGCCACCCGGGTACGCAAGGATCTCAAGGGGGACGTTGCCCTGGACACGGTCCCGGACCGGGGCACCCGCGTGACGCTGTTCCTCCCGCTCACGCTCACCATCGTGAACGCGCTCCTGGTGCGCGGCGGCACCCAGCTGTACGCGCTTCCGCTCACCGAGGTGGACAGCACCGCCAAGCTCACCAGCTCGGAGCTTCGGGGCGAGGGCGGTCGCGAGAGCGCGGCCTGGGAGGACGAGGAAATCCCGGTGTTCTCCCTGGGAGCGCTCTTCGAGACCGGCCGCCGCCGTTCCGACGAGTATTTCGCCCTGGTGCTGCGCCACCGCGACCGCCGGGCCTTCCTGGTCGTGGACGAGCTCATCGAGGAACGGGAGGTCGTCATCAAGCCGGTGGACGACCTGCTCAACGCCGAACGCCTGTTCTCGGGCGTGTCCGTCCTGGAGGATGGGCGACTGGTGTTCATACTTGACACGTCGTTCATTCGGCGCGAAAACTCCGATCGGGAGGCCCCATGGGCGCCAGCATCCTGATTGCCGACGACCTCTCGTTCATGCGCATGATCCAGAAGGAGATCCTCACGGAGCGGGGTTATACCATCGCGGGAGAGGCATCGGACGGCCTCGAGGCGGTGGAGAAGTACAAGGCCCTTCACCCGGATCTCGTGCTGCTGGACATCACCATGCCCAACATGAACGGCCTGGAGGCCATGCGCAAGATCTTCGCTTTCGACCCCCGCGCCCGGGTCATCATGTGCTCGGCCCTCGGCCAGCAGAACCTCATCGTGGAGGCCATCAAGGCGGGGGTAAAGGACTTCATCGTGAAGCCGTTCAAGCCCGAGCGCATCCTTTCCGCCATCGAGAAAGCACTCCGCATCTGAGCGCCGCGCGGCTTCCCGCGGCGGCCCGGGCACCGCGGGTAGCCTTTGTGACGAGCGACCTGCCAGGGGGGTCCTGCGAGGCGCCCCGCCGGGGCCCGTCCGGGGCCTCGTCGGGGCCCCGGCCCGTTCTTGACATCGTCGGCCGGTACGGTACGCTCGGGGCTGGCGCTTCCCATCATGAAGTAGGCTCCCATGTTGATCGGACCCGAGTACGTGTTCCCCCTGGGCGCTCCTCGAAGACGAAAGCTCGCACGGGTACCAAGTCCTCCAGCCGGGGCGGAC
>Ga0335069_10008691_pt1 | contig 14501 bp, 14 predicted proteins | sample Lox_Sample_11_FD_206714 | JGI IMG/M metagenome (GOLD analysis project Ga0335069, IMG submission 206714) | Soil microbial communities from Loxahatchee National Wildlife Refuge, Florida, United States - Lox_Sample_1.1 | ecosystem: Environmental > Terrestrial > Soil > Wetlands | place: USA... | reverse complement strand
CGCCTCCAACCTGGGCCAGATGCTCAACCGGGTCTGCATCGAGCGGCAGATCCCGCTGGTGAACATCGTGCGGAAGCCCGAGCAGGAGGCGCTGCTCCGCACGGCTGGCGCCGTCCATGTCTGCAACTCGACGTCCGCCGGCTTCATGGCCGAGCTGACCGGCGCGCTGCGGGCAACCGGGGCCACGCTGGCCTTCGACGCCATCGGCGGCGGCCGGCTAGCGAGCCAGATCCTGACCGGCATGGAAGCCGCCGCCAGCGCCGCCGCGAGCGGCTACAGCAGATACGGGTCGGCCGTGCACAAGCAGGTCTACATCTACGGATCGCTGGACCGCGGCCCGACCGAGCTGATCCGCAGCTACGGCACGGCCTGGGGCATCGGCGGGTGGCTGCTGACGCCGTTCTTGCAGAAGGCCGGCCCGGCGCGCGTCGCGCAGCTGCGCGACCAGGTCGCTGCCGGGCTGACGACTACGTTCGCCAGCAGCTACACCGCGCAGGTATCACTGCCGGGCGCGATGTCCCTCGAAGCGATCGCCGGCTACGGTCGGCAGGCGACCGGCTCGAAATACCTCATCATCCCCAGCCGCGCCGCCTAGCCCTGAAATAGCCCGTCACCGAGGTTGGATGCCTTGATCGGGCCGCGGTGAGCCACGGATGTACCGCCCCTCCGCCCGGCCGTCACGGCCGGGCGGAGCGGCCCGCCCCATTTATGGCCAATCTGGAATGACCGGCTGCTGTTAGCGTGCCGGATCACCACGTGGTTGTCAGTCACCCGGCTGACAGAATTCCTGTCAGCTTGCTGACACCTAACTCAACTTAGGCCCGGCAAACCGGCTCAACGCTTCCTCCTGCGTTACGGTCACGGCCCGGCCACGCATCTGGATCCAGCCGCGCCGTTCGAAGCCGCGCAGCGTGGCGTTAACGCTCGGTCGGCTTCCGCCGACCTGATGCGCGAGCTCCTCCTGGCTCACCGGAAGCCAGATGAGGCCGTCCTCCCCACGTGGCTGGCTCAGCAGAACTTTCGCCACGCGCCGCGGCAGGTCCAGAAACACCAGGTCCGAGGCTGCCTCGGTGAGCCGCCTCAGGTTGGCTGCGATGGACCGCAGCAGCGCATGCTGTGCGGTCAACTCCCGACCGCAGATGTCCTGGATTATCTCCCGGGGCACGAATAGCAGACGGCATTCCTCCAGGGTCTCCGCGTCGGCCGATCGGGGGCCGCCATCGGCGACGCCAAGCTCGCCAAACACACCGCCCGGCCCGATGACCGCCAGCGTCAGCTCGCCGCCATCGGCGGAACGGACCACGACCTTGACCCGGCCGGAGATGACCACGATCACGGTGTCACCGGAATCGCCGGCGGTGAATAGGATCTGACCGCGCCGGAAGGTCCGCACCCGCGATCCGGCGGCGATGGCCTCCAGATCCGCTGCCGGCACCGAGCTGAGCAGATCTGTCGCGCGCAAAATGTCGTGCAGGTCAGCGGTCATCGTCCGGCCTCCGGCCGCGGCGCCACCGGGCCCGGCCCCCGAAACATGATGGTGTCCTGCCGCCAGTAGAGCGCCGATATCCACCAGAATCGCTCACCGGGTCTGATAGTCACATCACACTGCCCGCGCCTCACGAAACTCTCATACGCAAGCATCTGGGGCTACGTCAAGTCCTCCTGGAGTAACTGACCTCGCAAGTCTTTGGAAATTGGACCCTGCGCGGCAGGTTCACGCCGCAAACAGGCCGCCTGACGCCCGCTTGAGGGCCTCGCGGGCGACCGCCCAGTTTTCGGCGTTGAGGTTCTCCCGGCGCCGGAACGATTGATCTGAGCGGCGGTGCTGGCAGGTGTTCAGATGGAGCGGATGGCCCCGCCGTCGATGGGGATCATCGCGCCGGTGATGTAGGACGCAGCGGGGGAGAGGACGAATGCGGCGGCCTGCCCGAACTCGGCGGGTTCGCCGTAGCGGCGTAGCGGGATGTCCTGGGACAGGCGGGCACGCACTTCGTCGGGGTCGCCGAGGAGGGCGTCCAGCTGGCGCACCCGGTCCGTGGCCACACGGACGGGCAGCAGGCCATTGACCCGGATCCCGGACGGGCCGTGCTCGTCGGCGAGGGTCTTCACCACGCCGGCTAGGCCGGGGAAGAGCCCGTTGGAGATGGCCAGGGCGGGGAGCGGCGTGCGGACGGAGGCGGCCAGGACGAAGGCGATGGAGCCGTCCGTCCCGCTGAGGGAACCGTGGTTGCGTTCCCCGGCCAGGCTGACCGCGAGGATTCGGGCCAGCCGGACGGCGCCGAGGAAGACGCTTTCGAACGCGGACCGCCATGCGTCATCCGTCGTGGCCGCGACGGTCCCGCCTGGTGATCCGCCCACGCTGATCAGCGCGCCGTCGAGGCGCCCGAAGCGGTCGCGGGCGGCAGTGATCAGCTGGCCAGGGGCGGCGGGGTCGGCGTTGTCCACGACGGCCCAGTCGGCGGCGCCGGGCGCGGCGTCCTGGGTCAGGCGAGCCGCGGCTGATGCCGCGGTGCTCTGGTGCGGAGCGCTGAGCAGCACGCGCGCACCCTCCGCGACGAGCGCCTGCGCTGCAGCAAACCCAAGGCCCCGGCTGCCGCCGGTCACCAGGTACACGCGGTCCCGCAATCCTAGATCCATGCAGCCATTGTGCCCAGGCGGCCAGCTGGCGGGACGGGCAGGCGAGCGTGCCGCTGCTCAGTGCCATAGCGGTCGGCAGCTCACGGTTCACAGGCCCGGTCCGGCTCGGCGCGCCGTGTTCGGCAGGTGGAATGGCAAGGCGTTCGGTCGGGCCCACCCGGGCCGGCTACCGCGAGGCTGTGCCGGGACCGACTACTTGTACCTGCCCTGCGTCGGCGCTGCGCTGTGCGGCCTCCAGTACCTCCAGGCCGCCCACGGCGTCCCAGGGGTCGACCGGCACGGCGCCCCGCCCGCGTACCGCATGGGAGAAGGAGGTGTAGAACGCCGTCCAGTCGCCCCGTTCACTTCGCCGGGACCTAGTCGTGCGCCCGGCGTGAAGGCGGCCCCACCGCTCGCGTGGCACTACTCCCCATGCCTCTCCGGAGACTGCGGGGGAGCCGCCGGCCATCAATTCGTCGGCCTGGCCGTCGAAGGCGTCGACGTCATAACTAGCAGCGTCACCGAATACCCTGAACCGCAGCCCCGGCGCGCCCTGCAACATCAGGTCGCCCACCAGGTGAGAGACCACACCCCCGGCGTGTCGTGCAGCGATGAAGAACCGACCCGGGCAGCCGTCCGCATCGTCCAGTTCGGCGTAGACCGATACCACCGGGCCGAACAGCAGCATCGCCTGGTCGACGATGTGCGAGCCCAGGTCGAGCAGGATCCCGCCGCCCGAGGACGGGATCCCGCTCGGTGGCGCGTATTGCTCGATCCGCGATTCGAATCGCGTGACCTGCCCGACCTCGCCGGAATCGATCACGGCACGGACGGTGAGCAGATCGGCGTCGAACCGGCGGTTCTGGTACACCGTCAGCAGCACCCCGGCTCGTTCCGTTTCCTCAAGCACCTGCCTGGCGGCTGCTGACTGCAGGGCGAAGGGCTTGTCGCACACCACCGGCAGCCCGAGCGAGATGGCCTGCAGGGCAAGCGGCACATGCGTGTCAGCCGGGGTTGATATCGCGACGGCGTCCACCCCTGCGGAGGCGAGTTGCGCCAGATCGTCATACGCCGGCATACCGGGGTAGTCGTGCTCGAGCTCGCTTCGCCGCTCCGCCGAGCGGGTCACTACGCCGGCCAGTTCGCAGCCCGCTGCCGCGGCAATCAGCGGCGCATGGAAGAACCGGCCGCCCTTGCCGTACCCGACCAGGCCGATCCGCACCGGCCGGTTCTGTTCCATGTGCCACCTCCTAAGGCCACTATCCGGCACGGGCCGCTGCTCCGTAAGACGCTTTCCAGACGGCCGATGTCAGCCTGCCTCGCGTGCTGAGTCCGCGAGCTCCGCTGTCACCCGGTCGAGCATGCGGCGGTGGATGGCATCGGCGTCCTCTTCCCAGCCGAACACGCACACCGCGGCGATGCCGTCGAAGCCGACGTCGCGCAGCGCACCGAATGTCTGGTCCCAGTCGATGTCGCCGTTGCCGATCTCGTTGTGCTGGTGCACCCGGGCGTCCACGCCGGGCGGGTTGACGATGTACCGGTTGCCGGCGTTGGCCCGGTGGTTGTAGCAGTCGGCCACGTGGACGTGGGCCAGCTTGGCGCCGGCGTACTCGATCATCCGGCGCATGTCACCCGCCCCGTCGGACAGGTGGAAGGCGTGCGGGATGCAGAAGCAGTAGCTAACCCACGGCCGGTTCAGCCCGCGGACGATCTGCACCGCGTCGTCGTTGCGCTCGGCGAAGTCGTACGGATGCGCCTCGATGTGCAGCTGCAGGTCATACCGCTCGAAGACCGGGATCAGCTCCTCCATCGAGTGGTAGAAGGCGTGCTCGGACTGGCGCGGCTGGTTCGGGTCACCGGACAGTTCGGTCATGATCACCGGGCATTCCAGGCCGTCGGCGATCTCCAGCAGCCGCTTCCAGTTGCGCACCTGGGCCTGCCGCTCCTGCTCGTCTGGCGCTGACCAGTTAAAGACCGGCACCAGCGACGCGATGCGGACCCCGGTCTCCTTGACGGCCTGGTTGACCTCGGCGACCATCGCGTCGTCGGCCTTGGGGTACCGGTGCCAGAAGAACCAGTCCGCGCGCGGCGACAGCTCCAGGTACTCATAGCCGAGATCGGCGGCCTTGCGCAGCTCGTCGGCGACCGGCATCGTCGCGTGGTACATCGCCGGATCCAATGCGATCTTCACCATGGTGTCCTTTACAGCTTCGCGGCCGCGGCCCGGAGGTTCTCGGCGGCGAGCGCGAGGCCGTCGAGGCGGGAGTAGCTGGCGTCCTCGTGCTCGATGTTGACCGCCATGTCGGGGTCGATCTCGGCGAGAGCCCGGAGGAACTCCGTCCAGTACGGGACGTCATGGCCGACGCCGACGGCGACAAACCGCCAGGCCGGGTCGGCCGGCCAGGCGTTGCACCAGTACCCGTAGCCAGTAGGGACCTTACCGGGGTCGTCTGCGGGCACTCGCTCGAACGAGGTGTCCAGGACACCTCGGATGTCGACGCCAGGAGTGATCATGGCGTCCTTGGCGGCGGCGTGGAACACCAGGGGACCCAGCCACCGGATGCAGGCGACCACGTCCATGCCCTGCCACATCAGGTGGGACGGGTCCATCTCGGCACCCACGCTCCGCGCTCCGGTCAGGTCCACCAGCTTCCTCAGGGTGACGGGCGAGAAGACCAGGTTGTGCGGATGCATCTCGATAGCGACCCGGACGCCGGCGGCCTGGGCTAGCGCGTCGATCCCGGTCCAGAACCCGGCGGCGATGTCCCACTGGTAATCGAGCACGTCCATGTAGACCCCGTCCCAGGGGTTCACCACCCAAGATGGGTACCTGGCATCCGGGTCCGAGCCGGGAGTGCCGGACATAGTCACCACGTTCGGCACGCCGAGCAGCCCGGCTAGTTCGATGGTGCGGCGCAGGTCGTCGGCGTGCTTGGGACCGACACCGGGCAGCGGGTTGAGCGGGTTGCCATTGCAGTTCAGCCCGGTGAGCTCCATGCCGCGGGAAGCGAACTGCCCGAGGTAGTCCCGGCGGGCCTGCGCGGAGGACAGCAGCTGGTCGACGTGGCAGTGCGGGGAGGGAATGAAGCCGCCTGTGTTGACCTCGACCGAGGTCAGGCCGTTTGACTGGAGCACGTCCAGGGCCTCCGCGAGCGGACGGTCGTGCAGGCATGCGGTATAGGCTCCCAGCTTCACGGATAATCCTTCCTTCTGGTGTCCGCGCTCCCGGCATCAGGTGCATAGAACGTTCTAGTAGAACGTTCTATAATAGGCTCCGCTGTTGGCCATAAAATGTCAAGACATATGACCGAACGGGTCTGCCGATGACGAGCTGCCGATGACTGACCTACCGACCCGGCCCAAGCCGCCGACCATCCGCGAGGTCGCTCACGCGGCCGGCGTCTCCACCGCGCTCGTCTCCGTCGTGTTCCGCGGTGCACCGGGTGCGAGTGAACAGACACGGGCCCGCGTCTTCGCGGCAGCCGAGCAACTCGGCTACCGGGCTAACCGCACCGCCAGCCTGATGAAGCTCCGCCACACCAAGCACCTCGGCGTCACCCTCAACGTCCGCAGCGCCTTTGAAGCCGAGCTGACCGAGAACATCCAAGCTGCCGCGGCACAGCTGGGCTACGAAATCGTGCTGTCCCTCATCACGGCCACTCACGATGAGAACCGCGCGATCGAGACACTGCTCAGCTTCCGCTGCGAATCAGTGATATTGCTCGGCTCCCAGCTGCCCGCAACGCGGCTACGCGAGCTAGCCCGCGAATTGCCGTTGGTCCTAGTAGGACGCCGGGTAAACCTTGACCACGTCGACGTGGTGCGATCCGCCGATCACCGCGGCCAGGCGCTGGTCGTAGAGCATCTGGCCGGACTCGGCCACCGCGATATCGTCCACGTCGACGGCGGCCAGCAGCCCATCTCCGCCCAGCGGCGGCAGGGCTACCGGGCCGCCATGCGGCGACGTGGCCTCGGCGACCACGTACGCGTGCTCACCGGCGGCGACTCCGAACACGACGGCCACCGCGCCGCCGACGAACTACTGCGGAACCAGCAGCTCCCCACCGCCGTATGCGCGTTCAACGACCACTGCGCCCTAGGCGTCATTGACGCGCTCACCAACGCCGGGGTCCGGGTACCCAGCGATTGCTCGGTCACCGGTTACGACAACACGATTGTCGCGCAGCTGACCGCTATCAATCTGACCTCTGTCAGCCAAGAGCCACCAATACTGGCGCAATCGGCGGTCCGTGCCGCCATCGACCGCCTCGAGGGCCGGGCCGCAGTCGCTACAGATACAGTTCTGCAACCCCGCCTGGTAGCGCGTGGCAGCAGCACTTCGCCTCACCCTCACCGACATGCTCGCCCGGTTCCGCCTGCACGAGTCCCGAATCCGCAGAGAGATGAGCTGTGAATTACCTTTTCTTCTACCCTGACGAGATGCGGGCCGCAGCCGGGCAGATAAAGATCTTGAAAATTAGTTCGACACGATCTGGTTGTTGATCTTGTTAGGTGATAGGTTGTTCTCAGCGGAGGTCTCCGCGGAATCCCTTTCCTTAGCCGGCCAGGTGAGTCATGTCTGCTGCGCTGTCCTTCGAGCCTGACGAGCCGCGGGGTTCCGGGCTGCCCGGGGATGGCTGGGATGACCAAGAAGGCGTCCAGCAGGGGCTGTACGTCACCCTGCCGCCGGAGGAACTGACCCTGGAAGGATTCGCCGCGGGCGGCCGGGCCGACACCATGGCGCCCGGCCCGCTGCTGGCGATGGTGCTGGGCGCTGTGGCCGGGGAGGACGGGGCGGGGCTGGCCGGGCTGTCCGATGACCAGCTGATCGGGTTCTTGTCCGGGACCCGGCGGATGGAGTCGCGGATGGCCTGGGCCAAGATGGCCGCCCTGGCCGAGTTCGCGTCCCGGCCGCGCCGACAGGACTTCGCCGCCGACGAGGTCGCCAGTGCGTTCAACCTGACCTGGCTGTCGGCCGCTAACGAGATCGAGTACGCCCGCACCGTGAGGAGGCGGCTGCCGGTCACCTTCGCCGCGCTGGGCGCGGGGCGGCTGCATCCGGTGCACGTCAAGATCATCGAGGAGGTCACCAGCATCTTGTCCGATGAGGATGCCGCCGTCGCGGACGAGAAACTCGCCGCGGCGGCGCAGTCCAAGACGTACGGGGAGCTGCGCCGGGCCGCGGCCAGGCTGGTGCTGACTCTCGATCCGGAGGCGGTGGGTAAGCGGAAGGAGAGGGCGCGCCGGGAGGCGCGGGTGCGATCTTTCCGGGAGGAGTCCGGCAACGCCGGGATCACCGGCCGGGAGATGCCATCGGCGGAGGTGCTGGCCTCGATGCAGCACGTGGAGGACCGTGCCCGGGCGCTGCGCGAGGCGGGCGTGCCCGGTACCTGGGAGGAGCTGAAGGTCCGGGCCACCCTGGACCTGCTGCAAGAACGCGACTCCCGGCCGGCCCCGGGCGAACCCTCCGCGGGCGAACCGGCCGCGGGCGGCGCCGAGGGTGCTGGCGGCACCCAGGGTGCTGGCGGCCCGGTCCCGGGGGGCGGTTCCGGCGGCGGCAGCGCCGGCCCGGGCCCCGGTATCGGCGCGTTGATCACCATCACCGTGCCGCATACCGCGCTGGGCAGTGACTGCGGCTCGCCGGGTGAGGTGGCCGGGTTCGGGATCCTGGATCATGCCGATACCCGGGACCTGGTGGCCGCCGCGGCGCGGAATCCGGCCACCCGGTGGTGCGTGACGGTGCTGAACCCCGACGGGACCGCGGCCGCGCACGGCTGCGCGGCCGGTTCCCGCCCGTGGCCACCCGGGCACGGGCCGCCGGGAGGCGTGACCCTGCGCGGTCTCCTGGAATTCTTGAACCTCAAGCAGCTCACCCCGGTTATCCGCGGGCCGTGCGAGCACGCCCGGGCCGAGCGCCGGTACCGGCCCAGCCGCGCGCTCGCGCACCTGGTCAGGGCCCGCAACACGACCTGCGCCGCGCCGGGCTGCGGCCGCCGCGCCGCCCGTTGCGACCTGGACCACACCAGCCCGCACCACCGGGGCGGCCGGACGTGTGAGTGCAATCTGGCTCCGCTGTGCCGGCACCACCATCGCTGCAAGCAAGCCGAAGGCTGGTGGCTGGCACAACCCGAACCCGGCGTCCTGATCTGGCACACTCCCGCCGGCCGCACCTACGCCACCACCCCCACCCAGTACGCCAGCTAGGAGACCTCGAAGGTCAGCTCATGGGTGGCGAGCAGGCTCGCGCCGATACAGAGGCCGAACGTGCCGGGCTCGACGACGAACCGGGCCAGATTCGCCTCGGTGTCCCAGAAGCCGAGCTGCTCCATGCCGAGCCTGAAGCTGACGGTGATCGTCTGGCCGACGCCTCCGCCGACCGTCGCGATCCGCATCCGCACCCATAACTCGAAAGCGCGGCCAACCGGGTTCATGTCATCGAGGCTGGCTGGTTGAAGCGCATGCACGCCTACCGCCTGTACGCTTACCGGCTGCCTGCCGAGCCGTTCGGGCCGCACGAGATGGGCGGCTAGCTCGCTGCGTGCTCTGGCGAGAACGGAGGGCGTATCGTTAGGTACACGCACCTGATAAGCGGCCTTGGCCTTCTGGTGGGATAGGAGGCTGTGATGAGAATGCGGTCACATCGCAGGAGCCTGATGGCCTGGAGTCCGCCCGGCGGCCGAGCCGACCGATACGGCGTCCCCGCTTTCACTCGGCTTGCACGGCCGAGGCGAATCCGATGGTGGTTCCGTACCGGCGCACTGCTCGCGGTCATCGGCATCACGCGGCTCGCACGCGGCATGCGGGCGCGCTGGCGGTCCGTGTTCTTCGTTACCGGCGCGGCGCTCCTGGTCGTTGGTGTCATTCTGCCCAGCGGCGCGGCTTTCGTCCCGGGCTTGGTGCTCCTGCTTGTCGGCCTGCTGAAGGGATCAGAGGCCAGTCATTGCCGGGCGGCGGCTCTGATGACGGGAGTGCACTGGCACGCCTGAGAGCTATGTGGGCTACGCCGTTCTATCACGATCCAGGGGAGTGACCGCCGGGACCTGGCCCGTCGAGCACCGCGCGTGCTACATCCCGCGACGGGCTGCCATCGACGTGGCGGCTGCGAACTGGACAACCAGGGAGTTGAGAGGACGGCCCGTCGCTTGACCCTGGCGAGTGCCTGTTAAGCCACCTTCGTCTGCGAGTCCTGGCGATGCGGGCCCGGGGTCCTCGCGACGATCGCGATTTCCCCGTCTGCAAGCACCTGTGGCCTGCTACACCCCCCAGCTGAGGCTGGGCGATCCGAAGTCTGCAGGCGACCCCATTCATGGCTGAGGCCTGGCTCGGCATGATCCAGACCATGAATACGAACAGATCCTCGGCCGAGGTCCGGGAGCGTGCCCCTTCCGGGGGGCGCCGAACCCGGTCGGCGGCACGACCTGACCTTCAGCCTCGCCGATGCCCGCTCGGGCCAGCCGCTGCGCAATCTCCAGCCCTACCTGGCCGCCGCTGGCCACATCGTCATCATGCGCGCCGACGGGCAGACCTTCACCCACGAGCACGCCGATGTCCGCGACAGCTCCGGCCATCCGGTGTTCGCGCTCCCCGGCACCACGTTCGGACCCGACCTGCCCGTGCACGTTCACTTCGACACGCCCGGCACCTACCGGCTGTGGGGACAGTTCCGGCTCGCCAGCGGCCAGGTCATCACCGCGCCATTCACGCTGACCGTGCGGTTGTGGGAGAACACGTTGACGCCTCCGGCGTCGCGCTGCAGATCGGCGAACATGCGGTCGGTCTCGGCCCGCACGAAGTTGTCGGCGCTAACGTGGATGCTCAATCCAGACCTCCTGACTCAGACAATGCAAGGACCGCGTACGGCCGTGACTTCTCTATCCTGGCAGGCAGCCAGATAGGGTGCTGTGCGGGCCGGGTGCCACCTGTGAGTGGGTGACGATCAGTTTGGCCGCGTGCTTGGCGTCGGCGAGCCAGTGGGCGTGTCCGCCGGGCACCTCGTAGAGCCTGGCGCCTTGAATCTGGTCGATCGACGTCCGTGCGCGTTCGACGGAGAGGTACGGGTCCTCGGATCCGAGGATGAAGATCGTCGGTGTCGTGATCGCGGCGAGCTCGGCGCTGGTCAGGACACTCTCGGGGCGCGGGCGGCGGAACCGGTCGATCGCGTGCATGAGCGACGCGATGGTGCTCGCGTTCCCCGGCCGGCGTGCGGACAGGCGTAGCGCCTCGATCAGCGCTTCCGGCGCCGCCGCTATATCGGCGGAGCCCATCCCCTGGGCGAGCAGGCGGCGATAGACGCGACGCGGGCTGGGTGAGCGCAAGACAGCGACGCCTAGTCCGCGGACGGTCAGCAGCGACAGCGGCATGCGCACGCGTACGCCCGGGAGCGCGACGGCGGGCTCTCCGACCGCGACCACCTCACAGATCCGCCCGGAACCGGCGGCTACGTGCCACAGCGCGAACATGCCGCCAAGCGAGTGGCCGATCACCGGCACCTGGTCGAGCCCGAGCGCGTCCAAGATGTCCTCGATCAGCGCGCGGGCGTGCTCGCGCACCTGCCCGCGCCGGAAGGCGACCGGGTCGGACAAGCCGTGGCCGGGAAGGTCCACGGCGAGCAGCCGGAAACCACCGAGCTCTGGAAACAACGGCGCCCAGATAGCGGCGCTCTCCGATGCGCCGTGGAGCAGGACAACCGCCGGGCCGCGTCCATGGGCGAGTACCCGTACCCGCAGGCCTGTCCGCGCCAGGTCGAGGAAGAACTCCTCGACCTCCGCGCCGACGGCGGCAAACAGATCCCTTTCCGCGTCGTGGATGCGCCGCTCGAGGTTCCCGGGCGGCCAGTTGCGATGGTTCATGACTTCTCCTTCTGTTCGGCTTCGGCCTTGTCTGGGTCTGTAGTCAGGGCCGCCAAGCTGGCCAGCCACGCTCGTACGGTTCGTTCGTCCTGGCGGCTGAGATCTGCCAGCGCGGCGTGCTCCACCACGCGTACCCGGCGGGTTGCCGTCTCCAGGCACTGGCGGCCTCGCTTCGTCGGGCGCACGAGCACGACCCTCTGATTCCTCGCGCTGCGCTCAATCAGCCCCGCAGCCTCCAGGCTGAGGACGGACGTGTGCATCGTCTGCCTCGTGACCTGCGAGATGCGGGCAAGGTCGGAGATGGACAGCTCGGGCCTGGTCTGGAACACGCTCAGGATTCCGTAGTCCTGCGCGGACAGCCCGAAGTTCTCCAGTTCGCTGTCCAGCAGCGCCCGGAAGCGCTGGTGGGCGAGCCGGAACAGGTAGCCGAGATCCGCGTCCGGCCGGGGGAGCGGCCGCGGTGATGTTGTCAGTTCTTCTGACATAATTGACACCGTACGAGTTGTCAGTCCAACTGTCAACTTGGGCCGGTGCAAGGCAGCCAAAGGGAAGGGCGAGGTGACCAAGGAGAGATAGCGATGCGCGAGGCGGGCGGGTCAGGAAGCGATTCAAACTAAGGGGCGCAGTAAGGCCCCGCTCCGAAGCCTCGAGCGGGGCCTTATTTCGTGGGCCGTAGAGGATTTGAACCTCTGACCTTCTCCGTGTCAGGGAGACGCGCTCCCACTGCGCCAACGGCCCAGGATGACGAGAGCCTACCAGACTCAGGGTCAGGCGGCGTTTAGCTCGTACTTGCCCTCGATCAGACCGGGCGCGGTGTTGCACGACAGGCGTAGCAGCCCGCGAAACAGCCACCCCAGCTCGGCAAACGCTCAGCTCAAGGCAGCATCCGCGGCAGCCCGAACCGCGCCAGGTTGCTGTTGTCGACAAAGCGCGTGATAGCCGAGATCCGGTCACCCTCCAGGGTCAGCACGATCATCCCGTGCGCGCGGAACACCGGCGCCTGGGCCTCCTGCAGGTAGAAGCCGAAGGCGGGCTGGCCGTTGGCCCTGGTCGGGACGAGCCGGTAGTGCCGCGGACCGCGCCAGCCCGCGATGTCCCGCAGGAAGGCGGCGATGGCCGCGGGGCCCTGGAACTCCAGCGTGATCGGCGGCATGGTGAACCAGGCGTCGTCGGTCAGCAGCGCGACCACGCCGTCGATGTCGTTGGCGGCGAAGGCGGTCGCGAACCGCGACGCGACGTCCCGCTCGCGAGCCGAACGAGGCAGCGGCGCGCGCTCCCGGTCCGGGCCCGGGAGCCGGTCGGCCATGGTCGCCCTGGCCCGCTGCAGGGCGCTGTTCACCGAGGCCTCGCTGCTGTCCAGCATGTCCGCGACCTCCGATGAGGGGAACCCGAGCACGTCCCTGAGCATCAGCACGGCCCGCTGCCGCGGCGGCAGGTGCTGCACGGCGGTCACGAAGGCCAGCGCGATCGCCTCCTTGGCCTCGTATCGCGCCTCCGGGCCCGCGGCCACGTCGGGCAGCCCTTCGAGCAGCACGTCCGGGTAGGGCTCCAGCCACAGCGGCTCGCCCCGCCGGGTCGGCTCAACCGTCAAGAACGTAGGCCCCTCCGGCGACGGCCGGCGGCTGCTGGCCCGCAGCGCGTTCAGGCACCGGTTGGTCGCGATCCGGTACAGCCAGGTCCGCAGCGACGCCCGGCCTTCATACTGGCCGAGCCCCCGCCAGGCGGCCAGCATGGTCTCCTGCAGCACGTCTTCGGCGACCTTCGTCCACATCACCCAGTCCGAGCGCACCCCCAGCCCGATCCTCGAGGTCAAGGCGTTCGGTGAGTTCCAGGCCGGAATCAGGGACCGCTGCGACGAGCCCCCGGTTGCCCAGGCCTTCACCGAGGTGGGGTCCTACCGCTTCCTCGCCGGCTAGCGGGAACCGACGGTGACGGCGACGATCTCCTCCCACCGTGTCGGCTTCAGGCCGAACCTGGCCTGAGCGGCCGAGGAGTCCAGGACGAAGTCGTCGCGGAACTGGTACTCGGTCTCGCGCAACTCTCGCATGAGCGGCCAGGCGAGTCCCAGCCCGCGCAGGACGACCGACGGGATCTCGCTGACGCGGATCCGACCGACCCCGGCAGCTTTGGCGAAGTCATCGATGACCTGGCGCTGGCTGCACGGCTCGTTCGACGGCACGTGCCAGGCGCGTCCCCAGGCCCCGGGGTCGGTTCCCGCCGTCACCAGCATCCTGGCCACGTCGTCCGTGAACGACCAGGTGTGCGGCCGGTCGGCGCGGCCGAGCACTGAGACGCTCTTGCCCTGCCTGACCCGCCCGACTATCCGCTCGCCCAGCGCGCTCTGCGCGCCGGGGCCGACGAAATCGGCGGCGCGGACCTCGGCCACCCGGACCCGCCCGGCCTGGTGCGCGGCCAGCGCGTCCTGCCAGACGCGGGCCCGGATCCGTCCCTTGGGACCCGTCGCGGCCAGCGGCGTGGCCTCGGTCATCGGGTGCGCCTCGTCGTAGCCGCCAGGGTCACGGGGACCGTAGCCGTACAGGTTGGACAGCGTGACCAGCACCGCGCCGCTGCGTTCCGCGGCACCGAGCACGCTGGCGGCGATCGGCGGCCAGTCGGTCGGCCAGCGGTGATAGGGCGGGTTGACGCAGTTGTAGATGACCGAGGCGGCCTCGGCCAGGCGGGCCATCGCCCCGGTGTCCGCCGCGTCCGCGGCCACCCGGGTGACCGTTCCAGGCTCCGCGGGCCCGGAGCCGCGGCGGCTGACCACGCTCACGCGGTCCCCGCGCTCGGCGAGCATCCCGGCCACCCGGCTGCCGATCACGCCCGCCCCGACGACCAGGACTGATTCACCCACCGGAACCTCCTCGCAACTGCTGCTCTCGTTAGTGAGCAGTGCTCTCAGTTCCATAGTACGGATCCAGCCGCACAATACAAGAGCGGTGCTCTCGATTATTGTCACCGATCTTGGTTCTGTGCGATCATCGGCGGGTGACCGATTCGGCCCTGCGCACGGCCCGGGAACGCGCCCGGGCGCAG
>Ga0335069_10008690_pt1 | contig 14504 bp, 17 predicted proteins | sample Lox_Sample_11_FD_206714 | JGI IMG/M metagenome (GOLD analysis project Ga0335069, IMG submission 206714) | Soil microbial communities from Loxahatchee National Wildlife Refuge, Florida, United States - Lox_Sample_1.1 | ecosystem: Environmental > Terrestrial > Soil > Wetlands | place: USA... | reverse complement strand
CCGTCGATGGCTGAAAGGGTTGGCTTCCTAATCAGTGGCCAGTCCAAAGTAAGCTGGGTGATCAGCCCAACGGGGCAACCCGCCGGGCAACCAGACCCGAAAAAACCGACAGCCTTCGCGAGAGGCCGTTGGGGTTTGGAACCGCGAAAGCAGTGATCGCATCAGGGGCTGTGACGGTGCATGTCTCCACGCCGTTGACTCCCTCGCAGGAGCCAGCGGCTAGAGCGTAACCAATGTCGCAGCCCTTTTAATTTTCCCGTCCGGGTCCTCCTTACTCCCATTGCTGCCCTGAGTTCTGCTTGGGTCGAATTCGCACCTTTGTTCAGCCCGTTTGTGTAGGATTGGGTGAGTGCACGTCTAGGGAAATATCCATGGCGCACGATCCCAAGCGTATGCCCTTGCATGCGGGAACACCTGAGACCATCGCATGCCAGCTTGAAGCCTTTCGCAAGAAGTTCGGCCGCGACCCTTGCCCGGACGACCCGATCTTCTTTGATCCCGATGCGAACGAACCTGTGCCGCTGAACCCGCAACAGTACGAGCAGGCCATGATTGAGACCATGTCCCAAGCAGGCACTGATCCTGCCTTCATTTATGCCTTCAGGCGCACGGGGAGGATCGTGACCGAGAGCAACAAACACCGGCTAACCGAAAAGGAACTGCGGCAGTGGAACGACGCCATCGCCGAGTACCAGCACAGAGTTGAGTCTGGCAAGGTGATTTGATGGCTAGGAGGGGCAATCCAAATTGGGGCAAGCCGGTGCCGCTCGGCCCGGTGGTTCCTACCATATCCTCGTTTGAGGAGGCGGTGAAGGAACTCAAGCTCCAGCCCGACCAGTACCTGCACTCCACGCGTCTGCGGGAGTGGGCACGGCAGAACAAGAACTCCAAGTTTATCCCCGAGTCTCTGTTACAAGCATGGGGCTTCGAGACGGATCAGTTCTTGTGATCGGCAACCCCGGTTTGGGAGGCTTTTCTTACCCCAATAGTTCCCTAATCGCTTGCGCTAGGGAATCGAAGCTGAAGGGCTTCTCTAAAAGAGGGATATCCGGCACTGAGGCGCCGCAGGCTTTTAGCAGATCTCCCGCGTAGCCGGAGGCATAAAGGATCTTCATGTCGGGACACAGAGTCGCCACGTGGTTGGCTAGTTCCGGACCACTGATCCCCGGCATGACAACGTCCGTGAGCATCAGGTGGATGGGAGCCTTATACTGCTGAATCGCTTCAACCGCCTCGACGCCGTTTGTTGCCCCTATCACTGTGTAGCCTTGCATTCGGAGGAATGCGCAAGTCATTTCTCTAAGAGCCTCGTCGTCTTCCACCAGGAGAATGGTTTCCGATCCACGTAGTGCCTCGCAATTGACCTTAGCCAGCTCCTCAGGAGCGGCAGTCTCTTCAACCAAGGGCAACCAAATCTCAAATGTCGTGCCATGTCCGGGCTTGCTGTCGACCCAAATGTGTCCCGCAGCTTGATCGACAATGCCATAAACCGCTGCCAACCCCAAGCCGGTTCCTTTACCCATCTCCTTGGTCGTGAAATAAGGCTCGAAGATTCGGGAAAGAGTGTTCTCGTCCATGCCTTTGCCAGTATCAGTGACCGTTAGACTTGCATACCATCCCGGTGGTACTGTACGGCGGTGCCGCGCATCATCCCCGTGCTGAGATACGCTCTTAGTCTCAATAGTCAGCTTTCCCCCGTTCTGCATTGCATCTCGCGCATTCACGGCAAGATTCAGAATGACCTGCTCGATCTGCCCCAGACCTGCCCTTACTCGGCCGAGCTCCAGAGACAAGACTGTTTCAACCTGAATGTTTTCGCCGATCAGACGCGGCAGCATCCTAGCAATCTCAGATACCACTCTGTTCAGATCCAGCACCTTAGGCGCAAGTTCCACTCTGCGACTAAAAGCCAATAACTGTCCAGTCAACACCGCGGCGGTGCCCGAAGCTTTACGAATGTTCTCCACCGCATTGCGTTGGTCGCCTTCCTGCATGCGAAGAAGAAGAAAATCGGAATAGCCAATGATGACGTTCAGCAGATTGTTGAAGTCGTGAGCGACCCCGCCAGCCAGTCGTCCGATCGCCTCCATCTTTTGGGCTTGGGCAAGTTGCTCCTTTAACACTCGGCGCTCGGTGATGTCCTCAAAAGTAGTGCAGACCTGAAATGGCCTCGCCTCTCCAGGCTTGAATTGCGGAACACTCGTCATGAGGATCCAGCGATATTGCCCCTCCTTGGCATTAAAGATGCGCATCGTGGTGGCGTCAGTATTCTTGCCGGTTCTCAGCGAGACCAAGGCGGGGTGTGCTTCCGGCGAGAGATTCGAACCATCTTCGTGAGTCGCGTTGAAGCTCGGATCGAGCCCGGTCCGTCCCTTTAGCTGGTCGAGGCGCACGCCCAAGATTCTTTCGGCAGCAGGGTTGGCAGAAACGATTCTGGCTTTAGAATCGTAGTAGATGATGCCCTGGGCCATGATTTCGAACAAGTTGCAGCGCAAGCAGACTGAAGAGGAGCTACGGGCTTCAGAAGCCAAGCACCGGTCGGCGCCCGTAACGTTAAATTCCGCCTCGGCCTGGAGCCAGTCTGCGAGGTCATAACCGTGCTCTCGACCGCGGGTTTCAAACAGTCCAAAAGCGCGCCGCGCGATTGAATCGGAAGTCGGACTGCGATCGAACGCAACCGTACCCGCTTCGGACATCGTTCTTGTATGCGCCTGCTGCACTCTTTAGTCAACCGAATTCGGGCAACTTTATCGGCTTTGCTTTGAGTCCAGTACAGCGCCTTTCCAGGCGTGTGCCCAAGGATTGTGCAAATATTGGTCGGAGCGTGTCTTTGTAGTCTCTAATTGCAGGTGCCCCTAATCGGGATTGTGGAAATCTAACCATTTTTCGCCTCTTGGTAGGCTTCTTGTGCCTGGGGATCGGCGCTGGAATTGTGCCCCGAATGCACAAGCTGCGGGCAAGATGGCGCGCGAGCACACGGTCGTAGCATCCCGCCATCGCTCCAGAAGCCGTCCTGCTCCATTCTTGGGCATTGACTTACACGATGCGCGAGATCATAGTGGCTGTCACAACTACCGTTGTCTGATTCTCCTTCCAGTGTGGAGCGGAGTGTCGCGACCCCGGAAGGTGGGTGTACCATGGCGAACTTCCCCTATCGCCTGCTCGTTATCGATGACGAGCCTCTTATCAGAGACCTGTTTCAGAGTTCACTCTCCACGGAGGGGTATGAGGTCCGTGTCGCTAAGGACGGTTTTGCGGCACTGGCACAAATGCGCGGGGCGCTACCAGACCTGATTGTCACCGACCTGAAGATGCCTAACATGTCAGGCTTCGAGTTTCTATCGATCGCTCGCAGGCGATTCCCTCAAATCCCAACCATTGCCATAAGCGGGGAATTCCAGGCTGCTGTCGAACCGCTGGGCGTGCTTGCAGATGCCTTCTTTGCTAAACCATTTAGGTTCGAAGAGCTGCTTGCAAAGGTTGCGGAGTTGCTGCGTGACGCTCCTCCACGCCCGGCAATCAAGAGGGACAGAGCGCCGGTCTGGGTTCCCCGCAACGGGGAGTATTTCGTAATCACCTGCACCGATTGCCTGCGTTCCTTCTCCATACCCGCAGAGAAAAATGTTCGAGTCCTTCGCGAGCTTCGCACGTTGGAGTGCATGTTCTGTAATGCGCAGGTTCAGTTCATCGTTGAAGAAAAGCCAGAAGCTTCGGGGCTTCCGATGATCGAGAAGGATCGCACCGCATAAAATAGAGAACGAACCTGCTATCACGCCAGAATAAGCGAAGAACTACTCCAGCTCCGACTATCTCCCTGATACACTCAGTGCCAGTAAGATCACACTCACGGAGCCATCGTGAACCTTCAGCAAATCATGGCCGAACTAAGAGCCGAACGTGACCGGCTCGACAGAGCCATCGCCGCCGTGAACGGCATCTCAACTCAACCCAGACGCGGGCGACCGCCGAAGACCGCGCAGATTGCAGCAAGACCCAAGCGTCGGCGGCGACTGAGTGCAGCAGGCAGAAAGCGGATTTCCGAAGCGGCGAAGCGGCGCTGGGCCAAACGCCGGAAGAAAGCTGCGTAGAGCCGTCAGCGACAGCTTGGCGGGAGGGGGAGTGGGTCAGTCTGATTTCCGAAGCGGATTGACGGGGGCTTTGAGGGCGACTGGTGGCAGTCGCTCGTAGCTAATCTAACGTGTATACGTTGGCGGCCCACAAACAACAAAAGGACTACTTGAGAGGGCATTACTCCTATTGTTTTTGTAACCGCTTATCTACCACTATAATATCTCTGAGTTGTTCTACTTCATCGAGATTCCAGATAGGGCCCATCTTCAGTTCAGCAATCGGCGGCGGAAGTTTCCCGTGCCGAGCCCAGTTTCCGACTACTTGTCTACTGACATTAAAACATCTCAGCTATTTCAGATCACTGCTGTCCGAATTAGCTGAGCACCCGGCACAGCGTCATTGAAAACGCGGCACATAAACTACCTCTCCCGCCTTCGCCGAAAGCAGGTTGGCCAGTTGAAAACTCGAATCTGCTGAAGGATGCTGTCTAGATTGCGGCCCCCGAAATCATTAATTTGGCCAAGATCATCCCCAGAGAAGTGGGCTGCTGTCCAACTACTACCAAGCCATCGCGAGTTGCTCCGGCAGCAATTCTGGTGCTTCCGGCGCTTGAAACGGATGGTCGATCCAGAGCCACAAGTCGCGATAAACGAACAACTGTTGTCGCAACAGCGCCACCAGATTCGACAGTGACCAGCCAAACGTCGCTTTCAGTTGCAGGTACTTGATCAGCAACATGGCAATCAATGCCGCCCAGATTTGCGTCTTGAGGGCATTGGGAGAGGTGCCCACGAAGGTCTTGATCCGCAGCGACTGCTTCAGGGCCTTGAAAAACAGCTCTATCGCCCAGCGCTGCTTGTACACCTCCGCCACTGTGGCGGCGGCCAACGTCAGGTGGTTGGTCACAAACACCAGCACCCGGTCTTGCTCTTCGTCGAAGAACTCGATGCGGCGGAAATAGCATTCCTGCCCCTCGCGGGCCTGTTGGTAAAAGCAAATGACTTGATCGCTGATCACGCCCCGGCGGTGGGGCAGCTCCCGCTTTTCCAACACGATGTAATCGGCATTGTCTTTCAGCCGGGTCACGAAGTAGACGCCTTGACGGGTGAGGTCGGCAAACCAAGCGTAGTCGTTATAGCCGCGATCCATCACCAGCAGCGTCCCGGCTTTGTAGGACAACTGCTGCGCCACCCGCACTTCGTGCTGTTTGCCCTCGGTGATTACTGCATAACAGGGGAGAAAGCCGTCGTGATCCAGCAGCAGATGCAGCTTCACCGCGCCTTTGGTGCGGCGAAAGTGCGCCCAGTCGAACACGCTGGCGCACAGATCGATCACGGTTGCGTCCATGCTGATCAGCTTGTGCTTGAAGCGGAACTTTCGCCGACCGCTGGATTGATGGGCGGCCACGGCGCGGCATTGGCTCAGAACTTGGTGGAAGACATCTTCATAAAGCTGCCACGGTCGGTGCTCGTTGGCGTAGGCCAGCGTGGAGCGCGGGGGAGCTTGCGGCAAACCCAAATGCCGCAACTTGCCTTCGCTCGCAGCCAGCCCTCCGCAAATCTCGCGCAGCGACTTGGCGGAACCGAGCTGGCAGAACAACATGGCTACGAACTGCCCCCAACTGCTGAACCCACGTGCATGCCGTTCCGCCTTGCGCTTGCGCACCGCCGCCTCAAAGCCGGTTCGCGAAACGAGCTGCAAAATCTGCGAGAAAATGCTGCATACTTTACTCAAGGCTGAGACCTCCTCTGACTTGTTTGGTTTGGGAAAACTCAACTTATCAGAGACTCAGCCTTCTTCTATCCTCCGGCCCTCAAGCGGCAGGAGCTAATTTGGACAAGAGTGATATTGCCGCGTATCAGACGGCCCCGGTCTCAGCCGTCACGCATTATGCGCCGATTGATCGCATCGAATCGTACGGCGAAGAAGGTAAATACAAGCTGATATTCTCGGAGCCTGCCAAGAAGCTGCCGAGCCCCATCCCGTTCGAAGATGCCCCACAGGGCTCGATGCAGGGTCCGCGGTACACCAAGCTGGAAACGCTGCTGAAAGCGAAAAAGGTTTCGGATCTATTCTAGCGGGCAAACCAGCCCTTGTAGCTCGATTGGAACTATAGAGATCGTTTCTACCGACCAGGTTGGAGGTTCAAGTCCTCCCCAGGGCGCAGTAATCTGCTGCTTTCCCACCTATGTTCGGCTCCATCAGAAGAATCACGAAGGAGGAACCGCGATCTCTGGTCGCCGCCGTGCTATTGACCGCAGTAGTGCTCGCAGGCGTCCATTTCTTGGGCAATTATTTGACGACCACAATGGACATCATTTTGGGTGTCTTGCTCGTCATCATGCTGTCGATCGTGATGGTGATGGCGGGTTTTACTGTCCTGAAATGCTTATTTATCGTCGCTGCGGAGTTGTCGCTCCTCATCTTCTTGGGGCAATCCTACTGTGCCGTACCGACTCGGACTCCGGCCGGAAATTCGGCCCTCGGAGGCCTCATAATTGTCGGCCTTCTCTATATCGCAGTCGAGTTCTTCCGTTCCCTATACAACGCGCTTAAAGAACAGTACAAGAAGATCGGGAATGAACAAGTGAAGGAAAACAAATTCGGAATCGCCGTTTACCTTCTTTTTACCGTCGTGTTCGTGACGCAGATTTATCAGGTCGTCACTCCGATAATCCAGAATCTTTGTATTTACCGCGAACCTTCAATCACCGTCTCACCCTCTTCGCATGCGGGCTCGAGGTCCTAAAGTTCTGGCCAAGAAGCCCGCCCTTCCGGGCGGCTTTTTTCTTTCTCTCACAAAAAGAAAAAACGGGGAGCATCTCAGGGACCTTTTCAGTTCCAGATCCCCAATCCTCATGAACAATCCGACACCCGGCCCCTGTCGTAGGATGACTTTCATCCTGCCCCGATTCCCCAAATCCCGCAAAATCCACCACTTCCGGGCCTCCCGGCCCCTACACACTCCAGGAAATCTACACCCCCGTCCGGCCCGGAGGCCAAAATCAACCCCTTGTTCCAGAATCCGAACAAACCCGCCAAATCACGGTTTTCCACCGCCTACTGTGATGTGTCTTTTCGGTGAGGGTGCGTAGTTATTGAACTTACGGGTTGGATTTTCTTGCAGCGGCAGTTTTGCTGGTGCGTCGCTGTAGGTGCACCAGCCTTCGGTTGACCGCATCGAGGGAGAATGCTTCAGGGTCGAAGTCGCGGCCCAGCCACTCGCGTCGCTCTTCGTGATCCGCATGTTCCGGGTCGCGGATCGCTTCGAGAAGATGGTAGAAGCCGCCGATGCCGCCACAGTCTTCTGGTGGCCCCTCACGTTGACCGTCGATGCAGATGGGATAGGGGTGAGCGGGCTCGGGAGCTAACACCTTCTCCACTAGCAACTCGTGCTCCCAACTATCGCCGAAGTCGTAGATGTACACTGCCTTGGCTCCGACCCGATCGATGACGGAAGAGAGGCGCGTGGTCCGTTCGCTGAGTGTCACCGAACGACCCAACCATCGCTCGCTCGGATCGGGTTTGCCGAATCTTTGGGAGCCGATACGAAACTCGTGCAGGTGGGAATCGTCCCAGCCCATGCCCGCTTGCAGGACAGCATGCAACTGCTCCAGTGTCAGCTCCGCAGGCACGAGCAACCGCCGCCAGATGGGCGGTCGCGTTCCGCGCAGAGTCACCTTGATCTGATAAATCTCGGGTAGCATCGGGATCGTCTTCTTGGTCAGGATTCGACTCTCTGGGATTGTAAGATACGCCGCACCGAGGTGCGGCCGATGTCGAGGCGGCGGGCGATGGCCGACTTGCTGAGTCCGGAGCGGCGCAGCTTGCGGATCTGATCCGCATGCAAGGCGACTGTGGCGGGTCGGCCCAATCGCTTCCCGTTCTGCCGGGCGTGAGCCAGGCCGGCGCGCACCCGCTCGCGCAGAATCTCGCGCTCGAACTCAGCGAACACAGCTAGCAGTCCCGCCATGGCTCGACCGGCGGGCGTGGTTAGATCCAGCGCCTCCGTCAGCGATACGAAGCCGACGCCGAGATGTTCCAGTTCTTGCAGCGTGCTGAGCAGGTCGGTGACCGAGCGGCCCCAGCGATCCAGCCGCCACACCAGCACCCCGTCGATCTCCCGGCGACGCGCCGCCTCCAAGAGTCTCTCGCGAGCTTCCCGTTTTACTGCGCCGGAGCCGACCTCCTTGACCTGCATTACCACCGTCCAACCCCGCCGTGCGGCGTACGCGCGCAGGGCACGGTTCTGCAGCGGCAGAGTCTGCTGGTCGTGGGTGGACACGCGGGCGTACAGGCCGAAGCGAAACGGAGTTTTTCTCCGGCCAGGCCCCTGGCCGAAAACCCGGTGCGATTCTGTTTCTTGAAAAGCCCGTTTTCTGGGCATTTTCCAAGGACCTTCCCGCCTGGCCAGAATCGAGTGGTTCCGGCCAGGCGGCAGGCATTCTACTCTAGCCGGAATCGAGGCTGGCGCCGAACGACTCCAGACTGGCTTGGTAGTTCCAGGGCATCCACGCGGACGGGTTCCGTGCTAACTGGCGGCTGTGTCGCTGCAACTGGGTCAGGTAGTCGAAGGGGTTGGCACCCGAGAGTTCGCAGGTGTGAATCAGGCTCATGAACAGGTCGCCCACTCGTGCCCCATTCTCGGTCTTATAGAAGAGAGAGTTTTTGCGATGCAAGATGGCTTTCTTCAAGGCTCTCTCGCACACGTTGTTGTCCAGTGGTGCACCCGGCTGTCGCAGAAACAGCGTGAGCCGCTCCCAGTGCTTGAGCAGATAGCGCATCGCCATGCCTAAACCCGAGTTCGGCTCGACTTTCTTCTCCCCGAACTGAGTGTTGAGGCGGGAGTCGATTGAGGAGGGTGTCGTGCTGGCGACGTTTCTGCTTGCTTTGGTCGAACCTGAGGCGAGGGCGCTCAGCGCGGTTGCACGCCATTCAGCGCACGGCTAATGTGCACTCGATAGCATCCATAGACCAGGTACATCATGGGAAGAACAAGAAGCGAGACCTGCCAACCGACCGTGCGGCTGGCAAGGGCAAACACTCCGGCAATGGCGGCCCCGACCAGGTAATAGGGAAAAGTCCAGAAGTAGCAGTCGCGCCAGACGGCCTTCAATGGGCTCTGGGATGTCAATGAAACCACCAGCGCCACAAAGCCGGTGTGAGTAAGGAAGAAGAGGAAGGCAGCGAACGGAAGCAAGACGGCCAAGGAGTGGATCTGGGCGGCTGCCACCAGACGATGGGAGAGCCAATAACTGATGTAGATGCTGATTGCCCAGCTCGCGACATTGAATATAACGTGGACCGGCTTGGGCGCCGTGGCCTTCCACAACGACTGAACCAAGGCTGCGGCACAACCTACGGCCAGGGTCTCTGGCAAGCTGAAATCTGCCACCCCGATCAGTACAAAAAGAAAGCTAGCTGAGATCGTGCTGGTGAGACCTGGAAGGCGCACTTTCAATGTCGATGCCACCACAGTCAACAGCAAGAGCATGGCGAAGCGCAAAGGGTTCGGGGCGGACCACCTCAGCAACTCCGCTATCAACACTGTAAAGCCGATTGCCGAGGTGCAGGCTATGTACAATTTTGCGATATTAGACATAACGTCGTCCCTAATTGTTAATTCTCACCCAGGACAGCGATCCCGGATGCGTCAGTGATGGTAGAGCTTGTGCCCCAAACGACCCCAGTGCCCCACACTACTCCGAAACCTTCCGTTGTGTTTGTATTCCACACTGTCCCTGAACCCCAGACTGCACCCGTGCCCCAAACCACACCTGAGCCCCAGATGGCGTTGATATCCCACCCCGGTTGCATGCCCCAGATCGAACCGGCGTCGGTGACCAGGTATGTGTTACCCGAAGCGGCGTCATATGTCGCGCTGGGAGACCGGGCACTGCTCGGCACCATATCGGAACTGGCCAACGCTGCGGCCAAATCCAGATACCCCGCGCCTACGGTGAATATGTCGTACTCGCTGGTATAGGTAACTCCAGTGGTCGGATCAGTGGCAGTGCTGTAAAGGGGAAAGGTCTTGTACGCCGTTTTCATCAGCCGCGCCTTTACTTGGTCCGGCGTCAGCCACGGTTGAGCTTCTAACAGGTCAGAAACCGCACCGCTGACGACCGCCGCGGCCATGCTGGTACCGCTGAGCCAAAAATAGTTCGACGACGGAGCGTTGGATCCGTTGACTTGATAGAAGGAAGAGGGGATCTCATTGCCCGGGTAGAGTGTCGGCAACGTCAGTCCCGCCTTGTACAGGGACACAATTCGGTTGCCTGGGGCAACCAGATCCGGTTTTACCACGTGGTCATAGAGCGTTGGCCCTTTCGAGCTGTAGCTCGCGATCTGGTCATCCGCCCGGGATGGGGTGCCCATGGTTTTCATGGCGCCGACTGTGATCACGTAAGGATCGTTTCCCGGCGCGGTGATCGTTCCATAGCCGTTGGTTCCTGCTGAATTGTTGCGGCCTTCATTTCCGGCGGCTACGACCACCACGATCCCGGCCTTCCACGCTTGCTCTACAGCCTGGCAGAGCGGATCCAGCGTGTAGCTTTCATATACCGGACGGCCAAGCGAAAGATTAATGACACGAATGTTGTAGATCCACTTGAGCCGGATAGCGCGATAGATAGCGCTGATGACCGCGCTGTCGGTGCCGTCGCCATTCTGATCGAGCACCCGCAAGTTGATCATATTGACGTTGGGCGCGATCCCTTTAAAGGTGTAGAGGTAATTCCAACCAGTGGAGTTCTTCCCATTCCCACCAATGATGCCGGCGACGTGGCTGCCGTGGCCGTATTTATCAACCGCGCTGCCGCCGGTCACAAAGTCCTGGCTATAAACAACACGGTATCCGCTGTATGTACTATGCAAGTCGGAAACGTCAGCAATGCCGCTGTCAATGACCGCCACGCCGATGCCAGTGCCGTCATAACCTGATGCCCAAGCGTACGGAGCATTGATTGCTGGTGCCGTGTCATTCAGAAAAGCGTGCACAGGCCTGTCAGGACTGATGTAAGCAACCTCGGGATCCCCCGCGAGTTCCTCCAGCTTATTTGCGGGCACCGAGTAGGCGCCAGACTTGATGATATCCAGCTTAGCTTTGACCATCCCGCCAACGTTACGAATCTTCTGGTGGTGCAGTTCCGTGGGCACGTGCTTGAATTGCACGATGACGTCAACAGCCGAATCGGCCTTGGCCTGCTGCAGCTCTTTGGCGATTTTCTCTCTACCATCGGCAAACGCTGACATCGCCGCCGCAAGCGAGAAAACCAGCAGGCAAATCGTCGCAGCCCTTCGGGACATCGTGGTTCTCCTTGGACGTGCTCGGTGATCCTGTGTTGCACTCTGAGTTCCAGGTAAGTGATCGGAACTATTGTGTTCACAGGCCAGAGGTTACGTAAGTCGCAATGTCGTACTGCTGAGACAATTTGGCGCTAACAGCTCCTCACGTGAGACATTTTGTCGCAAGTCAAACTGCGACAGATCGGGACGGCGAGGTCTGCTGTGCCTAACGGCAAGGGGGGCAACAGCTTCGGAGCTGGTGATGAGCACACGGTCATTTTGGCCCCTTGGGTGCTAACTACCGTGACATACATCGGACCATGAAGCCTATGTCTCTGAAAGCCCGTGCGCTGATCGATGTGACGCTGTTACTCGGGCTCGCTACTCTCGCATTCAGCTTAAGCCAGTGGAAACAGGCGGAGCCGGTTCGTTTTATGTGGTATTTATTGCTGGCTTTCCTGGCGTCCGGATTGAAGCTGCGCCTTCCTGGGATAGACAGTACCTTTTCGCTAATCTCTGTGTTCGTCATGATCGCGGTGCTCGAGTTGAGCCTCACTGAAGCCGTGTTCATGAGCTGTGCGGGGACAGTGGTGCAGTGCTACTGGCACAGTCAGAGACGCCCCAAGCCGATCCAGGTGTTGTTCAGCGTCGCGAGTATGACGATGGCGGTCGCTGCCGCCTACTTTGTCTATCACTCGTCCCTGTTTGAACTGCTCGGCCGGAATCTTCCGCTGATGCTGCTGGCCGCCGGCCTCACGTTCTTCGTCACCAATACCATCCCGATTGCGGCCATTATTGCGTTGACCGAAAACAAGCCTTTACGCGGGTTCTGGACGGATAACTATCTCTGGTGCCTCCCTTATTACTTGGTAGCAGCGGCCATCGCCGGGATCATCAATATCTGTAGTCGTGGAATCGGCTGGTACACCTGGCTGCTGGTCGTGCCCGTGGTCTATTCCATCCACCAGTCCTGTGGCCTGTACTTGGGCAAGGCGGAGGCCGAGAAGAAACACCTGCTGGACGTGGCACAATTGCAGTTGCGCACCATTGAGACCTTAGCTCTTGCTATCGAGGCGAAAGACATCACAACCCACGACCATTTGCGCCGTGTGCGCACCTATTCCGTGGAGATGGGAAGGCGGCTGGGCCTGGGCGCAGAAGAACTGGAAGCGCTGCAAGCGGCGGCCGTTCTCCACGATGTCGGGAAGCTGGCGATACCGGAGTACATCATCTCCAAACCCGGCAAACTGACCCTCGACGAATTCGAGAAGATGAAGGTCCATACCGTCGTGGGAGCTGAGATCGTAGAACGGGTCGGGTTCCCCTACCCCGTGGCGCCCATCGTGCGGGCACACCATGAGAAGTGGGACGGGACCGGTTATCCCTACGGCCTCAAAGGGGAGGAGATCCCGATGGGAGCCCGCATTCTAGCCGCCGTCGATTGCTTTGATGCGCTAGCCTCGGACCGGCAGTATCGGTGTGCGTTGCCTCTCGACAAGGCCATGAAGATCGTGGCTGCAGATGCCGGCAAGAGCTTCGATCCCAGGGTCGTGAAGGTGTTCGAGGGATGCTACGTTGAGTTAGAGCAAGCGGTCCAGGCGCAACAGACCCAAGAGAGGAGTCTGTCGAAAGATTTGAAAATCGAAAACGGAAGAGCGCCGGATGCAGGCTTCGAAAATAGCGACAGCCCTCTGCTAGCCGGCGCACGCGCTGAATCCCTGGATGCTGCCAGCGCCATCGCGGCTGTGAGTCACGAGATCCAGATGCTTTCCGAATTGAGTAAAGGCCTTGGCAACTGCCTGAGCTTGGGCGAGATCCTCTCCATCTTCTGCCTGCGGCTCAAGCAAACCGTCCAATACGACTCAGTCGCCGTTTACCTCCGGCAGGAGGATCGATTGGTTCCAGAGTACGTGGGTGGCGATGACTCCGGGCTTCTTTCTTCTTTGCAAATCCCCGTCGGCCAGGGTCTATCGGGATGGGTGGCAGAACATTGCAGGCCGATTCTGAATGGTAACCCGGCCGTCGAACCGGGTTATTTGAAGGATCGCACAAAATTCACCAAGCTACGGTCGGCGGTGGCCGTACCGATAAAAAGCGGCGACGTCTTGATCGGCGTTCTGGCACTGTACCGCGCCGATGTAGATGCGTTTTCCCGTGACCACCTCCGCATTCTCCTCGCAGTAGCTTCCAAATTATCCCTTCTGATTGAGAAGACACTCCAGCGCCGTGCAGACAGCTGCGGGCCAACCGCAGATACACGGACACGCGTGCCCCACCAACAGGGCCTCTTGTTGCAGTTGCACCGCAACATAAATCTGGAGAACTGAGAGACTACACCCCGCATCCCGTCGAGGCGTGAGTTCCGGAAGGCCGATGTTTCCTCCTCTGTCAGTCAGTATCTTGTCGGCCACAACTCCGAATTCGACCACAAACTCAGGCGGGCTGGATCCTCCTTCGCTCGCTTTAAAACTAACAGAATGCTCAGCAGATTTCCGTGACGCAGCGTGGGCTGCGTCAAAGCCTCGCATCCACGATCACTCCTTTCTGTGCTCTCCATCACTGCCTAACGCGACCGAGAGAGGTATTGACTTAGGGGAACCTTTGCCCTGCGAGTGACCCTTGACCGCAAGAGATTCTGGAATTCCTCCGCATCTGGGTATCCTGGGTTGGAGGGTGGTGCGATTGATCGAAGCCCACTCCGACCAACTAGCGCGCAGCTTGATGGCCAAGATCGAGACCTCCGGGCACTGCCGCCACTTCCTCGAAAAGGTCCCCCGGGAGGAACTCAAGGAGCGGACCTACGAGATCTACCACAATCTGGGTGAATGGCTGCTGAAGAAGACCGAGCACGACGTAGAGCGTCGCTACCTCACCATTGGCGAGCGGCGCGCCTGGCAGGGCATCACCCTCAGCCAGCTCCTCGCGGCCATCATGGCCAGCAAGGAGCACCTGTGGGCGTACGTAGCTAAGGAAGCTCTGGCCGACCATCCCTTCGAGCTTTTTCAGGAAATAGAACTGTTCCACCTGGTGGAGCAATTCTTTGACCGCGCGGCATACTTCGCAGCCATCGGCTATGAGCGCTACCATGCAGCTAAAAGTAAAGCAGCGGTCACCCCTGTTTGAGTTTCAGTTTATCCTTGTTCTTT
>Ga0335069_10008689_pt1 | contig 14507 bp, 12 predicted proteins | sample Lox_Sample_11_FD_206714 | JGI IMG/M metagenome (GOLD analysis project Ga0335069, IMG submission 206714) | Soil microbial communities from Loxahatchee National Wildlife Refuge, Florida, United States - Lox_Sample_1.1 | ecosystem: Environmental > Terrestrial > Soil > Wetlands | place: USA... | reverse complement strand
ATATCCGATGCCGTCGCCGAACTTCCGGCGGAGGGATTGGTCCGCCTCGCTCCCATGAGCTGGGCGATCAGTACAGTGTCCGGTTCGTTGTAACCGACGTGATTGTAATCGCAGGAGCGCGCGGTGTAATCGTACGCGACCACGCGGCCTTCGGCATCGAGACCGCCGCGGCACTTGACCAGGAACGCCGGAGCTTTCGTGTCCCACGCCGTCTCCTCGTTCCGCATCCACTGAATGCGCACCGGACGCCCGATTTCCTTCGCAATATAAGCCGCTTCACAGCCTGCGTCATCGGCAGCCGTGCGGCCGTAGCCCTGCGGGCCTTCCATCCACACCACGCGGACTTTATCGCGAGGCATTCCGAGAAACTGGGCAACGCCGTTCCGCATTCCGTACGACTTCATGTCATTGGAATAGACCGTCATCTGGCCGTTCGACGGATCGGCCATCGCATGCGCGCCGGAGATTGCGGTGTGCCCCTGGAATGGGATCTCGTACTCGGCTTCGATCACCTTTGCCACGCCCGAGAAGGCCGTATCGGGATTGCCAGTAACGGCCGGACGTTGCGCAGAGGTCGGCTTTGCGTCGCGCATGTACTTGAACAGATCTTCCGAAGGGGGGAACGGCGCGGTCGCAGGTTTTTCCCACGTGGTCTTGAGCTGCTTCGCCGCGTTGATCGCCTGTTCCTCGCGTTCGCAGACCACGGCGACGTAGTTGCCTTTGCTCACTACCTTGATAAATCCCGGAAGATTGCGTACCGACGATTCATCGATGCCCGTCAGCTTCGCGCCCGCGTAGGGGGGCTTGACGTTGCGCGCATGAACCATGTTTGGCAGTTTCACGTCGACGGCCCATTTGAGAGAGCCGTCCACCTTCGCCGGGATGTCATAACGCTGCGGAGACTGGCCCGTGTACTTCAGCTCCTGCAGAGTCTTGGTCTTGGCTATGCCGGTGACGTTGTTCACGTTGTTACCGGTCAGGGCTACGTTGAACTTCTTTCCGGCGATCAGCTCTCCGTAGGTGACCCGCTTCGATGCGTCGCCTTTCACGCTGATCACGGCGTCGCTGACCGTCAGTTGATCGACCGGAGTGCCCAGGCGCTGCGAGCCCATCTCTAATAAGACTCGGCGAGCTTCAGCGGCAGCGCGCCGCATCGGCCAGGAATCTCGTTCCATGGCCGTCGAGCCGCCGGATCCGCCTTGATCGACGGTGTTGTCCGTGCTGCCCATGATGCAGGTGGTCTTCTCAAACGCGATATCCAGCTCGTCCGACATCAACTGCCGGAATCCAGTGCCGGTTCCCTGCCCGCAGTCCGTCTTGCCGACATAGAAGGTGGCGGTATTGTCCTGGTGAATCACCACCCACGAATCGACCTGATGGAAATCGGGATCGGGATACGATGCGGCGGTCGCTCGCTGGGCGTCGGCCTCGGTGATAAAGGTGCCCGCATCCACGCCAAATGTAACCGCGAGCATTCCCGCGCTCTTCAGGAATGACCTGCGGTTGGAAGTCAGAATTTCTTCAACATGCTTTGGAATCCGGGAAGACGGCTTCATCGTGCCACCCCCTTCGACGCAGACGGCCGGGCTTGTGCGATGGTCTTCGCCGCGCGCTTGACGGCGGCTTGCACGCGGTAATACGTCATGCAGCGACACAACGTGTTGTTCATCGTCTCGCGGATCTGCGTGTCCGTCGGGTTCGGGATCCTGTCGAGCATCGCCTTCGCGGTCATGATTTGTCCGTTCTGGCAGAAGCCGCACTGCGGGACTTGTTCGTCGATCCACGCTTGTTGCAGCGGGTGCAGCTTGCCTTGCGACGAGAGCCCCTCAAGGGTGGTGACCTCGCTCTTGACCGAGGATACCTGTGTGATGCAGGAGCGGACCGCCGCGCCATTGATAATGACCGTGCAGGCTCCGCACTGCCCGAGTCCGCATCCAAACCGCGGGCCCTGCAGGCCGAGGTCGTTGCGAAGAATGTAGAGCAGCGGCGTCGCGGGTTCGACATCCAGCGTGTGCGTGCTGCCGTTCACTTTAAGTGTGACTTTGCTCATTCGAGGTACTCCCTGGAAACAGAGTTATCCGCAGATGCGACGGGTCCATTTTATCGGCTTTCGCGGGCGATGAGGGCGGGGCGGAGGGGAAGAGCCGGCTAGCTCTTGAGGGCGCGGCTACTTTTGAGAGAAAGGATGATCCGGTCCGAGAACTGCCGGTACAAGAATCCGAGCGCGACTCCGAGAGCGTCGGCGCGGATGTCCCAGTACTCAAGGTAGTTCCCGTACACTTTGGTCTGAGCGAATTCGGTCAAAGCGCCGAACGCCATGAGCGCGATCGCCAGAGCGCCGGAGGGAGCCAGCCGGTCGGAGACCGATCTCCCGATGAATTGAAACGCGAAGAAAAAGGCGGCAAGGTGCGTCATCCGGTGAAGAACTCCGGAGGTCGCCATGCGGCCTTTAAGGGGTTCGGGAAGGAGGGAAAATATCCCGAGCAGGAACAGCGCCGCCAAGGCGATTAGAAATTCAGTCGATGGCGAGGAGCCATCCGCCCTCGGGCCAAAACAGCGCCGCCAGCCAACCCTCGCGCCCGCGCCGAGCAGGCGCAGCGGTCGAAGCAGAGGGTTCACGAATCCATACCTGGATCCTCGTGAAACCCATTCGGTCGCTTCAGGGTGAGGAGGCTTGATGACCGAGAAGAGGATAATACGGAACTTGTCGGTGAATCGTTCGCGGCTCTTTAGCAGAAACCAGAACCGGGCGGCGCGACTATCGTAATGCGAGTCCGAATTCTCGACAAACAGCCGCGAGCGAACCTGCTCGCCGAGTTCCTGTACGGCTGCGTCTGAGGCAATTAGTTCGCTGATCGGCTCTGGCAGTGGCACTCCATACACGCTGCTCGAAAGCCACAGTCCCAGGCACAGGACTCGAACGATACCATGCCGTCTCGCGCGAGCCAGAACCGCTTGCCAATCTATTCCGGGATGCCGCTCGGCGATTTCCGCAACACAGGCGATCCACTCCAATCGCTCCCAGAAGTGCTTGGTCCCATGCGCGCAGAGATAGAGCAGCAGGTCTTCGACGGCAAGGCTCGGTACGGAGATACCGGCGATCGAGATCTGCGTGGCGCGCTGCCGGATCGCATCGATCGGCAAATCCAAAGATGCTTCCCGCTCAAAGAAGCGCCAGTGGAGTTCCACGACGAACTCGCCCTTGGGGTTGCGGAGTTGGAGCGCGCACTCCGTTTTCAGATAATCTCGCTTCTCTCGCGGCGTAAGAGTGAGGGTGGTTTGATACCCGCGCTCCACCAGCACCGCTTCCGCGCGTTCCAGATCCGCCGCCGGATTGACCAAAATATCCAGATCGGCGAACGCACGCACTGACGAATCGCCATAGGCCATCACCGCCGCGGCAGGTCCCTTGAACGGAATGGTTTTGATACCGGCCTGGTCGAACGCACGCAGAATGCGCGCGAGTTCTCCAATCAGCGCGAGATTGCGCGCGGCAATTCCTCTAGCACATGCTTCCAAAGCATTGCGGACTCCAGGCGGCGTCCGATCCAGGCAGCCGTGCGATCGCAAGTTGGCATAGAGGAACGGGAGGACGCAGTGCTCCTGTGCCTGACTGAGGATAAAACTCCAGTCCAGCGGAGCGTTGAGTGCGTTCTCGAGATGAGCGGCCTGCCGGGCGCCGAACGTCTTTCGCCCGCACTGGAGCAGCAGATCGATTTCGGATTGGCGGGAGGAAGCCGAAGTCATGGTCGTCAAACGGCAGCCGGCGTGGCCGCGCGGCTGGCTTCGATCTGATCGCGCCACGATTGCGCGTAGAACCCATCGCGCCGGATCAGCATGTCGTGAGTCCCGGATTCGACGATGACTCCGTCTTTCATTACCTCAATCCAATCCGCCCGCATAGCTATGGTAAAGCGATGCGTAATCATGAGCGTCGTCCGGGAATTCGCTAGCTTGCGCAGACGATCGAACCATTCCACCTCTGCCCAGGAGTCCATAAAGCTGGTGGGCTCGTCCAGGAGAATTACGGGCGACTTGCGGAGAAACGCGCGAGCCATCGCGATGCGCTGCCACTCACCGCCGCTCAACTCGGTGCCATCGGCGAAGGATTTTCCGAGCAGCGTGCTGTAGCCGCGAGGGAGTTTGGAGATCATCTCATGCGCCCCTGCCGCACGAGCGGCGGCCTCAACCGCTGATCCGTCTTCCGCCGCAACCAGATCCCCGGTCGCGATGTTGTCCCTCACGGAGGCGTCGTAAGCCACGGGAACCTGAAACAACACGGAGAGGGTGGTACGCAGGTCCGCAAGAGCGAACTGCCGGATGTCGACTCCGTCCAAAGTAATGCGGCCGGATTGCGGATCGTAAAAGCGGCACAGAAGCTTGATCAGAGTGCTCTTGCCCGCGCCATTCGGACCCACGAGCGCCACGATCTTACCCGCCGGGATGGAAAGATTGAAGTCCTTCAGCGCGACTCGTTCGCTTCCGGGATAGTGGAACGTGACATCGTGAAACTCGATGCCCTTGCGCAAGCTGCGCGGCCTGGGCATCGCGCGGGCCGGATTGGTTACCTGCGGCTTCAGATCGAGGAAGGCGAAGAATTCTCCCAGAAATAGGCTGTTCCCATAGACTTGCGTGAGGCTCGCAGTGATGCCACGCATCAGCCCCTGGCCGCCCGCGATGGCCTGGTAGAACAGAGTGAGATCGCCGAGCGTCGTCGAGCCGTGAAAGGTATGCCAGCCCATCCACGCCAACGCCGCGCCGACCACGCCTAGCCCGATAAGCGCAGCGCCCATGCGCGAAGCGCTCTGCCTCAGCACTAAGCGCAGCCTCTGCTCGCGAAGACTCTTGCGCAAACCGGAGAAAGCCTGCTCAAACACTGGGCCGAGCCGAAACAGGCGCATCTCCGCCGCTGCAGCGGAGGTGGTGAATTTCTGATCGTAGTACTGAAGCCATCGCCTCTCGGTCGTCGTGTCGATCCACCATTTGTGCTGTAGCCAATTGAAGTGTGCGACGACGAAAAACGCCGGCGCCACGCTGAGGATCATCACGAAGATCAGCCAGGGCGAGTATCTTGCGACGAGCAGCGTCAGCAGGACAACCGTGATCGTGTTTTGAACTACCGAGCCGAGGTGCTCCAGCAGCAGGGCGGGACGCGTGTTTGCATCGTCACGCGCGCGATACAGAGTGTCGTAATACTCCGGAGATTCGTAGAAAGCCATGTCGACTTCCACCGACTTCCGGTGGATGCTGGCGCTGATGTAATCCTGGATCAGCTCCGCCTGCGACGTCCGGGTCCATTCGAGCGCGCTTTGCGCCAGCTCCGTGAGGAGCGCGGTTGCGAATACGAGCCCGGCATACTCCGCCGCAGGCCGCATCGCGGTCCACGACACTCCCGCGCGAAGGCCAGCCACGACACTGTCCACCAGGAGTTTGATCCAAACGACAGTCGCGACCGGCAGCACGCCCAGAACCAGAAGGATAATTGTCCAGGCTATCGTTTGCCTTCGCGCGGCGGTCCAGATGAGCCGGCAGGTTCGGACGATTGGCCGGAACCGGGGCCGGCTATTGGCCGATTTCATGCGTTAAAACGCCAACGCTTCCGCCGGGTCTATCAGTCCGAGGCTTGCGTTGGAAGATTTCTCGCCCGATTCGCAGTGCATCTCGATGCGCCGCGCCAACTCCGGCAGGGAATCCAGCGCTTCGAACGTTCTTACCGTGAATGCTTTGACCGTCCGCGCGACATCGCCACAGCGCTGAAGGTGGTCGCGGTCCCCGGGGCATCCCCATCTCGTCGGCACGGAATTCCGAAGAAGTTCTACCATCAACTGCGACGCGGATAGGGGCCGGATTTCACAGGGATGCTGCCGCCCAAGGCAGTACAGCCGTTCCAACGGTAATGGCCGCGACGAAAAGCCGCCGCGTACGATGCCGGCAATCTTCTTTTGCGACTCGTGAAGCGTGCGCACTGCGTCATCGCCGAAGCCGAGCGCGTTGGCAATGGCCGGAAACAGCTTCACGTAGGGATAGGCGGGATGGACGATCGCGCGGCCGTCGGCGATGTGAACCGCGGCATTATCGTCGCTGATCACCGCATGACCGCGCGCGTGCATTGCTGCCGCGAGCGACGACTTTCCCGCGCCAACGTGGCCACAAAACGCCACCGCGCGGGAGCCGATCTTTACAACGCTGGCATGCAGGACCGACGCTCCTCTTTGGTAGAGAAGCATCGCCATGATCATCCCCTCGATGTAGAGCCGGATCAATCCTTCGTCCACGCCCGGCGTGGGATGCACCAGAATCGTTCGCCCATCGAGAACCAGGAACTCGCCTGCGTCCCGGAACCAAAACCGTGCGCGTCCCTGTTCGATCTCGACGTCGTAATCGCGGTCCCCGGGCACAGCCCGGCTGGTGGGCTCCGGCACGTAGCGAACGAAGACGTGTGGGCTTCCGTGACCGGACGGGAACTCCAGCAGCGGAATCTCGGAACTGATGCAAAGACCGTAAGCGAAGTATGTATGCATGATCCTCACAAAAAAAGCTCAGCAGGGAAGGCTCCAAGGAACCTCCCCTGCCGGACCCTCAAGCCAAAGGCCAAAGGGAATCGTGGTTCAGCCGCTGAGTCTTGTGGTCTGGCCCTGGAACGTAAAGGAGTCCCCAGTGCCGAAAACCTTGTTGGCGGCCAGCGTGAGAGTTTCCACGTTGCCGAACTCGGTCAGCGTGGGCTGATTCCAAGTCTTTCGTTCGTTCATTGTGTTTTAACCTCCTTTCCTCTGAAGTGGACGAGCCCGCTCCGTACCGTTGGCACGGCCGGGGCCGCGTCAAGCCGCTAATTGCACGCTTTCAAGCCACACTGCCAAGTTGGCCGCCGCGAACAGTTGAGATGAATCGGTATGAGAATTGAGCGGAGCCGATTGATAGCGCTGATAAGCTGCTTGAATTGCCGGCAAGTCGACGTACGGCGCGAGGACTTGAGATTGCACCGTTCGGTCGAGAATCTCCCGATCGCCTTCGATCAGTTTTCGATAAAAATTCGGACTAAGATCTCCCTTGGCTGGTCTCCATTGGATCTCTTTGGGAAGAATGCCTTCCATCGCCCGCCGCAGGATCCAACGGCTCCATCCCTGCTGAAGCTTCTGCCTCGCCGGCAAAGCAAGGCATAGCTCGATCAGGCGGCGATCGAAAAACGGATATCGCGCCTCGACGCTGAAAGCGGCGGAGGCTTTATCGGCCATCTCCAGGGCGTAGCTAAAGAGAGAAAAGTTGAGCATCTCCCAGTGCTTCTCGCGCGCCGTTCTGGTGCAGGATCGGCTCCCCACCAGGAACGAATTCACACGCTCTTCGAGGCGAAGCCTTTCCCGAAACTCGGGCGTGATGAGTTCGCCCGTGATTCGCTCGTCGCGGAACCGTCCATGGGCCCAATCCCAGGCCTTGTATAAGAGAGTGGGGCAAACCGGCTTTAAACAATACTCGCGGAGAACTCTCTTGCGTCCAATGCCGAGGTTCTGGTGAATCAGGCTGACTTCGCGGCTGAGCGTTCGCCAGCGGAATCCGAGGACCAGATCCGCCAGGTACTCGAACCCGTGCGAGATCGTGGTGTCGCCGTCGAGGCCATCTAGGAAGACGCGATTTCCATTGGCATTCGAAACCCGGTACATCTCCCAGTGGAGATACAGATTACCCGCGAAATACGCTTCATCCAGGTGCTGATGAATCCGTTGAACATCCTTCAGAGGCGTGAGTCGGTCTGCCTCGACATAGTGAGGCCGGTAGTTCCCAGATTTGAGGACTGCATCGATATACTTGCGCTCATCTATATAACGAAGATCCTCTTTCGGCAGTCCCGGGAAGATGAGCGAGACCGTATCGAGCGGCGACTGTCTTCCCTCGGAATCATAAATGTGGCGAGCCGCACCAGTGATCGACGATGAATCCAGGCCCCCGCTGAGCGAAGAAATTACCGGATACGCGGAGCGGAGCCGGCAGCGCACCGATTCCATGAAACAGCTCTGGAACGCATCCGCATACTCCGCGTCTGAACGGAGCTTCAACTCCCGCGAAGGGTCGAGCGACCAGTATTTCGATGTCCGCGTCGCCTGACGAGTCACGGCGAGAGTGGTCGCCGCGGGAAGGCGCAGGATGTCTTTATAGAACGTGTTGGTCCGGTCGTCGAAGAGATTGACCAGATAATCCATTACCCGGACTTCATTCAGCCGCCGCGGCACCTCGCAAAGCTGCGTGACCGCTTTAATTTCGGAGCCAAACGCAAAAAGCCGGTCGGAGAGGAAATAGTAGAGGCATTTCACGCCCATGGGATCGCGGGCGCAAAACATCTTTTGGTCCCGAGCATGCCAGATCGCGAACGCGAAATCGCCGGCTAGGTGGCTAACGCAGTCCTCGCCCCATTTTTGAAAGGCGTTGAGAATCAGTTCGCTATCCGAGAGAGTTCCTTCGGACTCGCGTAATCCCAAAGCCTCGAATAACTCGCTACGGTTGTCGATGCGTGCGTCGCAGGTGATCGTCAGGCCGGAAGCACAATCCTGATTCGGCAGCTTCTCGTGCAGCGATTCCGGCGTCGTCCACAACATGCAATGGCCGAGCCCAGCCGGTCCGTCACTCCAGATCCCGGAGGCATCCGGACCGCGGTGCGCGATCGTTGCGAGCATTCCCGCAACCGTCTCCTGGCATACGGGCTGTCCGTCTCTTCGAAATAACCCAGCGAATCCGCTCATGTCTTTAGACCACTCGTATTGAATGCGTCAAGATTAGGGAACGGCGAATACTGACGAACCACGGACTCCGGTCCGCCGATTACGACCTCGCCGTCCTGTTCGACCCATGCGTGCGCCGTCAAAGTACCGGTCGCTAGCGTCGCTCCGATCCGCAAGATGGGTGCATAACCGTACCGGGCAAGCAGCGCCTCCGCCGCCAGCGCGTTGCTAAGGCAAGCGCCCGAAACTCGACGATTCGCAGCGCTCAAAGCCCACACCAGTTCAGCCAAGACGCTCCGCTTTGGCCTACGGACCACGACTCTCAGGAGCGTCGGCATTAAGGGACGCACCTTGCGCAACGGCATGACAGCGAGCAGCACCCGCGATGCCGCGACCACCACGAAAGCTTGCGAGACGAGCCGCCGCCTGCGGCGATCCATCCGGATGAACTTCCGTAGAAGTCGCGGCTGCGCGAAAACGTTCATCTGTTAGCCGCAGACTCGATCAGGCCGCGTTCGGTGGCCTGATTCAGGAATCTGAGAACCTCGTTTTCGCAGGTGGTTTCGTCCACCTCGTACTCTTTGAGCAATTCGTCGCGAATCTCCGAAATCGGCATGGGGCGTTCAATCAAGCTCCAGATCCGCGATCCCACCGGATCGAGCCCGAAATAGATTCCGGACGCGAGATCCAGAAGGACCGTCTCTTCGCCGACCGTGCAACAAATGACGTCACTCCGGCGACTGACTGACGCGCTTGGAGATAGGGCTGGGGCTGAACTCGACAATTGGCTCATTCTCGTGTTGTCCTTTTGAAACTGATGAAGCTTCGCGTTTCGCGTCGCCGTAGATCGACATCAGGATGTCGTAGTTGCGCGGACCGGTGTAATGCCGTTCATACTCATGGCGGGCTTGCGCGCGCATGTAATTCACCAAGTCCGGCCGGGAGAGCGCATAATGGACGGCTCTGGCGCAGTCTTGAGCGTCTCCGGCCGAAAACAGAAGGCCAGTTCGTTCGTGATCGATCAACTCAGCCATCGCTCCGAGATTGCTGCCGATGACCGGAAGCCCCGTTGCAAAGGCCTCGACGATGATCATCCCGAAGCTCTCGTACCAGACGGAAGGGCAGATCAAGAACCGCGCGCCGCGCATTTGTTGCTTGACCAGCTCCGGAGCCAGCGATCCTTTCCAAATGATGTTCGGGTTCTGACTGGCAGCCTCGCGGACCTGGTCAGCCAGCGGCCCATCGCCAACAATGCGCAGTGGGAGATTGCTGCCCAGGCTGCTCCATGCCGCCAAAAGCGTGCCGATTCCTTTTTCGGGCGCCAGCCTGCCAACGAACAGCGCGTAGTCGCCTTGGCCCTCGCCGCATCCGGGATCGGGATCGACGAAATTCGGTTTTACGGCGATCTTTTCGCCGGGCAATCCGCCTTGAATGAACTTGACCCGAGCGAATTCGGTAAGCGCGATGTACCGGTCGATGCAGTTGGTCCAAGTGCCGAGAACGGAGTGCACGGCAGTCATCGCAGCAGTGACCGCGGTGGCGCGCCGGCTGTGCTGATAACACCCGTTGAGAACGCCGGGCCAGGCGAACCTCTTCCCCAGGCATTCCTCGCAGAGCTTGTCGTTCTTCATCAATTTCGCGTCAGGGCAGAGGAGGCGGTAGTTATGCAGCGTCTGAACCACCGGCACACCTGCTCGTTTCGCGGCATGGTAGACGGACGGCGAGATCAATGGGAAGGTGTTATGAACGTGGACGACGTCGATTTGATTCCGGCGAAGGACGGCGACGATGTCACTATGGCTGCGGCGGTTCCAAATCGTGTTGGCCGCGAGTCGCAAGCTGCCCATCTGCGAGATCCGCTCATTATGATCCTGAAAACGAAAAACCTGATGCCCCCGAGCCTGTAGAAGCCGCTGCTCTAACTCGAAGACGCGGTCCTCGCCGCCGGGCTGGCGATAGGAGTTGTGCGCGATTAAAACGCGCAATGGGCGTTCAGAAGACATGTTTATGCGCTTTCGAGAAGCACTTGCTCGAACAGCGACTCGATTTCAGTCGCGCTATTGGAGGCATCCACGTGGCTGCACTCATGACGCGATTCTGCTAGCTGTTTACGAAGAGCCGCTTCAGACAGGACGCGTTCCATCGCTTCGGCGAGCTTTTGGTCATCGTTAACGGGCACCAACAAGCCTAAGCGGCCATCCTTGAGCAACTCACGCGGGCCCGCCTCGCAATCGGTCGATACGACAGGGATGCCCAATGCCAAGGCTTCGGCGATCACGAGTGCGAATCCCTCCATATGCGAGCTCAACGCCATGGCTGAGGCATGGGCGATCAGCGAATACGGGTTCCTTCGGAAACCGGCAAACAGAACGGTTTCGGACACGCCCAGGTCCCGAGCCAAAGCGCAGAGCGCATCCTTTCGGCCTCCCTCGCCAACCAGCACCAGCCGATGGTCCACGCCTTTAGCCAGCAGTTGAGCGTGGGCTCTCAACAGCACTTCCTGACCCTTCTGATGTTCCAGCGCCGCGACGTTGATCACGACCGGGGCGCCTTGCGAGTAAAACGCACGCAGGTCCGCGTCGATGTCCTCAGTTCCCAACCGGCGAACTCGCTCCACGTCGATGGTGTTCGAGATACACGTGACGTTCTTCAGACCGAAGGCCGATCGAAGATCGACGCTAACCGGACGCGAGCAACCCACAACCCGGCGAAGAACCGGGTAACACAAGCGAATCGCAAGCTTGTGCGACCAGCGCGGGCGAATGCGTAACGCGAAGGTTCTCGATAGGTGAATGTGAACCCAGCCAATCGCTGGCTTTCGGGCCAGAGCCGCTGCGACCGCGGTGACATAGGTCGGCGTCAGTTCAGCCCAGCTCACAACCAGGTCGTGCCGCCCGGCCTCGCGCCAGATACGGACAAACCGGCGAGCCCATACGCCAATGCTGCTCCGTTTCGTCGGGTATCCAGTTTGTTCCGCACTCCCCGCCGGGTCGTCTATCGTCTCGATCCGGACGCCCTCAGGAAACTCGTCACGCAAAGTCATCGGCGGCTCGAGCACGAGAACCGTGACCTGATAGCGGTTCAGATCGAGATAGCGCATGTTGTCCGCCAACAGGCGGATCGACCCGTAAAGATGAGGCGCTACGAACAAGATCTTACGCATCGGCCCTTTCTGCTTGCGCTCGGGCGAAGCCGTACGCCAGCCCCATGACGAGATAAAAGGGAACTGCCACAAATGGAGTTTCAAGACCGTTTCCGAACGAAGCCACGATCAACGTAGCGCCTAGCTGGCCAAGCAAGAAAGACCGGAAGGGGCTTCGCGGCAGGACCAAGATCGATCCCGCAAAAGAAAGAATCAAACCGAGGTACAGAGCGAGTCCAACGCATCCGGTGTAGCCGAGAAGATAGACCGCAAAATTGTGCGGCGTGTGAACGTCGATGCCAATCAACGTCCCAAGCGAGAATCCGTAGCCGTGCCCGATGAGCCAGAGACCCTCGGCGTCTAGAGATTCGAAGGTCGCCTGCCAGAAGCGTTTCCGCCAATCCTTTGTTCCTGAAATCGCCCGAATCGCCGCGACATCGGCGGAGCTTCCGTCCGCGGCGATCATCTGTTCGGCCGCATCGGTATTGACAAGGGTCACCATCCGAGCCATCAACCACTGGGGCGACAGTGTGCCGCCGCGGCCCTCGGTTACCGGCAGCAGCGGCCCGATCGCGACGATCAGCACCACGAGGGCGATGGCCAAGATCAACAACCGGCGTCGAACAACTGGCCCTGCCGCAAACACTGCCAGGAAACCTCCGACAATCATGCTGAGCCACGCCGCTCTCCCGGGATTGAGAAGCAGCGCCGCGATCGTGCCACCGAAGAGGGGGTAGAATATCGCGCCGAAAGCCGGCGCGAATGCCAGAAGAGCCGTGCCAGTGTAAGAGGGCATCGCGGGTGGGCTCAGCAGCACGCCAAGAGGCCCATCGCCGATGTAATGCGAAAGAGCCGCGGTCAAGAGGCCGCCTACAACCACTGCAGCCGAGGTTCGCCGTAGCATTCGCAGGAACCAGCGAGCATCGGTCCGAGAGGCCAGTTCCCAACCGATAAAGAACAAGAACACGTAGTAATGCGTGGCCAGGCCGCGCATGCTCTCGAGAAAGCTGTAACCGCCCAGTATGCCGCGGACTACCTCGATCAAACCCCATCCGAAAAACGCGCCGCTCATCACGGCTACAGGCATTCCCGATCCGAGTTGCCGGAAATAGAGTTGCAGCCACGCAACTCCCCCGAAGACGAAGGTCGCGCTGAGGAAAAGTTCCGCGGGGTAGAACGGCGCAGCGCCCAGGTGCGCGAAGAGGCGTCCAAAGGCTAGATATCCCGCGATCAGCAGTTCGGCGAAGAACAGGAACCGGACTCGCGCACGAACAGCGGGATCGAAATAATGCTGCGCGGGTGCGGCAGTTTGGGGCCACGTGCCTGCGTATGCGCTCGTGATATTCCGGGTAATCATCTCAGTCTTCTGTTTCGTCTTTGCCGTAGCCGCTTCATGGAATGGCCTTAAGCGAGAGAATGGATTTCGCGAGCCCAAAGGTCCGCTCATAGGTGACCGTCGCATCGGGAAACAGCGCCCGCATCTGCTTCTTCGAGAGGAGGTTGATCGAACGCACTTCCTGTTCCGCCGCGACGGGATCGGGCTGCCGCTCCATCCAACCCAACCGGTAGCGCTGCAGCAGTGCCGCGCGAACTCGAATTGGAAGAAATTGAAAACACGGAAATAAGAAGTGTGGCTCGATGGGGAAGTAGCGGTTAGGCGTTTGGACGTAGTACCGTTTCGCTACTCGACGGACTTCATTTGCCATTCGGCGAACGTCTTCGTCATTGCCCACGTGTTCAATGACTGAGTTCGAGAAAACGAAATCGAACTCCTCGTCCGCAAACTCGCGCATGTCGCGAGCATCGCCGATCACGCTAACGATATTCGAATAAGACGGTTGGAACCCGGTGCGATTCAGAACAGTGACCGACACGCCCGGCTCGCCTGCAAGCCGCAGCGAGACGCACTCTTCTTCTCCGCCGCCTACATTCAACACTTTGAGAGGCCTCGGAATGGAAGACACGATCGTTCGGCAATGTTCTATACGGCGGCTGCGAAGGCGTGCCGCCAATGAGGATGGATCGCGATGATTCGCCAATTTCCAGAGCATCAACTCACTCCTTGATGAAAGCTCAAGAGATACAAGGATCTTCGCTCCGCGCGCCCAAATCTGCTCATTTTCAGCACTCCCGGACGTGCACTTTTTGCTAGACAGAAGGCCGCGAATGTGAGAAGGTAATCCTTACGCAACCAAAGCAAGCACCCTGTAGCCGCTGAGTGTGTCCGTGTTTCTAAAGTGGCTCCAACGTTCCGACGATTAGTTAGCTTCGGAGTTGGAATTTTCAAGTAGTCTTCTGTGGAGGTAAACATCCCCGGTGTTTCTTCGTTCTCTAGGTGTGCGTTCATTTTTGGCCGTCGCCGTATTCGCGGGATTGGCCGGTGCTCAAACCGTTTCCGTGCAGCAATACGGAGCTCGCGGCGACGGCTCGACCGACGACTCTGCGGCAATTCAGAACGCTATTAATAACTCTCCAGCCGGGTCGACGATCGACTTCGGAAGCGCGTCCTACACGTATCTCGTCGGGCACACCATTTATCTGCTCTCCAATCACAACTACACTGGTTCGGCCACGGTGCGGCTGAGCGGCCGCGCCGCAAGCGGATCGCCCGTCTTCAGTCTGCGCGATCCCTATCCGAATAACGTGGCGATCACCGG